>Ga0136639_10000146_pt1 | contig 20841 bp, 11 predicted proteins | sample AntDrymUQ8592106_2_FD_113739 | JGI IMG/M metagenome (GOLD analysis project Ga0136639, IMG submission 113739) | Polar desert sand microbial communities from Dry Valleys, Antarctica - metaG UQ859 (21.06) | ecosystem: Environmental > Terrestrial > Soil > Desert | place: Antarctica: Dry Valley...
CGCCGCGGGAACCCGGTCGGGGTGATCGTTCATTCGGATCGGGGCAGTCAATTTCGATCGCGGAGATTCCGGCGTGCGCTGCGGGCCTACAAGCTCCGCGGATCGATGGGAAGAGTGGGCGCGTGCGCCGACAACGCAGCGATGGAAAACTTGCTTCAGCCTGCTGCAGAAGAACGTCCTGAACCAGTACTCCTGGGACACTCGCGAGCAGCTTCGCCGGGCGATCGTGTACTGGATCGAAGCCCGCTACCACCGGCGACGACGTCAACGACGACTCGGGAGGTTGACCCCCATCGAGTTCGAGACCATCATGAAAGACTCCGCCTGTCTGGCGGCATAAGGAAACGAGTTAACCAAAGGCTCAGCATTCCCTCCTGTCGTCGGAACTGGATGTCCGCACATTCCATCGACAGCGGCCGCGAGCCTGGTCCGACGAGTGAAGAGCACAGGAGCTTGTGGAGTTGCGGCGACGATTGCGGGTGTTGGCGATTGAGAAGGAGATCCTCAAGCCGGCTAGCGCCTAATTTACGAGGTAGCGCATATTCTTGAAGCTGGGCTTCGACTGGTCCCAGAGCTCGCCGCTGAGGAAATCGCCGTCGCTTTGACCTCCCGGTTCTTGAACGTCTCGCCCGCCGGCGACTTCGATTGGGCCGGCCGGCGCCCCTCCGCCCAAGTTGTCGCGGATGTCGAAGTGGTTTGGTACGCGCGACGCGGATGCCCAGTCAATCGCAGATCATGATCTGTCCATCAGGGCTTGTGATCTTTCATTTCTCTTGGCAGGTGGCTTTGCGCGCAAGGGACGAACCTGCCAGCGCCGCGTTACTGTACTCCGAGAAGAGCGGGGTAGGGGCCGCCCTCCGACGGAGCCTGGCCGGGGCGGAAAGCCACGATGTTTCCGCCCCATGCCGCGAATGCGTAGGAAGTGCCGGCTGGGTTGGCCAGAGCCCAGCGTACGGGCCCGTCGGCGGCGTCGATGGCTTGCAGGTCGCTCGCCGGCCCACCCGCCAGATAGAGGGTTCGAGGCGTGGCCCCGATGAGGGTCTGCCACAGTCCTGCGCCCGACATCGCGAGATCGTAGAGAGCAGCGCCGGACGTGAGATCGAATGCGGTCGCAGACGTCCCATCGCCGCCGATGGGCATGATCACAACGTTCGCAGTCTGAGAGCCGATCAGCGCGCGGTGTTCGGGGCTGATGCCGCCAGCCGCCCACAGACGCTTACCGTCGTTCAGGTCGACTACTAATGTTTCGTCGTTCATGGCGCTCGAGGCCGCCAGAAGGTTCGTCCCGGGAATAGGAATCGCACGGGTGTCAGCGGGCAGTTCTGACTCCCATCGATATGACCCGGTCGACTCCTCGACCACACCGATCGCGGTCAGCTCGCCCGAGGGTAGCTGCGCCAGGACGTGCCCCGCGGCGTCTGAATATGCAACCGTCGGGTCGGGCGACCAGCCACGGTCCGATCCATCCTCGACGTTGATGACGCGGGCACCGAGGAAGAGCGACGACCCCAGAACACGCGGCGGCGCCTCGCCCTCGACGAGCACAGACCAGACTGGAGACATGGTCGACACGTCCCACCGGTGGATCAGATTGGTCGCCAGTTCACGGACGATGACATCGCCCTCGAGCGACTGAGGAGCTCCCAGAGGCTCGAGCCCAGGTGTGGCCGTGTATTGGCCAGTCGCAAGATCCACGCCGAGGAGAATCGGGGAGCCGTCTGTGAGGTTCACTCGCACCACGGCGTAGCCGGAACCTCGCACATCGGTGGCCTGAGTGACGTCGGCCACAGGAAGATCGATTTTCGTCGCCCATCGCTCGTTACCAGCTGCGGTTTCTACGAGTGAGATCCAGGCGCTCTCAGACCCATCGGCTGCTAAAACCCTCCACAGGACGATCGCCTCATCTTGAGACGCGGTGAAGCCTCCCCGGACGGTTGCAGCTGTTCCGAAGGGCACGTCCGCCGGCCCCGAGAGACTCCACGACCCCGACACGGGAAGGTCGCTCAGCTCTGCCACTTGGATCTCATCGTTGGTGAGCAAGCGGGGTGCGAATAGAGCCGCGGTGACGGCAACGACAGCGGCGATCGACAGCGCGATCGCCAGCTTTGGCCTGCCACGCCGCCCGTCGCCACGCTTCGACGGCCGATCAGATGTCGATGGCGTCTGAGTCGCGGTGGGCGCCGGCGGGACTGGACCGTCGGCGACTTTCGGCGCGCCGGGAGCCGGGGGCGGCGGAGGCGACTCGATCAGCATCCGCATCGCGACGCTGCGTGATTCGGCCTCGCCGTTTCCCGCGATCCAGAGCAAGAGGTCTGGGTAAGCGCGTGGGTGGCGCGCAATTTCTGCGTGCAGGTCTGGCCGCGAGGTCGTGAGCTGTGCCAGCCGCTCCGCTGACGTTCCAGGATCCTTGATCTCTGCATCGTCGTCTGAATCAGCCACGTGTTGTCTCCCGCCTCAGGGTCGACCAATTGGGTGCATAGCTCGCCGTCACACGGATTTACACACGAGGGTCGGGGCAAGGGTATCGGATCTCCAGCGAGTGCCCGAGCGTTGCGACCCGCCGATCCGAGGGAATACCGCCGCTTTGATCTGCCGTCGCCGGGTTTCGTTTGCGTGCATCCGCATAGACATGGTATGCATTGGTTTAGTAACGGGAAATTGCGCGGCGGGCAACGCCGAGGGATTCCCCGAGCCGCAGGCACCGAGGGCCTTCCGCCCGATAAAGGTCAGTCTGCCCCCCCACCCCCCGGACACTGTGCGCTCCGAGCCGCGCGGAGAGATTAATTGGATGTGTTGGAATGAACTCGTTATCGGGGGCGGACGATCTGTTTGGTCAAGGGTGGGGGGCGACCACGCCATTGCGTGCGGGTTCGGAGCCGCCGCGCGCACGGCCATTCGAAAGTCCGATTACGAACGCGACTGAGCTCGGCCCCGGGTTTGGGTCCGCCAACCGTTCGGCATCCTCATTCACTGTGGTGCACCCGCCGCTCGTCTGGCTTTACGTAGCTGTCAGTGCCAGCACGACCGCGCTGGCACTCGTGATCGTCTTTTGGGGCTCCATCCCGGTGGCGGTCATCAGCTGGATACTCGGGGGTCCGGTCGCCATCGCGCTAACGTCTGTCTTCCAGAGCATTGACACCTCGCGGCGTACTGAGCTCGGCTACTCCTCAGGAAGGTCGACCCTGGTGCGAGCCCTTTACATCGCGGCACTGGGGCTGGGTCTTGGGGCCGTAATCGTGACGGCCCTGAATCTCGCCCTGTGGGCCGGGCGCGGTTTCTGAATGCAGAGCCGCATCGTCGTCCGCCTTAGAGCGCGTCGTCGCGACAGCATTTTCGCCATAGTTACCGCGGCAGCATTCCTCATCGGCGGTCTGATGGCCGCGCCCGATCCGGCTTCAGCGGTCGACGACTTGGCCGTCTCGCCGATCGAGCGGTTAGGCGGATGCCTTGCAGGCGGCGGAGTCGGCGATGTGGTGCTGTTGATCGACGAGTCCGAGAGCGTTCAGGACTCGGATCCGAACGACGCCCGCACGACGTCGGCAACCTACTTCGTCAACCAGCTCGGCGCGTTCGCCGTCGAGAACGACGCGAACTTGAGCGTCCAGGTCGCAACCTTCGCTCAGGCGTACACGCCCATCACGAATTGGATTCCGCTCGATCAGTCGGGGATCGGAGTCGTGCAGGGCGCTCTGATGTCGGTCGCGGACCGCGACGATGGGTGGGAGACCGACTACTGGAGCGCGCTCAATGGCGCTCGCATCGCCCTCGCGGATGCCGCCGCTGCTCGCGGCTCGGCCGCATCGTGCCAGTCCGTCGTCTGGTTCTCCGATGGAGATCTCTGGTTCAACCCCGCTCCGCGGGGTAACGATCGCAAGGGTTTCGCGGCTGATCTGATCATCCGGGGTCAGGAAGCCGCCGACGAGGCGCGGCGCCTCGCCCAAGTCGACCTGTGCCGCACTGGAGGCCTGGCTGATCAATTGCGGTCTTCGGGGGTGATCACCTTCGGTATCGGGCTGGACGGACCCGCCATTCGCCCTGGTGGATTTGACCTGATGGAGTCGATCGTCGCAGGGTCTGCCGAGAGCGGATCGGCCACATGTGGCTCGATACTCGAGCCAAGCCCCGGCGCCTTCTTCGTGGCGAGCGACATCGACAGCCTCCTGTTTGCGTTCGACGAGTTGAGCACGCCGGGACAACCCCCCATCACGCAACAACGTGGAATCTGCCAAGTGACGGTGTGCGCGAGCGAGGGGCACCGGATCGTCCTGGATTCCTCGACCCCGCGGGTGACGATCCTCGCCACGTCGGACCTTCCGGGGGCCCTCGTCTCGATTCAGACGCCGACCGGCGAGATCGTCGAGATCCCTCGGGGAACAGGCGTCCTGCTAGGCGCGGGGGCTAGCGTGGCCTACGAGTGGAAGTCGGATCGCTCGGTCTCCATCGTGATCGACAGGGGAGCCTCCACCCAGTGGCGAGGCCTGTGGCAACTGGCATTCACCGATCCGGCAGGGACATCCGCAGGTCAGACGTCACAGTCCAACATCCGCGTGCAGGGCGCCCTCATTCCCGATTGGGCGAACTCCGAAGATTTGGCGCTTAACGCAGGCGACCTCGTGGACGGTGTCGAGCTCGGCTTCATATCCCGCACGGGCGAGGATGCCGATCTCACCCTCATCGAGGGCTCCCTGGACTACTCCGCTGTCTTCCGCGACAGCGAAGGCACTCCGGTGACGATCATCCGAACAACAGACCCCGAAGACCTCGTGTCACCGCTCGTCGTGGATCTTTCGGATGCGGCCCTCGGAGCCGGTTCGGTAACGCTACAGTCCCGGATAACCACGGCGGCGACAACTTCCGAAGGTGAAGCGATACCCGGTACACAGTTGGAGGCGGAAACGGTTACGATCCCGGTCACGGTACTCCCGCCCTTGCAGTATCCCGTGGTCGGTTCGTCGATCGATTTCGGTCACGTCGAATCGGAGCAGGTTGAACTCCGTGCGGTGCTTCCGGTATCGGGAGACGGCTGCATCAGGATTCCTGGCGACCTCGAGATCCTCGCGAGTCCCGCTGATGTCGGTGCGGTGACCGTGACGGCTGCGGATTCGGGCTGCCTCCCGCCGTCGGCCGACGGGATCGAGTTGACGCTCGCAACGGACAACTCCGGAAACGGCACGATTAACGGCACGTTAACGGTTGTGCTCGAGCCTGACGCCGCGGGCGAGCCACTCGAGACCACAGTCGCCTTCACGGCGAGTCTGACGCGGCCCCTCAACGCCGTAAACTTCTGGTTGACACTCATCGTCGCACTCATTCTCGGGCCCGGACTTCCGCTCGGCATCCTCTATTTGACGAAGTGGATCGTCTCTACGATTCCGGCCCGCGTGCTTTACGGCTTCGTTGTCGACGTCACGGTGGACGACTCTGAGGTACTTCGCGAAGGGCAGCCATTCGCGGCGCGTGCGGAGGACACTGCGAGCCTCGTCAGCGTTCCGCCTCGCGCACGCAAGCTCACGGTGGACGGCATCCGGTTGAAGGTACGGACGGGAGTATCGCCTTTCGGCCGTGGGCAGGTCGTGGTGGACGCGCCGGGGCGGTCGTCGATTTCCAGTGCAACTCCTGCAGTAGACCGCTCTGGGCTCCGCGCAGTGCTTCCGCTAGCCGTGCACAACCACTGGGTGCTACTTCGCTCCCCTGGAACGCCGGCAGACCGCGCACAATTGCTGGTACTGCTGGGCGGAAACGACGTGGCGACGATCTCGCGGTTCCTTCAGACCCTGACCGATCGTGGCCCGGAACGCCTCAGGGCGCTCGTGGCGGCAGAGACTGCGCAGGGCGCGCCGCCGTCTACGCAAGGCCCGGTCGATTCTTTCGCCGTTGCGGCGAGCGGGTCGGAGTGGGGCGGGGGAAATCCGTTCGACGCGGCCCACAACGCTTTCCCGTCGACGGGATCGCAGCCCCCGAGCCCACGCGAGAGCACCGACGACGGCCACGACAAAGAATGGAAGCCGTGGGTGTGATGCGGGCACCGATGCGCGGCACTACGGACGAGTCTGGGAGGACGCGATGAGAAAATTGCTGCTAGTTGGCTGCGGCGGATCGGGGGGGGCAACCCTCGGATTCATGATGGACCAGCTGAAGTCGGAACTTGCACCCTACGGGATCTCACACCTCCCCGCCGGCTGGCAGTTCGTCCACGTCGATGTGCCGAAGTCGGGCGACGGGGGTGCCGTCATCGCCACCGTGGCCGAACAGGGCGGAACATACATCTCGACCGCGCCGGCGGCGGGGGCGAAGTACTCGAATGTCGATGCGGCGCTGAGCGCCAAGGTTGCAGGAAGCGGCGAGATGCCGCGCATGGGAACCTGGCTGCCGCGTGTTCCAGACGACGTCACTGTTCCCATCACGGTGGGCGCGGGGCAACTGAGGGCGGTCGGCCGCACCTTGACGCTGGCGCAGGCGCCCTCCGTGTTCGCGGGGCTTCGCGCGGCATGGGAGCGTCTTTTCTCCGATGAGGCGGAGATGCACCGCGTCAGCGCGCTGGCGGAGGATCGCTTCGGCGAGTACAACCATGCGAACGATCCGATCGTCTTCGTGATCTCCTCGATGGCCGGCGGCGCGGGGGCATCCATGGCGCTGGATGTGTGCCGCATCCTGACAGGGATTCCGAACCTGGATCCGCGCCTTATGGGCATGTTCGTGTTCTCGCCCGACACGTTCAACGAGCTGCCTCCGGGCGATCGCGGTGGCGTTCGTGCCAACGGGCTGGCGATGCTCGGTGAGATCGTTGCGAGTCAGACGCGATCCGCGAACTCTCACGATGTCGCAGTTCTCAACGCCATGGGGATCGCCACCGACGGCACTGCGGTGCCGTTTGCTCGGGTCTTTCCGGTTGGGCGGACCATGGGGGTGACCGAGACCGTCTTCGGTGACGGCACGATGAAGGGTGTCTACCGCGGACTCGGCCGCGGTTTGGCCGGACTCGTCGCCAGCGATGCCGCTCTGAACAAATACGTGCAGTACGACCTCGGCAACTCGAATCCCACACAGACGGATCGTTCCCTGTTCGGGTGGGGGGAGAGCGCGCGTGATCTGCAGTGGGGGTCATTCGGGTTCGCGAGCATGAACATGGGTCGTGATCGATATCGTCACTACGCTGCGCAGCGCCTCGCGCGCGCGGCCGTCGACCGCCTGGTTTCGGGTCATCGGCGAGGTGCGAACGAGAGTTCCACCGACGACATCGTCTTGAACTCTCTCCTGGATTCACAGTGGCCGGGAGTTCTTGCCCGCCTCGAGCTGCCGGTGGATGCCGGCAAACAGGGAGTGGCGAGCTGGTTCACCTCGACCGCTCTGCACCCCGGGCAGCTCCAGGCAGAGGTTAAATCGATCATCGACACCGTCGTCGCGGTCGGGCTTCCCCCCGCAGCTGGCAATGACTCACGCCAGTGGCTTCAGGCCGTGAGTCAGCACCTCGCCGTCAACAGGGCGGCGATCAACTCCGCGGTGAGCAAGTCCGCGTATCGGTGGGCTTTCAACTGGGTTCCTGGTCTCGAGCAGCGGCTGGTCGACGAGGTTGCGGACGCGACTGCCCAGTTCGGCCTTCCCTATGCTCGCGCCCTGCTCGCCCGCGTTCAGGCCCTCGTGGAGAACCTCCTCCAGCCTGCTCTCCAGGACCTCGCCGGGTATCCCACCGACGATCCGTCCACGCTGCCCAATTCTGTTTCGACTCCGGTGTCGGGGATGAAGGGAGCGATCGTCAACCCGGACGGCATCACCCAGGCACTGCTGGAGGGGATCGGCGCTCAGCTGCGACAGAACATCTATGCGCGCTCGGCGGAGGGACTCGCGCGCGTCCTCGGACCGATGATCGGCGATGCACTTCACCCGCTCCGAGATGAGATCAGCGAGGCGCTCAAGCTCCTCACCGCAGCCGTGATCCAACCGGTCGCTGGGATCAAGGTCGCCGATGTCGCCACGACGGTGTACGCGGCGTGGCCGAGCGACCAGGACACTCGGGTGCCCGAGCGATTCGATGTCGCGCACAATGAGATACTCCTGACCCCGGCATCCGGGTTTGACGCGCAATATGCCGCCGACGTCCGCGCGTCGGTGCCCAATGCCCTGGGAACCGGATACGACGAGGCGCAGTCGGCTCTGGTCACGCATGTCGTGACGGGGATGTGGCCCGTCGGGGCAGGAGCGGTTCCGCCAGGAGGACTACTTGAACGCCAGACGCCCTGGCGCGCGGCGTACTTCAACACCGACCCTGCTTCCGACGCAGGCCTCGTCCCCTCGCGTGCGCGGTACAAGCTGCACCTCTCCACGGCACACATCCTCGACCGGGCGATCGCCTTCGTATCGCGCCACGGGGAACCGTTCGATGCCTATTGCTCGGTGTCGCTTCGGCGGTTCGCGCTCGGTGACGAGCACACTCCCACCTCGGAGATCGCGGAGCGACATGACCTCATCGTTCAGCGGTTCCGAGAGACGCTCTCGTCGGCACTGCCCCTCGCTGCCGTAAGTGAGCAAGCCGTGCTGGCCGTGCATGGTGAGGGTGTGGCGTACCGGTTCAAATTCTCGGGTCTTCCGTTCCGGAGTGCTCCCGCGCTGATGGAGCGACTCTCACAGATCGTGCGCACGTGGCCGAAGATCGACGCGACAACCATCATGGACTTTGACCGATCCTTCACCGACAACGCGAACTCGCCCAAGATCGACGTCTTCGGCTCTTACAAGAGCTACGCGCCGATCGTGTTCAGCGGTCTGCTCGATCCGGTCAAGGAGCAGTGGGGGATGACCCCCAGCTTCGGACGGGAGGCATTCTGGGCGCACCGACGATCCCGACCCCTCCGAGGCTCACTACCGGTCGGAGATGCCGAACGTCGCGCGATGGTTGCGGGCTGGTACATCGGCCGAGTGACGGGCCGCATCAGAGTGCCGGGCAAGCCGTACACCGCTCCCGTGGCCATCTGGGATGACGAGTTGTTGACGTGGCTGTCGTTCCCGGATCCCCTCCTGACTCCCCCCGACCGGTTTCGCGGAGGAGATTTCGACTGGCTCCCGGCCGTTCTGGAGTCTCAACTGATCGCCATTGCACAAGTCAACAGCCCGCCCATGCTCGCATCGCTCGCGCCCTACCGCCGACTGCGAGAGACCTACGACTCGTCGGCAGACGGTGGGGTATCCGCGCTCGGAGGAGCGCTTTCCGGCGACCTCGCCGGAGAGACGGTTCTGGCGGAGTGGATGCGTACCGGAGAGACGCCCACCGGCGGACGCAATGTCTTCAACGGCCAGGACCCGGAGGAACGAAGGGATGCCGTCCGCAATTGGCTTACCCAGCAGCAGGCGACTATGTCTCAGCTTTTCGCGTCACCCGTGACGAGCAGGCGCGAAGCGGCATCTACCCCGCTGTTCAGAGACATTTCCGACGACGCGGTGTGGGCTCTCGAAGAGATCGAACGCCTCCTGGTGCCGGCACTCGCTCGGGCGACGGCCGCGGACGGCCCTGATCTCGAAGGCATCGTCATCCTGTGAGCACGCTGTCGCTTATTCTCGCCCCAAACGACCTCGATGGAGTGCGCGATGTCCTTCGTGATTGGTCGGCGGTGGGTCTCGTGGACCAATTCGTCTGGACCAACGGCGCCATGGCGACGGTCGTCTCGACAGGCACCGCGACCCGCCTACTGCTGCGAGACGTGCTCTCCGGTGCGAGTGAGTCCACTGTCGTCATGGCTGTACTGGGTGCGGCAGTGGAGGGAGTACGACCGCTCGCGCCCGACGTCGTGAACGGGTGCGAAAGCCTCGTGGAGAAGTCGCTCGGCCTTGGGATGTCGATGATCCGAGTGTCGGCGACGGCGGTCCTCAAAGACAGCGAAGCATCTATTGCGACCCTCGCCACGGCGGGATGGCACAACGTCATTCTGGCGGCAGAGCAGGGGTCCGTGCCTGAGCGTGGCCGAGTCGTGCTCGACGAGAAGACGTCACACGACGACTTCCTCGTTCACATCGCCGCATCACTCGCGGGAGTCCTCGGGCTGTGGGTCGGCGTGAAGTCCAGCATGTTCGGGATCACGCCGGCTCCCCAGTCAGCGACGGCGAGCATCACGCGATCGTTCGTGCGGAGCCTCAATTCATCGAAAGTCGAAGCTGATCTGAGCGCGGCGGTGCTCACCACGACCGCCGGACTTCCGCTCCCGCGCGTTTCGGGTGGCGCCCAGTACATCGAGGATGTTGCGCTCGCCACCGCAACGATGCAGGAGTCGTACTGGCGCGCGTTCGGATGGGCGTTGCGTGGTCCTCGTGAGCAGCACGAACGCGCGAGGGTGAAAGGCGTCGGCGTCTTCGAAACTCTCGGAATGTTCTTCGGGTTCCTCGGCGCCGCGATTCGTAATGCGCCTCGGGCCTGGCTGACCGCGACTATCCGCAAGATCAAGGCGGGGACGGCGAGTCGGATCCAGGATTCGGTGTTCGGTTCCGGAAACTCGGCCTACGTCGTCGTTGTGGGCGGTGTGCTGCCCGACGGCCGACCAGCCTCGTGGCAGGACATCGGTGAGGCGGTCGACGAACTCGCCGCCGGTTCCGGCGCCTCTCATTCCGCACACGAGGACCTGACTCAGCTGTGGCAGGGTTACGCCGCTGCCGCGCTGACGCTGTGCGACGCGGGTGAGCGCAACGCGGGACTTCCTCCGGTGGAGATCGGTGCGCGCAAGGGTGTGTTGCGCCGTCGGGAAGATGCGGTACCGGGCCGCAATGATCGTTTCACCGACGTCCCCGCTCATCTTGCTGCGATCGTCGGGTCCCCCGACATCGCACCTTACGATGTCCTCGAGGCGGACGATCTCGAACAGCGGCTCGCCGCGCAGGCATCGCAGCCCGGTTCGGGCGTTGCCGCATCCACGTCCCTGGATATGTTGCGGCGTTGGCGGCGCCAGTTCTCTGCGAGTTTCTCGGTCCGCGTGGGAACTCGCATCGCGCAGGCACTGACTTCTGTGCGGACGGAGGTGGCGCAGATCCTCGAGCGACTGCGCGACTATTCGGATGACGAGCTCGACGAGCGGATGGCGCGCTCTCAGCGCAAGCTCGCCCTCGTGCTCCGCATCCTCTTCATCGTCCTGATCGTTCTTGTGGCGATCGTGGGGCTTCTTCTTGTGCTCTCGGTCTTCGGAATCCCGCTGGCTCTCAACCTCGTGGCCGGATTGGTGTTCAGCTGGCTCCTGTCGTCTTTCATCGTCTTCTTGAGGGGGCAGTCGGCGGTGTTCCGACTAATCAAGGAGCGTCGGGAGCTCATTAGCCAGCAGGAGATCGACAGGAGGAACCTGCACCAGGGTCTCCGCGATGCGCGGAGACTCGTCGATGCCTACACCCAGTTCCTGAGGTGGTCAGAAGTGCTCGGCGCTGTCTTGGCCGATCCCTTCCGGGCCTCGGGGCACAAGGGACTCAGCAACGTCAATCATGTGACGGGCCTCCCGCTGGCGGTCGTGGTGGGCGAGACCGAGTCCGACCCCATCGAGGTCGATATCGTTTCGGCCGAACTGCGTGGGCTCGCGTTCGAGCCGGGGTGGCTCAATCCGGTCTTCGGAGCCGTTGTGGCGAACGCACACCGCCGACTCGGCGGCCGAGGAATCGAGTTCCGAGAGAATCCCGAGCTGCTCTTCCGTCAACTCGGCGAGGGGGAACACAGTGTCCTTCCCGACCTCGCGGCGCACATCGAGCGCCTGGGCGTTGATCGAGAAGTGGGCGAGAAGAAATGGGAGGAGAGTCTGGGGCTTCTCGTGGAGCAACCGGAACTCAGCGACCGACTTCTGCAACGCGTGCGGGTGGGAGGGCGTGTCATCACGTACACCGAATTCGTCGGAGCGCTCGAGCGCCCCGCGTCGACCTCAGATCAGGTGATCGAGGACTCGTCGTTGCGAGACGAGGTGCGGATTCAGGCGGGAAAGACGGCGGTCGCCGTCAGCGAACCGGTCACGGTGACGACAGGGCTCAGCAGGCTCACCCTTCTGCGCCAGCGAACTCTCGGAATTCCGGCCTACGAGTTCGCCGCTCACGGGCTTCCCGATGGGGGTCCGGAAGTCGGCAACTGGCGCAACGCCTCTGACGCGCCGGTGCTCTAGTGGCGGCGAGGGGAAAGAAAAACATGAGCTCGAATATCGATGGTGTCCCGAGCACAACGGAGGCGCGTCTCGCGGCCCTGAGCCGGCTCGCCGACAGGCTCACTGCCGAGGGCATTCCCTTTCCGACTTCGTACGTAAGGGCGGTCGCGTCGTCGTCTGTAACGACGGCCGCGCAGATTCTCGCGGACCAGACTTTTCCCCCTGGCGTGCGCGACCATGCCGCCGCGGTCGAGTTTGCACTCGCCGAACTCGCGCCGACGGCGACCTACGGCGCGGCAATCAACTCGGACGTCCCCGGTACCGCGCCGCAAGCGGAGTTTGCTTCGTCCAGCTCGACAACAGCGCCCCCCTCGGTCCAGACCGGTCTCGTGACACCCGGCGCGGCAAACCCCGATCTGTCCAATCTGCGCTTCGTTGCCTACAGTGGCTCCGTTCCGCCTGTTGAGATCGCGCCGATTCACATCGCACGTTCAACGGAAGGCACGCACGTGCTCACCTGGCCGGCGGGTTCCGGGGTCTACGTCGATCGAGTTGTCCGCGGCGACCAGCACGCTCCGTATTCCCCGGACAGCGCAGCTCTCGTCGGGCTCAGTGACGGGGTGGTGCTCGAGGATTCGGAATCGTTCCAGCATGCAGTACGCCACTACCAGGTATGGCGCCACTCAGGGGTAACGCTGCCAGAGGCTGCTATGGCTCAGCCGATCATCGTCGCGATGGGTCTCGTCGTCGCCCCGCCCCGAGACATCGAGGTCGGAGTCGACTCCGGCGCTGTCGTCACGGCAACATGGGAGGCAGAAGAAGGCACATCCGCGGTGGCGGTGTATCGGGTCCCGGTCGAGCGGGCGTTTACCGCCGGATTCGGAAACCCCGACTTCCGCATCCTTGCCGATAGTGCTCTTCGAGGGGGATTCTCCGACGGCAAGGCAGCGCCGGGGAAGCGGTACCTGTATCAACTCGTCGCGGAAGCCGACGTCAACGGCGAGGTGCACACGTCTGCTCCCGTGATTCACGAGGTGCACGTGCCAGAGTCTCACGAGCCGGTCACCGACCTGGCATTCTCCCTCCGCGAAGAGGAAGCCGCGACGTGGTTCGACCTCACGTGGACCGATCCGCCGGGGGGACGGGTCGTGATCTACCGCACGACGGCACCGCCAGCGGCCGGGTACGACGTCGGGATCATCGCCGCATCCGCACTTCCTACGGCGGGTCTTCCTCTCGAGGCACGACTCACTCATCCCGTGGATCGCGAGAACGGCACGGCCGCGATGCACAGCGTGCCCTGGCCGCGCGAGTGGGCGAAGGCCTTCTTCACGCCGGTGGTGGAGTCCGGCGAATCGGTCTATCTCGGCAATACGATCACGGGCATCCGCGTACCGCCGGTGCAGCGAGTGAAGCTCATCGAACGCGTGGATCAAAAGCTCTTGACCTTCGATTTTCCCGATGGGGCGAACGAAGTGCGCGTGTACGTCGGTCCGCGAGATGCCCCCGCGGCGGGTGTGACGGCGGGGTCGGCGATCGAGACGATCTCTCGTGCGGAGTACGAGGCGTTCGGAAGCCTCCAGCTTTCGCGCCAGCACCTGCCGCAGCAGTGCGACATCCACCTCGTCGCATTCGGAAGTCACGGCAGCGAGACCGTCAGCAGCGCCCCCGTGACAGTGACTTACATTCCGGTTCTCGTCCTTAACTACCGTCTCTCTTTTGGGCTGGGCTTGACGTCCTCTGCGCGACGGCCGAAGCTCACGATTCAAAGCGAGCGCGATCTCCAACTGGACCCGGGAATGGGTCTCGTACTCGCTTACCATCCTGACCGCCTGCCCTTGACAGTCTCCGATGCCACGGCGCATATCGCGCTCGTGCGCGACGTCGAAGAGGCGACCACCGCGGTCCAGCGGATTCTCGTCCTACGTCTGTCGACTTCGGGTCACTCCGAACCCGGTTGGAAGGCCGACCCGGGGTCGTGGAGCTCGCTCGTCTCGTCCGGTGGCTTCATCCGCCTCTTCGTGGACGACCCGCGTTATCAGCCCTACGTTGCACTCCTGGATCCGCCCGTCGGTGCGTTGCGCGTCGGCGGCATCCTGCGCCGATGAGCGAACCAGCGGCCAACGCTCCCCGCTGGGCTCAAATGAGTTACGGGTCGCTTCCGGCGGATCCGTCGGTCGGAGCCTCCGCGGGCTGGCGTGTCGGGGAGTCCATCGGTGGGCCTTCTGATGAAGAGATGCAGCAGCTCATGTCGTCGGTGGTCACCCGCTTCGAAAGTCACGTGCCGTTCCCCGGCGTGGGTCAGAGGGCTGAGGTGTACGAAGCCCTGCCCCGCCGCTTCGGGTACGTGCGACAGGGCGACAACGCGCTTTTCTGGCAGGCTTCGCAGCTCGATGTCGACGGCTTCGGCCGATCGGGGAATGTGTACACCCATCTGATCCTCGACCGCGAGCCCGATTCTTCCTTGCCCCGCCATCGTCCCGTGGCCCTGTGGCGATCCGAGCAGCTCCGAAGCCCTCACCAGTACGCGCTCGTGAGCGAGGCGAGTCTCGGGATCGATATCCCCGCCCCGGGGCCGGTCGTCACGCGGGAGAAGGTCCTCGCCTTTTTGTTCGACTCGGCGCAGTGGCGTGTGGGAATGCTCGGAGTGCTCGCGGACGCCGTCTTCGCCGCGCTCGATGGTGGCCCACCCGTCGTGCTGCGTTGTGATGATCAGTCCGAAGCAGCTCTCTGGATCGCGGCTGCCTCGTTCCTGCTGTCCTTGCGCGACGCCCGTCGACTGGGGTTCAGCCTCTACGAGCGCGGGGCGAGCGAGCATGGAAGCGGGGTTGAGCAGGCCTTCGAGCGCGGAGTCCACATCGCGGTTGTGCCCAGACAGGACCTGCTTGCGGTAAAGCGGTTGGTCGTCGAAATCGATCCGGCCCTTGAAGTGTCCATCGGCAAGCCCGGCGGCACTCACTCGATTGCGGGCGGTGCCGGCGTGGACGTTCGGTCTGCGTCGATGGTGATCACGATGTGTATGTTCACTTCGGCCGACGCGGCGGCGCTGTTCGACGCGGTGGAATCGATCGGCGAGCGCATCAGTGACGCGGCTACGGTCGATCCGGCGTGGTCGCTCGCGATGGCCGCTCTGCTGCTCGAGGACCAGTACCCTGACGCGGCGGTCCTCGCGCGGCAAGTTCTCATAGGCTCGACACCCGCTGCCGTCAGCAGAGACGCTGGTTTACGTGCAATTGCAGTGCGGGTGCACTCCCAGTCGGTGAGCGATGATCCTGCCGTGCTGTGGAACGAGGTTTGCGCCACCCCCCCGGAAACCTTCAGTTATGAGCTCGTCGCGAGCAACTACGTAGCCCGCGCGGTCCTCGACACGCGATGGCTCAGCGGTTCCGCTCCGGCGCCGCTCCCACGCTTACCGCAGCGAATTGAGAACTTCGTTGGATCTGCCATCGCCGCCTTGAACTTGGCGCTAGAGCAACCCGATGGTTCGGGGGCTTCTGTCGGACGGCTGCGGCTCATCGGCTTCATCGCGAGGGTGCTGAGCAGCCGCGAGATCGACCCGCGAGTGGAAAGCCGGCTGGAGGACGTCGTCGCGCGCGAGATCGCTCGTCTCGTGGCGGACCCCCGCGCACCATCGGTGATGGCTACCAGTGGGCCGTTCGACGACGCGACTCTTGAGCGGTGGGTCGTTCCTGAGCTCAACCGTCGCGAACCTGTGAATGCCCACACGATCTTCGCAACGCCGCCCGACGTGCTGAGAGGTCTGTTCGGCACATCGGCGTTGCTCACTCCTGGGGCTCGAGAGCCTTGGTCGGCGCTGCAAGCCGATGCCGCTGCCTTGGACGCAGCATCCCGGTTCGATGAGCGGCTGGTTGCTGATGTCGCAGCGCACCTTCTTCGCCGATACGGCACGTGGGCCGCCATCCCCCGTGACGGTCTCGAGATCATGAGATCGGCCGCGGCGCGATGGACGGGTCGGTCGCTCCTGGCGGCGACTGCGGGAGATTTGTCGAGAGTGCCCGTTCACGTTTGCGTCCGAGTGATTCTCGCGTCAAGCCCAGAAGAGGCGAGCGCCGTGGTTCAGGAACCTCTGATCGATCCGGCCCTTCGGCAGCTCGCGCAGGGAGTTGGGTACGCCCGCTGGGTCGAATCTCCGGCGGCAGGCGAGACGGTGGGTCCTCTGGCGCTCCTTCCCCCACTCGAGGAGCACAACCTCCTCGTCTTCTTGTTGGATAGGGTGATCTACCTGCAGGCCAGGTCGGACGATCTTCTGCGGGCGTTCGGCCCGGCTATCGTCGCCCTATCGATCGCTGGCTCGAGCGATCCTGCGCTCCGGGCAGTGATCGCCGAACGCGCCGTGACGATCGTCGGCGTTGTCCGCGAGGTCGGGGTCGACACCGTGCTGACCTCCAGGGTCGTTCCCTATCTCATTGAACGCGCACGTGAGGACGCCGATCGGGCCAGCGATTTTCTTCTGAGTGTGGCAACGACCGCAGCCCTAGCCAACGAAGAGGGTTTCGTGCTCAGTCGCGAGCAGCTCGCATTCAGCAATCTGAGAGACGGGGGCGGAGTGCGCATTGTCGACGTCGTTGCCAGCCTCGGCCTTCGTGAAGGTCGGCGCACTTTCACGATCGACCAACTCGCCGATGCCCTGGCGAGTCGGGCATACATCGAATCGTCGAGGGCGGGGAAGGTCGCCAAGCAGTGGTGGCGGGCCCACGGGCCGAGAGGCGAAAGAAACGTAGTCGACCACGGCGCGGAGTTCCTCGGGGGACTTTTCCGCTCCCGACAGAAGAGGGAAGACTGATGCCCAAGATCGTACTTAACAAACGAGGCCAGGAGGCGCGAGTTCCGCTAGGCCTTGTGGTTGTGCGAGCGTTCGTCTCGCCGCTGTCCGCAGCCATGCGCGTAGTCGCCATCCCGCGTGAAGGGGGTCAGGTTCCAGCACCCGCCGTTGCACCGCCCCCGGGAACAGTGCTCGTCGGTGTCGATGACATCGAAGGGACGACCCTGAGAGTTGATACCGACGTAGCGTTTCGCGCCGGGAGCACGGTGACCCTGATCCTCGAGGTCGGCGTGTACGCCGTCGAAATCGGGCCGCTGCATGCTTCGGGTTTGTCGTCCCAGAATGTCGCTTTCCTGCGCCAGGAGCACGGGCAGATTCTTGTGCGAGTGGTTTCGGGTGACGGTGACCTCGTCCAGCTCTCACCGGCCGGGGAAGCAGCTCGCGCCGCAACGTCAGACCTCATGGGTATGGCGAGGATAGCCGAGGCAGATCGACTTTGCCTCGCGATTCTCATGGACGGGTCAGCGTCGTTCCGGGCGATCCCCATGCGTGTCATCCGCCGCGTGGTCGAGTTACTTGCGGGTGTCGCTGCGGTGACTGCGGACGGCCCGGTGTCCCTCACTGTGTCCGGCTCAACAGTGACGCCCGAGTCAGTTGACGATCTCGCCGATCTTCCAGAAGCGGCCAGCGCCATGTTGGAGCGCTCTCCTCGTTCGAGCGGCGCGCGATTGAGCACCACGGGTGCGTCCGCCCGTGGGCTTCATGCCCGTGCGCTCACATGGGTTCTGACTGATGACGTGCCAGGGGACCTCGACAGGTTGGCGGAGGTCGCCGCGTCCGCCGACATGGCCATCAATGTCGTCCTGCTCGGTCATGCCTCGCTTGCGCCACCGGCCCAGCTCGCCGGATTGCCACTCACCTTCCTGGACTCGGATGTACTCTCCCTCGAAGACGTTGAGCCGCGCAAGCTTCATTTGGCCGATACCGTCAGTGCGCTTCTCCGCGGTGCTATCCCGCTTGGGGTTCCCGTCGATCGAAAGGTCTCAGAATGATCAAGTGCCCGCATTGCTTCTCAACATTGGGTATCCAACGGAAGGCCTGGATGTGCACCAACGACTCCTGCGTCATGGACGGTGAAGACCCCGTGGCGAGTGCATACGCGGGAATCTCCACTCGGCCCCGACCGACGTACTTGGATTCGCAAGCTGAGCACACTCAGCGTGCGAAGCAGGGTCATGCAAATGGTGCGTGGCCGCCATCGATTCCCTCGTGTCCTTCGTGCTCGCAACAAATGGCCGATGCGTGCCCGGTGTGTCGATTCGTCCTGCCGTCGCAATGGGGGGATGGTGATGTCACCTGCATCGTGATGAGTGGCGCGCGCGCGACGGGGAAGAGTCTCTACATCGCGATGGGCATCGATAAGCTTGAACGTCTTCTGCTCGCCCATGCGAATTCGCAACTCCAACCACTCTCCCCCGAGATTGAAAAGCTCTTCCACGTCAACTACCAGAAGCCGCTCGAAGAACGGGGCGTGCTGGACTCTACACCTGAAGCTGCTCGGCCTGGTGCCTATCAGCGGCAGCCGCTGATTTTTGATCTCGGAAGTGTCAAGGGGAAGCGCCAGTTCCTAGTACTGCGCGATGTGGCGGGGGAGGACATGCAGAATCTCCCCGCGCAGCGCGCGAATTTCTCCTTCTTCGGACGTGCGGACGCCGTGCTGTTCCTCTTTGATCCGCTCGCGGTCCCCGATGTCCGAGCGAACCTCGCGGGCATCATCCCGCTTCCCGACGACGAAGGCCATGACCCCGTGCGGGTGATGGGCAACGTCCTCACTCTTGTGCGGGAAGGCGCTGGCGGCCAAAAGCCGCCACCTGTGGGGGTCATCGTGTCGAAATTCGATGCCCTTGAGGAGTTTCGTGATCTACAAAACAAGCCACAGTGGAGTGAACTGATGTCGCACCGTGGGGCTGCTTTCGCTCGAGACCCGAGTGGTCGGTCGCTGAGCTACGACAAGGCTGACGGAGACTTGCTCAGCGCCGAGATCCGAAGTCTCATATTGAAGCTTGGGGGAGCAGGAATCGTTGCGATGCTGGAGAATCCTGCGGATCGCAGACCGGTCGAGTGTCGGTTCTTTGCCGTTTCGGTCCTCGGTCACGCACCGCGCGGCAAGAAGCTCGATGGGCGTGGGATCGCTCCTTTTCGGGCCGTGGATCCGCTCAAGTGGGCGCTGAGCCTGAGCCAGGCCATATAGACGTCAGCCGGGGATCACTCACTTCAGAGGAGTTCAATTGGGACTTGAAGTCGTATCAGCGTCGCTCGGTCAGGCTGTGCTAATTATCGCGATCGTGCATGTCGTGGCGGGCGCACTCTTCGGCGCCGCGCTTGCCAGGTGGGCACGATTCTCGGTGTGGCTGGGGATTGCTCTGGGGATTCTCGTTCCTGTGTTGGGGCCGATCGTGGCTGCGATCATGGTGGCCGCGCGTCGCCCTCCGAAGGAGACCTCGACCGTTCGACCGAAGCGGATGCGGATCAACGCGGTGCTCCTGATCATCCCCGCGACAGTCATGTCCGTCGCGCTTTTCCTCCCTTGGTGGAATGTGCGACTGGAAGGAATGCCTCGAATCCCGCTCTTCCCGACAGGGCGTCTCCTCGACACTTTGGTCATCGTGACCCTGGTGGTGGTGGTGGGGGTCGGTATTGTCGTGGCCGCATTCGGGACGGTGAATCTTGGTGCCGCACTTCTGCTGATGCCACTCGTCGCTTGGACCTTCGTCTTGTACGCGCTCGGAGCGGCCACCAGGTCGATTCATGATGCCCTCGCGGGTCTGGCGTCGTTTTCCTACACGACGGGAGATCTCCTGGGCTTTATTGGGCTTTCCCTAGACAATCTCCCACTGGACGAACTCGAAGTCGATGCCGACAACGTCGACCTCATGGACTTCGTCGGTACCGCATCTCTTGAGTTGGGACCGGGCTGGTTCGCCATGATTGCTGCTTCCGCCCTCCTCGCCATGTGGGTTATCTGGGCTTCCCTCGTTTCGGGCCGCACCGCGAAGGAGTGACAACCCGAGCCTCGGCATCCGATAGCCTCGGAGAGGTCCCCAGCCGCCGACCGGCACATGCTCATACACCTGATCGATATCCCTCCCAAAGGGAGCTGAAGCACTTTCGGGTGGCAGGTTCAGTCTCGCGAGGTTCGCCGTGCTTGTACTCACCATGGTCTCGAGCTCGACGGGGGTCAAACGGCCCAGAGCTGCCGGACGGCGCTGCCGGTGATACTTCCGCTCGATCCAGGTGACGATCGCAATCCGCAACTCCATCCGGGTGGTCCAGGAATGTCGATTGAGGACGTTCTTCTGCAGCAGCGCGAAGAAGTTCTCCATCGCCGCGTTGTCCCCGGCAGCACCGACTCGACCCATCGATCCGACCCGGCCGTGACGCTCCAGCGAGCGCAGAATCTTCCGGCTTCGAAATTGTCCAGGTTCAACCAGTCGATGCAACACCGGCTTGTTGCGGCATCGGTAGCTGCTCGTTGAATGCTTCCGCGGGGGTCTTCCAGCCGAGTGTCTTGCGGGGCCGGGTGTTGAGGGCGTGAGCGACAGCTTCGATCTCTTCTGCGTTCCGTCGGGAGATGTCGGTGCCCTTGGGGAAGTACTGGCGCAGCAGTGGAGTGGCCCCCGGAAGTTGGACACCGAATCTAGGTTCCTTTGTCAAGCCCCGGGTTTGGTGGAAGGTCGGTTAGACCCGTTCCATCGTTGTGACGGACGGGCTAGTGCTATTCAGGAATTCGTTCTCAACCTCGACTGGTGGTCGGTAGCCGATCTCGCCATGGAGCCTGCGGTGGTTGAACCAGTCGGTGTATTCAGCCGTCGCGATCTCGAGATCGTTGATACTCCGCCAGGGCCCCTTATTGCGGATCAGTTCGGCTTTGAAGAGCGAGTTGAACGCCTCCGCGAGAGCATTGTCGTA
>Ga0136639_10000147_pt1 | contig 20837 bp, 22 predicted proteins | sample AntDrymUQ8592106_2_FD_113739 | JGI IMG/M metagenome (GOLD analysis project Ga0136639, IMG submission 113739) | Polar desert sand microbial communities from Dry Valleys, Antarctica - metaG UQ859 (21.06) | ecosystem: Environmental > Terrestrial > Soil > Desert | place: Antarctica: Dry Valley...
CCCGGCGCCCTCCAGCTTGTAAGCCATGGCCAGCCGGCCCAGATCGATCGAGGCGGTGCCCAACCGGAGCGTGCTGAGGGTCTGCAGCAGCGGCAACGTCTCCTCCAGGGGCAGTTCGACATCGTCGATGTGCCGCGCGAAGCGGTGCGCCTTGAGCAGGCCGATCACCGACTGGTTGACCAGTCCCCGGCCGTGCACGCTCGTGACGACGTCGTTCTCCCGGTACAAACGGCCGATCAAAGGGATCATCGCTTCAGCGAGTGCCTCCCGGTTGATCCACGAGGCCCGAGCGCGATCAGATTCCTGAAGCAAAAGACATACCCTTCGTTCTCGACCGCATCGTTGCGCCGAGTGTGCAGGCCCACCGGCCTGAGTATTCGTTGTGCTACTCGTCGAGCGCGAGTTCCTTCGGCAGTTCGAACTCCTTGGACGCGAGTTCCTCGACGTTGACGTCTTTGAAGGTCAGCACCCGCACCGACTTCACAAACCGGTCGGAACGGTAGACGTCCCAGACCCAGACATCCTTCATGGTCAGCTCGAAGTAGAAGTCGTGCTCCGTGTCACGGCGCACCAGTTCCACCTCGTTCGCGAGATAGAAGCGTCGTTCGGTTTCGACGACGTACTGAAACTGCCCTACAACGTCTCGGTACTCGCGGTACAGGGCCAGCTCAACCTCGCGGTCGTAGTCCTCGAACTCATCTTCTTCCATGGTTAGCTAATTCTACGCTGTGTTCTTCAGCCAGGATTTGCGGTGCAGCAGGGTCGGGCCGAGCAGCGCGATCGCCTCCCTGTGCGCTGCGCTGCCGTAGCCCTTGTTACCGGCCCACTCGTAGCCGGGCGTCACGGCATCCGCCTCGATCATCAGGCGGTCGCGGTGTACCTTCGCGATCACGGATGCCGCGGCCACCGATGCGCAGTCCTGATCGGCCCGCACGCGGGTCACGACGTTGAGCGGGGTGCTCAGTGCCCTGTTCAGCCAGTCGTCATTGCCGTCCAGAAGCACCACGGCACCGGTGATGTCAACCCCGGCCGCGAACAGCTGGCCCAGGGCCCGCTTGCCGGCCAGCCCGAGCGCTGCGATGATTCCCAGTTGGTCGACCTCGAGCGCCGACGCCAGGCCGACCGCGGAATGCAACGCCCAGGCCATCGCCAGCGGCGCGAGGAGCTCGCGTCGCGGCTCGCTGAGCATTTTGGAGTCGCGTAATCCGGCCGGGAAAGCCAGGGCGGACGCGTTGACGACGGCCACCCCCACACCCACCGGCCCAGCAAGGGCTCCGCGGCCAACCTCGTCCACGCCGATCACACAGGTTGCCCCGGCGGCGAGCAACGCCCGTTCGACGTCGAGGGTCGGATCCGAGACCGCCACCTACCTCGTCTCCGTCGGGACTCCGCTGAAGACCTCGGGGTAGTCGTCGAGCCACGTCCAGCGCGAGACCGGCCAACTGATCACCAGGGCTCGGCCGACGACGTTGTCAATCGGCACGAATCCCTTGCCTGGGGTATCGCCGTTGTAGCGGGAGTCCTTGGAGTTGTAGCGGTTGTCGCCCATCACCCAGAGCGAGCCGTTCGGCACGACGACGTCGAAGTCGTCCTGGGAGACTCTCGTCTCCCCCGCCGGCAGTGACACGTAGGGTTCGGACAGAGGAACGTCGTTGACGCTCATCTGCCCGAGCGGGTTGCAGCAGACGACGTGGTCGCCCGGCAGCCCGATGACGCGTTTGATGAGGTGGTCATTACTGTCCGGAGCCGACAGCCCCACCGCGGCCATGACCCAGTCCACTGCGGCGATGACGGGGTTCTGCTCGGGGGCTGCCTGAGGCAACAGCCAGCCGCCCGGATCGCGGAAAACGACGACGTCGCCGCGAGTGATCGGAATCAGCTTGGGCTCGAGCTGGTTCACCACGATCCGGTCATTCACCAGGAGCGTCGTTTCCATCGACCCGGACGGAATATAGAACGACCGGATCAGGAACGTCTTGATCAGGAACGAGATGAGCAGCGCCACCACGAAAATGACCAGAAGGTCACGAATAAAGAGTGCAACGCCGCGCTTCTTGCGCTTTGTTTCTGTTCCCTGGCGATTGGATCGCGCGGGCAGAGAATTGTCTGTCATTAAACCGCCTGAGCTCCTGACCCAGTGTACGGGTGAGGAGCTCAGGGGGAATCCAGCTGAAGCTGAGAGTCGACTGCGACGTAAATTAGTCGCGCTTCTCCTTGATCTTCGCCTTCTTGCCACGCAGGTTGCGCAGGTAGTACAGCTTCGCGCGACGCACGTCACCACGGGTGACGACCTCGATGTGGTCGATCACCGGGGAGTGCACCGGGAAGGTACGCTCGACGCCAACCTGGAAGCTGACCTTGCGAACACAGAACGTTTCGCGCACGCCTTCGCCGGAGCGTCCGATGACGACTCCCTGGAAGACCTGCACACGAGAGCGAGCGCCCTCAACGATGTTGACGTGGACCTTGACGGTGTCGCCGGCGCGGAACGCCGGGATGTCCTTGCGGAGGGATGGTGCATCCACCTGGTCGAGAATATGCATATTGTTCGCTCTCTGTATCCGCCACAGGACGACTACGGCTTATGCGATCCGTCACGCGAGGCGTGCGAATCCGCAAATGAATGAGTGTGTTTCGTGCCGATACGTTGCAGCTCCCCTGTGGCAGAGGCTTGCGACGGCACAAACGATGATTATGTCACGAAACCCCCCGCGCCCGCAAAGCCGGGCGCAGCAGGTCAGGCCTCCGGCGAGGGCCCTGACTTCTTCTCGGACTGCTTCTCCGTGGACGACTCCTCGTGCTTCTGCTGCTGCTCGCGCACGATGATGACGGCGGGATCCGCCGTGGGGTTGAAGCCGTCGGTCTTGGGAAGGGTGGGAGGCATGGTCGGCGGAAACCCCGGGCCTCGCGCCGTCTCGTCGACCAGGAGCATCATGGCCCGCATGCTGCGGCGAGCGGCGTCGACCAGCTCCCAGATGGCGAACCAGAAGGCGCCGAGCCCAACCAGGATCACCAGCGCGGCCAGCCCCGACGCAACGCCGTAGGTGAACCCCATAGCCACGATCAGGGTATGCCAGAGGGTGAGGATGCCCACGTCTGCCCACGACACCCTGCGGGTGCTGCGCACCTCTGTGCGCGCGAAGAAGATCAGGCTCACGGCGAGCAGACCCACGCCGACCACGAGACCGGTGAAAAAGCTGCCGACGACGTCCCAGCCGCCGCTTCCGTAGACGGAGGCGCCGACCAGAAGCCAGGCCGGAAGCACGAGCACGGCAATGAACTGCCAGTAGTAGAAGACCCTGCGTACGAACACGGAATCAGACTACCCGGGCAACCGTGACGGTCGAGCTCAGTTCGCTGGAGGCAGAAGGTCCGGGCGCACCCGGGCCGTGCGCTCGAGCTGCTGCTCGCGCCGCCACGCGGCGATGGCGCCGTGGTTGCCGCTGAGCAGCACGGGCGGAACCAGAAGGCCGCGCCAGGCTGCGGGCTTCGTGTAGCTCGGGTATTCGAGCAGGCCGTCCTCGTGGGACTCCTCAACGAGGCTCTCCGGGTTGCCGACGACACCGGGGATCAGGCGCCCAACGGCTTCGATCATGGCCATCACGGCCACCTCTCCCCCGTTGAGCACGTAGTCGCCGAGGCTGACCAGGCGCACCCGTCCGGCTTGGGCGAAGTGGTCGAAGACCCGCTGGTCGATGCCCTCGTAGCGGCCGCAGCCGAAGATGAGGTTCGGCTCCTCCGCCAGCTCTCGGGCCATGGCCTGGGTGAACAACTCGCCTGCCGGAGACGGGAAGATGAGCACCGGGCCGACATCCGTCCCGGCTTCGCCCTCAGGCCAGGCGCCGGAGACATCGCCGATGATCTCGTCGAGCGCGTCGCCCCACGGTTCCGGTTTCATCACCATGCCGGCGCCGCCGCCGTATGGCGTGTCATCGACGGTGTGGTGCCGGTCGTGGGTGTGATCGCGCAGATTGTGCACGCGCAGGTCGATCAGTCCCGACTGGCGGGCCTTGCCGACGAGGGAAACGTCGAGGACGGAAAAGAACTCCGGAAAGATGGTGAGGATGTCGATGCGCACCAGAGAAGTCTAGGAGCGGATGAGCACCGGCTCGTTCGCCTCGTCGAGAGCGACGGCCCGGTTCACCCTGGTGCGATGCGAGAAGTAGACCGGCAGCGCGGTGAAGAGGATCGCGCCGAGCAGGTTGCCGACGAGCACGGGGATCTGGTTCCAGAGCAGCCATTGGCCGATGCTGATGGGGGCACCCAGCATCATGCCCGCCGGGATGGCGAACATGTTGACGATCGCGTGCTCGAGGCCCAGGCTGAAGAAGATCGTGACCGGGAGCCACATCGCGAGGATCTTTCCGGAGGTCGACTTGGAGACGTAGAACATGATCGTGCCGAGGGCGACCATCCAGTTGCAGAGCATGCCCTTGATGATCGCGACGAGGATTCCGGCCGGGCCGACCGCCTCGTACGGCAGCACCTTGTGATCGGCGAGGTCGATGATCGCCTGGATCACCGGATCGGAGGTCTGGGTTCCCATATACGTGATCGAGATGACGTACAGGAGGGCGAACAGCACCGCGCCGAAGAGGTGGGCGCCAATGACGACACCGAAGTTGGTGAGCCCCTTCTTGACCGTCGTGCGACCCTCAAGGATCGCGAGCGGGATAAGGGCGAAGCTTCCGGTCACCAATTCAAGATTGAGCAGCAGAATAATGGCGAACCCGACCGGGAAAAGCACGGCGCCGACGATGGGCAGCCCGGTCTGGGCGGACGCGGTCAGGGAGACCGCCGTCGCAGCACCGAGGATAGCGCCGGACAGGGCGCCGCGCAGGAACATCTGCCTAATACTCAATCTGGTTTTAAGGACACCGGAGTGAATAATGTCATCGATGAGTTGGTTCGGTTTAACATACGACATGCGACGGTGCTCCTAGAGAAGGGTCTGCCGCGTCGTGACGAGGTAGGGAGCCGGACGGGCGCGGCGCGCCTCTCCCCAGGGGTGTGGTTCAGCTTTGGCCGGGGGCTCCGTCGATCTCGGCTTCGGGTTCTGATTCAGCTTCGGGGGCAGCCGTGGCTGCAGCGACGTCGATGTCGTCGTTCTCGTCGTCCGGATCCTCGGGGAGCTCTTCGAGCAGGCCGGGAGGCGGGGTGATGGTGACGATGCCGGTCGTGATGTCCACGGACGGCACGATGGCCTTCACGAACGGGATCATGACTTCGCCGGCAGGGGTCTTCACGATCAGCAGATCCTGCGCGGGGAGGTGCTCCAGCCGCGCAATGGTGCCAATCTTGGCGCCGTCGCGCACGACGACGAGGCCGATCAGCTGGTGGTCGTACCAGGCGTCTTCTTCGCCGGACTGTTCCGCGTCGTCCTGGTCGATCCAGAGAATCGCCTTGGCGAGAACTTCGGCCGCTTCGCGGTCGGGGACATCCTTGAAGAAGCCCACCGCGTGCTGGTTGTACCAGCGGAGCTCGACGAGCTCGATCTTCTTGCCGTGCCAGGGCGAACCCGTCGGCACCTGCAGGGTGAACACGGCGCCCGGGACGAAACGACGTCCCGGGTCATCCGTGAACAATTCCAGCTTGATCGCGCCCTTGAGGCCGTGCGCCTTCGTCAGGCGCCCCACCCTCAACTGGCTGCGCGGAGTCGTGCCGTCGTTCACCGAACTCATATCCAACTACTCATTTACCAGTTCAGAAATCGGTGTCGACGACGTCTACGCGCACGCGCCGGCCGTCGGCCAGCGCGGCCACGAGGGTGCGCAGGGCCTTGGCGGTGCGCCCGGAGCGACCGATCACGCGGCCGAGGTCCTCGGGGTTCACACGAACCTCAAGCACCTCGCCGCGCGGGGACGTCTGGGTGGCAACATGCACATCATCCGGGTGATCAACGATCCCCTTGACGAGGTGCTCAAGCGCGGGAGCGAGCAAAATTACGCCTTGTCCTCTTCGGTTGCCTCTGCGGCAGCCTCAGTCTCCTTGGGTGCTTCTTCCTTGGCCACGGGCTTGTCGGCCTTCGGCTTCAGAACCGGCTTCTTCTTCTCGTCGGCGACGAAAGGAACCTTCGGCTCCTTGAACTTCACGGTGCTGACAGCGTTCTTGTCACCCTTGAAGATGCCCCAGTCGCCGGTCAGCTTGAGGAGGGCCTCAACCTGCTCGGTCGGCTGTGCGCCAACGCCCAGCCAGTACAACGCACGCTCGGACTTGACCTCGATGACGGAGGGCTCCTGCGTGGGGTGGTAGATGCCGATCTCTTCGATGACACGACCGTCGCGCTTGGTGCGCGAGTCGGCAACGACGATGCGGTAGTACGGTGCACGGATCTTGCCCATGCGCTTCAAACGAATTTTGACAGCCACAATTCTCCTGTGTATTTGATTTTTGGCGAACTGAGGGCCGTGAGCGTGGGGGCACACTCGGCACAAGCTCAATATGGTTTTTTCCTGCGTCTGAGTAGAGGGTCGGACGCAAGAGAACTCGACTAATCATTCTGTCAGACATCGGCGACTTTCTGATAATCGCCCGTCTGAACGAGGTTGGTCGAAGAGGGCGCGAGGGCGCGCTGCGTCGCCGGTCTCCGATTCGGTGTCAGGATTGACACACACCACACCCAACGGGTGCACCAGGACGGGGAGGATCACGCGTGGGGATCGAATTTGCCGGTTCAGAACGGTCAACCATCGGCATCGAGTGGGAACTTGCCCTCGTCGACCGTGAGACGGGCGACTTGGTGTGCGTCGCCGAAGACGTTCTGACGGCCTTGGCCGCGCCCGACGGCACCCCGCATCCGTGTATCACCGGGGAATTGCTCCTCAACACGGTCGAGCTGGTCTCCGGGGTGCACCATACGGTCAAGGGTGCCGTCGCGGATGTCGCGGCCCAGATTGACGAGGTGCGGGCGATCACCGATCCCCGGGGGGTCGAACTCATCTGCAGCGGCTCGCATCCGTTCGGTCAATGGTTCGACCAGGAGGTCACCGACAAGGCTCGTTACCAGCGCCTGATCGACCGCACCCAGTGGTGGGGCCGCAACATGATGATCTGGGGCATCCACGTGCACATCGGGATCGAGGACAAGGCCAAGGTCATCCCCATCCTGAACGGCCTGCTCGCCTATCTGCCGCATCTGCAGGCCCTGTCCGCGTCGAGCCCGTTCTGGGCCGGCGTGAACACGGGCTACGCCTCCAACCGCGCCCTCATGTTTCAACAGCTGCCGACCGCCGGCCTGCCGTGGATCCTCGAGGACTGGGCGGCCTGGGAGCGCTACGTGGCCGATATGGCCGCCACCGGGGTGATCGAGGATGTGACCGAGGTGCGCTGGGACATCCGACCGTCGCCACGGTGGGGGACCATCGAGGTGCGCGCCTGCGACGGCGTGTCGACAACGGAGGAGCTCGGCGCCATCGCAGCATTCATCCAGTGTCTGGTCGACTGGATGTCCGAGCGACTCGACGCGGGCGAGTCGGTAGAGTCGATGCAACCGTGGTTCGTTCGCGAGAACAAATGGCGGGCGGCCCGCTACGGCCTGGACGCCGAAATCATCACGGATGCCGCGGGCACCGAACGCCTCGTGACCGACGACGTGCGCCGCCTGATCGGCATCCTCTCCCCCGTCGCCAAGCGCTTGGGCTGCCTGGACGAGCTGACGAGCCTGAACCGGATCATTTCCGCGGGCGCCAGTTACCAGCGGCAGCTGCGCGTCGCCGAGGCGAACGGCGGCAGCCTGCCGGCCGTTGTGAAGTCGCTGTCCCGCGAACTGCGCACCGGTCTCCCGGTCTAGGACGCGTTTTTGCTGTCGCGCCAGGCGAGCCAGTCGGTCAGCGGCGCCAGGTCGTAGTGCGGGCCGGACAGACCAAGGGTGAACAGGCGCGCACCGAGGTCGTAGAGCTGGTCGGCCTCCTCGACCGTTCGCGCCCGTAGCTCGGTGGAGATCTCGATCTCGGACAGGTCCCGGCCCACCGTGTCGCACCATGTGGCGAGCACGCCGAGTTTGTGTTCGAGCACGGCCGGGGTCGAGAACGAGTGCCAGATGTCCGCGTGCTTCGCCACGATGCGTAGAGTCTTCTTCTCCCCGCCGCCGCCGATCAGCACCGGGATATCTCGGAGGGGCGGCGGATTCAGCCTCGCCCAACGTGCCTCGATGCGCGGCAGGGCAGCTGCGAGGGCGTCCAGCCGGGTGCCGACGCTGCCGAACTCGTACCCGTATTCGTCGTAGTCGCGCTCGAACCAGCCGGAGCCCGTGCCGAAGATGAAACGTCCGCCGCTGATGTGGTCGATGGTGCGCGCCATGTCGGCCTGCAGATCGGGGCCACGGTAGCTGTTGCAGTTCACCAGCGCGCCGAGCGCGATGGTGGACGTCTGCTCGGCCCAGGCCGCGAGGAGCGTCCAGGACTCGAAGTGCAGACCGTTTTTCTCACCGAACAGCGGGAAGAAATGATCCCAGTTGAACGCGATGTCGGTGCCCAACGCCTCAACCTCGGCCACGGTCTCCCGGATCTTCGGGTACAGGGCGTGTTGCGGGGCGATTTGCGCACCGATGCGCACCCGACCGGGTGTGGAGGAGGTCATGCGCTCATCCTAAACCGACGATCGGGGGCATCCGAAGCCCGGTATTACCGGCCGAGCATCTTCTGCAGGGCCGCCATCTCGTCTTCAGTGGGGCCGCCGGCCTTCGTCGAGCCGCCGAGGCCGAAGCCCGTGCCGCCGCTGGCGCCGGCCCCCGCGGCCGGCTTCTCACCGGACGCGAGCGCCAGGTTCTCCGCCGCGCGCTTGGCCGGGTTGCCCGACTTCGAGCCCTTCTTCTTGGGCTGCACTTTGCCGCGGCCGCCGCCGCCCATTCCGCCGGGGACCGGACCCATTCCGGGGATGTTGGGCATGCCGCCCTTGGCGACCGTCTTCATCATCTTGGCGGCCTGCTCAAAACGCGACACGAGCTGGTTCACCTCGGTCACGGTCGAGCCGGCGCCGCGCGCGATCCGCAGCCGACGGGATCCGTTCAACAGCTTCGGGGTGGTGCGCTCGGCCTTGGTCATCGACTGGATGATGGCCTCGGTGCGCACGATCTCGCGCTCGTCGAAGTTCTCGAGCTGCTGCTTCATGGCGCCGGCGCCGGGGAGCATGCTCATCATCTTCTTGATCGAACCCATGTTGCGCAGCTGCTGCATCTGGCCGAGGAAGTCGTCGAGGGTGAAGCTGTCGGTGGAGAATTTCTCCGCCATCTTGCGTGCTTCATCTTCGTCGAAAGCACCCTGCGCCTGCTCGATCAGGGTGAGGATGTCACCGAGGTCGAGGATGCGGCTGGCCATGCGGTCGGGGTGGAACGGCTCGAAGTCGTCGAGGCTCTCACCGGTCGACGCGAACATGATCGGTCGGCCGGTGATCGAGGCCACCGAGAGGGCGGCACCGCCACGGGCGTCGCCGTCGAGCTTGGAGAGAACCACGCCGGTGAAGTCGACGCCGTCCTGGAACGCCTTGGCGGTGGCCACGGCGTCCTGGCCGATCATGGCGTCGATTACGAACAGCACTTCGTCGGGGTCGATGGCCTGACGGATGTCCGCGGCCTGCTTCATCATTTCCGCGTCGACGCCGAGGCGTCCGGCGGTGTCGACGATGACCACGTCGTGCATCTTCTGCTGGGCGTACTTGACTCCGTCGCGGGCAACCTTGACCGGATTGCCGACGCCGTTTCCGGGCTCCGGCGCGTAGACGGGCACGCCGGCCTGGGCACCGACGACCTCAAGCTGGGTGACCGCATTGGGCCGCTGGAGGTCGGCCGCGACCAGGATCGGCGTGTGACCGTCTTTGGCGAGCCACTTGGCGAGCTTGCCGGCGAGGGTGGTTTTACCGGCACCCTGGAGGCCGGCGAGCATGATGATGGTCGGCGGCTTCTTGGCGAATTCGAGTCGGCGCTGCTGGCCGCCGAGGATCTCGACCAGTTCCTCGTTGACGATCCTGACGACCTGCTGGGCCGGGTTCAGCGCGTTGCTGACCTCGTCGCCGAGGGCGCGCTCGCGTACCTTGCCGGTGAAGTCCTTGACCACCTCGAGGGCGACGTCGGCGTCAAGCAGCGCGCGCCGGATCTCGCGAACAGTGCCGTCGACATCCGCCGCGCTGAGCTTGCCCTTGGTGCGGAGATTTTTGAACGTCTCGGCCAGGCGATCTGAGAGGTTTCCAAAAGTAGCCATGATCCGTTTAGTTTAACCGGTCGCGGAGCCTACGGTTGTTCGGGTGCGCAAACCGCACTCGAGGTCAGGAGCCATCATGTCCGTTGTCGTCGTCGCCGTTCTCACCCCGAAGCCCGGTCGCAGCCAGGAGATTCTTGACGCATTCGCCGTGGTCTCCCCCACAGTGCACGCCGAACCCGGCTGTGAACTCTATGCCGCACACACCGACGGCGATCTGGTCGTCATGGTCGAGCGGTGGGCCAGCCCCGCCGCTCTCGCCCTGCACGCCGCCGGTGCGGGTATCGCCGAACTGGGCACCCTCACCGATGACGCCCTCGCTGTTCCCACAGGCGTCACGGTGCTGCGCAATGTGCCGTTCGGCGACCCGGCCAAGGGCACCATCCAGTAGGCGTCGCCGCTAACCGCCCACTGCTCGACTGGCCTACTGCTCGACGGCGACGAGCACAGGGTCGCCGTGCACATCGATCGTGACGATGAGTAGGGCATCGGTTTCATCGGGGCTGATCGAATATTCGAGTACCGCGAAATGTTCCTCGCGGCGGAAGTGGTGCGGGTGGAACCCGACCCGCTGCAGCTGGATGGAGCGCAGGAAATCGATCTGCTTGTCACCGGAATCCCAGATCAGGGCGTCGTCAAGAACCTCAGGATCCATCTCGTCCAGTTCGGTCGTGATGTACGCGCTCGTCACCGAGCCCTCCTTGCTGAGGTCGGCCACGAGCGATTCGCGGGCCTGGGAATCGAGTTCCTCGATGGCGTTGACCATGGCAGCTGCGATGTCGAGCGCTTCGGCCGAGACGGACTCCTCGTCGGGCGAGCTGAGGTCGATCTGCACGTCCTGGTCACCCAGTTCGGCCGAATCCGACCAGTAGACCTCGCCTGCGTCGTCGCTGCCGAGGATTCCGAAGAAATCGTGTTCGATGGTCATGACCGTCCTATCCGACGAGTTTTTGTGCGAAAACGTGCGGCGTGAAACCGGTGAGGTCGTTGATGCCCTCACCCTGACCCACGAGTTTGATGGGGATGCCGGTCTTCTCCTGCACGGCCAGAACGAAGCCGCCCTTCGCGGATCCGTCCAACTTGGTGAGCACGAGCCCGGTCACGCCGGCGTGCTGGATGAAGGCCTCGGCCTGGGCGAGACCGTTCTGCCCGGTCGTCGCGTCGAGCACGAGGAGAACCTCGGCGATCGGGGTTTGCTTCTCGATCACCTTACGGATCTTGGTGAGCTCGTCCATCAGGCCGCCCTTGGTCTGCAACCGGCCGGCGGTATCGATGATCACGATCTCCGTGCCGTCTTTCATGGCCCGCTCGACGGTCTGGAAGGCGACGGATGCCGGGTCCTGGCCGTGTGCCTGCGGTCGCACGATGTCGGCGCCGGCCCGTTCGGCCCAGGTGGCGAGCTGTTCCACGGCCGCCGCGCGAAACGTGTCCGCCGCTCCGATCAGCACGCTGCGGTTGTAGGTTCGCAGGAACTTCGCGAATTTTCCGATCGTGGTGGTCTTGCCGACACCGTTGACCCCGACGACCAGCACGACGGCGGGCCGCGCGCTGAGGTTGAGGGTGGAGTCGAGCTTGGAGAGCCGTTCCTCGAGGCCTTCGCGCAGCATCCGTTGCAGGTCGGTCGGGTCGGTCGTGTTGTATTTGGCGACCTTGGCGCGCAGGTCGGCCACAATCGCTTCCGTGATGCTGGGACCGAAGTCGGCCTGGATGAGCGCGTCTTCGAGGTCTTCCCAGGTTTCGGCGTCGATGAGCTTCTTCGCGAACATGCCGCGCAGTGCGCCGGAGAGAGACCAGGGGGTGCGTTCAGCCATACCTACAGCCTATGGCTCGCGAGGTGACTGCGCCGCTGCGCTCTCCATTGTCGAGACGGATTCCCGAGCCGCGCAAGCCCCACGTCAGCAGCACGGGCCCGGTCTAGGGTATCGGCATGGCAGTGAGCACGGGACCCGACGATGTCCGCACCGGGATCACCCGGTGCGTCGCGGCGTGCGACGCGCTGGTGGTGGTGAGCGAGGACTGCGCGGACGCGTGCCTCCGGCTGGAGGGGAACGGTGACGTCACCCGCTGCTTCCTCGCCGACCTGGACTGCATCGAGGTGTGCGCGTCGACGAGCCGGCTGCTGTCGTGGCGTGCCGGAAGCGACGGCGCGACGACCATAGCCATGCTGGAGACCTGCCGCGAGGCCGCCCGTGCGTCGCTGCAGGCCTGCGAGCAGATGGCCGACCTTCATCCGGACTGGCACACCTGCAGCATGGCCTGTCGCCGAGTCGACGAGGCCTGCACGCGGCTGCTGGCCATTCTGCGTTAGCCAGCGACGAACTTTCAGGATGCCTGTTCGTCGTCCTTCAGGATGCGCTGGCCGACGACGGCCGAGACCCCGTCGAAGCGCATCGAGACGCCGTAGAGGGCATCCGCGATCTCCATCGTGCGCTTCTGGTGGGTGATCACGATGAGCTGGCTGGTGGCCCGCAGGTCCTCGAAGATCGTCAGCAGCCGGCCGAGGTTGGCGTCGTCGAGCGCGGCCTCGACCTCGTCCATGATGTAGAACGGGCTCGGGCGGGCCTTGAAGATGGCGATCAGCAGGGCTACGGCGGCAAGTGAGCGCTCCCCACCCGACAGCAGCGAGAGCCGCTCGATCTTCTTGCCGGCGGGCTTGACGGAGACCTCGATCCCGGTCGTGAGTATGTTGTCGGGGTCGGTGAGACGGATGCTGCCGCTCCCACCAGGGAACAGCACCGGGAACACCTCGGCGAAGGCCGCCTGGGTGTCGTCGAAAGCGCTGCCGAAGATGACCCCCATCTTCTCGTCGATCTCCTCGATGATCGTGAGCAGGTCGCGGCGCGTGTTGGTGAGGTCGGTGAGCTGCTCGGTGAGGAAGCGGTGGCGCTGCTCGAGCGCCGCGAACTCCTCGAGCGCCAGTGGGTTCACCCGGCCGAGCTGCGCGTAGCGGCGTTCGGCGCCGAACAGGCGGCGCTGCTGCTCGTCCCGGTCGAAGCGGGCTGGTTCGGCCGTCGGGTCTTCGGCGCGTGGGCCTGCGGTTGGGATCGGCTGGTCGGGACCGTACTCGGCCACGAGCACATCCTCGGTCAGGCCGAGGTCGCTGACGGCGCGTTCGAGCAGCCCGGACAGGTGCAGTTTCTTCTCGTAGATGGCCAGTTCGAGGCCGTGCACGGTCTCAGTGACGGCCTGCAGCCGGGCGCGCAGGGCGCTGTCTTCACGGCGCAGCGCCGCGAGTTCCTCGTTCTGGCTGCTGCGCTCGGCCTCCGCGGCAGCCAGGCGCGTTCTGGCCTCGCTGACGGCGGCGTCAACCGAGGCCAGCACCAGCGGGAGCGCCTCGGCCACCTGGCTGGCGACATCCACCTGGCGGCGACGGATGACCATTCGCCGGGCGGCCTCATCGGCCGCCGCCCGCTCGGCGTGCTGCTGCTTGTGGAGGGCGTCGGCCCGAGCCTGCCCGGCGCGCACGCGTTCACGGGCGGTTTCGGCCTGCAGCCGGGCCTCCACCTCGCTTTCGCGGGCGACCTCGAGGGCGTGGTGTAACGCGTCCCGAGATCCGGTGTCCAGCACCGGGCGAGGCTGGGCGCGCTGCTCGTCCCGCTCGGTGCGTGCCTGGTCGCTGGCGGTCTCCGCGACGGCGACGGTGTCGGCCGCGAGGAGCAGGGCGGAGGAGAGCCGATTCAGTTCGGCGGTGGCCGCCTCGAGCTGCACGGTGGCCCGGTTGGTTTTCCCGGCCTGAACAGCAGTGCGGGAGTCGCTCTCCCGCACCCGCGCGGCGGCGGCCTGCGCCTGGCTCGTGCACGTGGACAACACCGAGCGGGCCTCGGCGACGTCGGCGACGATCTGCTCGAGCCGGGTGCGCACCGCTGCCAGAGACGCGGAGGCCGCGTCGCGGTCGGAGACGAGCTCGAGGCGGCTGCGCCGGGCGCCTGAGCCGCCGCGCAGCACGGAGTCACTGAGCACGTCGCCCGCCCGGGTGATGATAGTGATCGGCGGTGCAGGGCGCGTCGCACCGGGGCCGCTGATCCGGTCCGAAGCGGTTCGGGCGGCGTCGAGATCGTCGGCGATCGCCGTGCGCCGGAGCAGGCCGAGCACCCCGGGGGGCGCGTCGATCACGGATTTCGCCCAGAGCAGCCCCGGGTGGGCGGAGAGATCAGGCAGGGTCTCGGGCGCGAGGGCATCCGTCGCACCGTCGTCGGTCGTGCCGGCCACGATGAGCTCGACCCGGCCGAGGTCGTCGGCGCGGGCCAGCACGATGGCATCGATGGCGGCGCCCCGGGTGTCGGCGAGCACGGCGTCGGAGAGCGTGCCGAGGGCCGCGGCGATCGCGGCCTCGTAGCCGGGCCGCACGCTCACGTGCTCTGCCAGCAGCCCTCGGATGCCCGTGGGCGCCACAGCGAGCAGGGCCGCCGAGCCGTCCTTCTGGTCCAGGGCGAGGGACAGCGCCCCCGCGCGGGCAGCCAGGGCGTCCCGTTCGCGTTCGCCGAGATGCAGTTCCTCGCGCAGGCGTTCGACCTCGGCTTCCGCCTGGGCGACGGCGCTCCTGGCCTCGGCGGCGGCCGCGGCCGGGTGGCTTTCGCCTGCGTCGACGGCGGCCGCGTCGAGGGCCGCGGCGTCTGCGGCCAGTCCGGCGAGGAGCTCCTCGGCCGTGGCGACGCGGCCACGCGCGGCGTCGAGGGCGTTCTGCTGGCGCAGCACCTCGCCGCGAACGGAGGCGAGGCGGCCCGCGGCAGTCTCGGCCTGCCCGGTCAGCTGGGAGAGGTGCAGGTCGTGTCGGGAGACCAGCACGGCCTGGGCCGCGATCTGTTCGTCCTGGACATCGAGACGGTCGCGGGCTTCTTCGGTGGCCGCGCGGGCGGCGGCCCAGGCGCAGTCGGCCACGTCGATTCTGCTCCGCAGCGTGTCGATCTCGGCCGCGGCATCCGTCAGCATGGCCGTGGTCACGCTCGCTCCGGCGTCGACGGATTCGGCCTGCGAGCCGAGCAGAGCGAGCCGCTGGTTGGCCAGGGTGTAGAGGCCGCGTAGGCGTTCCTGTACGGATTCGAGACCGAAGCTCGTGCGCCGGGCCAGGTCGACGGCGTCGCCGACCTGCTCCTGCTCGAGCCGCTGCAGACGTCGCTGCCGAGTGTCGAGCTGCTCAGTCAGCACGAGGCGTTCGGCGTGCCGCTCGCTCTCGGTACGGCCGTGCGCGTCGAGAGCGGTGCGCAGGGTGACCACGTCGTCGGCGAGTAGCCGGGCCCGCGCGTCGCGGGCGACCGCGGCGATGGTCTGCGCCTCCCGGGCGATGTCGGCCTGACGCCCGAGTGGTTTGAGCTGCCGGCGGATCTCCCCGGCCAGATCGCTGAGCCGGGTGAGGTTGGCCTGCATGCCGTCGAGCTTGCGCAGGGTCTTCTCCTTGCGCCGACGGTGCTTGAGAATGCCGGCGGCCTCCTCGATGAATCCGCGCCGTTCCTCGGGGCTGGCTCGTAGAACGGCGTCCAGCTGTCCCTGACCGACGATGACGTGCATCTCCCGGCCGAGGCCGGAGTCGCTCAGTAACTCCTGCACGTCGAGCAGCCGGCAGGTGCGCCCGTTGATCGCATAGTCACTCGCGCCATTGCGAAAGAGGGTGCGGGAGATCGTGACCTCGGTGTAGTCGATCGGCAGGGCGCCATCCGTGTTGTCGATGGTCAGCGTCACGGCCGCCCGGCCGAGCGGGCCCTTGGTGGATGTACCGGCGAAGATGACGTCTTCCATCTTGCCGCCGCGGAGCGTCTTCGCGCCCTGCTCACCCATCACCCAGGCGAGCGCGTCGACGACGTTGGATTTGCCCGAGCCGTTGGGGCCGACCACGCAGGTCACACCGGGTTCGAAGGCGAAGGTGGTGGGGTGGGCGAATGATTTGAAGCCCTTGAGGGTGAGGCTCTTCAGATACACCGGTTCGCCCCCTTTCGTCGCTCATCGGGCCGCGGACGCCCGACGTGCCGCTCCCGACCACGGTACCGGACACCGCCGACACCGCTCGGTAGGCGCGGTCTCTGACGAATTCGTTCGGCGGGTCATGGCACAGGACGGCACGGGGAAGCGCGGCTACGCTGGCGCACCATGGAGACCTTCCGCTTCGAGATCGAGGAACTCGCAATCCCCGCCGCCCCGCAGGCTCCCGGCTGGGCGGATTTCGTGGCGGCGAACGGGGTGCGCAACACGGTCGAGGCCGAGGCGTACGGCACCACGGACCTGGAGTTGACCGCCGACGAGGTCCTGCCCGGCTGGCTCAACCAGGTGTGGGAGCCCAAGCGTCTGTTCGTGGCGCGGTCCGAGGGACGCATCGTCGGGCGTGGTCACTACGAGACCCTTCCGGAGGATTCCGCCGACCACGCGTGGCTGGCCGTGGGAGTGCTTCCCGAATACCGTGGGCGCGGCATCGGCACGGCCCTCGCCGACCGGCTCGAGGCGATCGCTCACGCCGAAGACCGCAGCGTGCAGATCGTCTACGCGCCGTCACCGGATGCGCCGGGTGAGCGTTTGCCCTCCCCCACCGGTTTCGGCTCGGTTCCCTTTGAAAACCCCGAAGTTCGGTTTCTGCGGGGCCGCGGCTATCTTCTCGAGCAGGTCGTGCGTGCCAGCCGGCTGGCCCTGCCGGTGGATCCCGCGCAGCTCCGCCGTCTGGGCGATGCCGCCGTCGTGCATGCCGGCCCGGACTATTCGGTCCTGCGGTGGATCGATCGCACCCCGCCGGACTGGTTGCCCGATCTGGCGGTGCTCTATTCGCGCATGAGCACGGATGCCCCGAGTGCCGGCCTGGCCGAACCCGAGCAGCTCTGGACGCCGGAGCGCGTCAGCCAGGAGGAGCAGAAGGTCGCGGCGAGTCCGCGCACCAAGCTGACCTCGGCTGTGCTGCACGGGCCGAGCGGCCACCTCGTCGGATTCAGCCAACTGGAAGTGCCGGCGGAGTCCGGCCGGGCGGTCAGCCAGGAGGACACCCTGGTGCTGCGCGAGCACCGGGGAAACCGGTTGGGCATGCTGCTGAAGGTGGCGAATCTCGAGCTGCTCACGCTCGAGCGCACCGGGCATCCGTCAGTGCTGACCTACAACGCGGAAGAGAACCGGCACATGCTCACGGTCAACGAGGCCATCGGTTTCGTGCCGATGGGCTACGAGGGTGCTTGGCGCCGCGACGCCCGCTGACCCGGCTTCCGGTGGTCGAGCCCGTCGAGACCCGCTGGTCGAGCCCGTCGAGACCCGCTGGTCGAGCCCGTCGAGACCCGGCAACCGGCCCTCCAGAGGCTCCCGCGACGCTGGTCGAGCCTGTCGAGACCAGAAACCGTCGAGACCCGGTGGTCGAGCCTGTCGAGACCAGAAACCAAAGACCCGCCCCTAAACCCCCACCCTCTTGCTCGGCAGTGCGATCAGCGTCTGTTCCGGGTCGACCTCGACCGGTGGCCTGAGCCAATATTCCGTTCCGGTTCGGATGATGCTCCAGTGCTGGTTGTGCAGCAGCAGGTGATGCGGATGACACAGCAGCACCCCGTCGGCAAGGTCGGTGTACCCGTTGTCGGTGAGCCATTCGTTGATGTGGTGCGCTTCGCTCCATGCCGGTGATCTGTCGCAGTCCACCCAGCGGCAGCCGCCGTCACGCACCCCCATCGCGGCGCGTTGTGCCTCGGTGAAGAGGCGTTGGTCACGGCCGACGTTGATGATCTGCGCGGTGTCGTCGACCTGAATGCCGCGGGTTCCGGTGTCGCAGAGCAGCCGGTCGATGGTCTCCTGCGAGATGGGAACTGGGTTTCCCTCGATCTGCCCGTGAGCGGCGGCTTCGGCGGGAACAGGTCCATCAGTGCGGAGCGCTTTCTCGGTCGTGATCACCCGCACCGAAGGGCGGCGGCCGCCGAAGACCCGGCCCTGGTCGGCTTCACCGGCGATCTTCAGCAGCTGCACCAGGGCGTCGGCGGCGATCTGCTCGGTGCTGCGGGGGTCGCCCCGCATGCGTTTCGCCCAGGCGGCCTTGTCTTTGTCGACGAACCGCACCCCACCGCGGCGCGGGCTCGTGATCGAGTCGAAAGTCGACAGCACGAACTCGCCGTCTTCCGGGGCGAACAGCCCGTTCAGGCGCACCTTGCCGTTGCCGAGCCGATACACCCGCAGGAACCGGTCGTCGTGGGCCTGCTTCTCCCGGACGGCGATGCCGGCCTCGTCGAGTTGGTCGCGGAGGCGCCGTGCGAGCTTGAAAACCTGGTCGGCGTTCAGTGACGCGGCCTCAACGAGGAGCGCCTCGAGGGCGGTGCCGAGCTTCTCGGCGGTGACCGCGTCATCGACCTGGCCGAGACCGGAACGGATCGACTCGGCCGCATCGACCGAGAGACAGCCATCGGTGACCGCCCGGGCGATCGGCGCCTGCCACGGCACCTTCGCCACAAACGCCGCGACAAGACCGGGATCGCTGTCGGGCGAGTCCACGGCCGCCTCGACGAGCGCCTCCGCCGCCTCGGCATCGGCCATCATCGTGCCGACGGCAACGAGCTTGAACGCATCGTTCTTCGTCGAACCGGTCACCGTCTGGATCAGCGCCTCGGGTGAGAGGAACCCCTGCCGCGCAGCTAGACCCGAGTGGCCGAGCTCGGGGCGAGATCGGCGGGCGATGGTTGCCGCCATCCACGCGGAGCGGGTATCCAAGAGACGGCGCGCGGCCGCGATCTGCTTCTGGCCGGCCAGCACCTCGGCATCGGGAAGGGCCTCGTAATCGGCGCAGGACGAGCCCAGGCGAGCGACGGCATCCGTTGCCTGTCTGAGGTCGTCTGCGGTGGTGGTCATGGTTCGAGGATAGCAAAAGCGAGACATATAGTCGAGAGTTATTCACCCTTTTTATAGCTTAGTTTCGAATTTGTTTTCGAGGCGGCGGTTCCGTGCGGGCGGTGCGTCAGCGCAGTCGCTGGCAGCGTGGGCAGAGGTGTGAGCTGCGGTTCATGAACTGCTGCCGCACAAGCAGTGTGCCGCAGCGGGGGCAGGGCGAACCCTGCCGTCCATACGCGTTGAGGCTGTGCGAGAAATACCCGGACTGCCCGTTCACGTTCACGTATTGCGCGTCGAAACTCGTTCCGCCCTCGGCCAGGGCACGGTTCAGGATGCTGCGCACCGCGGCCAGCAGCGCCCGCCCCTTCGCGGGCGACAGGGACTGTGCCGGCTGCTCGTAGTGCACTCGGGCCTCGAACAGCGCCTCGTCAGCGTAGATGTTGCCGATGCCGCTGATCAGGGTCTGGTCGAGCAGGGCGCGCTTGATCCCGGTTTTCTTGCGCGCGAGGGCCGCCAGGAAGAGCGGCGCCGAGAAGCCCGGGTCCAGCGGGTCGCGGGCGATGTGCGCCACCTGCGACGGGATCAGCCCCGGCCAGCCCGCGCCTGCAGCCAGTCCGACGGAACCGCCGGAACCGCCGGAACCGCCGGAACCGCCTGCCAGCCCGGAGTACCCGGCCGTCAACCCATCGCTGGTGGGCTGCAGCGAGTCCACGGCCATGCTGCCGAAGATGCGCTGGTCGACGAAGTTGACCCACAGCTCGCCGTGCTCCGGGTGTTCGATCTGCAAACGGATGCGCAGTTGCCGGTCCGTGTCCGATCCGGGGCTGCGAAGCAGCACCTGGCCGCTCATCCCGAGGTGCACCACGAGCGCGCGCCCGGAACTCAGCGGCAGCCAAAGGAACTTGCCCCGGCGCACGGCGGCGAGCACCATTCGCCCCTGCAACAGGTCGGCGAACGGCCCGCTCGCCGGGTCATGGCGCCGCAGCGATCGTTGTTCGAAGACCTCGACACCGGCGATCACTGCGCCGGACACGGCCGGCGCGAGGCCGGCGCGAACAACCTCTACTTCAGGCAGCTCGGGCATTCGAGCCTTCCAGCGACACGGCGTGCCAGCAGTTCAGGGAGTGCTGAGGCGCGTCCAGGCGTCGAGCGCTGCAGCCATCTCGGCGTGCTTCTTGCTCGTGCCCTCACCGACTGCCGTGACCACGCCCACTGTCACGGTGGCGATGAACACCTTGGAGTGGTCGGGACCGCTCTCCGCGATGGAATACACCGGGGCGCCGGAACCCAGTCGCGCCGAGGCTTCCTGCAGGCTCGTCTTGGGGTCCATGGAGACACCGAAGTGCCCGGGATCGCGCAGCAGCGGCTCGATCAGGCGCATCACGAGCGCGGTGGCCGTCTCTCCACCGGAGTCGAGGTAGACGGCGCCGATGAGCGCCTCGACGGTGTCGGCGAGGATCGAGGACTTGTCGCGACCACCGGTGAGGATCTCGCCGCGGCCGAGACGCACGTAGTCGCCCAGTCCGATGCCGCGCGCGATGCCCGCGAGGGCAACGCTCGACACCAGGCTGGCCCGGCGCTTGGCGAGGTCACCCTCATCGAGCATCGGGTATTCCCGGTAGAGCATGACCGTCACGGCCTGCCCCAGGATCGAGTCGCCCAAAAATTCCAGGCGCTCGTTCGTGGGCACGCCGCCGTGCTCGTACGCGTACGAGCGGTGGGTCAGCGCCAGCTCCAGCAGGGCCGGATCGAGCTGCACACCGAGGGTCGCCAGCAGCGATGACCGCTCAGGCGCAGCGCTCATGAGTGCCCACCGAGAAGATCCCCCCGGACAACACTGATGCCGCGACTCCACGGACCGGAACCCGCAATCGGGTCCCC
>Ga0136639_10000148_pt1 | contig 20834 bp, 15 predicted proteins | sample AntDrymUQ8592106_2_FD_113739 | JGI IMG/M metagenome (GOLD analysis project Ga0136639, IMG submission 113739) | Polar desert sand microbial communities from Dry Valleys, Antarctica - metaG UQ859 (21.06) | ecosystem: Environmental > Terrestrial > Soil > Desert | place: Antarctica: Dry Valley...
ACCCTGGCGATCGGCACCGCCATCTTCCTCGCCTGGTGCGCGCTCGACCGCAAGCGCCTGAACCTGCAGGACCTCGCCACGTTGACCCGGCGCTCGTAGCGATTCGAAATTACAGCCCAGAGGGGGTTAGGGATCTCGAACAGTGGGCTATCCTGAGCGGCAAACCCTGACATATTCTCAGCTACGATGCCCTGCAGACAACCTCCGCCGGTATCCCGATACAGGAGATCGCTCGTGAAACGGATTCTGACTACGCCGTCCCGATGTGGGCAGCGAACCCCCGAGGCACCAACAGTGCATCTCAAGGGCATTGGTCAGACGGCGTGATGACGCAGCCAGACGAAACACACGAAGCTTCCACTCGGCGTCGGGCTCCGGGCAAACGAACACTCGCGATTGCGACCGCGGCGGTGGCCGCTCTTGCGCTCAGCGCCTCCACCTACCTGTCCTGGCCGGGATCATCTCAGGAGAACTCGGCAGGAGGTGAGGCCGCAGCGGGCGGAACCCGTTCATCGAGTGGAACCGTGGCGGTCGGACCACAACCTGATCCCGCACCCGACGAGGCACCCGGCTTGGCGAATAAGCCCGACGTGCCCACACCGCTGCCGCCCGAACAGGCGAAAGCCGCAGTCAAAAAGTTCCTCGACTCCTCCGTCGCGGTGGATCCGGCAGCTCCCGGTTCAGGCGACGATCTGACCGCCGCGGCGTCGGGGGCGATCCTCGCAGAGGCCCAGAACGACACCCAGGAGCTGGAAGCCAACGGGTGGACGCGTGAGGGGTCCGCATCTGTCGAGGCACTGATCGTTGTCAGCTCGGACACAGCGGTCGACCCCGCCACGGTCGTCGCGCAGGCCTGCGTCGACTCCAGCAAGGTCAGGACTCTGGACCACGACGGGAAACCAGTCGGGAACTCTGGCAGCACTGTGCAGCGCGCACTGAATATTTACACCCTGCAGTACGTCTCCGGCGCCTGGAAAGTCGTCGCCCGAACTTTTCCGGACGACCCGGCCTGTTGAGCGAGTTGCCCCCAACCTCCACCCTGCCGGATGGAATCCCAGAAGGAGTTTCCCGTGTCATTCAATCGGAAGATACTTCGTCCGATGCTCATCAGCATCTACGCGGCCCTGTCTGCTGCAGCGTTGTCCGTCGGAGGCTTCACACCTCCGGCCTCTGCCGTTGCAACCCACATCCCCGCACCGGATGGCAGGTCCGCAGTCACGGCAGCGGCGTCGTGCTGGGAAATCAAACAGCTCAACCCGTCGGCGCCGAGCGGCACGTACTGGTTGGTGACGCCCGAACTCAGCGCGCCCGAACAGTTCTACTGCGACCAGACGACCACCGGAGGCGGCTGGGTACTGGTGGGACGCGGGCGTGAAGGCTGGTCCGACACCGCCGAGGGCCGCGGGACCCCGGCAGAGGTTGCCGGCATAATTACCGGCACCGCCGCCTTCTCCCCTCGCCAGCTCTCGACGAAGGTCATCACGGGTCTCGTGAATGGCAGGTCCATCAGCTCAGTGGGTAAGAACATCATGCTTCGACGCGCCACCAACACCTCGGGGACCTCCTGGCAGGACTCCACCTTCAGCTACTCTTCGCCCCGAAACGAATGGGCGTGGGCCTTCAATAACGAGCAGCGTGTCAGCTCCTGGACCATCGGATCGGTCAGCGGCACGGGCGGGTACACCAGCTCGTTCGGTTCGGGAACCGGTTTGAACAGAATCGAAACCATTGCAGATGCCAGCCACGGCAACTGGATGAATGGTTTCGGCTACGGCTCATCGACAACGGGTTCGACGGATTCCTCCAGCTACCTGTGGTCACCTTCCTCGACCTCCGGTTACGCACGGCCCTTCACCCAGGTCTTCATTCGCCCGCAGTTCCGCAGTTCCGAAGTCTTCACCGCCATACCGGATTCCGGAACGTCGAAACGGGAAATCGCACCCGTCGCCGAGAGCTTCGCGCTCCCGACTGTGTGGGGCGTGGCGGGCCTCGGCGCCGGTCCCTCACCGAAGGAGGGAAGCAACGAGGTTTCGGCCTTCGCAGAGGGCAACGGCGTCGTCTACGTCGGTGGGAACTTCACCCGTGTGCAGCGCTCCTCAAGCGGCTCCGGACAGGTCGCGCAGTCCTACCTGGCCGCGTTCAACGTTCGCACCGGCGAGTGGATCTCCACCTTCCGGCCGACCTTCGACAACCAGGTCAAGTCACTCGCCGTCCTTCCCGACGGGCGAGTCGCCGCCGGAGGCTATTTCGCCAGTGTCAACGGAAGATCGGCCCCCGGCTTCGTCGTCCTCGATCCGTCGACGGGCGCGACAGACACCACCTTCACCACCCGAGTCGTGAACGCGCTGACCGGCCGTGTTCCCGTTGTGCGGAGCCTGGACGTTCAGGGCAGCTGGCTGTACCTCGGCGGCGAGTTCACTCACCTCGCGAGCGGGTCCACCCAGTTGTACGCCAGGTCGGCAGGTCGGGTGTCGGTGACCAACGGAACGCCTGCGAACTGGAATCCAGAGTTCAACGGCTCGGTCGTGTCGCTTGACGCTTCCAGCCGGGGTGACCGGGTTTACTACGCCGGCTACTTCACGACATCTCGCGGGACCAGCGCCGCCAAGGGTGCCGCCATCACCACAGACACGGCATCGGTCGTGCCCTGGACGATCAACTTCGCCAACGCCACCGCCAATTACCAACAGGCCGTCAAGGAGGTCGACAACAGGGTGTGGATCGGCGGAGCCCAGCACATGCTCTTCAGCTACGATCGCGCGAACATGGCAGAGCTGAGCACCAACATCACCAAGTCGGGCGGCGACTTCCAGGCGATCTCCTCCGATGGCACGACCGTGTACGGCGGATGCCACTGCTTCCAAGCGGTATACGTGGGAGCCAAGACCTGGTCAAACGTTGGGACGGCCTGGACGCAAGCCGCGAAGATCAACTCACTCGGCGGGTGGGACAGCGCAACCGGTGCGTTCAAGGCGCAGTTCAGCCCCACCGTGAGCCAGCGCGCCGGCGCCGGCGCCTGGGCCCTCTTCAACGATTCGACCGGTGTCACCTGGGCCGGCGGCGACTACAGCGCCTCCACCAGGTCGGGATGGATCAAGCAGTGGTCCGGAGGATTCGTGCGATTCACTCCGAACGACGCCACGGCACCGACGGCGCCGTCCGCTCTGACTGCGTCCGCGGGAAGTACCGGGGTGACCCTGAACTGGGCCGGATCCACTGACAACCGGGGAAGTCTGACCTACGAGGTGATCCGATACGACCGGGTGGTCGCGGCCACAACAAGCCGAACGGTGACCCTGCCGTCCGCTCCGTCGACAACGAAATATTTCGTGCGCGCGACTGACCCCAGTGGCAACCGATCCGCGAGCACCGCGGCTGTGACCGCCGGAACTGCGACAACGCCCCCGCCACCGCCACCGCCCACGGAAAGCGGCACGCTGGTCGCGACCGGGTCGACGTGGTCGTACTACTTCAGCGGCACAGCTCCCACCGGTAACTGGAACACGACCGGATTCGACTCGTCGGGCTGGACCGCCGGTGCGGCACCGCTGGGATGGGGCCAGTCCCAATTGGGAACGACGCTGACCGCGCCCGATCCCAAGCCGGTCACGTCGTACTACCGTAAATCGATCACCATCGCCGACGCGTCAACGGTCGCCTCGGTCACCCTCTCCGCCCGAGCCGACGATGGCATCGTTGTCTACGTCAACGGCGTGGAGGTTCTCCGCAGGAACATCGATGCCGGCGCGGTGACGTCAACGACCTACGCCAACACGGCCGTGTCCGCATCGACCGCAGTGGCCAATCCGATCAGCGTTACCGTTCCTGGTTCCGCCTTTGTCTCCGGCACCAATACCATCGCAGCGGAGGTTCACTCGAACTACCGGTCAACGTCGAGCCACAGCTTTGAACTGTCAGCGGTGATTCCATGAGTAGTGCGGAGTACACAGGAGGAATGGACGCAATGACGCCAGCACACCGATATCGGGAAGCGCTCACAGGGCTGAACAGTGCTCAAAAGCCCGGTAACGGCGTGCCTGCCTACACCCGCTGGGTGAACCGGCGCCTCGGTCGGTACGCGGCGGCGGCAGCGTACGTTCTTCATTGGACTCCGAACGCCGTCACGGCTCTCAGCGCCGCCTTCTCCCTTGCGGCGATCGTGCTTCTGATTTGGGTCGGCCCCCAGCTCTGGGTGGGCGTTGCCATTGCGGCTTTGCTCGCGACGGGGTACCTCCTTGATTCTGCCGACGGCCAGGTAGCACGCCTCCAGGGCAGCGGCAGCCCCGCCGGTGAGTGGCTTGACCATGTGGTGGACGCCCTGCGAACCCCGGCCATCCACCTGGCGGTGCTCGTGGGGTATTGGAACCAGGAGCAGCCGCCCTGGCTCCTTGCCATGGCGCTGGCCTACTGTCTCGTCAGCGTTGTTGAGTTCATGAGTCAGATCCTCGCCGAACAACTGGCCAAACGACACTCGGCACCGACCCCCGAAGCCGGCGTGGCGAGGTCGTTCCTGCTGCTGCCCACCGATACAGGAACCTTTTGCTGGATCTTCCTGGTGTGGGGAATCCCGCCTCTTTTCGTTCTGGCCTATACCGCGATGTTCGCCATGAACCTGGTGCACACGGTGATCTCGATGCGGCGGAAATACGTCAAATTGAGGATTGCCGGAGAGCTGGCACGCGTCGGCGCACACACAGTCGCGCCCTCCCCCTGATCCGCTACGACCTGTCCGGTGTCTGTGCTCCGCCAACACTCGTGCGTGGGGGCTATCCGATCGGAACAATCGGGCTAGCATGCGCGTGTTGCTGATTTTCCCTCATGTTTGAACGAAGACACGAGGATGATCGGCATTTGTCGACCATCCTCCCCCTGTACACCCGAAATGCAGGAGATCATCACCGTGAAAACAGCGCCCGCCTTGCCACGCCCACGCGTCCCGATGTCTGGGACGGGGAGTGATCCCCTGACGCCCAACCTGAGGCCCACCGCCCGATCCGTAACCCGAAGATTAGGAATGCTCGCGGCAGCAGGCGTACTGCTGGCCTCGGTACTGGTGCCGGTCGGCGCCACCGCGGCGACGGCGTCCACCGACGGCCAATTCGAAGCGACCGCAGCGGCGTCGTGCTGGGAAATCAAGCAAGCCACCCCGGCGGCCCCGAGCGGCGTGTACTGGTTGAACACTCCGGCGCTGGGGACGGCCGGACAGTTCTACTGCGATCAGGACACTGACGGAGGCGGATGGGTGCTGATCGGTCGGGGCCGGGAGGGGTGGTCCCAATCCGACGAAGGGCAGGGAACCGCCGCGGACGTGCGCGGCACGGTCACCGGGCCAACGGCGTTTTCGCCCAAGCAACTTTCGGGTGGGGTGGTCGGTGCGCTTCTGAACGGCCAACCCGTCAAAGCCCAATCGGACGGCGTTCGACTGCGACGCGCCGCCAACATCAACGGCACCGCCTGGCAGGAGAGCCGATTCACGTTCTCCTCCCCGCGCGACGAGTGGACATGGATGTTCGACAACGAGCAGCGGGTCGGATCGTGGAGGATCGGCTCAGCCGCGGGATCGGGCGGGAACACCAGCGCCTTCGGATCCGGCACCGTGCTGGACAGGATCGAAACCGCCACCGGTTCCAGCCAGGGCTGGAAGCCCGGTTTCGGATACGGCACCGGCGCACGCGGAACCACGAATGCCACCAGCTACCTGTGGGCGCCGAGCACCACAGCAGGAAACCCTCGACCGTTCACCCAGGTGTACCTTCGTCCTAAGTTGCTGAGTTCGGTCCTGTACAGCGCCATTCCCGATACAGGCACCCTCCAGGTCACGAAGCCAGGCTCCGCGGAGAGCTTCGCCCTGCCGACCGTGTGGGGAGTGAGCGGGCTGGGAGCAGGGCCGAACACCGTTGAGGGCAGCAACGAAGTGTCCGCCTTCGCCGAAGGCAACGGTGTCGTCTACGTCGGCGGCAACTTCCTGACGGTTCAAAAGAGCGCGGCGGGCGCCAGCCAGGTGGCCCAGCCGTATCTGGCCGCCTTCGATGTGCGCACAGGCGAATGGATCTCGTCCTTTCGGCCGAGCCTCGACAAGCAGGTCAAGGCCCTGGCCGTGTTGCCGGATGGCCGACTCGCGGTCGGCGGCTACTTCACCCAGGTCAACGGACAGGCCCGCGCCGGTCTGGTGGCCCTCAACCCCACGACGGGCGCCACGGATGCCGCCTTCACCACGACGCTGATCAACAGCCTGAGCGGCGGAGTGCCGATTGTTCGCGCTTTGGACGTGCAGGACAACTGGCTCTACGTCGGCGGAGCGTTTACCCATATGACCGGTGGAACGGTCACGAATCAGGTCTATGTTCGAGCGGCGGGTCGCGTCTCGACCCCGACGGGCACGCCCGACCGCACCTGGAACCCGGAATTCAACGGCTCCGTGATTGCCCTGGATGCATCGCCGAAAAAGGACCGGGTGTACTTCGCCGGCTTCTTCACCAGCTCAAAAATGACTCCTGTGCAGAAGGGTGCGGCACTCAGCGCAGTCGATACCTCCGTCATTCCGTGGACAATCGACTTCTCGAGCACCGCCAATTACCAGCAGGCAATCAAGGAAGTCGGGGAGAAGGTGTGGATCGGCGGATCGGAGCACATGCTCTACAGCTACGATCGCGCCGGCATGACCGAAACGAGCACCAACGTCGGTAAGTCCGGCGGTGACTTCCAGGCAATTTCGAGCGACGGTTCGGTGGTGTACGCCGGCTGCCATTGCTTCTACACGAACTACGCCGGAGCCAGGCGGTGGCCTTCGGTCGGCACGAACTGGACCCAGGCCACGAAGATCAGTAGCGCCGGCGCCTGGGACAACGTGACCGGCAAGCCCGTTACCGCGTTCAGTCCGATGGTCAGCCAGCGGGCCGGAGCGGGAGCCTGGGCACTGTTCAACGATTCCACGGGCGTCACCTGGTTCGGTGGTGACTACTCAGCATCAGTCAGGTCGAACTTCGCGAAGCAGTGGTCCGGCGGTTTCGTCCGATTCGCCCATAACGATACGCAGGCCCCGAGCACCCCCTCCGGCCTCTCGGTCACCCCGTCAACGTCTGGCGACGTGCTGAAGTGGAGCGGCTCCACCGACAACCGCGGCTCGGTGTCATACCAGGTCCTGCGCAATGACCGTGCTGTGGCCAGCACAACGACCACGACCACAACGCTGCCGGCAGCGGAGAGCGGAACGAAGTACTTCGTTCGAGCAGTCGACAGGGCCGGGAACAGGTCGGCAAGTACGCCCGCAATGGTAGTCGCCGCACCATCGGTGCCAGAGCCGCAGCCGGTCACGACAACCCTGGTCAGAACGGGTTCGACATGGTCCTACTCCTTCGGCGCGACGGCACCTGCGGCCGGTTGGCAGGCACCGGGGTATGACTCGTCCAGTTGGTCGGCCGGTGCGGCGCCGTTGGGTTGGGGGCACTCCCAGTTGGGAACGGTGCTGACCGCGCCAGACCCCAAACCACTCACGTCTTACTACCGGAACTCATTCGAGGTCGTCGATGCGACGAAGGTCGCGTCGGTGACGCTGACCACACGGGCTGACGACGGCATCGTGGTCTACGTCAATGGCGCGGAGGTGCTGCGGAGGAACATCGACGCCGGCACGGTGACCTCGACGACCTACGCCAACGCCGCGGTGTCCGCGTCCACTGCGGTCGCGAATCCCGTGACGGTGAGCGTCCCTGGATCTGCATTCACGACCGGGACTAACGTCATTGCGGTGGAGGTGCACTCCAACTACCGGTCCACGCCCAGCCACAGCTTCGAACTCTCCGCCGTGAGTCAGTAGTGATTCCGACAGGTCGGTGAGCTGCTGATCTGAGCGACCGGGGGCGATATGCCTCCGGACGCTCAGGTGTAATGCACCGGCCGATCTCGAGCGCACTTGTCGCTGCGGGCGAGGGGTGTTCAGGACATGAATCTGGTGCCGCACTCACGGGATCACGAAGGGGTGAATCAGTGGCGGCTACAGCTCCGCCTCGGTCGGTGCGAACGTGTCGCAACTGCGGGCGCCGGCGCCGAAACCGGTCTGGAACCATCGCTGGCGCTGCTCGCTGGAGCCGTGGGTCCACGCCTCCGGATTGACCTGGCCCTGCATCGACTCCTGGATGCGGTCGTCGCCGACCGCGGATGCCGCGCTGAGCGCATCCTGAATCTGTGTCTGCGTGATCGGCTTCAAGAAGGGCACTCCGTCGGCGTCGCGGGTGTCTGAGGCAGCACCGGCCCACGCGCCGGCGAAACAGTCGGCCTGCAGCTCGACCCGCACCGCGTTGGAGCCGGCCCCGGTCTGGCCGTCCTTTGAGGACTCGAGGGTTCCTTCCAGGTTCTGGATATGGTGACCCCATTCGTGCGCCACGACGTACATTTCGGCGAGCGGACCGCCCGAGGAACCGAAGCGGGTGCGCAGATCGCCGAAGAACGCGGTGTCGATGTAGATGGTCGCGTCCGGCGGGCAATAGAACGGCCCGGTGGCGCTGGTCGCCCCGCCGCACGCGGTTCCGACACTGTCGGTGAACAGCGCGACCGGCGGCGGCTGGTATTCGCCTCCCCGGACCGGCAATTCCTCGGCCCAGAACACGTCGAGGGACGCCGCCGCCCCCTTCATCCGACACTCGACGTCTTCGTTCGCCTGGGCACCGGTCGTGCACTCGGACAGGTTCGACACGCCCCCGCTGTCGGCGGGCTGCGTGCCGCCTCCGGCCAGACCGCTCAGGTCGATGCCGAGGAGCTGCGAGAGCAGGAACAGGGCGATCGCGCCGACACCGCCGCCCACGGCAATCCCCGTGTTGCGACCCCGCTTGCTGACCCGGCCGCCGCCGATGTTTGCGTCGTCGTTGAACGTCATGGGAAAAAGCTACCCTGCGAAGCGGTCCGTGGCCTCGATGATGGCGTCCAGGTTGCCCGGCTCGTCGAAGGAGTGACCGGCATCCGGAATGAGCCGGAAGTCCGCTTCCGGCCAATTCTGATGCAGATCCCAGGCGGTGAACGCCGGGGTGCACATGTCGTAACGACCCTGCACGATGACCCCGGGAATATCCTTCAGCCGGTCAGCGTCGCGAATGAGCTGGTTCGGCTCGAACCAGCCCGCGTTGGAGAAGTAGTGGTTCTCAATCCGGGCGAAGGCCACCGCGAACGCCGGCTCGGTGAAGCGCGCGATCGTGTCGGGCTGCTGAAGAAGCGTGATGGTCGAGGACTCCCAGGTGGACCAGGCCACGCCGGCCCGCTCGCGCACGTACTGGTCGGGATCGTGCAGCAGGCGCCCGTAGGCCCTGATCAGGTGGCCGCGCTCCTCCACCGGCACCGGGGCGATGAAACTCTCCCAGAGGTCCGGGTAAATCGCCGCGGCGCCACCCTCGTAGAACCAGTCGAGCTCCATCGGACGCAGTGTGAAGATACCGCGCAGCACGAGTTCGGTGACGCGGTCCGGGTGCGTTTCGGCGTACGCGAGGCTGAGGGTGCTGCCCCAGGACCCACCAGAGACCAGCCAGCGGTCGATACCGAGATGCTCACGCAGTTTCTCGAGGTCAGCGACGAGATGCCAGGTGGTGTTGGTGCCGAGATCGGCGTCCGCCGCGCTCGCGTGCGGCGTGCTCTGGCCGCAGCCGCGCTGGTCAAAGAGGATGATGCGGTACTTCTCCGGATCGAAGACGCGACGCTGGTTGGGGCTCGACCCGCCGCCCGGTCCCCCGTGCAGGTAGACGGCGGGCTTGCCGTCGGGGTTGCCGGATGCCTCCCAGTAGATGGTCTGCCCGTCACCGACCTCAAGAAGTCCGGTTTCGTAGGGTTCGATCTCGGGATAGAAGGTACGCATGCTCCTGAGCCTATTCGCCGGGTGCGGTCGGCGCGGAATCGGGCCGGTCCGGAGGGTGAGGTCAGTGGGTGACGAGGCCGAGCCGGTGGGCGAGAATGACGATCTGGATGCGGTCGCGTAGCTCGAGTTTGGCCAGGATACGGCCGACGTGGCTCTTCACGGTGGATTCGGAGAGGAAGAATCGGTCTGCCAGTTCCGGGTTCGACAACCCCTCCGCAACCGCAAGGAAGACCTCGCGCTCCCGCTCGGTGAGCAGGTCGAGGCGGCCGGCTTCGGCATCCGCTTCGGCATCGCCGGTCTCGAAGCCGGCTGGGTCGGCGCCTGGGAGCTTCGCACCGAACAGGTCGAGCATGCGCCGGGTTACCCGCGCCGAGACGGAGGCGTCGCCCGAGGCCACCGCTCGAATGGCGGCGGTGAGCTCGCTCGGCTGGGCGTCTTTGAGCAGGAAGCCCCGCGCCCCCGCGCGCAGACCGCCGAACGCGTATTCGTCGAGGTCGAAGGTGGTGAGGATGATGATCCTGCTGTCGGGGTGAAGGGCGGTGATGCGCCGCGTGGCCTCAATGCCGTCAATGCCGGGCATCCGCACATCCATCAGGATGACGTCGGGATGCTCGCTGGCGGCGAGCGAAATTGCCTCGGCGCCGTCGCCGGCCTCGGCCACCACGGTGAAATCGGCTTCGGCTTCGAGCACCATCCGGAAGCCGGTGCGCAGCAGCGCCTGGTCGTCGACGAGCATGATCCGGGTCTGCGTCACGCCGGCTCCTCTACCTCGTCGACCGCCATCGTCGCGCGCACCTGCCAGCCGCCGCTGGGACGGTGCCCGGCCACGAGGGTGCCATCGTAGAGCGCGACGCGTTCCCGCAACCCGATGATGCCGCGCCCGGCGCCCTGCGAGGTGGCGGTCGTACGGGACCGACCGTCGTCGGCGATGACAACCTCGATCTGCCCCGGCACCCGCGTCAGGCGCACAGAGACAGCAGTCGGCTGCGCCGAATAGCGCAGCGCGTTGGTCAGCGATTCCTGCACGATCCGGTAGATCGTCAGCTGCATGCCTGGGCTACCGGGAATGCGGCCGGTGAACTCGAGGCGAGCCGGCAGCCCGGCCGAGCGGAACGAGCCGACCAGGTCGACCAGCTGGTCCGTTCCCGGCTGAGGGTTCAGCGGGGCATCCGTCGCCGCTGACGCGTTCTGGTGCGCCGGGTCGTCGCTGAGGACACCGAGCAGGCGCCGCATCTCGGTCAGCGAGCCGCGGCCGGTCGAGGCCACTTCGCGCAGCGCGGCCCGGGACCGCTCCGGGTCCGTGACAAGCAGGGCGTCGGCGCCGTTGGCGAGCGCGACCATGACCGACAGGCTGTGCGCGATGATGTCGTGCATCTCCCGGGCGATGCGCCCGCGTTCGGTGATGCGGGCCAACTGGGCCTGCTGGTCGCGCTCCCGGGCCAGTTGCGCGGCCAGTTCGACCAGCGCTGCCACGTAGCGCTTGCGATCGCCGACCGTGACACCGACCAGCGTGGCCGCGAGCATGAGGACCGCGTATTGCGAGGCGACGGCCAGCCAGGATGCGTAGCCGTTCGCGCCGAGGAAGGCACCCAGGGTCCCGACGCCGACCGCCGCGGCGAGGCCGAACCAGGCGCTCCGAACGCCGCGATAGACCGCGGCCGTATAGAGCGCGATCAGCACCGGAAGAATATGGCCCTGACCCTGCCCGGGGACGGCTGCGAGAAGTCCGGCGCAGGACACCCCCAGCACCAGCAGCGGGGCGTGCCGCCGGAACAGTAGCGCGACCGTGATGACCACCACCACCGCGGCCGCGCTGAGGGCCTGCGGCGGCAGTCCGAGCTCGGCCTGCATGGTCAGGTCGATCAGCACGACGATCGCCATCGGCACGAAATAGGCGCTCGCTACGAGCGAGTCACTGAGCCACGGATGCCGCGCCCAGAACCGCCCGGCGACGCCCGGCGGTGTCGGCAGACGCAGTTCACCCTTGGTCGGCACGAGCGGCCGGCCGAGGGTGAACTGTGTTTGGGTCATTCAGAGGATTCTACGCGTCCCGCCTCTTCAACACCGCAGCGGCGCCGACCAGGCTGACCGCGAGCCAGCCGAGCACCACCAGCAGATCTACCCACCACTCAATCGGCACCTGGCTGAACGACATCAGCCCAAACATGTTGATACCTGCGTTCGATACCAGGTACGGCAGGACAGCGGCGGCCCACGGAGCCGAAATCAGCTGCAGCATCATGGGCAGTAGCAGCACGATGCCGAGCACGACCGCGATGCCGCCGGCCCCGCTACGCACGATCGTGCCGACGCCGAGGGCGAAGACGGCGATCAGCGCCAGGTAGAGCGCGCCGCCGAGCACCGGCAAAAACACGCCCGGCTCAGCGATACTGACGCCCAGGCCCTGCCGGGAGAGCACCAGTGACGACACCATATAGGAACCGAGGTTGGCGGCCAGCCCGACCACAAAGGTCGTGCCGAACAGCACGGCGGCCTTCGCCGCGAGGGCAGGCAGCCGGCGCGGCACCGCGGTCAGTGTGGACCGGATCATGCCGGTGGAGTACTCGCCACTGATGGTCAGCGCGCCGAGGACGGCCACGATCAGTTGGCCGAAGAACACCCCGAACGTGGAGGTCTGGGCGATGAAGGTCGCCTGATCGGCAGCGGGGATCATCGAGGCATCCGCGCCCTGCAGGTCGAGCGTCGAGGACATGACCGCCGCAAGGGCGAGCGAGACCAGCACGAGCAGGGCATACGACCAGGCGGTCGAGCGCACGCTGCGCAGCTTGATCCACTCCGATCGCAGCAGGCCGCCCGCGCTCAGGCGGTACACCGCGGAGGCGGCGGCGGGCGCGGCCGGGGAGGAGGGAGCAGCAGGCACGGCCGCGTCGGGCGCAGTCGTCTCAGGCGCGGTTGTCTCGGTCATCGTCCTGCCTCCTGCAGTTCTGCGGAGCCGCTGGCGCGGTATTCCACCTCGTCTTGGGTCAGGGCCAGGTAGGCCTCTTCGAGCGACGCGCTCACGCCGGTCAGCTCGTGCAGCACGATGCCAGCGGCGGCGGCATGTTCGCCGATGTCGGTGGCCGAGATGCCGGTCACCTCGAGCAGGTCCTGCTCGCCCGTAGTGACGGTGACGTCGGGCTGGGCGAGAAGGGTGGCGAGCTGGGCGGACTGCGGGCTGCGCACTCGCACCCGGTGGGTTCCGGCCTGGCCGATGATCTCGGACACCGGGGCATCCGCGACTATTTTTCCTCGGCCCAGCATGATCAGGTGGTCGGCCGTGAGCGCCATCTCGCTCATCAGGTGCGAGGACAGCAGCACGGTACGACCCTCGGCAGCGAGTTGCCGCATCAACTGGCGCACCCATTGCACGCCCTCGGGGTCGAGTCCGTTGACGGGCTCGTCGAGGATCAGCACGGCAGGGTCACCGAGCAGCGCCGCGGCGATGCCGAGGCGCTGGCCCATGCCGAGGGAGAAGCCGCCGACGCGTTTACGGGCGACGGATTCGAGCCCGGTGAGCTCGATCACCTCGTCGACCCGAGTTGACGGGATGCCGTGGGTGGCCGCCAGGGCCAGCAGGTGGTTACGGGCCGATCGGCCTGTGTGCACGGACTTCGCGTCGAGTAGCACTCCCACCTCGCGGAGCGGAGCGTCGTGCTCGCGGTAGTGCTTGCCGTTGACCGTGACCGATCCGGCGCTCGGCCGGTCCAGTCCAACGATCATCCGCATGGTGGTGCTCTTGCCGGCGCCGTTCGGGCCTAGCAGGCCGGTCACCTTGCCGGGCTGCACGGTGAAGTCGATCGCGTCGACCGCGGTCTTGCTGCCGTACCGTTTAGTCAGGGACTGTGCCTGAATCATCCGTCTCCTCGTTGTACATCGTTGGGGCCGGTCTCACGGTGTGAAACCGGGCCCGCAAACGACGTTACGGGGGACGGATGCTGCACGCATCGGCCCAGCGGACGCTTCCGCGCCCGCCGGGCTCGTACCTGGGTACGACGCGAAGGTGCCCGAGGTGGGTGACCTGAGGCTACTTTTTGGCGGAGGCCTTCTCGGGGCGGGGAGCCGTGCCGTTGGCCTTCAGCGTGCGGTAGTAGTCCCTGGCCTCGTTCTGGCGCTCCTGTTCGGCACCACTGGCAATCGCCGACCGCAGGTGGTCCTGGCTGTAGCCGAAGGCCTCGACCAGGTCGAGGGAGTGCGGGCGGAGCCGGGCGATGATGCGGTCGATGTAGGCCGTGACCGACTGTGCGCGCTGCGCCGACAGGCGCCCGTGGATCAGGTACCAGGCCAGGTGCTTCTCCAGCAGCTCGAGACCGAACAGGTCGCGCAGCCACGTCATGACCTGCTTCGTGCCGGCATCCTCGGTGGTCTGGACCGCCCGGGTGAACGCCTCCCACTGGAGCAGCTCACCGTGCGAGCGGGCCGCCTCGATCAGCTGATCCTGGTTGGCGTTGAAGAGGGCGGCGGCTTCCTTCTTCGGCAGCTTGCCGGCCGAGCGAAGCTTGCCCGCAATCTCCGCGATCATGGTCTCGACCCGGTCGGTGAGCAGCTCCCGCTGCACCTCGGTGTCGCGAAGGTGTCCGACGGACCGCGCGGTCGACCCGAAGTCGGCGACCGCCTGACCCAGAGTGCGCAGCCCGGAGCCGTGATACGCGCGGTCGGCCGCCTGCTGCACGACGTAGCGCGCGAGCACGCCCGGGCCGGCCTTGGCGAACTTGCGGCTGTAGTCGGTGAGCAAACGCTTGGCGACGAGCTGGAGCAGCACGTTGTTGTCGCCCTCGAAGGTGGCGAAGACGTCCAGGTCGGCGCGGAGGCCTACCAGCCGGTTCTCGGCCAGGAATCCGGCACCGCCGCAGGCCTCGCGGGCCTCCTGCAGGGTGTCGAGCGCGTGCCAGGTCGAGAGTGGCTTGAGGGCGGCAGCGAGGGTTTCGAGGTCTTGCCTGTCGGCATCCGTGTCGGCTTGGCCGCTGAAGACCTGGTCGAACTTGACCAGGAACTCATCGTGGGCGAACGTGTGCGCGTAGGTCGTGGCCAGACGCGGCAGCAGGCGGCGCTGGTGGCGCTGGTAATCGAGGATGACCTCCTCATCGGTGTCGCTGCCGGCGTTGAACTGGCGACGCTGGCTACCATACGTGATCGCGATCGTGAGGGCCATCGCCGAGGCCTGGGTGGCGGCGCCGTCGAGCGAGACCCGGCCCTGCACGAGGGTGCCGAGCATGGTGAAGAAGCGGCGGCCGGGGCTGGAGATCGGGCTGGCGTAGGTGCCGTCCTCGGCGACGTCGCCGTAGCGGTTGAGCAGGTTCTCGCGGGGGATGCGCACCCCGTCGAAGTGCAGCCGGCCGTTGTCGATGCCGTTCAGTCCGCCCTTGAGGCCGTCGTCCTCGCCGCCGATGCCGGGCAGGAATTCCCCGGACTCGTCGCGGATGGGCACCCAGAAGGCGTGCACGCCGTGGTTGACGCCCGCGGTGATCAGCTGGGCGAAGAGCACCGCGGCGATGCCGTCCTTCGCAGCGTTGCCGAGGTAGTCCTTCCACGCCGCTCGGAATGGCGTGTCGATGACGAATTCCTGCGTGGCGGGGTCGTACGTGGCCGTCGTGCCGATGGCCGCGACATCCGACCCGTGACCGGTCTCGGTCATCGCGAAGACGCCGGGGACCTGCATCGTCATGATGCCCGGCAGATAGGCATCGTGGTGCTTCTTCGTGCCGAGGTGCAGTACCGCGGCGCCGAACAGACCCCACTGAACGCCCGCCTTGATCTGCAGGCTGGGGTCGGCCGTGACGAGTTCCTCGAACCCGGCGATGTTTCCGCCGTGGTCGTCGGCGCCGCCGAGATGCTTCGGGAACGCGCGGTGCACGTGCCCGTTGTCGGCGAGGATGCGCAGCTGGCCCAGCACGCGCTCCCGGTGCTCGGCCATGGACTGGCCTTCGATGCGCTGCAGTTCGGGCTGGGCCGTGAGCTCACGGGCGCGCAGGCGCACGTCGGCCCAGGTGCCGAGCAGCTGCCGGTGCAGCGATTCGATGTTGACCGCGGGGGCGCCGGTCTGACCGGCGATCATGACCGGACCGGTGTCGACGCCGGGGGCCACGGGAGCCGTGGCCGCGTGCGGAGCGGCCGAGGTCGTGACGGAGGTCTTGGCCGTCTTGGCGGGGTTCTTGTTTGTGGAGCGCTGGGCAGTGTCAACCATCATTGGTCCTTCGTCTTCGCGCGAACTCGAAATTTTCTTACACGCTAGGTTGCTCGTGCGAAGCGCGGAAATAGTGCGTGACGGGCCTACAACAAAGCATGCTTCGCTCGGCATCCGTCTTGTAGGTTTTCACAGCGGTAACGGGTCTTGCGGCGCCCTTACCCACAAATGGGGACTGCCCGCACCGAGGTAGCGGGCAAGGTCTGCGCGATGACGTGGAAGAGGTGCCAGTGGCGGGGACCGAACGCGGACTGACCGGGGCGGTCCTCTTCGACCAGGCCGACGACGTGCAGTCCGGCGAGGAGCACCGCGACCTGGCCACGATCGTGGAAGTTCATATCGGAGCGATCGGCCCAGTCGTCGTGCGGGCCGAAGAGTTCGCCGGCGAACCAGGCGCCGGGCGCCAGCGCCCCGCGGATGCGCGCCCAGAGACCTGGGAACGCCGCCGGGTCGCAGAACGGGAGAGAGAAGCCCGCGTAGACCAGGTCTGCCGCGGGAAGTTGGGGGAGTTCCTCGTAGCGAGAGTGATGGAAGGTCAGGCGGGCCTGGTCGGCGTCGCCGAGGCTGGATCGGACCCTGGCCTCGGAGCCCGGGTCGGCGTCGAACGCGTGCACGGTCCAGCCGGCGGCGAGCAGGTGCCGGGTCTCGGTGCCCTCACCGCAACCCAGGTCGATCGCGGTGCCCGGGAGAGTGGTTCCGGGGGCGTCGGTTTCGGTTTCGGCGCGCAGCTGGAGGGTGCGCAGCAGCACCGAACGCGGGGGGCGGCCGGCCTGTGCGTCGAAGTACTCGGTCCAGTCCATGACTCAGTTCTACCCTGCTCGAGGGGGTGACGCCGGTTGCGGCGAACGTCGGGACTGGGACGCGTCCGTTACGTCAGTTACGTCAGGTTCCGGCGGCGACGACCTCGAGGAGGGCAGGGCCGTAGGCGTCGAGCTTCTTGGCACCGACGCCGGAGATGCCGTCGAGGTCGGCCAGCGTGGCCGGCTTCGTCGCGGCGATCGCCAGCAGGGTCGCGTCACCGAAGATGATGTAGGCCGGCACGCCCTGTTCCTTCGACTGCGCTCCGCGCCAGACCCGCAGCGCCTCGAACAGGGTCTCCTGTTCGGGGCTGAGGTCGGCCGCGGCCGCCTTCGCGGCGCTCTTGCGCGCCCCGGCCGCCGGCCTGGCGGCGCGTTCGGGCTCGGTGCGGAGTTCGACGGTGCGGCGGCCCGCGAGGACCTCCGCGGCGGCATCCGTGAGCACCAGAGTGCCGTATTCGCCGGAGGTGGCCAAAAAGCCCTGGGCCAGGAGCTGCCGCACGACGCCGCGCCACTGCTGATCACTGAGATCGGCTCCGATGCCCCAGGTGGCCAGCTGGTCGTGACTGTGCTGGGTGGTGCGCGGTGTCACCTTGCCGCGCAGGATGTCGATGAGCTGGCCGGCACCGAAGCGCTGGTTGCGCTCGCGCAGCAGGCGCACCACGGTGGAGAGCAGCTTCTGGGCCGGGACGGTGCCGTCCCAGCCGATGGGCGGCTCAAGGCAGGTGTCGCAGTTGCCGCAGGGCTCGCTCGACTGGCCGAAGTAGCGCAGCAGGTTGACCCGGCGGCAGCTCACGGTCTCGCAGAGGGCAAGCATGGCGTCGAGGTGGGCGGACAGCTTGCGCCGGTGGCCGAGGTCGCCGGGAGACTCGTCGATCATGCGGCGCTGCTGCACGACGTCCTGCAGGCCGTAGGTGAGCCAGCCGGTGGAGGGCAGGCCGTCGCGGCCGGCGCGGCCGGTCTCCTGGTAATAACCCTCGACGGACTTGGGCAGGTCGATGTGGGCGACGAAGCGCACATCCGGCTTGTCGATGCCCATGCCGAAGGCGATCGTCGCGACGATGATGACGCCCTCCTCACGGAGGAACCTGGACTGGGTGCGGGCGCGCAGGCCCTGGTCGAGGCCCGCATGGTAGGGAAGTGCGTTCAGCCCGTTCTGGCGCAGGAAGTCCGCGGTTGCCTCGACGGTCTTGCGGCTGAGGGCGTAGACGATGCCGGCATCCGTGGGGTGCTCGGCCTTGATGAAGGCCAGCAGTTGCTTGCGCGGCTCGGCCTTACCGACGATGCGGTACTGGATGTTGGGCCGGTCGAAACTGGCGACGAAGTGCCGGGCGTCGCCCATCTGCAGGCGGGTCGTGATCTCTTTGTGGGTGGCATCGGTCGCCGTGGCAGTGAGGGCGATGCGGGGCACGTCGGGCCAACGGTCGGCCAGTTCGGACAGGGCCAGGTAGTCGGGCCGGAAGTCATGCCCCCACTGCGACACACAGTGGGCCTCGTCGATGGCGAACAGGGCGATGGCACCCCGGTCAAGGAAGCGCTTGGTGGCCTCGGAGGAGAGACGCTCCGGGGCCACGTAGAGCAGGTCCAGGTTGCCGGCCAGGTAATCGCGCTCGACCTGGCCGCGGGCGGCGGAGTCCTGGCTGGAGTTGAGGAACGCGGCGCGCACGCCCACGGCGGTGAGGGCGTCGACCTGGTCTTGCATGAGGGCGATCAGGGGCGAGATGACGATGCCGGTGCCCTCCCGCACGAGCGAGGGGATCTGGTAGCAGAGGCTCTTGCCGCCACCGGTGGGCATCAGCACGACCGCGTCGTTGCCACTGATGACGTGGTCGATGATCGCGGCCTGCTCGCCGCGGAAGGAGTCGTAGCCGAAGACTGTGTGCAGAGCCTCGGCGGCGGTCGCGAACTTCGCGGTGGCGCGGCGAGGCGGCGCTGCGGGGGCGCGCAGGGCGGACGCGCCCGCACCGATTCGGCCGGCCATGCCTGCGGCGGCAGGTTCCCACTCCATGGCTCCGCCTGCATAGCCGTCGGGCGGCGGCGGGGCATCGAATTCGTCGGGTGGTTCGAACTCGTCAGGATTCCACGGTATTTCGGCGTTCCAACTCACCCGGCAACTCTACCTGCGCCCTCCGACCGGGTCGTGCCGGTGCCCCGCCTCCGCGAGAGCGGGTGAATCGTCGGTTCACGGGTGCGAAAGCGACGATTCACCCGCTCTCGCGGATGGATGGTGAGGGTTGGGCTACTTGGGCTACGTGGGCTGGGCGGGCGAGTCGGGCTACGTGGGCTGGTCGGGCCGGTTCGGGCGGCGCGCTGGGCGACGGCGGGTGGCGAGGAGGATGCCTGCTACGGCGAGGAGCACGGCGCCGAGGCCAGCGGCGATCCAGGCAGCGTCGGCGAGCGCGGCTCCGGTGGGGGCAGCGGAATTCGCGTCGGGGGCGGCGGCCGGGGCATCCGTGGCGGCGCCCGCGCCCTGGGAACAGACCGGCTTCGTCGGGGACCCCTCGGCCGTTTCCTGCCCAGCGGCCGGCTGCCAGGTGAAGGCGAAGTCGCCGGACACCGGATGCCCGTCGGTCGAGACCACCTGCCAAGTCACGGTGTATTCACCCGGCTGGCCCAGCTGGGCCGCTGTCTCGACGGTCGAGTCGAGCACGCTGATGCAGCCATCACCGTAGTAGAGCGGCGTGGCCGCATCGGAGGGCCCGCTGATCAGCATGCCGCTACCGGCTCCCCCGCCGCCGAAGTCGAGCAGGGCGTCGTTCGTCGTCACGGTGAACAGCGACGGCTGCTCGGTGACCACGGCGCCCTCTGCCGGGGAAGACCCGATCGGGGAGTTGTGGGCCGACGCCGGTGCGGCGGCGCCACCCAGCGCCGCGACGACAACGGCGGCACCGCCCAGCGCACGAAGTGACCAACGCCGTTCCGTGTTACCTCGCGTCACTCTGATCTGCCTCTCCAATACGTTGTGGATCCCCTCCGCCACTAAGTCACAGGTTTCAGGATACCGGCCACTCGCTAAGCTGAGCTTCTATGCTTACCGCGGTCCTCGGCCTCACCGGCGCGATCATTTTTGGGAGTGCCGACTTCCTCGGCGGGCTCGCGGCCAAGCGCATGAGTTCTCTGCTCGTGACGGCCGTCGCCGCGGCATCCGGACTCGTGGCCCTGCTGCTCGCCCTCCCGTTCGTGGCGGGGGTCTGGTCGCCCACGGCCGTGCTGTGGGGTGCTCTGTCCGGGGTCAGTGGCGCGATCGCGATCTCGCTGCTGTATGCCTGTCTCGCGATCGGTCCGATGAGCATCCTCTCGCCGCTCACGGCCGTGGTGTCGGCCGTCGTGCCAATGACGGTGGGACTGGCCGGCGGCGACCGGCTCACCCCGATCGGCTACTGGGCGCTGGGCCTGGCCCTCGTGGCGGTGGTGCTCGTGGGTTTCGTGCCCGAGCGCGGCGCCGTGCGGCCGAGCCTGCTCGGCGCACTGATGGCCCTCGGCTCCGGCACCATGATCGGCGCCTTCATGGTCATGATCGACCTGACTCCGGCTGACAGCGGGCTCGTGCCGTTGGTGCTGAACCGCGGTGTGAATGCGACCATCATGTTCTCCGTGGTTGGGCTGCTCGCCCTGGTCTCGCTGCGGCGGCGGGCACTCCTGCCTGCCTCGTCGGCGACGATTCCGGCAGGCTCGGCCGCGAGCGCGGGCTCGTTGGGCCCGGCGACGGATGCCGCGCGAACCCCACGCTCGACGCTCGCCATCGGTCTCCGGCTGGCCGTGGCCTGCGGTGTGGTTGACGTCGTGGCGAACGTGCTGATGCTGCTCGGTATGCGCGCCGGCGACCTCAGCGTGATGAGCGTGCTCACGGCCATGTACCCGGCCGGGACAATCCTGCTCGCCGCCCTGGTGCTCAAAGAACGCATCGCGCCCGTGCAGTGGCTGGGTCTCGCGCTCGCCCTCACCGCGGCCGGAATGCTCGCGCTGGCCTGATCTGCCCGGTTGCCGGCCGCATCCGTTCTCCGTGCTCCGTGCTCCG
>Ga0136639_10000149_pt1 | contig 20809 bp, 17 predicted proteins | sample AntDrymUQ8592106_2_FD_113739 | JGI IMG/M metagenome (GOLD analysis project Ga0136639, IMG submission 113739) | Polar desert sand microbial communities from Dry Valleys, Antarctica - metaG UQ859 (21.06) | ecosystem: Environmental > Terrestrial > Soil > Desert | place: Antarctica: Dry Valley...
CGTGCTGACCGTGGTAGCAAGCGAGAGCTACAAGGACTTCGTCGCCGGGCTGCAATCGGACATCAGCAAATCCATTTCCTCCCGACCGCGAGAGGCAAATGCCGGATACTTCAAGGGTAAGGTGTTTAAAACGGACACGGCGGAAATCACCGTCAGCGCCGAGATGGCGAAGCTTATCGAACGCTATCTGGTGAAGAACGACGACACCGACACGTCCGATCACATTACCCCCGCCTATCATGAGGCGAAAGAGAAAGGCGAACTCGCCAAACTACCACCCGAACTGGAACCGCACCGGGAGCAAGTTTTAGCCCTTATCGACAGCGTATTCAGCGATGCGGATATCCCTCAGCCGGAGAACGAGTTCGCCTTCAAGGAGAACAAGCTCAACGCGAACTTCGAGAAGAAGGAATTCCAGGAACTGTGGAACAAGATCAACCACAAGGCAGTCTATTCCGTTCATTTCGATTCCGAGGAACTCATCGCCAAAAGCATCAAAGCGATCGACAAGGAGCTGAACATCGCGCCGCTGCAATATGTCGTCACGTCAGGCGAACAGACGGACGAGACGAGCTACGAGCAACTCAAATAGGGGGAAGGATTCGTCCTCAGGGAAAACAGCACCGAGCAGATCGCGACCTCCGTCCTTTCAGTGGTGAAATACGATCTTATCGGCAAGATCGCCGAAGCGACGGTGCTGACACGGCGCACCGTTTCACGCATTCTCTCCGGCATCAACCTCGCCGTCTGCGGGCAATACAAGCGCAACCCGGAGGACTTTATTCTCAAAGCTGGCAAGCTGATCAACGAGCAGAAAGCCACGATGATCGTGGAGCATCTGGAATACGATACCACCACCGGTGTTCACGAAACGCCGGACATTTTCACCCAGCGCAAGGAGGATCTCAGCAAGGGCTTCAAGGCGCAGCACCACGTCTACGACTACGTTTTCACGGACTCGACTATCGAACGCAACTTCGTCGGCGAACTTGATGCGAGTGCCGAAGTGGTCGTTTATGCCAAGCTGCCGAAGGCCTTCTTCATTCCCACGCCCGTCGGCAACTACAACCCCGATTGGGCGATTGCCTTCAAACAGGACAAAGTGAAACACATCTATTTCATCGCCGAAACCAAAGGTGACTTGTCCTCCATGCAGTTCCGCAAGATCGAGGAATCCAAGATGGACTGCGCCCGCAAGTTCTTCGCGAAGATCACCAATGAACAGGTCCGCTACGAGGTGGTGGACAGCTACGGAAAACTGATGGAGCTGGTGAAGTAGCCGAGCAGGTTAAATACATCCGATGAACTCCAAATCTATCAGGAGGAGATTTCCGATCTACTGGTCTTCAACGAGGCGCTGGTGGTGAGCAACAGGATGAACGCGCGGGTAGGAGAAATTCCAATCATTAAAACCATCCAGGGTAATCTCTGAGGTGAGGTAGATTTCTGGACCGTTCTCCACTAGAACCAACCACACATGAAATCCAAACCACGTACCCGCTACACCGACGACTTCAAAGCACAGGCCGTTGAGCTCCTCAGCGCCGGCAAACCCGTCTCCGAGCTCGCGCAGGAACTCTGCATCAGCACCAACCTGCGCTCCCTGCGAGGGTGAGCGGGCGCTTGAGCAGGGACTGGTTCCACCCGTAGCAGAGTCATTTGGTTCCCCAGTTACCAAACCTGTGGCTTGCTACCGGCCATGCGAGGCCAATTTGATCCGGCGTTGACCACGCCTCTCGAAATAATTAATAAATACTTTCAAGTGGCGGGAGCGATATTTGCGTCTTAAGTTCCATACCCGTCAAACTCATCGACCGGGAACAAACTCGAACCAACAAATCATGAAAATCAACCACGCACTCGCACTCAGCCTCATCGGTTTCGCTCTCGCCACACCTGCCGTGATGGCGGAAGAAGCCAAAGCCCCCGCGGCCGCCGGCAAAGAAGCCCACCCAGATCATATGCTGGAAGGCTACGCCGCAGTCTCGGCAGCTCTCTACAAGGACGATCTCGCCGCTGCCAAGAAGGCGGCCACCGGCATGGTCAAGCACGACAAAGACAGCGCCATGGCCAAGCACGCCCAGATGATCGCCGACAGCAAGGACATCGATCAGGCACGCATGCATTTCAAGGAACTCAGCGACGCCGCAATTCCTGTCGCGAAGGCCGCAAAGACCATGCACCAAGTGCATTGCCCGATGGCGATGGATGGCAAGGGTGCCGACTGGCTCCAGAAGTCCGCCGATGAAGTGCAGAATCCCTATATGGGTGCCAAGATGCCGCACTGTGGCAAAATGGTGAAGTGATCTAATCAAACGTCGTCACGTTTGGAAATCGGGAGCGACCGGGGACACCCGGTCGTTTTTCGATGCCTCAACGGACCGTCTCAACCCGGATGATATTATAACGAAATCTTCAACGGATGATGGCCATTCGGTGTTCTACCCGCAGACCCCCCATCGCCTTGTGAACGTCCACTTCCGCCCCCCGTTTCCCGTGTCTGCCTTCTGGGTTTTAGTTGCCTTGATCTGTGCACTTTTCATATCGACCGCAGTCCCCGGTCACGGTGACGAGAGCCGTGATCTGCCCGGGTCATCCCAAACCATTGCGTTCACCGACGAGGCAGCCGATGGCCCATGGATCAAGCCGGATTCGACTTTCTACAAAGGCATCAAGTACGCCGGAAAATTCCATCTCATGATGCTTCACTTTCCGATCGCGTTCCTGCTCACCGGAGGTTTGGTCCAGTGGTACCAGGTGATTGGCAAAAGAGGCGGATCGGCAGTCTCGGTCTTGCTCTGGTTCGGTGCTATCGGGGCCGTTGCCACAGCAGCTCTCGGCTGGATGCATGCCTATGATTCGGTCTATTTCGGCGACGACGGAAATCTGCTATTCTGGCACCGCTGGCTTGGAACCGGAACTGCCGCCGTCGCCATAATCGTCCTGTCGCTGCGAAACAAGCTGGGACCGAAGACCCTCGCAATCGCACTCACATTCTGTGCTGGTCTTGTCGCCGCTGCCGCACACTTCGGGGCAAGTCTCGCCTATGGTCCTGATTTTTTCATGAAATTCTGAATGGGCTAAGCGAGTTCTGATTCCCTAACATCATTACCATGAAATTCGTTTCCACGTTCGCCGTGCCTTCCCTTTGTTTGTCACTTTTGATAGGCTGCACCATGTCGTCGCAAGTCTGGATTCCAGGAATTCCCTCGGGCAGTGCTGCCAATCCTCAAGGTCCAACCGGCTCCCGAATGGTCGCGGCACCTGATTTGAGGGCAGATGCGATCACCCGCGCCACGTCTTCGCGCCTTGATCGGGAAACTCCGGGGCCTCCTGAAATGACCACGTCCATGGGCCACGGCAGCATGAAGATGGACCACGGGAAAATGAGCATGGCCGCGGAAAAATTGGATCACTCCACAGGAACCCCAGCGGCTGCTGACAGCTACACCTGCACCATGCATCCTGAAATCCACCGCCCCGCCCCCGGGAAATGTCCCATCTGTGGCATGAAACTGGTGAAGGAAAAGCCTCCCACCCAAGCTCACTGATGAAACTTCTCCCCGTGATTGCCTCACTCACCCTCACCGCCGCGCTGTTGCTCGCCGGCTGCGGCTCCGTTTCCAGTTCCTCGATGGCCGGCAGCCCGAACGAAGCCAGCTCCGCCGAGGCGAAGCAGGCCGTCAGCCGCATGATCGCGAAACGTCTCACCGCGGACTCGGCGGCAAGAGTCGCCGTGCTCAACAATCGCAAACTTCAGGCGACCTTCGAGAACGTCGGCATCGCCCAAGCGGATCTCATCGAGGCTGGCCTTCTGGAAAATCCAACACTTTTCGGAAGTGCCCGTTTCCCGAGCCGCGGAAGGGGATCCAACCTCGAAACCTCGCTGAGCCAGAATTTCCTCGATGTCCTGATGATACCACTGCGCAAGAAGATGGCGGCGGAAGAACTGGAAAGGACACGCAACGAAATCGCCGACGCTGCAGTCGAAACTGCCGCCGAAACGAAAACCGCCTTCTACACGCTCCAGGCCGACCTCCAGTTGCTTTCGCGCCTCAAGCTGATCACCAGCGCGAACCAGGCCGCTCTCGATCTTTCCCAGCGGCTTCACGATGCGGGAAACATCACCGACCTTAGCTTGCTCAACGAGCAGGCGACTTACAGCGAAGCCCGGGTCGAGGTTGCCAAGGCCGAAGCGGACATCGCGGCGGACCGCGAGAAACTGAACCGCCTGATGGGGCTCTGGGGCCGCGATACCTCATGGACGCTGGCCGAACAGCTTCCTGAAATTCCCGGCAGCGAAATCTCCACCAGCCGGCTTGAGTCACTGGCCCTCCACCATCGCAGCGACCTGGCAGCCTCGCGATACGAACTCGCGAGTCTCGCCACCGCGCTCCGGACCACCCGCACTTATCGCTATATCGGCGTGTTGGAAGTCGGCGCGGATATTGAGAAGGAAACCGATGGCACCAAGCTGACGGGTCCTGAGTTCTCAGTTTCCCTGCCGATCTTCAACCAAGGCCATGCAAAAATCGCCAAGCTTGAGGCTCAGCAGCGGCAGGCGGAGAAACGCTTCGAAGGCAAGGCCATCGACATCCGGTCCGAAGTCAGGGAAGCACGCGGACGCTTGTTAGCGAACCGTTCCGCCGCGCTCTATTACCGCAGCAATCTCCTTCCCGAGCGCCTGAAAATCCTCAACCACACGCAACTCCAATACAACGCCATGCAGATCGGTGCGACCGAACTCCTGATGGCCCGCAAAAGCCAGATCGATACCGAGCGCGAGTACATCCATTCCTGGCGCGACTACTGGATTTCACGTAGCCAACTCGAACGTGCTGTCGGCGGGAACCTTTCGCCTAGCGGCAAATGAAGACTCTACCACGCTCCGACCCTAACAGCACTATCAGATCATGAACGAAAACGGACTCACCCGGCGGAGATTCATCGGCACCACCGGCGCGTTTGCCGGCGGAGTCGGCCTTCTTCAATCGCTCTACGCGCAGGTCCAACCGGCCGGCCACGACGCTCACCCCGCCGACGGCTCCACCCCGCTTGCTCCCGATCATCCGGGCAAGGAATACACTCCCGTCATCACGCCTAACGGCAGCAGCCTGCCGTGGAAACTCGTCGATGGAGTGAAGGTCTATCATTTCATCGCCGAGGAGGTCCGCCACGAGTTTGCCCCAGGTCTGGTCGCCAATTGCTGGGGCTATAACGGCAGCGTCCACGGCCCGACCATCGAGGCTGTGGAAGGCGACCGCGTCCGTTTCTATGTGACCAATCGTCTCACCGCAGCGACCACCATTCACTGGCACGGATTGTTTCTGCCCAGCGGCATGGACGGAGTCGGCGGTCTCAACCAGGCATCCATCGAACCGGGAGAAACCTTCAAATACGAGTACACCCTCAAGCAGCATGGCACCTTCATGTATCACTCCCACCATGATGAAATGACCCAGATGGGCATGGGGATGATGGGCATGTTCATTGTTCACCCGCGCCACCCCGAAGGCCCGCTGCCCGATCACGATTTCGCGATCATGCTCAGCGAATGGGACATCAAACCGGGAACATCGCGCCCGAACCCGAATGCGATGAGCGGATTCAATGTCCTCACCATGAACGCCAGGTGTTTTCCCGGCACCGCGCCGCTGGTGGTGAAACAGGACGCCTTGGTCCGCATCCGGCTCGGCAATCTTAGTGCCATGGACCACCACCCGATCCACCTTCACGGACATCGATTCTTTGTCACGGAAACCGATGGCGGCCAGATCGCACCCGCCGCCCGCCATCCGGAAACCACCGTCTTGGTATCCGTCGGCCAGACGCGCACCGTTGAGTTCATCGCCGATGCCCCTGGCGATTGGGCGTTACACTGCCACATGACCCACCACGTCATGAACCAGATGGGCCACGAGGCCCCGAACGTCATCGGCATGAAACCCGGGGATCTCGACAAACAAATCCGTACCCTCGTCCCCGGCTACATGACCATGGGTCAGCACGGTATGGGCGACATGGCGGCAATGGGCATGCCGGTGCCGAAGAACAGCATCCCGATGGTCGGCGGCCGCGGCCCCTTCGGAGAAATCACCATGGGCGGCATGTTCACGATCCTGAAAGTCCGCCCCAATCCTGCCGACTATCCGGAAGACGGCGGATGGTATCGCAATCCCGAGGGCGAAGTCGCAACCATTGCCCGTGAGGAGGACCTTCGGCGGGATGGGATTGATGTACCAGGGTGACCTATATATATCGGTACAGAATCGGAATCCGTGACCAAAGACCCCATCTGCGGCATGACCATAGACCCAGCTCCGCATTGCACGCGGCTGTAGGCGCGCACCAGCCACAACGGATAGCTCCGCAACATGCCAAACTGAAATTTAGCCGAAAGCTACTTTATGCCGCTGGTTTGGCGTTCTGCTTTGCCTGTCATTTGAATCCACCCGTAAGCCGCCGAAACGAACAGCCTGATTTTGTTCAAGTTCGACGACAAGGAACCGGAGCGTGCGAGGCGCCGCTCCATTCATCGGGTCAGCGGTGGCCTTTGGCGGAACTCCACCATTGGAGTTTCTTGAGGCATTCGTCGATGCATTCGTCTCTGACCTCAATGGGACGAACTTAAGCATTAGATCGGGTGTCAAACGGCGCATGATTTGAAGCTGAAGCGAGTGTCTCGCCGGCCGGGAACGACACAACGAGACACTGCTCGCACCGGAGTGCGAGGGTTACTTACGGCGCCGTTACTTATCCGCCGCAATGTTTATTACCGATGTTGCCAGCTTGGTCAGTTTCTTGTCGGTATCGCCCTCTTCGTTGAGCGTGGTCTGGAGCAGCTTGGCACCCTCCTTGTCCCCGAGCAATTCGGCATAGGTGCGGGCGCAGCCATACCCGGCCATTTCGTAATGTTCGACGCGTTGCGCGGCGGCGATCAGGCCCGCGTCGCGCACCTCTTCGTCGGCCTCTTCTTCGATCATCTCCGCGCCTTCCTTCAGCACGCCTTCCATGCCTTTGCACTTCGGCCCACGTGTAGTCTGCCCGTGGCTCGTGAGAATCTTCTCCAAGCGCACTGCATGCTCTTTGGTTTGTATGAGATGTTCCTTGAAGCCAGCGGAGAGCTCCTCGTTGCTCGCGGCTTTGGCCATTTTCGGCAGCGCAATGATGATTTGCTTTTCTGCGCTGTAGAGATCTTTCAGTTCGTGGATGTAGAGGTCTTTGAGTGTATCGAGTTTCATAGCTGTCTTGTTTTCGGTTGAGAATTAGGCAGTGCGCTTGGTGAAGAGGCGGTAGAGGCCAAGTAGGATCATGGCACCAATGATCGAACCAATGAAGCCGGCCGGCTCGCCCTGGCGGTAGAGGCCGAGAGCGTGGCCGAGATAGCTTCCGATAAAGGAGCCGACCAGACCGATGACGATGGTGACGACCCAACTGCCGGGATCCCTGCCGGGCATCAATAATTTGGCGATGGGCCGATGATGATGGCGGAGATGATGCTCATATGTTCGTTAGCTGTGGGTAAGGTTGTGGTGTGAATTATTCGGGGCTGGACCGGCGCACTGCTTCACCGTTCTCCACCCGCGTCCAGGCGGCACGCGTGGCGTCCCGTGCTTTTTCCCACGGTAAGTTGGAAGCGGTGGATTGATATGTCGTGCGCAGTTCCGGCTCGGCGTCATCAAAGGACTGACCGGTTGAGTGGTGGCCTTCGTAGCCCGTACGGTACGCGGAAGAGTACGCATCGAAATCTGCAACGCTCTCCTCGGCGTATGGCTGGGTGGCGTGATTCTCGCGCCAGTAGTTGTCTTCTCCGGTCGGGTCGATCACTTCGCCAACAGCCTTGCCGCCGAGGCCACCGGCGACCGCGCCGATCACCGCTCCGACAACTGTGCCGACCGGCCCGGCAACCATGGTGCCAACTACCGCTCCTGCTGCTCCCGCCCCCGCCGCACCGACTCCGGTGGCAATCGGATGTGAGCCGGGTGCGCCGGTGATAAGGTCAGGGTTGCTGTCACGTCCTGCGTTCGTATCTTTGATTTCTTGGTTCATGTCTTTAGGGTTCTGTTAATTTGTTTGTCTATTATGTGTGTCCTCTCGGCTCCCGGAAGTGCTTGAGGTGTTAAGGAATGTCCTGAGTGCCCGACGGCGGCCGTTTTTTGCGTGGCGTGCCAGAGCGTGGAAACCACGTAAATCATCGCTGCTGGCTTGAGAGCCAATGCGAGATGGTCCACTTCGCCGACGATTCGCGCCGAATACGCCGAGCGCCGATGTTCCGGGATTGTCCCGAACATAGCGTTGGCCGGTTTGCAGCGCTTCGCCGGCTTTTTCTTCCGTCGTTTCCCATGCTTGCGTGGCTCCCTCCGTGGCAGACTGAGCTGTTGCCGTAGCGGTTGGAGTGGGGTCTTAGTAGTTCATCATTGTGTGCGTTGGTTGGTCTGGGGCTGACGTGCTTGTGAGGCGGTAAAATTCTCCATGTCGGCTAGGTTCACCATGGGGTGAATCCCTACTTCAAAAGTAATTCCATCGACACGACGATCCAAACTAGTGGCATCGTCTGAAGGATATCGTCAACAGGTAGGCGGCGCGTCGGTCTTAGTCAGGGATGAGGGAGGTTCCCAGGGCTGCGCTGGGCATGGGCTATCGCCTTGTGCCCCGTTGGGGCGCGGGAAAGTACCTAACGCGCCGCGCGAGCGTCGGCCGCCCGGTGGGCTGCCCGCCGCCGGGTATTTCATCAAGCGGCCGGTGATAGGGCTATCAGGAACTTGTCCTCGCGGAAATGCCCCGCCCGGTGAAGATGGTGGATGCCGTACAGACTTCAGACCTCATCGCGCGCCGCGCTTTTCCCGCTTCTGTTGGCCGGCTTGCCCTGCGATGCCGCCGTGCCGGGTGCCTGGGAACGCTTTCCGATCCAGTGGAACGCGAACGCATGGACATTTTTCGATGCGGCGGACGGTCTCTTCTATCCGGTCGAGTGGGTGAATCCTCCCAATGGCGATCCGCACATCCGGGCGATCCACCTCGGCGATGCCCCGCTGACTTTCGTTGCCGGTCCCGCGGTCGGCTCCGGTGCTTTGGTAGGGGATTACCATGCGGCGAACGTGCGGGCGGTCGCGTGCGAGGTATTCATCGAGGATCTGACCGAATTCGAGGCGGTGGAGTGTTCGGTCTCCGCGGACGGTCCCGCGGGACGGCGGATCTATCACAGCCGGCCGCTGCCCGCCGCGCTGTTTTCCGGCAACGGCTGGCACCAGGTGGAGTTCGACTTTGGCGAGGACTGGTTTTACCAGAACGATGACGGCTGGCAACCGGTCACCGTGAACGCGGCGTTCCTCACCACCATCGGCGACGTCGGCATCACCTTTCTGCCGCTTCCGGGCTCGCTGGCGAACAGTCTGGCCGCCATCGACAACGTCATCCTCGCGCCCCACGTCACGGCACCGCCCCTCGCCCTTCTCACCGGCGAGACCACCTTCCGGATCACCTTCGCCCCCGCCCGCGGTCTCTGCCACCATGCCGCAGACGTGATCCCGCTCAAGTGAAAATCCAACAAAAAAAGACGGGGTCCATCGCGCTCCCGCACAGTCCGCACGCTTTGCAACGACCCACCATCGAAAAACTGCTGATAACCCTATTGCGGTCCGGTTCCCGGAATCTCTTCGGCTAAGACTTCCTATCCGCTAGAACAAAAAGGCGATGCGCACATTCGAGCGCTCCGACTCAGCCTAAAACAACAACCCACATGAATCCCTCCCACCTTTGGTACCGGCACGCAGCGTTGCCCGCCCTGGCGCTGCTACCCTTGATCACCCAGTTTTCGGAAGCGGCAGTGATCGCTACCGATCCGGAAGGCAATATCACCGTCTCCTCCGGAAACGTCCCTGCCAGCACCATTCTCGCCAGCGGCGGCACCAGTCCCTCTCCGCTTGTTCTCATCCAGGCCGGGGCGATCCTCACCGGCGACGCGGGCCTGCGAGTCGGCGCGCGAGTGAGCGCTCCCAACTACTCCCTCGACAATTCCGGGTTTCTGAGCGGAGCGGACGAAGGGATCTTCGTGGAGGTCGCCGCCTCCCCCACCATCAACATCACCAACCGCGCCGCTGGCGTGATCGAGGGCGGCACTGACGGCATCTACTTCGACGGTAACGGCGGCACCGTGACGAACTTCGGGATCATCCGCGGGCTCAGCGGATCTGACGGCATCGAAGGGTTCGACAATCTCACCGTCATCAACTCCGGACAGATCTCGGGCCAGGCGGGGATTTTCGCGGACGATCTCCTTGACGTGACCAACCTATCTGGCGGCACCATCAGCACCGTCCCCGGCTCCAACGAAGCCGCGATCGAGGCTCTGGACTTCGCGCTGATCGACAACTACGGCACCATTCTTTCCACCGGAGCGGAAGGAATCTTCGTGGCCGATGTCGCCGACATCTTCAACTCCGGACGCATTGAGGGCGCCACCAGCGGGATCCTGGCTCTCGACTTTCTCAGCGTCCTCAACGAGCAGGGCGGCGTGATCATCGGAAACTCGGGCTTCGGCGTGGACGCCGGCGACGACGCCGAAATCTTCAATGATGCGGGAGCGGAGATCCGCGGGGGCTTCGGAGGCATCAGCCTCCAGGACTTCGGCTACGTCGATAACGACGGATCGATCTTCGGCAACGGCGGTGACGCGATCCGCCTCGGAACCAATGGCGAGGTCTTCAATACCGGCCTCATCGACGGCACCACCGGCATCGTCGCCTTCAACGGCTCGGTGATCACCAACAGCGGCACGATCCGCACCAATGCCATCGGCGGAAACGCCTTCTCCGGCGGCCCCGGCGATGATGACCTCTTCCTGAACGCGGGCTCGCTCATCCAGGGCAACGTTCTCGGTGGCGGCGGCATCAATACCATCACCTTCGATGGCGGGCAAACGTCGCCCACCGCTGCGGTCAACGTCATCCGCGGCAGCGTGACGGACTTCGCAACGATCACCAAGAACGGCGGCGGACTCGCCCTGATCGGTGCCGTGGCTGACGTCGGGTCCGGCCTTTCCATCACCGCGGACGTCATCAACATCAACAGCGGCGCGCTGTATTTCAACGCCGACATCACCGGTGCCACCGTCCCGAAAACCACCATCAACGCCGGCGGAGCCGCCGTCGGAGGCACCGGCGTTTGGAACGCCAATCTCAACGTTCTCGCGAACGCCGATCCGGCCGTGCCCCCGGGCGGCTTCAGCGCCGGAGCCATCCCGATCCATCTGGACGTCAACCCAGAAAACGCCGTCGGTGCCGTGGCCATCACCGGCAACGTCGTCCACAGCCCGAATACCTTCATCCGCCAGGACATCGTGTCGGACGCCCCGATCATCGACGGCATCAACAGCGACATCATCGAGCAGATCGGCGCCGGATTCACCTACAACGTCACCGGCGTGAACCTGCGCGTCGCCTCCACCAATGTGAACCGGGTCTTCACCCCGGGGACCTACATTATCATCGACAGCGACGAAGCCATTATCGGCTTCCCCGCCTTCGGGACCGTCGGCGTCCAGTTCAACGCGAACACTCCGGACACGGGCATCGTTGCCCAACCGCTGCAAGGAGGCACCTTCCCCGCCGACTTCCAGAACTCGGTGCTGACCACCCGTTTCCTCACCCTTGGACTTGAAGACGGTGGGACCAACCTAGTCATGAACATCGACTACGCCTTCGGCGCTCTCCCCGGTCTCACAGGTAACGCGGCGGCCTTCGGTGGTGCCCTGGACTTTCAGGCCGGGCTCGCCGGAACCGGAACGCTTCCCGCGAATCAGCAGGACTTCATCGCCGCACTCGCGTTCTCGGACCTCGCCGCCGTGCAGGACACCCTCGCCTCGCTCAACCCCGAGGGCCAGTTCGCCCTCGTGGCCGGGATCATCAACAGCAACTACCGGCTCCACCGTCTGGCGGAGAACCACCTCGCCAACGCACGCTCCGGCGGCGGGCAGATGATCCAGGAATCGCTTCCTCCCATGACCGATGCGAAAGGCGGCATGATTCCCGGCGGCACCACCACCCGCATGCTCGGCGGCGGTGGCCGTGGCCACGTCTGGGGCTCGTTCTCCTACGACACTCAAGACTTTGAATCCGCCACGTCCATCGATGACTTCGACGGCGAAACCGGAGCGTTCACCGCCGGCGTCGACTATCGCGTGGCCCCGAATTTCCTCCTCGGAGTGATGCTCGACGGTTCGAAGAGCGACTACGACTACCAGAGCGCCAGCGCCGAGGTGGACAGCTTCCGCGTCGCCGCCTACGGCACCTTGGGTGGAACGATGGGTCTCTACTCGGACTTCCTCGTCGGCTACGGCAGGCACGATCTCGATCTGCGCCGCCAGCTCGGAGGCATCGCCGCCGGGACAAGCAGCAACGCATCCGCCGACGCCGACAGCTTCCAGGCCCTCCTGACCTTTGGCTTCGCCATGGGCACGGAGCAAATCAAGCACGGCCCCTTCGCCGGTCTTGAATACCAGAAGGTCGATGTCGACGGCTTCACCCAGGGTGGCCCCGTGCCGATCAACGTGGACGGCTACGATGTGGATTCCCTCCGCGGCCTCATCGGCTACCGGGTCAATGCGAACATGGGCACCTTCCGCCCGTATCTTCGGTCGCCTACGCCCATGAGTTCCGCGACCGCACCACCAGCACCACCGCTACCCTTCCCGGCGGCGGCGCGTTCCGCCTCTCCGGAACGGAGCAAAACTCCGCCGTCCTCCTCGGCGCCGGCACCGGCATCACCCTTACCGAGGCCCTCAGCCTCGATATCGGCTACCGCGGGGAGATCTCCACCGACAGCAACGGGATCGACAGCCACGGCGGCTCCGTGGGCCTCATCTACACGTTCTGACCTACTCCTCGCAGCAGCGAGTCACGAAGCCGTCGCCCCACCGGGCGGCGGCTTTTCCATTCCATCCACACCTAACAAATCACCAGATTGCCAAGCCCGCTGACTGCCGCAGACTTAATCTCCATTAAATAGAAGCTACGAAACGGAGTTGTACCCACCCCTCCGAGGCAATTCATGCTCGAAGTCACAAGCGGCAACGGCAACGTAGCCGATAGTCCAGAGACTCTCGAGCAAGCCTCCAATGCTATCCACAAACTTGTTCCGGTCAAAGTTCAAATCAGGCTCAGCCTCGACAAGGTATGGATAGTGTAAAAATCCGTCCGCCTGACTTACCTTTGATAAGTCAGCATCGTCATTATTTAAAACATCAATAGCCCCCCATGCACACTCAATAATCCAGCCATGGCGTCGCCCACATACGTGGCTAGCAACATGCTCAATCAAAGCGTCGCGCGTGCAATTTCCTAACACAAATATTTTACAGAATAGATTCTCAATCATGGCACTGGCAAAGTAACTCCATTATCGAACGCGCCGCCGATTTTGATTATTGAAAGATCCACGTCCATTCCCAGATACTTCTGCAGCTCTCTTCTTAAGCTTCCCAATCCAGCTTCGCCAGCTTGGATCTTCCCGGTTTCAAGAGCGTGAAGCATCGTGCGGCCTTTTGCGGTGCCGAACTTGGCGGCTCCAAATCTATCTGTTATTAACTGAATAAACTTCTCGGGAGAAACTCGAACCGCAAAATCAATGTCAGAGGCGGCGTGTGCCGCTCCCGATGCCCTACTTCCTTGAACGACAATATCGTCACTAATGTGATTTGCCCCGCCTCGCAGGAGCCCGGCAATTTTATCAAACTGCGCTACGGAAAGGCCCTGCGGCAAGCTGCTTCCGGCTGGCACTACTTTGTAAAGCGGATTCAGCACACTCCCTCTCTGGAACCAGCTTCCCAGAGCGCCAGGCCTCAGACCCGGATTAAACGTTCCGTCTGAAGCCAAGCCATGGAGTGTGGGGCTGTAGGAAACCCTTGTCAGGAAGGGTGCCGCCCGCTGATAAGCTTGTTGGAGAACCGCACCACCTGCTGACAGCTTGGCTGCACCCGCGACCGAGAGTTCGGTCAATTTCACATACCCCGCGGTAAGTAGGCTGCCCCCGCTGTATGCGCATGCGACCGGCGCAGCCAGTGCCACCGAATAGCTGCCCATTGCCCAAGTGCCGATCTTGGCATGGGTGGACAGATGGTACCTTTCTTCCGCGATTCTGGACGCATCTACCCAAAACTGGCTTTCACTCTGCAGCGTGGGTGCGCGGCCGTCGCGGGGCACATCGTAGTGATACAATAGCCCATCGATGCGATGGTGTTGTTCAATCGGCTCATAGCGTTGGCCAATAACCTCATTATTGAAGCCAGACCACCCGCGGGTCCGTTCCACGTCTTGGATGTTTACATGCCAAATGCCATCGATGAGCTTGAATCGCGTCGCCTCATTTGGGTCAACAACTCTCATTTCCCTTAACCCCAGCACATCAACGTTGTTAACCGGGTCATTATGGCAATAGCTGTAGAGGTTCAGACTCTCCTCCTCCCCTAGCGGCTCGCGGTTCATCCACTGGCCGGTGGTCGGGTCGTAGTAGCGGTGGCCGAAGTAATACAGGCCGGTTTCCGCGTCGAAATACTTGGTCGCGAAGCGGAACGGGTTGGCCTTGGCCATTTCGCCCTTGGCCGCGATCAATTCCCCGAATGGCCCCCACCAGTACTCGGCAACAAGCTTGCCGGTATTGTCCGCGAGGCTGGTGACGTGACCGGTGCCATCAAAGAGCGGGTAATAGTCGTTGGTGGTGGTGCCGCGGGTTTCGCGGATGAGGAGCAGGCCGCCCGCGCCACCGGCGGCGCCATCGGCAATGTCCGGTCCCCAGACGTATTTCCGGTCCATCAGGAAATTCCCGTGGATGTCCTGGTGGCGCTCGTAGAGGAGATCCCAGCCGTCCCAAACGAAATGGATGACCTTCTGCTCGGCGATGTTGCCGTTGTGGTAGCGGGTGACTTCCTTTCTGAACCGGCGTCCCTCCGCATCGTAATCAAACTTCACATCCCACCCCTGCGGTGCGGTGTTCCAGGTCTTGGTGCGGGCGCGGACCAGCTTGTTGCGCCCGTCCCAGCCGTAGTTCCACAAGGCCGAGCTTTCGCGGTTGCCGTCGGCATCGAAGGTGAACGTCTCGCTGGTTGGCGGGAAAAACACGTTGCCGGAAAACTCCGCGACCGCATCCGGGAAGGCACCGGTGTCGCCCGCGTCTTCCAGCACGCCCTTGGCGGTCCACGGCACCCAACCGCCCGCGGCTCCGGGGTGGCCTAGCGGATAGATCCAGCCGCCGGAAAACGGCGTCATTTCCGTGCCGTTGACACAGAGGCGCGCATCCGGGTCGGCGGAAATGTAGAGGTTCTTCGGCGCAAGCGGGTGCTCGATGGCCACAAACTGGTTGAGAGCGTTGGCCACGTTTCCTGCGAAATTCGCCCGTCGGCCGATGCCGTCGAAGTTGTAGGGGAAGTCCCCGAGGTCATTGCCGGTCGATTCCGCGCTGGCAAGCTGGCCGTCGCCATTGGCCCCGTTGCGATAGCCATAGGTCCAGTTGCCCTTGTTGGTGGTGACGCTCAGACGCCGGCCTTTGGTGTCAAAGGTGCTGTAGGAGAACGTCGGCGCGCCATTCACCGTGCCAGCGGTGTTGGCTGCGGTGATCCGCCCGGCGGTCCCGCGCGACCATGCCTGGGTTACCGCGCCACGGGTGAAGCCGGTCACATGACGACTGGTGGCATCGCGGGAAATTCCGGCCACAAATCCAGCCGTGGTGACTCCGCTAACCTCCCCGCTCGCACCCGTATAGCCGAGTGCCACCCCATGCAGCGGCGCGCCATTGCGATGCAGCGTCACTTGCAGCGCCCGACCGTTCGCATCGTATTCGCGCACCACCTTGTACGGGCTCAACTCGCCTGAGAACCAATCCGTCTCCGTAAGGCGGTTCTTCTGATAGAAAAGCGAGCGCTGCCCGGCCGGATCGGCCATGGCGGTGATGTTCCCGGCCTCGTTGCGGTGGGTGATGCCCACGCTGTTGTCATAGAATCCCTCGTTGGCAAATCCTGCCGATTCCACTGCGGGCCACGCAAACTCCACAAAGTCCTTCGCCCCGTCATTCGAGTAGCCGTAGGTCATCGCCCCGCCGCGACCCAGCGACCTTGACTCCAACAACCCACCCGCCAGCCAAGTCGTCTGCGGGTTGGCCCCAGCGGCGTATTGGTGGAGCACTTTTGCTCCGGCGACATTGGAAACCCGCATGGCAGATTCTCCGCTCGACGAGGCTATGGGTTGCTCGGTTCGCGCACCATATGCCGTTCCCACAAACGCGGAAAGCAGCAGGCAAAGGCAAATGAAAACAGCGCGAATCACGACGCAAGGGTTCTTGCAAGCCATGGCCTGAAAAGCAAAGACTAAGTCCACTCCGGCTTACGTCCGGCTTACTTCCGGCATGCGGGCCGCCCGCGCCAGATCCCGCAAGCGCCCCGGTTTCTACAATTCGTCTGTCACGGTTTCTACAGTTCGTCTGTCACCATCTCCGTGTCGTCACCATCTCCGTGTCACCATCTCCGTTCTGTCACCATCTCCGTTCTGTCACCATCTCCGTTCTGGAGAACGCGAAGCGCCACGGCCACAACCCGGAGAAATACCTCGCCGACGTCCTCACCCGCTTGCCCACCATGACCAGGCGGGACGATCTGAGCCAGCTGCTGCCGTCGCGCTGGAAGCCAGCAGGCGCCCCAGCCGCCATCCCGGCTAGCGACCGCGCCTGAGCCGACCGAATCCATAGGTAACATACATACCTGTGTATGCTACCTATGCTCCTGCTGGATAGGGGCCAGGATTGAGCGCTTACGTTTCTACCGTTCGTCTGTCACCATCTCCGCGCGCTGTGTTGACCGCTTACGTTTGAAGACAAGAGCACCGCCCTAACAAAAGGTGCTAGGGAACACATCCTCCGCATCATCCAGTGCGACGACTACAGCGCCTATCCCTCCTGGGCCAAGGACAAGACCTGAATCCAGCTCATGGGTTACCACTCGCCGGTTTGTAGTGACGAGTTGATTGTTTGGCAATGGCCGGAGAAATCTGGTCCACCAGCGTTGCTTGGCGCTCCCTTATTCGCTTACCGACGTGAATATTTCTCAAGCCCGCCATATGTTGCGAGGCCTCCTCAGCTAGGGCCATTATCTCCGTCTCCTCCTCTTGGAGCGCATCACGGAGCTTCTCCTGATCTGCCGCGTCAAGAGGCTCTAGATTTGAAAGTTTTGAAAGTGTTTCACGCAATGATGCCTCAAGCTCCTCAAGTCGCTTCTCGTAGACTTTGAAGGTCTCCTCATTCGTAACATCCAGAGCAATTAAATGCAGTTGTTTTACTTGACGGAAAATATCCCCAATCAACTTTCCTTGCTGGGTTCTGAGGACCGGCGCTTCCTTCACGCCTTGCTTCGTCACAACGTCCTCAATCTCATTCGCCGTCAGAGGGTAAATGCTTAGAAGTGTGAGGAAGACTCCGAAATACAGCGCCACGTTCATTACTCTATTCGTTCTCAAACTCTCAAATGGCAATTTCTCCACGTTGATAGGTGCAGAATGGCACCTCACGGGGGAACCTAACGAAAAACCGTTGTCAATACACCATGAACTCATGTCAAATTCTACTCCGGCAGGAGCCGCCAACCATTATCGTACTTCCGAGGACTGCAGTGCATAGCGGTCACGAGTGGGGGAAATCGCCGTCGTCGATGTCCGATATATCACGTACTCGCCAGGGTAAGCGCCTCCCGCCGGGCCGGCGATGCTCAGCATGAAATCGATTAGCCTTATGAGCAGCGGCATGAAATTCAATGACTTGGAGAGTGGCTACCTCATATAGCCCTCTACCTTCGTCAGGTATTCGCAAATCTTCGCGTACCCCTCCTTCTCGTTAAGTTGCCCGAGGAATGACTTTCCTCCTAGCGCAGGGATTGGATTGCGCAGCCACGATTCTACATCATCGGAGGCGATGGCCCTTACCCTGCTCTGAAGACCTGCTGGCAAATCGTTGAAGGATTCATATTTATCGGGCATGATTGATGAATTCTACAAAGTTTGAGGTTCCCGGAGCCCTCGCTGAGGGGAACAGGATTCCGCCATAGCCTTGCCCCCTAGCGAAGTCTCCGAGAGCGTGGGTGTAAAAGTAGCTGTCTCCTGTGATCTGATCCAGCTTTACGCCCAGTTGTGTGCGAACAGCCGGATTGGTTAAATCTAAAACGTTCTCAACGCGGACTCTACTTGTTACCCACGCCGCCTTACTTGGATCCACACCATAGTGAGCAAGCTCGCCTAGCACGGCCTCCCGGGATGTCCCCGAATAGATGCCACCACGCCCAACGTCTGTATAACGATGAGATGCCCGTAAATTGCTTGCAGCATGGAAATCGAATGCCGTGTTAATATACTTGGGATCAACCGCGCGATGAACGTTCGCATCAAAGGTGATTCCTTTCGGAAGCCCCGCCCGCGGCTGAGAGGCAAAATCATCAAGGAGCATAACCGGTCGACCGACTCCTTGCTTCCCAACTCCATATGCCAGAAGCAAGCATTCAGCGGCTGCAGCGCTCTCACCACCTGCGTGGTATGAGAATGTATTCTCGTTGAAATCCACAAACCCATCTCTACGGAGAGCTCCAGAAATCGTGTAGGCACCTCCGCCTGAAATCAAATTGGCTGCAGCTGTAAACGGGGAAAACACTTGATCTGCAGCCCCTGCAAGGAAGTCACTAGGATTACCCATGGGCTTCCAATTTGAGGCATATAACTGCTGGATAACGTGGAAATGATGATCCGAGTCACTGGCATAGTTAGCATTGTAACGCCCTTCCTTTGAAGCCAATGCAGCTAGGCTGGAAAAATTCACTTCCCGATCTGGGCCACCGACCCAGGGCTCTAGCTGAATTCGCCAATCGTCAGGACTGCTTCCAAAAATCGGCCCGAGGCGGACGGTCTTCTTCGTTTTCTTGATCCACGGACCTTTAACAATGTTTAGTAGGCCTTCGTCCCGACCACTCCAAAGCTCAAGATTGTAGTATGCAATAAATCCTGCTGCGCCCTCCATCTCAATGCTCACCGAGTCCAGTCCAAGCCGATCGACCTTATTAACCGGGTCATTGTGGCAATAGCTATAGAGATTCAGACTCTCCTCCTCCCCCAGCGGCTCGCGGTTCATCCACTGGCCGGTGGTCGGGTCGTAGTAGCGGTGGCCGAAGTAATACAGGCCGGTTTCGGCATCAAAATATTTGGTGGCGAAGCGGAACGGATTGGCGTCGGCCATTTCGCCCTTTGCCGCGATCAGTTCCCCGAATGGTCCCCACCAATATTCGGCAACGAGCTTGCCGGTATTGTCCGCTAGGCCGGTGACGTGGCCGGTGCCATCAAAGAGCGGATAATAGTCGTTGGTCGTCGTACCGCGGGTTTCGCGGATGAGGAGCAGGCCGCCCGCGCCACCGGCGGCGCCGTCGGCGATGTCCGGTCCCCAAACGTACTTCCGGTCCATCAGGAAATTTCCGTGGATGTCCTGGTGGCGCTCGTAGAGGAGGTCCCAGCCGTCCCAGACGAAGTGGATCACCTTCTGCTCGGCGATGTTGCCGTTGTGGTAGCGGGTGACTTCCTTTCTGAACCGCCGTCCCTCGGCATCGTAATCGAACTTCACATCCCACCCTTGGGGTGCGGTGTTCCACGTCTTGGTGCGCGCGCGGACCAGCTTGTTGCGGCCATCCCAGCCGTAGTTCCACAGCGCCGAGCTTTCGCGATTTCCATCCGCATCGAAGGTGAAGGTCTCGCTGGTTGGCGGGAAAAACACGCTGCCGGAGAACTCCGCGACCGCATCCGGGAAGGCGCCCGTGTCGCCCGCGTCTTCCAGCACACCCTTGGCGGTCCACGGCACCCAGCCGCCCGCGGCTCCGGGGTGGCCTAGCGGATAGATCCAGCCGCCGGCAAACGGCGTCATCTCCGTGCCGTTGACCCAGAGGCGCGCGTCCGGGTCGGCGGAAATGTAGAGGTTCTTCGGCGCAAGCGCGTGCTCGATGGCCACAAACTGGTTGAGCGCATTCGCCACGTTCCCCGCGAAATCAACCCGTCGGCCGATCCCATCGAAGTTGTAGGCGAAGTCCCCGAGGTCATTGCCGGTCGAGTCTGCACTGGCAAGCTGGCCGTCGCCGTTGGCCCCATTGCGATAGCCGTAGGTCCAGTTCCCCTTGTTGGTGTTGACCGTCAGACGCCGGCCCTTGGTGTCAAAAGTGCTGTAGGAGAACGTCGGCGCGCCACTCACCGTGCCAGCGGTATTGGCCGCCGTGATCCGCCCGGCGGTCCCGCGCGTCCACGCCTGGGTCACCGCGCCACGGGTGAACCCGGTCACGTGACGGCTGGTGGCATCGCGGGAAATCCCGGCCGCAAATCCATTCGTGGTGACCCCGCTGATTTCCCCGCTCGCGCCTGTATAACCAAGCGAAACCCCATGCAGCGGCGCGCCATTGCGCTGCAGCGTGACTTGCAGTGCCCGACCGTTCGCATCGTACTCCCGCACGACCTTGTACGGGTTGAGTTCGCCCGAGAACCAATCCGTTTCCGTCAGACGGTTCTTCTCATAGAACAGCGATCGCTGCCCCGCCGGATCAGCCATGGAGGTGATATTCCCCGCCTCGTCGCGCTGGGTGAAGCCCACGTTGTTGCCATAGAACCCCTCATTGGCGAATCCCGCCGAGGCCGCCGCGGGCCAGGCGTACTCAACAAGGTCCCTCGCCCCGTCATTCGAGTAGCCGAAGGTCATCGCCCCGCCGCGACCCAGCGACCTTGACTCCAACAACCCACCCGCCAGCCAGGTCGTCTGC
>Ga0136639_10000150_pt1 | contig 20779 bp, 17 predicted proteins | sample AntDrymUQ8592106_2_FD_113739 | JGI IMG/M metagenome (GOLD analysis project Ga0136639, IMG submission 113739) | Polar desert sand microbial communities from Dry Valleys, Antarctica - metaG UQ859 (21.06) | ecosystem: Environmental > Terrestrial > Soil > Desert | place: Antarctica: Dry Valley...
AGACCGAAGGCGGTCTCGGGCAGGGGCGGCCCGGCGACGACGTCGAGGGCCAGGCCGAGCACGGTTCGGGTGTCGGCCGGGTCGATCACCCCGTCGTCCCAGAGCCGCCCGGTCGAATAGTAGGGGCTGCCCTGCCGCTCGTACTGAATGGTGACGTGCGCAGCGACCTCGGCCTCGGCCTCCGCCGACCAGGGCAGGCCGGCCTTCTTCTGCTGCTCGCGTTTGACGGTGGCGAGCACGGATGCGGCCTGCGGGCCGCCCATCACCGAGATGCGGCTGTTCGGCCACATCCAGAGGAAGCGGGGCGAGTAGGCGCGACCGCACATGGAGTAATTGCCGGCGCCGAAGGACCCGCCGATCACAACCGTGAGTTTGGGCACGCGCGCGGTGGCGACGGCGGTGACCATTTTCGCCCCGTGCTTGGCAATGCCGCCGGCCTCGGCATCACGGCCGACCATGAAGCCGGAGATGTTCTGCAGGAAGATCAGCGGGATGCCGCGCTGGTCGCACAGCTCGATGAAGTGGGCGCCCTTGAGGGCGGATTCGGAGAACAACACGCCGTTGTTGGCGATGATGCCGACGGGGTGGCCGTGCAAGTGCGCGAAGCCGGTGACCAGGGTGGTGCCGTACTCCCTCTTGAACTCGTGGAACTCGCTGCCGTCGACGAGCCGGGCGATCACCTCGTGCACGTCGTAGCGGCCCTGCGGGTCGGTGGGCACCACCCCGTAGAGCTCGGCCGGATCGACGACAGGGGCGACCGCAGCCTGCCGTGGCCAGGCCGGCGGCGGCGGCGCGGGTAGGTAACGCACAATGTCGCGCACGATCTGGAGGGCGTGCTCGTCGTTCTCGGCGAGGTGGTCGGTCACCCCGGAGGTGCGGGCGTGCAGGTCGCCGCCGCCGAGTTCCTCGGCCGTGACGATCTCGCCGATCGCGGCCTTCACCAGCGGTGGGCCGCCGAGGAAGATGGTGCCCTGGTTTCGCACGATCACGGTCTCGTCGCTCATGGCGGGCACGTAGGCGCCGCCGGCGGTGCAGGAGCCCAGCACAGCGGCGATCTGCGGAATCTTGGCTGCGGACATGCGCGCCTGGTTGTAGAAGATGCGGCCGAAGTGGTCACGGTCGGGGAAGACCTCGTCCTGCAGCGGCAGGAAGGCACCGCCCGAGTCGACCAGGTAGACGCACGGGAGCCGGTTCTCGAGGGCGATCTCCTGGGCCCGGAGGTGTTTCTTGACCGTCATCGGGTAGTAGGTGCCGCCCTTGACGGTGGCGTCGTTGGAGATAACCAGCACATGACGGCCGTGGATCAGCCCGATCCCGGCGATCAGGCCGGCGCCGGGGCTGTCGTCGCCGTAGAGGCCGGTTGCGGCCAGAGGGGCGATCTCGAGGAAGGGGCTGCCGGCATCCAGCAGACGGTCGATGCGCTCGCGGGGCAGGAGTTTGCCGCGGGCCAGGTGCCGCTGGCGCGAGGCCTCGGGGCCGCCGAGGGCGGCAACGACGAGGCGGCGGCGCAGGTCGGCGACAAGCTCGCGGTGGGCGGCGGCGTTCGCGGCGAAGGCCGGATTGGTCGAGTCAACCAGACTCGCGAGTGTCTCCATCGACAACGTCCCGCTTTCCCACGTGAATGCTCAGCCGGTACAGTTAGCGTGTGCTAACCGAAATTCAGGTTAGCGGTTCATAACTGAGTTGTCCAGACTCCCGGTCGGGAACGGAGCTTCGATGGATGCCGTGCCTGGGGTACCTGGTTCAACTGCCGCGGCAGGTACAACGGTCGCGCCGACGCCCCGGAGCCAGGCGAAGGCCGACCGACGGCAGGCGCTGCTCGGGGCCGCGGCGGCACTGTTCGCCCGGTCGGGCTACAACGGGGTCTCGATCGAGGACCTCGGCGCGGCCGTCGGCGTGAGTGGGCCGGCCGTCTATCGGCACTTCAGCGGCAAGCCGGCCGTGCTCGCCGCCCTGCTGGTGGAGGTCAGCGAAACGCTCGTGGCGGGCGGGCAGGCCGTTGTCGAGGGCGCTCCGGATGCCGCCGGCGCACTCCGCGCGCTGGTGCGGTTCCACACCGACTTCGCCCTGTCGCATCCAAACGTCATCCGTGTGCAGGACCGAGACCTGGACAGCCTCCCCGCCGCAGACCGGCACCAGGTTCGAACCCTGCAGCGCACCTACGTGGAGCTGTGGGTGCACGTGCTCGGGCAGGTGCACCCCGAGGTGGATGCCGCGCTGCTGCGCATCCGCGCCCAGGCGACGTTCGGACTGCTGAACTCGACCCCACACACGCTGCCGGCGTCGCCGAGCGGCGCGGTGCGCCCGTTACTCGAGGAGATGGCGCTCGCGGCGCTCGGGGCCGGGGCTTCTACGGCGAAGTAGAAGACTCAGTAGGCGGTGGTGCAGACGCACAGCTCATTGCCCTCAACGTCGGCAAGCACCCACCAGTCCGGCGCGTGTTCGTCGGTGAGCAACAGGCCGCCCGCGTCGACGATGGCCTGCACCCGATCCTCGGCGTCGGCCGTCGGCACGTACACGTCCAGATGAATTCGATTGCGGTCGCTGCGGGCAATCTCCATCCGTTGGAACCAGACCCGCGGGCCAACGCCGCGCGGGTCGACGAGCTCGGTGCCATCGGCTCCGTCGAGTTCCACGTAGCCCAGGCCGACCTGCCAGAATGCCCGGATCGCGTCGGCCTCCGTGCAGTCGATCGCCACGTCATAGCGGGCGGGGGTGGCCCGTTCGGGCTTGGCGGCGTGCGCGTCGGCAAGTTCCTGGATGCGAAGTGCCAGTGCCAGGTCGCGTTCGGTGACACCGCCCACATCGTGGGAGCTGAGCCGGATTCCGACGCTGCCCCAGCTGAGACTGACCTCTGGATGGTGATTCGACGCATCCGCCACCTCGGCGATGGCGTCGACAAGGCGCACCGCTGAAGCGAAATCGGCCGTCCTGAACGCCCCATACAGGGTTCGGTCGAGGTGGACGAAAGCGGTGCCGGCCAGCACCGCTTCGGTCTGGATCGCGGTGAGAAGAATGCCCGATGATTTCATCTCCTCACTCTGCTGCGGCCTCCGAACCCCGTCAAGGCGCGCGGCGGGCGACGGCTGGAGCTAGAGGAGGGCAAGGGCGCGCGCCGGGTTGGCGAGCATTCCGGCGACGTCGGTCAGGAACCGGGCCGCCTGCTCGCCATCGACGAGCCGGTGGTCGAAGGCGACGCTGAGGGTGACCACCTGCCGCAGCGCGATCTCGCCGCGGAACTCCCACGGCCGCGGCGAGATCGCCCCCAGCGCGAGGATGACGGCCTCCCCCGGCGGCAGGATCGGTGTGCCCGCATCGATGCCGAAGGAGCCGATGTTGGTGATCGAGATCGTGCCGCCGCGAAGATCGGCCGGGCTCGTCGCGCCCGCCCGCGCCGCGCGGGTCAACGCGGCGAGCGCCGCAGCGAGGTCGGCCAGGCCGAGCCGGTCGGCATCCGGAATCCTGGGCACGATCAGGCCCCGCGGGGTGGCGGCGGCGATGCCGAGGTTCACGTAGTGGAACTGCACGATCTCGCCGGCCGCCTCGTCCCAGTGGGTGTTGACCTCAGGCGTGCGGGCGACCGCCAGGCAGAGCGCCTTCGCGACGACGGCCAGGATGCCGATGTGCGCGTCGGCGAACTCCCGGTCCTGCCTCAGCATGTCGATCAGCTCGAGCGTTGCCGTCACGTCCACGGTCAGGAACTCCGTGGCGTGCGGCGCGGTGAAGGCGCTCTGCACCATGGCGGCGGCGGTGAGCTTGCGCACGCTCCGGATCGGGCTGCGAGTCTCCCGGGCACCCAGGCCGGATGCCGTGGGCCGAGTGCCCGTTGCGGCGTGGGCCTCCACGTCTTCCCGGGTGATCAGGCCCGTCGGCCCGCTCCCCGCCACCTGGGTCAGGTCGACGCCCAGGGTGCGGGCCAGGGTGCGCACCGGTGGCGTGGACCGTGGGCGTTCCCCGGTCGCCGCGCCGGAAGGGGCCGACACGGCAGCAGGGGCGGTCGTGCTGGTGGCCGTGCCCGTGGCATCCGTCGCTCCGGTACGCTCGCGGCGTCTGGGCCGCCCGCCGCGTTCGACCGCCGCGCCATAGCCGACGAGCACGGCCTCGCGCTCCCCGGGGTTCCCCGGCCCGTCACCGTCTGCGGATTCAGCACCGGTGACCTCGAAGGAGACAATCGGGTCACCCACACGAACTATGGTGCCGGGCTGCTGGTGCAGTTCGGCGACCACGCCGGCAAACGGGGACGGCAGCTCCACCACGGCCTTGGCCGTCTCGACCTCGGCGATGAGCTGGTTGAGCGTCACCGTGTCGCCGGGCGCGACCCGCCAGGCCACGATCTCCGATTCGGTCAGACCCTCGCCGAGGTCAGGCAGCGTGAAGACCTTGATCATCGTCGTCTCCCCAACACGCGGTCGATGCCGTCGAGCATGCGGTCAAGGTCGGGCAGGTGGTGGCTCTCCAGCTTCGCCGGCGGGTACGGGATATCGAAGCCGGTGACCCGCACCGGCGCCGCCTCGAGGTACTCAAAGCAGCGCTCGGTGATCTCGGCGATGATCTCGCCGCCCAGCCCACCCGAACGGGCTGCCTCGTGTGTCACCACGAGCCGGCCGGTCTTCCGAACGGATGCCTCGATCGTGACGTAGTCGATGGGCGACAGTGAGCGCAGGTCGATGACCTCAACCCCGATTCCGGCGTCGGCGGCGGCGAGCGCGGCATCTGTCGCCGTGGGCACCAGTGCGCCGTAGGCAAGGAGCGTGACGTCGGTGCCGGCGGCCACGATCTGCGCTCTCTCCATAGAGGCACCGAGCTGCGGGGACACCGAGCCGGCGACGTGGTAGCGGCGCTTGGGCTCGAAGTAGAGCACAGGGTCATCGGAGGAGATCGCCTGGCGGATCAGACTGTAAGCGTCTTGTGGGTTCGAGACGGCGATCACCCGCAGACCTGACGTGTGGGTGAAGTAGGCCTCGGGCGATTCGGAATGGTGTTCGGCCGCACCGATGCCGCCGCCGAAGGGCACCCTGATGGTGATGGGCATGCGCACGGCTCCCTGGGTGCGGTAATGGAACCGGGCCACCTGGCTGACGATCTGGTCGAAGCCGGGGAAGATGAAGCCATCGAACTGGATCTCGCAGACCGGGCGGTAGCCGCGATACGCCAGCCCCACCGCGGTTCCGATGATGGCGGACTCGGCCAGCGGCGTATCGATGACCCGGTTGGGCCCGAACTCCGCGAGCAGGTCGCTGGTCACTCGGAACACGCCGCCAAGGGCGCCGATGTCCTCGCCGAGCAGCACCACCTTCGGGTCGTCCAACATGGCGCGCCGCAGCCCGGCATTGATCGCCTTGGCCAGGGTCAGGGTGGTCGTCTCGGTCAGAGGCACGGGTGTGGCCCCGTTCACGGTGGCCGGGGAACTCCGCACGGTTTCGATTGTCATCAGGCTTTCCCTCCGGCCGGCTCGAAGCTCGCCAGATAGGCGGCATACTCCGCCCGCTGGCGGTCGACCCCGGCGTGCGGGGTGGCGTAGACGTTGGCGAGCACGCTCAACGGCTCGGGGTCGGGCAGTCCGATGCAGCCGGCGCGCAGCTCGGCCGCCGTGGCGTCGGCCAGGGTCTGGGTCTCCACCTCCAGCTCGGGAGTGAAACGGCCGAGGGAGTCGAGCAGTCGCCGCAGGCGCAGGATCGGGTCTTTCTTAGCCCACTCCTCGAGCTCGGCCGCGGGCCGGTAGCGGGTAGGGTCGTCCGCCGTGGTGTGCGGGCCCATCCGGTAGGTGACGGCCTCGATGAAGGTGGGCCCTCCCCCGGTGCGGGCCCGGTGCAGGGCCAGCCGGGTCGCGGCCATCACGGCCAGGATGTCGTTGCCGTCGATCCGGAGGCTGGGGATGCCGAAACCGGGGGCCCGACCGGCGATGTCGGCCCTGGCCTGCAGGCCGACCGGCTCGGAAATGGCCCACTGGTTGTTCTGGCAGAAGAAGACCACCGGCGCCTGAAAGCTCGCCGCGAACACGAGCGCCTCGTTGACGTCTCCCTCGCTGGTCGCGCCGTCGCCGAAGTAGGCCACGGCCACCGAGTCGGCACCGTCGAACCGGGCTCCCATCGCCCAGCCCGTGGCGTGCAGGGTCTGGGCGCCGATGATGATGCTAGGCGTCGCCATCCGATGCACGAGCGGGTCCCAGCCGGATTGCGCGGTGCCGCGCCACACCCGGAGGATGTCGGTGGGTGCCACGCCCCGGCACCAGGCGACCGCGTTCTCGCGGTAGCTGGAGAAGACGAAATCGTCGGCGCGGAGCGCGCGGGCCGAGCCGATCTGCGCGGCCTCCTGACCGAGCAGCGGCGGCCAGAGCCCCAGCTCGCCCTGGCGCTGCAGCGCCGTGGCCTCGGCGTCGATGCGGCGCACCACCACCATGTCACGGTAGAGCGAAGCGAGGTGATCTGCGGTCACGTCCGCGACCCACGGGGCGAGATCGGGTGCGGCCAGCCGCACCCCCTCGGGGCTCAGCAATTGCAAAAGATTGTCGGGGGTCTCCCTGGTGTGGACAGTGTGCATCGTGCTGCTCCCAGCGTCGTTGCCGAAGTTGTTGAGAGCGTACGATTCCGCGACACAGAGCACAACCATGACGACAAATTTTGAGCAGTGTGCCCTGTTCAGGGTGAACCCAGCATGCTAGCGTCGAGCATTATGCACAGTCTGGACAAAGTTGACCTACAGCTGCTGCGCGCCCTGTGTGCCGACCCTCGCAGCACGTTCGTCGCGCTCGCCCAAGAGCTGCATCTCTCCCGCAACACCGTGCAGGCCCGCATGGCGCGACTCGAGGAGTCGAACGCGTTCCTCTGCTTCGACCGCCGCATCAACCCGGTCGCGCTGGGCTACCCGCTGACGGCCTTCATCGAGGTGCACGTGCAGCAGAAGCGCCTCGCCCAGATCGTGGCCGAGCTCGCCCGCATCCCGGAAATCGTGCAGGCGCACGGCATGAGCGGGGCGACCGACATCCTGGTGCGCGTGGTGTGCGCGGATGCCGACGACCTGTTCCGCATCGACGGCACCATCCTCGCCTGCGAGGGAGTCGAGCGCACCGAGACGTCGCTGGCCATGGGCGAGCTGATCCCCTACCGGATCACCCCGCTCCTGGAGCGCACCGGGCGCCGCGAGGGTGCCAGCCCCGGCCCATCTCCCTTCCCCGACGCGATGATTCCCTGATGCGGGCGACCGGCCGATGACAACGCAGCCGTTGACGGCACTGCCGATGTTCCCGCTCGGGTCGGTACTGTTCCCCTATATGCCGCTGCAGCTGCGGGTGTTCGAGGACCGCTACCTGGTCATGCTGTCCCGCATTCTTAAAGAGGAGCCCGCCGAGTTCGGCGTGGTACTGATCGAACGCGGCCAGGAGGTCGGCGGCGGTGAGCGGCGGTTCCAGTATGGAACCGTGGCCCAGATCACCGAGCTGGAGGCATCCGAGGGTTTTGTCGGGGTGGCCGCTCAGGGAGAACGCCGAATCGAGGTCATCGACTGGCTGAACGAAGAGCCACACCCTCAGGCCACGGTGCGCAATCTCGCCGCGCTCGACTGGGACGATGATCTGCTGCCGCTGCGGGAACGGGCCGAGCAGGCCGTGCGACGGGCACTGGCCCTCGCAAGCGAGTTCGCCGACCAGCTCTGGCCGTCGACGGTCGAGCTGTCACGCGATCCGGCGGCGGCGGCCTGGCAGATCGCCGGGATCGCCCCTCTGGGCCCTCTGGACCAGATCGCACTGCTGCGGTCGACGTCGATGGAACAACTCCTCACGGGAGTAATCCAGTACACCCAGGACGCCGTCGACTCCCTCAGCGCGCCCTGGCCCGAAGAATAAGCCCGACCTATTTGATAAATTCATCATATAGGTATATAAAGAAGTAATGATGTATCGTGCCCCACGGAGCCTGAGTTGAGCGTCAAACGACTCACAAATCTTATCCGCACCAGTGGGCGCATCGCCGAAGCGGCCCCGCCTGCCCCGGCACTCTTCCCCGGTGCCGAGGTCTTCGGCGGTAGCGTGCAGGTGCGCTTCATCAGCGCCGGCAGCTGCAACGACTGTGCGATGGAGGTGCAGAGCGCGTTCGGGCCGGTCTACGACGTCGAGCGCTACGGCATCCGTCTGGTTGCGTCGCCGCGTCACGCCGATGTGCTCGTGATCACGGGCGCGGTGACCCACAACCTGATTGAGCCGCTGCGCCGCACCATCGATGCCACGCCGACCCCGCGCTTCGTGATCGCCGTCGGCGACTGCGCCATCACCGGCGGCGTATTCGCCACGGGCTACGGGGTGGCCGGGCCGGTGTCCGACTTCGTTCACGTCGACCTGCGCGTGCCCGGCAACCCGCCCGAGCCCGCCGTCATCGTCGAGGCGCTGCGCCGGATGACCGGCCGATGACACCCCTCGAAACCGGGATGCTCGGCCAGACCCTGCTGCTCACCGTTGCCGTCGCCTCGGCACTACTCACCCCGACCCTCTGGCGCTCCCGGGTCAGCGGGACCTTCTGCACCCTGCTTGCCACGGCCGGCATCATCACCGGCTCTATCGCCCTCTCCGGCGGAACCGGGTCGTTGACGATACCGACCGCCCTGCCGCTCGACCCTCTCGTGCTCTCGCCCGACAAGCTCGGCGGCCTGGTCATGGTGATCGTGTCCGTGGTCGGCGTGCTGGCCTCCCTGTTCGGGATCGGCTCGGCACGCGTCGCCTCCGCCTCCCGCACCTCGTGGCTATCAATGGCCGTGTTCCTCTTCGGCATGCAGTTGGTGCCGGCCGCCACGGATGTCGTGTCGTTCCTGCTGTTCTGGGAGATCATGACGCTCGGCTCGACGGCGCTGCTGCTGGCCCACCACGCCACCCGCGGCACGGTCGCCTCCGCCCTGGTCTGGTACTCGGCGATGAGCCAGCTGAGCTTCTTCTTCGTGCTGGCCGGCTTCGCCCTGCTCGCCGGCATCGCCGGCGGCACCGGATTCGCCGATCTCGCCACAATCGACCCCTTCACCTGGCAGGCCAGCGTGGCCTTCCTTATGCTGCTGCTCGGCTTCGGCGGCAAGGCGGAGCTCGTGCCCCTGCACGTCTGGGTTCCCCGGGTGCTGCCCGAAGCCCCCGGCCACGTGGCCGCCGCGATGAGCGGGGCGATGGTCAACATCGGTGTTTACGGCGCCCTCCTGGTCTTCGTACGGCTACTACCGAACGGCCCGGCCTGGTGGGGCGTGCTGATCATGGCGCTCGGTGGGGTGTCCGCGCTCTACGGGATCCTGCAGGCCTCGGTGGCGAGCAACCTCAAGGTGCTGCTGGCCTACTCGACGACCGAGAACATGGGGCTGGTGTTCCTGGGACTCGGGGCATCCGTTCTGCTGCGCGCCGACAATGCCACGGCCGCGGCCGACGCCGCCCTCGTCGCCGCCCTGCTGCTGATGATCAGCCACGCCGCGTTCAAATCCACCCTCTTCCTCGGCGCCGGAGCCGTGGCCCGCGCCACCGGCGAGATGAACCTCGACCGGCTCGGCGGGCTCGGCAGCCGGATGCCCTGGACCGCCGCCGCGTTCGGCGCCGCCGCCATGGGCGCCGCTGCCCTGCCCGTCACGAGCGGGTTCGTCGCCGAGTGGATGCTGCTGCAGGCCCTGATCCACGGATCCCGGGTCGACGGCGAGGTCGTCTCCGTCGCGGCATCCGTTGCCATGCCGCTCGCGGTCGCCGTGATCGCCCTGACCGCCGGGCTGGCCCTGCTCACCTTCGTCAAGGCCTACGGGATCGCCTTCCTGGCCCGGCCGCGCTCCCAGAAGGCCAAGCTGGCCGGCGAGGTTCCCGTCATCATGCGCATCCCGCTCGTGCTCGGCGCCCTCCTCGTGGTCGTGCTCGGCCTGCTGCCCGGCCCGCTGGCCGTGGCCATCGGCTCGGCCGTGGGCCCGGAATTCGCCCCCGATGTGCGGACCATCGGCCTCGCCGGCGTCGACGCTCGCGGCATCGGCGCGGTGCTCGACCCCACGACCTTCGTGGTGCTCGCCGGCCTGCTTCTCGTGCCCGTGCTGATCGCGCTGTTCATCTCGGCTCGGCGTCACCCCACCCGCACCTCGCCGCTCCCCTGGGCCGGCGGCGGTTCGCGGCTACGGCCCCGGATGCAGTACACCGCCACCTCGTATGCCGAGCCACTGGTGCGCGTTTTCGACGACGTGCTGCGGCCCTCCCGCGACGTGGAGGTCACCCATGTGGGTGAATCCCGCTACCTGGTGGAACGCGTGCACGTGGAACAGACGGTGTCCGACGTGGTCGAAACCCGGCTCTACCGCCCGGTGCTGAACCTGATGCAACGAGCGGGCATTCTGGCCCGACGCGCGCAGAACGGCAGCATCCATCGCTACTTGTCCTATTCCTTCGTCGCCCTGTTGGTCGTTCTGATCGTGGTGTCCCTGTGACCGGCGCCACGGCGATCTTCATCGCCCTCATTCAGCTGGTGCTGTTCGTGTTGCTTGCCCCCGTGCTGATCGGCGTGATCCGCCAGGTGAGGGCCCGCCTCGAGGGACGGGCAGGCGCCGGCATCTGGCAGCCGTGGCGCGATGTGCGCAAGCTCCTCGCGAAGAACCCGGTGCGCGCCGCCGACAGCAGCTGGATGCTCGCGGCCGGCCCGATCACGCTCCTGGTCTCCAGCCTGCTGCTCTGCGCCCTGCTGCCGCTGGTCGGAACCCTGCCGCTGCCGTTGATCCCCAGCGACCTGTTCGTCATTGTCTCCGTCATGCTGATCGGCGTGGTGGCGCTGGCCCTGGTCGGCCTCGACGCCGGCACCGCGTTCGGCGGGATGGGTTCCAGCCGACACATGACCGTCGCCGCTCTGGTCGAGCCGACCCTGCTGCTCGCCGTCTATGCGCTTTCCATCCCGGCCGGAACCTCCACACTCTCGCTGATCGTGGAGACCCGGCTGGAGAATCCGGCCGTGATCATCTCCCCGGTCAGCCTGCTGGCGATGGTCGCGCTGGCGATCGCCATCATGGCCGAGACCAGCCGTCTGCCGGTGGACAACCCGTCGACGCACCTCGAACTGACCATGCTGCACGAGGCCATGGTGCTGGAGGCCTCCGGCCGTGACCTGGCCTGGCTCGAGCTCGGCTCCTGGCTCAAACTCGCGGCCCTGCTCGGTCTGCTCAGTAACCTGATCGTGCCGTGGGGCATTGTGACCGAGTTCTCGGTGCTCGGCATCCTGGTCGGCGTGGGTGCCGTCACGGTGAAGATCCTGCTGCTGGGCGTCGTGCTCAGCGTGGGTGAGGTCTTCCTGGCCAAGGTGCGGCTGTTCCGCGTGCCCGAGCTGCTGGCGGGGTCGTTCGCCCTCGGTCTGCTGGCCGTCACCGCTTCCTACCTGGTCGTTTAGGAGCATCCGTGTTCAACACCATCTACCCGCAGCTGATCGGACTCTGCACCGGAACCCTGCTACTCACCAGCGCCCTGATGGTCTGGCGGCACTCGTTGCTGGCCTCGATCCGTCTGCTCAGCGTGCAGGGCTTCGCCCTGGCCGCGCTGGTCGCCGTGATCGGTCTGGAGGAGGGCGAGGTCGAGGTGATCCTGGTCGCCGTGCTCGTGCTGCTGGTCAAGGGAATTGCCCTGCCGTGGGTGCTCGCCCGCGAGACCCACGCCACCACGCGAACGGATGAGGCGCCGCGCCTCAACCCGACGGCGGCCCTCCTCACCGTGGCGCTTCTGACCATCCTCAGCTATGTCGTAGCCAGCCGTCTGCTCGTCGGCGACACCAGTATCTCGGCCCATGCGGCCCCGATCGGCCTCGCGATGGTGCTGATCGGCTTCCTGCTGCTGGTCACCCGCCGGCAGGCCGGATCGCAGCTGATCGGCTTCCTCGTGCTCGACAACGGCATCGCCACGGTCGCCTTCCTGACCTCGGGCGGCGTTCCGCTGTTCCTTGAGCTCGGCATCTCGCTGGACGTGCTGCTGGTCGTCGTCATCCTCTACGTCTTCGCCGGCCGCATGCGCAGCAAGTTCGGCAACACCGAGATCGATCAGCTCAGAAAGTTGCACGACTGATGTCTTTCGCCCTCTGGACTCCCCTGGCCATCCCGGCCCTCCTCGCCGTGCTCAGCCTCGTCGTCCCGTCCCCCCGGCTGCGCCGGCAGAGCCCTGTCGCCTCCAGCGTGGCCGTGCTCGTATCCGGACTGCTGCTGGTGAGCGTTGTGCTCGCGGACCTGGTTCCGACGCTGGGCGGCGGGCTACTCCGCGCGGACGCGCTGAGCGCCTACATGCTCACCGTCGTCGGCGCCGTCGGGCTGGTCTCGACCTGGGGCGGACTCGGCCACGCCACCGCCGTGCCCGTTCGGTTCGCCGGCTCCTACGACGCCCTGATCTCGGTATTCCTGGCCGCGATGAGCCTCGCGGTGCTCGCCGACAACATTGGCCTGATGTGGGCCGCGGTCGAGGCCACCACCATCGCGACGGCCTTCCTGGTCGGTCACCACCGCACCCCACGGTCGCTGGAGGCCGCCTGGAAGTACGTCATCCTCGGCTCCGTCGGTGTGGCCATCGCCCTTCTCGGCATCGTGCTGATCTACGCCGCATCGCGCAACACGGGTGAGGCGACGCTGTCCTGGCTCGTGCTCAGCCAGTCCGACCTGCCGCTCGACCCCGCACTGATCCGGGCCGGCGGCGCCCTCGCCGTGCTCGGCTTCGCCACCAAGGCCGGCCTTGCCCCCATGCACAGCTGGCTGCCGGACGCACACAGTCAGGCCCCCGCACCGGTCTCCGGTCTGATGTCGGGCGTGCTGCTCGCGGTTGCCCTCTACGCGATTCTGCGAATCCAGACCATCACCGACGCGGTGATCGGGCCCGACTTCCTGCGCATCATGCTCAGCGTCGGCGGGCTGCTCTCGCTCTTCGTGGCGGCGGCGCTGCTGATCCGTCAACGCGATTTCAAGCGGATGCTGGCCTACTCCAGCATCGAGCACATGGGCATGATGGCCGTCGGCGCAGCCATCGGCGCGGCGGCCCTGCCTGCCGTGCTTCTGTACGTGCTCGGCCACGGGCTGACCAAGGCCACCCTGTTCGTGATCTCCGGGCGCATCCTCGAGGTTGAGGGTACCCCCCGGATCGACGATGTGCGCGCCCTGCTCGTGCGGCGGCCCGGACTGGCTGTGCCCTGGCTGATCGCCATGGCCGCCCTGATCGGGTTTCCCCCGTTCAGCATCTTCTTCTCCGAGGTCGGCATCATCGTGGCCGGCTATTCGACCGGTATGGGCGTGGTGGTCGGCATCGCTCTGGTGCTGCTGCTCGTCATCTTCGCCAGCCTCACCCGACTGACGGTGGCCATGACGATTGGGGCGCCAGCGGCGGCGGTCCCGGCCGCGACGATTGCGGCCGGCGACGCAGTTCCCGCGACCGTGCCCGGCGCGATCGTGCCCGGCGTGACGGTCCCGATATCTGTTCCCGGCGCCTCCGTCACCCTGGCCGACGCCGATCCGCGCCCGGAGGAGCCCGTCGTACCCGACCGGTCGGCGCACGGCCCGATGCTGCCGCTCATCCTGGCTCTGGGTACGACAGCGGTGGTGTCCTTCATCGCCGAGCCGGTCGGAACGCTTCTGACGCGTGCGGCCGAGGTTTTGGGAGGAACCCAATGACGAAACTGAACCCGGTGCGGGCCACCGACCCGGAGGTGCGTACGCTCACGCGCGACGAACTCCGAAGCGAAGCCGCCGCGCTGCTGACCGAGGGCAACCGGCTCGCTCTGGTGGCCTGCCACGATGACGGCGACCGACTGCGCATGGTCTACTCCTTCGCGGCCGTCTTCCCGCGGCGCCAGATCGACCTCGTCGTGCCGGTCCCCTACGACGATGCCTGGATTCCGAGCCTGGCCGATCTGTCGTTCCCGGCCGGCAACTTCGAACGCGGCACACGCGACCTGTTCGGGGTTCGGCCGGCCGAGCACCCTCAGCCCTACCGGCTGGTGCGGCACGGACACTGGCCCCGCGGCTGGTATCCGATGCGGAAGGATGCCCGCGTCACCCCTGAATTCGAACCCGACGTGGAGTCGTTCCCGTTCGTGGAGGTCGAGGGTCCCGGGGTCTACGAGATCGCGGTGGGTCCCATCCACGCCGGCATCATCGATCCCGGCCATTTTCGCTTCTCCGTGGTCGGCGAGACCATCGTTCGGATGGAAGCCCGCCAGTGGTACATGCACCGCGGCGTCGAGAGGCTCTTTGAGGGCCTCCGGCCCGAAGACGGCATCGAACTGGCCGAACAGATCGCCGGCGACACCGTTATGGGGCACACACTGGCCTATCTGATGGCAATCGAGGCTGCTACCGGCCTCGAGGTCTCCGAACCCGATCGTCTGCTGCGCGCCCTACTGCTCGAACTCGAACGCATCTACAATCACGTCTCCGATCTCGGTTCGCTGGCCAACGACGTGGGGTTCAGCGTCGTGAACTCGCACACCCAGCGGCTGCGCGAAACGCTGCTGCGCATCAACAAGACCGTCACCGGCCACCGCTTCCTGCGCGGGGCACTGTCGGTGGGCACGGTGCGCGTGCTGGCCCTGCCCGATCCCGATGCCCTCCGTGACGTCGCGGCCGACGTGCAGGAGATCATCGCCATCACCCTGGGGCACGCGATCGTGCGGGACCGGTTCACCGGCACCGCCCCGCTGCCCACCAGCCAGGCCGAGGCCATGGGCACGCTGGGCTATGTGGCGCGGGCATCCGGTATCGACGCCGACGCCCGGCGCGACCACCCCTTCGTCGACCTGGGCGAGCACTTCCATGTGGTCACCGACACGGGCGGCGACGTGCTCAGCCGCTACCGGGTGCGCGCGGGCGAATTCGAGGTGTCCCTCGCGGTGGCGATCGATCTGATCGGCCGACTGGGCGCGCACCGTGGCGGAGCGGCCGTGACGCCGTCTCCGTCGTCCACGACGGCCCGGAGCGGCCTCGCTCTCGTCGAGGGCTGGCGCGGGACCATCTGTCATCGGGTCGAACTGGGGCCAGACGGCACCGTCACCCGGCTTAAGGTCGTCGACCCGTCGTACTTCAACTGGCCCGCACTGCCGGTGGCCCTGGCCGAGACGATCGTGCCGGACTTCCCCCTCGTGAACAAGAGCTTCAACCAGTCCTACGCCGGCAACGACCTGTAGCGGTCGGCAGCGGCGGCTGCGGTGCTGCGGGCTACTTCGAGTCCAGCTCGATGGTGCGGAGCAGGGCGTGGGAGTCCTCGAGGCTGGTCACGAGCATGCGTTTGGAGATGGCCAGCAGCTCGGCGACGCCCGGATCACGCAGGGCGTAGAAGATGGTGTTGCCGACGCGCCGGGTGACGACCACGCCGGCACGGCGCAGGACCCCCAGCTGCTGGGACAGATTCGACAGTTCGGCGCCGAGTACCTCGGCGAGGCTGCCGACCGAGCGCTCCCCACCGACCAGCTGTTCCAGAACCTGCACTCGCAGCGGATGCCCGAGGGCCTTGAAGAGGTCAGACTTCAATTGGGCCATGGGTAGTCCGGTCGTTGACACAGCTTGATCATATCGTTAACTGGTAATACTTTCAATTAGGTGGGTTTCGACACGCTCGACCACCAGGGCGGGATCGACCACCGGGGTGCGGCGGCGCAGAAAAGCCCGCCCTGCCGTAGCAGGACGGGCTTTCCCGTCTAGCCGACTAACCTGGCGAGAGGTTGTCGGTAGATCTAGCGGACTACGCCTCGGCCGAAACCGGTGCGTCCTCGGTGCCGGCCTCAGCCGACTCGTCGAGGACCGGGGCGAGCGACAGCTTGCCACGGTCGTCAATCTTGGTGATCTCCACGAGGACCTTCTGGCCCACGCCGAGCACGTCTTCGACGTTCTCGACGCGCTTGCCACCGGCGAGCTTGCGCACCTCAGAGATGTGCAGCAGGCCGTCCTTGCCCGGGAGCAGGGAGACGAAGGCGCCGAACGCGGCGATCTTGACGACGGTTCCGAGGAACTGTTCGCCGATCTCCGGGTTGGTCGGGTTCGCGATGGCGTTGACCTGGGCGCGAGCGGCCTCGGCCGACGGTCCGTCAACGGCGCCGATGTACACCGTGCCGTCTTCCTCGATCGAGATGTCGGCGCCGGTCTGGTCCTGGATGGCGTTGATCGTCTTGCCCTTCGGGCCGATCAGCTCGCCGATCTTGTCGACGGGGATCTGCACGCTGATCACGCGGGGCGCGGTCGGTGCCATCTCGTCGGGACGGTCGATGGCGGCGTTCAGCACGGCCAGGATGGTCGCGCGAGCGTCCTTGGCCTGGGTGAGCGCACCGGCGAGAACGGATGCCGGAATGCCGTCGAGCTTGGTGTCGAGCTGGATCGCGGTAACGAACTCGCTCGTGCCGGCAACCTTGAAGTCCATGTCGCCGAGCGCGTCTTCGGCACCGAGGATGTCGGTCAGAGCCGCGTAGCGGGTCTTGCCGTCAACGGTGTCGGAGATGAGGCCCATGGCAATGCCGGCAACGGGTGCGCGCAGCGGCACACCGGCGTTGAGCAGCGACAGAGTCGAGGCGCAGACGGAACCCATTGAGGTGGACCCGTTGGAGCTGAGCGCCTCGGAGACCTGACGGATGGCGTAGGGGAATTCCTCGCGCGTCGGCAGCACGGGAACCAGGGCACGCTCGGCGAGCGCTCCGTGGCCGATTTCGCGGCGCTTCGGCGTTCCGACGCGGCCCGTTTCACCGGTCGAGTAGGGCGGGAAGTTGTAGTTGTGCATGTAGCGCTTCTTGGTGACCGGGCTCAGGGAGTCGATCGTCTGCTCGAGCTTGAGCATGTTCAGCGTGGTGACACCCAGGATCTGGGTCTCGCCGCGCTGGAAGATCGCCGAACCGTGCACGCGCGGGATGATAGCAACCTCGGCGTCGAGCGGGCGGATGTCCGCGAGCCCACGGCCGTCGATGCGGATGCCCTCGTTGAGAACGCGTGAACGCACGACGAGCTTGGTGACCGACTTGTACGCGGCGGAAACCTGGTTGTTCGCGCTGGCGTCGAGCTCGCCGGCGGCGACCTTGGCAGCAATGGTTTCCTTGACGGATGCCTTGAGTGCGTCATCCGCATTCTGGCGCTCGATCTTGTCGGCGATCTGGTAGACGGCCCCCAGCTGGTCGTAGGCGAGAGCGGCGACGGCGTCGTAGGTGGCCGGCTGGTAGGACGGGAACACCGGGTAGGCGCCGGTCGGCTTGGCAGCGGAGGCGGCAACCTTCTGCTGCGCTTCGATGAGCTGCTTGATGAAGGGCTTCGAGGCTTCGATGCCCTCGGCGATGACCTCTTCGTTCGGCTTGATGGCGCCGCCCTTGATGAGGTCCCATGCGTTGTCGGTGGCTTCGGCCTCGATCATCATGATCGCGACATCCTGCGCGCCATTGGCGTCGGTCACTACGCGGCCGGCGACGACCATGCTGAACACGGCGTCAACGATCTGCGAGTGCTTCGGGAAGGCAACCCACTGGCCGGAGCCGTTCTCGTCGGGGATGAGGGCGACGCGAACGCCACCGATCGGGCCCGAGAAGGGAAGGCCGGCGAGCTGGGTCGACATTGACGCCGCGTTGATGGCGAGCACGTCGTAGTACTCGTCGGGCGCGATGGCCAGGACGGTGACGACAACCTGGATCTCGTTGCGGAGTCCGTCGACGAACGACGGGCGCAGCGGCCGGTCGATCAGACGGCAGGTGAGGATCGCCTCGGTCGAGGGGCGACCTTCGCGACGGAAGAAGCTGCCCGGGATGCGCCCGGCAGCGTACATACGCTCTTCGACGTCAATGGTCAGAGGGAAGAAGTCGAAGTTTTCCTTCGGCTGCTTGCTGGCGCTCGTGGCGGAGAGAAGCATGGTCTCTTCGTCGATGTAGGCGGCGGCTGAGCCCTGCGCCTGCTGGGCGAGACGCCCGGTTTCGAAACGGATGGTGCGGGTGCCGTACTTGCCGTTATCGATAACGGTTTCGGCGAACGTGATTTCTGGACCCTCCATATGGGGGTTCTCTCCTTTGGTTTTTTTGCTTCTCGCCATTCTGGCGACGAAGACTCGGTTGCCCGTATGGCGCGCGAGCTGGACGCGGAGAAGAAAGGGCGCGAGTGCTGGCCACCAGTAGAAATTCACCAACTTCGGAGTGCCGCCGAGTTGGGAAACCACCACCGAGGACCAGCGTGCCGCCGGTCTGCTCCGTATTGTGCTTGGTCATTCCTGAGATTGACCTCCTTGATCCTAACAGAAGGCGTTCAGACTGCCGGGTTGCCGCCTCCGACCGTTGCGGGGGCGCAGCCCGGCAGCCGGGCGTCGAACACCGGGCCGTCGACGCAGACCAGCGGCCCCTCGACGGCGGGATCCGTGGCGACGGGCGCGGCGCATCCGTGGCAGTAGCCGAGGCCGCAGGCCATGTGGGCCTCCAGTGAGACCTGCACCGGTACGCCCCACTCGGCACCGAGTTCGGCGGCGAGGCGGGCGAGCACACCGGCGCCGCAGACCAGGATTACGTCGGGCGGGGCCCAGGCGAAGAGCCCGCGCAGCCGTTCGCCGAGCGCCGGGAGCGCGCTTGAGCCGTCGTCGTCGGTGACGGGGATGACCGTGGCGCCCAGTTCGGCGCCATCGTCCAGGCCGATCAGATTGGCCCGCGACCGGCCGCTGAGCACGACGGTGGCGGCGATACCGAGCCGGGCGGCATCTTCGACCGAGCCCATGATGGCGCAGACGCCGACGCCGCGGCCGACCATCAGGGCCGTGCGGGCCAGCTGCGGAAACTCGAAGCCACGGCCCAACGGGCCGGTGACCAGGAGGCTCTCCCCCACGACAACGTCGGCGAGCGCGGTGGTGCCGCGGCCGGCCACTCCGTAGATGACCTCCACGGTGCCCTGGTTCGGGTGCCGGCGGTGAATGGCCATCGGACGAGGGAGCAGGATGCGCTCCCCACCCTTCGGGGGCACGGTGATCATCAGGAACTGTCCGGCCAGAGCGGTCGTCGCAATGGTGTTGGTGGCCAGCACGAGCCGGCGATACCGCTCCCCCACGACCTCGTGCACGAGAACGGGGGCGTCGTCCCAGACCGGGTCGGGCCGGAGCATCCGTTCGGGCGGGCGAACCGCGATGAGACCCTCGAGCGCGACCTCATCGGCGGCGGCGAACGCCTGCTGCCGGCGCAGGGCGGCGAGGGCCTCGTGGGCCGTCGCGGTCATATCCGTCATCAGGCTCTCCAGAGTTCGATCAGCTCGCCGATATCGGCTGCCTCGGCGGCTAGGCAGCGCTCCTGCAGGGCGCGCGCGATTTCGACCATGGCGAACGGACGTCCGAAGCTGGCCGTGCCGACCTGCACCATGCGAGCGCCGACCGAGAAGTAGTCGAGGGCGTCATCGGCGGTTTCGATACCGCCGCAGGCGATCACCGGAATTTCGATTGCCCGGGAGGCCAGCCAGACCAGGCGAAGCACGATCGGGCGAATGTTCGGGCCGGACAGGCCGCCGATGACGTTACCGAGGATGGGGCTGCGTGTGTCGGCCGTGAGCGGCAGCGCGGGGATGGAGTTGGCCACGCAGACCGCATCGGCACCGGCCGCCTCAGCGGCACGGGCGCAGTCCGCGATCGAGGAGACGAGGACAGGCAGCTTGACGATCAGGGGTTTGTCGGTTTCCTGGCGAACGGAGCGCACGACCTCGCCGATGGCGTCGGGGTCGGAGCCGATGTCGGTGCCGTGGCGGTCGAGGTTCGGGCAGGACACGTTCAGCTCGTAGGCGTCGCCCGCGCCCCGCAGGCCCTGCACGACAGGGGCGTACTCGCGGGCACGGTGGCCGCCGACGCTGACGATCACGGGCACGCCGAGCGCGCGGTAGAGCGGATGCTGCGACGCCAGGTAGCCGAGCGCCCCGCGACTCGGGATGCCGACGCTGTTGACCATCCCGGCCCGGATCTCGGTCAGCCGGTGCGCCGCATTGCCACCACGCGGGGTGCCGAACACGGTCTTGGTGACGACGGCGCCGAGTTCGGCGACCGGGATCAGCCGCCCGAGCGAGGGTCCGAAGCAGCCCGAAGCCGGCATGACCGGGTTGACGAGGGTGAGGCTGCCGATTCTCACGGACAGGTCAACGGCGGCGGAGGACGTGGGGCGGGCGTCGAAGAAGGCGCGGCGGGCATCCGTCTGAGGCCGAGGAGGTGCGATGGTCATGGTCGCCTGTTTCCGAGGACGGGAAGCATGCGTTCCCCGGAGGCGGCAGCCTCGGAGGCGGCAGCCTTCAGGGAGGCGTGCGTGGGGGCGTCGGGAACATGGGCGGGCCGATTCAGCGCCAGCTCCTTGCGGAGAACGGGCACCACCTCACCGCCGAGGATGTCGAGCTGCTCGAGCACCGTCTTCAGCGGCAGCCCGGCGTGGTCCATCAGGAACAGCTGGCGTTGGTAGTCGCCGAAGTAGTCGCGCATCCCGGCGTAGCGGTCGATGATCTGCTGCGGGCTTCCGACGGTCAGCGGCGTCTGCTCGGTGAACTCCTCGAGGCTCGGGCCATGCCCGTAGACCGGGGCGTTGTCGAAGTAGGGCCGGAACTCGTCGACGGCATCCTGCGATTTCGTGCGCATGAAGACCTGGCCGCCGAGGCCGACGATGGCCTGGTCGGCGCTGCCGTGGCCGTAGTGCTCGAAGCGGGCCCGGTAGAGGCTGATCAGCTTGAGGTAGTGCTCCCTGGGCCAGAAGATGTTGTTGGCGAAGAAGCCATCGCCGTAGAACGCTGCCTGCTCGGCGATCTCCGGGCTACGGATGCTGGCGTGCCAGACGAAGGGCGGCACCCCGTCGAGCGGGCGCGGCGTCGATTGGAACCCCTG
>Ga0136639_10000151_pt1 | contig 20676 bp, 18 predicted proteins | sample AntDrymUQ8592106_2_FD_113739 | JGI IMG/M metagenome (GOLD analysis project Ga0136639, IMG submission 113739) | Polar desert sand microbial communities from Dry Valleys, Antarctica - metaG UQ859 (21.06) | ecosystem: Environmental > Terrestrial > Soil > Desert | place: Antarctica: Dry Valley...
GCGCTCGGGCGGGAGTACGAGCGCAGCGAGTACTCCCAATGGAATGGCGAAGCTATTCCACTAGCCCGTGTAAGGCGTGGCGTCGACGATGACGACCTGGAGCAACTTGCCGTTGGGCGCCTCGAAGGAGACGGTCTCGCCCTTCTTGTGACCGTTGATGGCCGACCCGAGGGGGGACTGCGGTGAGTACGCCGTGAGTCCTTCGGGCTCGATCTCGCGCGCCCCGAGCAAGAAGGTCTCGGTCTCGTCGTCGGCGTCGCCGACGAAGCGGTAGGTCACGACCATGCCCGGCTCCACGATGCCGTCGTCGGGGGGCGTCTCGCCGACCTCGGCCCGGCGCAGCATGTCTTCGAGCTGGCGGATGCGACCCTCGAGCTTGCCCTGCTCCTCGCGGGCGGCGTGGTAGCCGCCGTTCTCCTTGAGGTCGCCCTCATCGCGCGCCTCGCTGATGCGGGCGACGACCTCTTCGCGCACAGGACCCTTGAGGTTGGCCAGCTCGGCCGTGAGCTTGTCGAAGGCGTCTTGGGTGAGCCAGATGGTGCCTTGGGCGGACTGCTGCGTCATGGGGGTGCTCCTGTGCTGCTTGATGTACGACGGTGGGACCCGCCGGTCCTCAGGGAAAGGGATGCCCGTCCGGCGGCCACCCTGTGGCTCGGTGCGGAAGATCTCGGGCCCTCTCCTGGACGGCCCGGTGGGACGGTCAGAAAGAGAGAGTCTAACAACGGCCCGCACGGAAAGCAGGTCGTGAGCGCTCAGCGGGGTCGTGTCTGGCCCTCGGCGGTGCAGCCGATGGACTCGATCGACGTGGCCCGCCGCTCGGTCCGCACCGTCTGCTCGACCCGGTTGCCGGCGGTCGGGTCGGGCGCGAACGACAGCTCACCGACGACCGAGTGGTCCTCGGCGAAGGCGCGCAGGAGGCAGGTGGCCTCGACGGAGTCATCCGCGAGCTCGACCTGCACCACGACCGTCGCGGTGTGCTCGTCGACCACCTCGAAGGAGACCAGCTCGGAATCGACCGGCGGCGTCGCGTGCACCCAGGAGGTCCAGGCGAGCCAGGAGAGGAAGAGGGCGGAGACAGCCACCGACGCGATCAGGACCCCACGGCGGCGCCACGGCGAGGCAGCGCCGTAGCGGTCGGCCAGGACGGTCGTGGAGGCACCCGGATCGGCGGGTGGGGGAGTCTGCGGGCTCACACCTCCAGCGTGACACCTACGATATAACCATGCCGCAGCACCCTCCCGCCGTCGCCCGTTCGGGCCTCCGGCTGATGCACGTGCACGCCCACCCCGACGACGAGTCGAGCAAGGGCGCCGCCTCCACCGCCAAGTACGTCACCGAGGGGGTGGATGTCCACGTCGTCACCTGCACCGGTGGTGAGCGGGGATCGATCCTCAACCCCAAGATGGACCGTCCCGACATCCTCGCGAAAATCACCGAGGTCCGGCGCCAGGAGATGGAGCGTGCCCGCGACATCCTCGGCGTGCGCCAGGACTGGCTCGGCTTCGTCGACTCCGGCTGGCCCGACGGTGACCCCAAGCCGCCGCTGCCGGAGGGCTGCTTCGGGCTGGTCCCGCTCGAGGAGGCCACCGAGGCGCTGGTGCGGTTCATCCGCTCCTTCCGGCCCCACGTGGTCACGACGTACGACGAGCGCGGCGGCTATCCCCACCCCGACCACATCAAGTGCCACGAGGTGTCGGTCGCGGCGTTCGAGGCCGCGGGTGACCCGATGCGCTTCCCCGATGCGGGGGAGCCGTGGCAGCCGCTCAAGCTCTACTACCACCACTCGTTCAACCGTGAACGCATGCAGAGGCTGCACGACGCGATGATCGCCCACGGGCTGGAGTCACCGTGGGAGGAGCGGCTCAAGGAGTGGAAGCCCGAGCCGGAGTGGGACGCACGGGTGACCACCAAGGTGCCGTGCGGCGACTACTTCGGTGTCCGGGACCAGGCGCTGCTGGCCCACGCCACCCAGATCGACCCCGACGGCTTCTGGTTCGCGCTGCCGCGCGAGATCCAGGAGAAGGTCTGGCCGACCGAGGACTTCGAGCTCGTGGTGAGCCACGTCCCCTCGCAGGTGCCCGAGGACGACCTGTTCGCCGGCATCCTCGACCCCGCCTGAGACACTGGGGACATGGACGCTGTGATGCCGTTGATCTTCCTTCTCGTGGAGCAGGGGCCCGAGCCCGAGGACGTGGTCGCGGGCTGGACCGCCTTCGGTATCTTCGGTCTGCTGATCCTGGCCGTGGTGATCCTCGGCTTCAGCCTCACCAAGCACCTCAAGAAGGCCGCGAGCAACGAGGCGGACGGACTCTTCGGCACCCCGGCGGAGAAGTCCGGGTCCGGCTCCTCCGATTCCTCCGACTCCTCCGACTCCACGAGCTGAGCGTCCCCGGGCGCGTCGCCTTCGACCCGGACACGTTCTTCCCTACCGTCGACGGGTGACTCCGCCGCTGACCCGCGCCCTTCGCCGTACGGCGTGCAGTGCGCTCGCCGGCCTGCTCGCGATCGCGCTCACCACGCTCACCGCGCTCACCACGGGTGCGACTGCCGTCACCGCTTCCAGCGATCCCGCTCCCCGGCTCGCGGCGCGCGATGCGTCGATGAAGGTGGCGACCTTCAACATCCTCGGCAGCCAGCACACCCGGGGGCCCGGTGGCCGCGGTCCTGGCCCGGCTCGGGCCCGCATCACCAGCGACCTGGTCGAGGCCAAGCGGCTCGACCTCGTCGGGCTCCAGGAGGTGCAGGCCGACCAGCTGCTGGTGCTCAAGCGACGGCTGGACGGCTATCGCCTCTGGCCTGCCTACCAGCTCGGTCGCGGCACCCTGCGGCTGCAGATCGCCTGGCGGGAGCGGGCCTTCGACCTGCTCGACCGCGGCACGCTCGTCACGAAGTTCGCCGGTCGGAACAGGCCGGTCCCGTGGGTGCTGCTGCGACACCGTGCGTCGGGCCGACCGATGTATGTCGTGGACATCCACAACTCCCCGCGCGGTCGCGAGCTCGAGCGGGACCGCGCGCTCGGCCGCCAGATCACGCTGCTCCAGCGTCTGCGCTCGACGGGTCGCACGGTGCTGGTGCTCGGTGACCTCAACGAGCGCAAGGAGGCCTTCTGCAAGGTCGTCGGACGCACCGACCTGGTCGCTGCCAACGGCGGCTGGGTCTCGCGCCGGCGCTGCACCCCCCCGGTAGGCGGGCTGCGCGTCGACTGGATCTTCGGCCGGGGGCTGTTGGAGTTCTCCGATTACGTCGTCGACGACGGTCGACTCGTGAGCAGGGCCAGCGACCACCGGATGATCCGCGCGACCCTCACCCTGCGCCGCAAGTCCGGCCGCTGAGCGCCGCTGGGCGCCCTCATCTCCGGGGGCTGGACCTCGATGAGGCAACGCGCCGGGATCGCCGTTACCCTTCTGTGATGCTTCGTCGACCTGCCGCCACCCGAGCCTTCCTGGTCGCGGCGACCCTGGTCACGAGCGCAGCGGTCACGGTGGGCCTCCTGAGCGCACCTCGCCCTGTGGATCTGATGGTCGTCGAGGCCGCCTCGCGGTCCGTGGTCAGTGGCGCCGATGTCCATGCCCGGCCGGCCAGTGTCTCGCGTGGCGCCGAGCGCGCAGGCAGGCTCGCGCCCGCCGCCCAGACGTCGGAGAAGTCGAAGAAGAAGGCAGCCCAGCAGCGCCCGGGCGAGGGTTCGCTCGTACGGATCCCACCCTACGAGGTCGCCAGGACGACCGAGCCCATCGAGAAGCTCCCGCCCGGACCCGTGCCCGGCGACCCGTTCTCCTTCCGCATCGGCACCCTGAACATCCTCGGGAGCCAGCACCGCGGCGGCGGCACCAGCCGTGCGTCCGCGCTCGCCGGGGCGATCCAGGGCCGCGGCGTCGACATCGTCGGAATGCAGGAGGTGCAGGACGACCAGCTCGCGGTCCTGCAGAACCAGCTCTCCGGCTACACCGTCTGGCCCGGTCAGGCCCTCGGCAACCAGGGGGTGCGCCTCCAGATCGCCTGGCGCGACTCGCTCTTCTCCCTCGTCGACACCGGGTCGATCACCACGACCTTCGACCACCAGCAGCGCCCGATCCCGTGGGTCCTGCTGGAGAACCGCGCGACGCAGGGGCAGCTCTACGTCATCGACGTGCACAATTCCCCGCGCGACCAGGAGGGCGACCGCGACGCCGCGACCGGCGAGGAGATCGCGCTCATCAACCAGCTGCGCAGCACGGGCAAGACCGTCTTCATCGTGGGCGACATGAACGAGCACACGGAGTTCTTCTGCCGTGTCGCTGCCTCCACGGGGATGATCGGCTCCAACGGCGCCTCCTACTCCGGCGGCTGCAACACCGGCGCGGGCCCGATCAAGATCGACTGGATCATGGGCTCGGGGGGCGAGGTCGACTTCTCCGGTCACGTCGTCGACTACGGCGACCCGATCCGCTACGCGACCGATCACGCGTTCGTGCACGCCGACGTGCGCGTCACGCCGATGATCGCGCAGGACTGACCCCGCCGCTGCGACCCTGCCGCTGGCCCGCAGGGGGCCGCGTTTCGGCGAGCGCCACCCCGAGTCGATAGGTTGGGGGGTGATGACCACCGCTTCCGACCCTCGCCCCCGCCGTACCTTCGCGGTCATCAGCCACCCCGACGCCGGCAAGTCGACGCTGACCGAGGCGCTCGCGCTGCACGCGCACGTCATCTCCGAGGCGGGTGCGGTCCACGGCAAGGCCGGGCGCCGGGGCACGGTCTCGGACTGGATGGAGATGGAGCGGGCGCGCGGCATCTCCATCACGTCGGCCGCCCTGCAGTTCGACTACCGCGACCACGTGGTCAACCTCGTCGACACCCCGGGTCACTCCGACTTCTCCGAGGACACCTACCGGGTGCTCTCCGCCGTCGACTCCGCCGTGATGCTCGTGGACGCGGCCAAGGGCCTCGAGCCACAGACCCTCAAGCTCTTCCAGGTCTGCGCCCACCGTGGCATCCCGGTCATCACCGTCATCAACAAGTGGGACCGCCCCGGCCTCGACGCCCTCGAGCTGATGGACGAGATCGAGAAGCAGATCGGCCTCAAGCCGACCCCCCTCACCTGGCCGGTCGGTCAGTCCGGTGACTTCCATGGTGTCCTCGACCGCCGCAGCGGCCAGTTCATCCACTTCACCCGGACCGCCGGTGGCGCGACCCGCGCGCCCGAGAAGCACCTCTCCGCAGCCGAGGCCGAGTCGGTCGCCGGTGACGACTGGGCTGCTGCGCTCGAGGGTCATGAGCTGCTCGAGATCGATGGCGGCGACCACGACCAGGAGCAGTTCCTGGCCGGCCGTACGACTCCGGTCCTCTTCGCCTCGGCGCTGCAGAACTTCGGGGTCGCGCAGCTGCTCGAGATCCTGCTCGAGCTGGCGCCCGCGCCCTCGGCGACGCCGGGTGTCGACGGGTCCCTGCGCGCAGTCGACGACGAGTTCAGCGCGTTCGTCTTCAAGGTCCAGTCGGGCATGGACGCCGCCCACCGTGACCGGCTGGCCTACGCGCGGGTCTGCTCGGGCGTCTTCCAGCGCGGCATGGTCGTGCAGCACGGCGAGACGGGCAAGCCGTTCGCGACCAAGTACGCCCAGGCGGTCTTCGGTCGGGAGCGCACCGTCGTGGAGACGGCCCTGCCCGGCGACATCGTGGGGCTCGTCAACGCCTCGGCGCTGCGCGTGGGTGACACGATCTATGAGGGTCGACCGGTGCAGTACCCGCCGATCGCCAGCTTTGCCCCCGAGCACTTCATGACGGTGCGCGCCGCAGACACCGGCCGCTACAAGCAGTTCCGTCGCGGCATCGAGCAGATGGACCAGGAGGGTGTCGTGCAGGTCCTGCGCTCCGACCTGCGTGGTGACCAGTCGCCCGTCCTCGCCGCTGTCGGACCCATGCAGTTCGAGGTCGTGACCGCCCGCATGGAGAGCGAGTTCAAGGCCGCGATCAAGCTCGACCGGCTCGACTTCCAGCTGGCCATGCTCACCGACCTCGAGGGCTCGCAGGTGCTCAACGGCGTGCGTGGCGTCGAGGTCATGCGCCGTTCCGACGGAGCCTGGCTGGCCCTCTTCCCCGACAAGTGGCGCGCCCACACCGCCGCCCGGGACAATCCCGACATCCTTCTCGAGGCACTGCCCGCCAGCAGCGGCTGAGCCTCCCACCACCGCCGCGAACGCGGCCCCCAGCACCGCCGCGAACGCGGCCCCCAGCACCGCCGCGAACGCGGCCCGAACACTCACTCGCGTCACCAGAACAAGATCGGAGCTCACCATGAGCCATCCCCACCCAGAGCTGCACAAGCCGTCCGCACTCCCGAAGGGCGGCCTGCGCATCGTCGCGCTCGGCGGCCTCGGCGAGATCGGTCGCAACATGACCGTCTTCGAGTACGACGGCAAGCTGTTGATCGTCGACTGCGGCGTGCTCTTCCCCGAGGAGCACCAGCCGGGCGTCGACGTGATCCTGCCCGACTTCAGCTGGATCCGGGACCGCCTCGACTCCATCGTCGGCATCGTGCTCACGCACGGCCACGAGGACCACATCGGCGGCGTCCCCTACCTGCTCCGCGAGCGCAAGGACATCCCGGTCATCGGCTCCAAGCTCACGCTGGCGCTGATCACCGAGAAGCTCAAGGAGCACCAGATCCGACCGGTGCGCAACGAGGTCGCCGAGGGTGACCGTGCGTCGTACGGGCCCTTCGACCTGGAGTTCCTGGCCGTCAACCACTCGATCCCCGACGGGCTCGCGGTCGCGATCCGCACCCAGGCCGGCCTGGTGCTCGCCACGGGCGACTTCAAGATGGACCAGTTCCCACTCGACAAGCGCATCACCGACCTGCGTGGCTTCGCGCGGCTCGGTGAGGAGGGGGTCGACCTGTTCATGACCGACTCCACCAATGCCGAGGTGCCGGGCTTCACGACCTCCGAGCGCGACCTGTCGCCGGCGATCGAGCAGGTCTTCCGTACCGCGCCGCGCCGGGTGATCGTCTCCAGCTTCGCCAGTCACGTGCACCGCATCCAGCAGGTGCTCGACACCGCGCACGCCCACGGTCGCAAGGTGTCCTTCGTCGGACGCTCGATGGTCCGCAACATGGGCGTGGCCAAGGACCTGGGCTACCTCAAGGTCCCGGACAACCTCATCGTCCCGCTCGACCAGCTCGAGCGGATGGCGCCCAACAAGGCGACGCTGATCTGCACCGGCTCGCAGGGGGAGCCGCTTGCCGCGCTCTCGCGGATGGCCAGTCGCGACCACAAGATCCGCGTGGGCGAGGGCGACACGATCCTGATGGCCAGCTCGGTCATCCCCGGCAACGAGAACGCGATCTCCAACGTCATCAACGGTCTGACCCGCTGGGGCGCCAACGTCGTCCACAAGGGCAACGCCAAGGTGCACGTTTCGGGTCACGCCAGCGCCGGTGAGCTCGTCTACTGCTACAACATCGTGCAGCCGCGCCACGTGATGCCGATCCACGGCGAGTACCGCCACCTGCGCGCCAATGCCGATCTCGCGATCAGCACCGGCATGGACCCCAAGACCGTCATCCTCGCCGAGGACGGCGTGGTCGTCGACCTGGTCGATGGCAAGGTGTCGATCACCGGCAAGGTGGCCGCCGGCAACATCTACGTCGACGCCCAGACCGTCGGTGGCGTGACCGAGGCGACGCTCAAGGACCGCCGCACGCTGGCCGAGGAGGGCGTCGTCACGGTGCTCGCCATCGTCGATGCCGACACCGGCGCGCTGGCCGACCCGCCGGACTTCCTGGTGCGCGGCTTCGTGCACGAGAAGGGCGCCTTCGACCCCGCGACCGCGGTCATCGAGCGCACCCTGGCCCGGGCGGCGTCCGAGGGGATCGGCGATGCCCGCCAGCTCGAGCAGATGCTCGGACGCGACGTGGGCCGCTGGGCGCACAAGACGTTCCGCCGCAGCCCGCTGATCATCCCGATCGTCATCGACGCCTGACCCGGAGCACCCCCCTCCAGCACCGCCCTCCAGCACCGCCCTCCAGCACCGCCCCGAGTAGCGCCGAGTCGGCGCAATGTGACACCTCACGACGTCACATTGCGCCGACTCGGCAATTTCTGGAGCACCCGCGTGTGTGACGTGCGTTACAGAATCGTGACTCGAAAACCTTGACCCCACGGGTGTGTAAGCGCTTGCATGCTCACGTCGCAGCGATCGATCCCAGAGGTGTCCGACGGTCGTCGACAAAGACTCAGAGAGGGAACAACGATGTCATCACCCAACAAGCGCCGTGCCGCAGCAGCCTCCGCGCTGCTCCTGGCCGGGATCGCGCTGGCCGGCTGCGCCGACGACAGCAGCAGCACCGAGACCCAGACCGCCGGGGGCACGTCGCCCGGCGAGGGCAAGGCCGGCTGCGAGCAGCTGACCGAGTTCGGCGACCTCAGCGGTCGCGAGGTCAACGTCTACACCTCGATCATCGCTCCCGAGGACGTGGCCCACAAGGACTCCTACAAGCTCTTCGAGGAGTGCACGGGCGCCACGGTCAACTACGAGGGCTCCAAGGAGTTCGAGGCCCAGCTCGTGGTGCGTGTCCGCAGCGGCAACGCCCCCGACATCGCCTACATCCCGCAGCCCGGCCTGCTCAAGACGCTCGTGGAGCAGACCGACAAGGTCGTCGCCGCTCCTGCGTCGGTCTCCGACAACGTCGATGAGTTCTTCGGTGAGGACTGGAAGTCCTACGGCACCGTGGCCGACACCTTCTACGCCGCCCCGCTCGGCGCCAACGTGAAGTCATTCGTGTGGTACTCCCCGGCCATGTTCGAGGAGAACGGCTGGACGATCCCGGAGACCTGGGACGACATGATGGCCCTCTCCCAGGACGCCGCAGGCAAGGGCATCAAGCCCTGGTGCGCCGGCATCGAGTCCGGCGAGGCCACCGGCTGGGTCACCACCGACTGGCTCGAGGACGCCGTGCTGCGCGACGCCGGCCCCGACGTCTACGACCAGTGGGTCAACCACGAGATCCCCTTCGACGACCCGGCCATCGTCGAGGCGCTCGACCGCGTGGGCTCGGTCCTCAAGGACGACGCCATGGTCAACGGCGGCATCGGCGACGTGAAGTCGATCGCCACCACCCCGTTCCAGGAGGGTGGCCTGCCCATCCTCGATGGTGACTGCGCCATGCACCGTCAGGCGAGCTTCTACGCCGCCAACTGGCCCGAGGGCACCACCGTGGCCGAGGACGGCGACGTGTTCGCCTTCTACCTGCCCACCACCAACGAGGACTTCGGCAAGCCCGTCCTCGGCGGCGGCGAGTTCGTCGCGGCGTTCTCCGACGCTCCCGAGGTCCAGGCCTTCCAGACCTACCTCTCCAGCGATGTCTGGGCCAACGAGAAGGCCATCGCCACCACGGCCGGCGGATGGGTCAGCTCCAACACCGGTCTGGACGTCAACAACCTGGTCAGCCCCATCGACCAGCTCTCGGCCGAGACGCTGCAGGACCCCGACGCGGTCTTCCGCTTCGACGGCTCCGACCAGATGCCTGGTGCCGTCGGCGCTGGCTCCTTCTGGAGCGAGATGACGTCGTGGATCACCGGTGCCAGCACCGAGGACGCGCTCGCCAACGTCGAGTCGTCCTGGCCCACCTCCTGAGGTAGGGCTCGACCGGGTCGGGTCGCGGTGGTGACACCGCGGCCCGGCCCGGACCGTACGGCTGCCAGTCCGGCGCCGACTACCGACCAGATCTTCACGACAAGGACGGGTGAGGCGTGACCACCACCGACAAGCTCCTGCAGATGGGCATCGCGGTGGCGCTGTTCTTCGGCGTCATGGGCGTGATCCTCGTGCTGACCTCCCGGCTGCGCTCGCGCGCCGGTGAGCGGCTTCAGACCGCAGCCTTCCTCGCACCGTCGCTGCTGCTGATCGCCGCCGGCCTGCTCTACCCGGCGATCAAGACGATCTACCAGTCGTTCTACGACGCTGCCGGCACCGGCTTCGTGGGCCTGGACAACTACCAGACGATCTTCACCGACTCAGCCCAGCTCCAGGTGCTGCGCAACACGGCCATCTGGGTGATCCTGACGCCGCTGGCCGCGACCTTCATCGGCCTGGTCTACGCCGTCCTCGTCGACCGGGCCAAGTTCGAGAAGTTCGCCAAGGCCCTGATCTTCCTGCCGATGGCGATCTCGCTGGTCGGCGCCTCGATCATCTGGAAGTTCGTCTACGACTACCGCGGCACCGACCAGAACCAGATCGGTGTCATCAACCAGATCCTCAAGAGCCTGGGCGTCGACACCTACCGCTTCCTGCTCACCGAGCCGTGGAACACCTTCTTCCTGATCGTCATCATGATCTGGGTCCAGGCCGGCTTCGCGATGACGATCCTCTCGGCCTCGATCAAGGCGATCCCCGAGGACGTCATGGAGGCTGCCCGCCTCGACGGTGCCTCGGCCCTGAAGATGTTCCGCTACATCACGGTCCCGAGCATCCGTCCGTCGTTGATCGTCGTTCTCACCACGATCAGCATCTCGACTCTCAAGGTCTTCGACATCGTCCGCACGAGCACCGGGGGCAACTTCGGGACCAGCGTGCTGGCCTACGAGTTCTACGTGCAGAGCTTCCGCTCCTTCAACCAGGGGCTCGGTGCCGCGCTCGCGGTGCTGATCTTCGTCCTGGTCACGCCGATCGTCGTCTACAACATCCGTCAGATGCGAAGGATTGAGGCCCGATGAGCACCGTCGCTCCGATCACGCCCATGGCGGGCCACGAGCCCGACGCCCCCCGTCGTACGACGTCGGAGGCAGCTCACGCCGGACTGAGCAGCCGCTGGGCCTCGGTGTCCGCGGTCGTCATCGCCCTCGTGTGGACCGTCCCGACCCTGGGGCTCTTCGTCTCGTCCTTCCGCCCGGAGAGCGACGTCAAGACCTCGGGATGGTGGGAGTTCTTCTCCAGCCCCGACGTCACGCTCGACAACTACCGCGCGGTGATCTCCGGCTCCGACACCGACCTCGGGACCTACCTGATCAACTCGGTCGTCATCACGATCCCGTCGGTGCTGATCCCGATCAGCCTGGCGACCTTGGCCGCCTACGCCTTCGCCTGGATGAAGTTCCGCGGGCGCAACATCCTCTTCATCGCCGTCTTCGCGCTGCAGATCGTGCCGATCCAGGTCACGATGATCCCGTTGCTCTCGGCCTACGTGCAGCCGCCGTTCAACCTGATGCCGCTGGCCGGCTCGGATGCTCCCGGCGGTGGCCTCTACACGATCTGGCTCTCGCACTCGATCTTCGCGCTGCCACTGGCGATCTTCCTGCTGCACAACTTCATGCGTGAGATCCCGGCCGAGCTGATCGAGTCGGCGCGCGTCGACGGCGCGGGCCACGTGCAGATCTTCCGCCGGATCATGCTGCCGCTGATGATGCCCGCGATCGCGGCATTCGGGATCTTCCAGTTCCTGTGGGTCTGGAACGACCTGCTGGTCGCGCTCGTCTTCGGTGGCGGCAGCCTGGAGATCTCCCCGCTCACGGTGCGGCTCGCCGAGCTGTCCGGGCAGCGAGGCCAGGACTGGCACCTGCTCTCGGCCGGGGCGTTCGTGTCCCTGGCGGTCCCCCTGATCGTCTTCCTCTCTCTCCAGCGCTACTTCGTGCGAGGTCTCCTCGCCGGTGGCGTCAAGGGCTGAGGTCCTCGCCATGGAGCCCGCCGCAGCCTCAGGCTCGCGAGCGGGTTTCTGCGGCGAGCCACGCGTAGGAGGCCTTCGGGGTGCGCGTCTGGTCGGTCGGGTCGATGTGGACCAGGCCGAAGGTCTTGGTGTAGCCCTCCGCCCATTCGAAGTTGTCGAGCAGCGTCCACACGACATAGGCCCGGATGTCGGCACCGGACGCGCGAGCGCGCTCGGTGGCGGCGAGGTGGTCGCGCAGGTAGGCGATCCGGTCGTCGTCCTGCACCACGCCGTCGGCGACCTCGTGGTCGGCGTAGGCAGCGCCGTTCTCCATGACCAGGACGGGCAGCGCCGTACGACGCGCGGTCTCGACGAGCAGCTCCTCGAGTCCGGCCGCCTCGACCTCCCAGCCGATGTCGGTCACGGGCTCGCGCACGACCAGGTCGAAGGCCGGCACGCCGGGGTAGGCCTGGCCCTCCGGGTGGTCGTGGTCATCGGCGCGGGCGCCGGGGAGGTCGGGCCGTACGGGCGTGTAGTAGTTGATGCCGATCCAGTCGGCCGAGCCCTGGATGAGCTCGAGGTCGCCCTCGCGGACCAGCTCGGGATCGGCCAGCTCGGGAGCCACGCGCAGCAGGCCCTCGTCGTAGGCCCCGTCGACGAGCGGGTCCAGCCAGACGCGGTTGCGCAGGGCGTCGACCCCGTCGGCGACCTCGGCCGCCTCGGGACGCTCGGGCCAGACCGGGACCAGGTTCAGCACGATGCCGACGTCGCAGACGCTTGCGGCGCGCATCCGCTCGGCGGCCAGCGCGTGGCCGAGCATCAGGTGGTGGGCCGCCCGGTGGGCTACCCCGCCCTCGCGCCGGCCCGGGGCGTGCACGCCCGCGGCATAGCCCAGATAGGCGGCGCACCACGGTTCGTTGTGCGTCGCCCACAGTCCGACCCGGTCGGCGAGCCGCTCGTGCACGACCTCCGCGTAGTCCGCGAATGCCTCCGCGGTGTCGCGCACCAGCCAGCCGCCGACGTCCTCGAGCGGCTGGGGGAGGTCCCAGTGGTAGAGCGTCGCGGTGGGCTTGATGCCTCGCTCGAGCAGGCTGTCGACCAGGCGGTCGTAGTAGTCGAGCCCGCGGCTCTCCACGCGCCCGATGCCCGCGGGAACGATGCGCGGCCAGGCGACCGAGAAGCGGTACCAGGCGACGCCGAGACCGGCGATGAGGTCGGCATCCTCCTCGTGGCGGTGGTAGGAGTCGCAGGCGACCGTGCCGTCGCTCCCGTCGCGCACCGCGCCGGGCCGCTGGGTGAAGGTGTCCCAGATCGAGGGGCCCCGGCCGTCCTCGGTGGTCGCTCCCTCGATCTGGTAGGAAGCCGTGGCCGTCCCGAGCTCGAGGGTGGATCCGTCCGGCAGGCGCGAGGGCACAGCATGGGTCATGGAGCCACCGTAATCTCCGCGAGAGCCCGGGGGGGAGGGACGGCGCGATGACCAGCATCGACGACGTCGCCCGCGAGGTCGGCATGAGCACGGCGACGGTCTCGCGCGCCCTGCGCGGCCTGCCGCGGGTCTCGCAGGACACGCGCGACCGGGTGATCGAGGCTGCCAGACGGCTCGGCTACGTGCCGTCCCCGCACGCTGCGAGCCTTGCCAGCGGGCGCACCGGCACGGTCGCGATCGTGGTGCCGTTCGTGACTCGTTGGTTCTTCGCCATGGTCGTCGACGGCGCCGAGCAGGTGCTGCGCGCGCAGGGTTTCGACGTGTTGCTCTACAACCTCGCCGGCGACGTCGACACGCGTCACCGGGTCCTGCAGACCCACGTGCTGACCAAGCGCGTCGACGCGATCCTGGTGCTCGGCCTGAGTCCGACCGCGGCCGAGGTCGACTGGCTCACCGGCCAGGCCTGCCCGGTCGTCATCCTCGGGGCCGAGGTGCCGCAGTGGCCCAGCGTGCGTATCGATGACGGCGACGTCTCCCGCACCGCGATGGGTCATCTGATCGGACTCGGCCACCGCCGGATCGCCTACGTCGGCAGCCTGGTCGACGAGGGCCTCGACTTCGCCACCCCGCGGGCCCGCAGGCGGGCCTATCGCGAGATCGTCGCAGAGCACGGCCTCGACGACGACATCGCGCTGGAGACCGACGGGCACTTCACGCTCGACGGTGGTTGCGAGGCGGGCCACGCGCTGCTCGACCTGCCCGAGCGACCGACCGCGGTGTTCTGTGCCTCCGACGAGATGGCGATCGGCGTCCTGCGGGCCAGCCGCGAGCGGGGTGTGCGGGTGCCCGAGGACTGGTCGGTGATCGGGATCGACGACCACGAGATGGCGCCGTACTTCGACCTGACGACGATGCGTCAGCCGGTCAGCGAACAGGGTGCGGTCGCCGGCCGACACATCCTGCGCTGCCTCGGGGTCGCGACCATCGAGGAGCCCGAGCACGTCGTGCTGCGGACCGAACTTGTGGTCCGTGGCACCACCGCCGAGGCCGCGCGGCCCCCGCAACCTACGCGCGGGTAGGTTCTGGGCCAGGACCTCGAGGTGAAGGGCGTCACACATGCCGCAGGACACGTACGACTACGTCATCGTCGGAGCAGGCAGCGCGGGCACCGTCCTCGCCGCCCGGCTCACCGAGGACCCCGGCACCACGGTGCTCCTGCTGGAGGCTGGGGGTGAGGCCGACGCCGACGAGGTGATGATCCCCGCGGCGTTCCCCACGATGTTCAAGACCAAGTGGGACTGGAACTACTCCACGACCGAGCAGAAGCAGCTGCACGGCCGCCGCGCCTACTGGCCGCGGATGAAGGCCCTGGGCGGCTGCTCGTCGATGAACGCGATGATCTACATCCGCGGCAACCGGGCCGACTACGACTCCTGGCGCGACCAGTACGGCGCCGAGGGGTGGGGCTTCGACGACGTGCTGCCCTACTTCGTCCGCTCCGAGGGCAACACCCGCCTCGGCGGGCCGCTGCACGGTCAGGACGGTCCGCTCCACGTCGAGGACCGCAGCTACAGCCACCAGCTCAGTCACCTCTTCGTCGAGAGCGCGGTCAGCGCCGGCCACAAGCCGACCGACGACTTCAACGGGGTCGAGCAGGAGGGGGCCGGGCTCTACCAGGTCACCTGCAAGAAGGGGCGCCGCTGGTCGACCAACGAGGCCTACCTCCGTCCGGTCCGCACCCGCCCCAACCTGACCGTGACGACCGGCGCGATGACCACCCGGCTCGAGATCTCCGGCGAGCGCGCCACCGGCGTCACCTTCCGCCAGTCCGGCGCGGAGCACACGGTCCACGCCGCGCGCGAGGTGCTGCTGTGTGGCGGTGCGATCAACAGCCCGCAGCTGCTGATGCTCTCCGGCATCGGCCCCTCGACCCATCTCGCCGAGGTCGGCATCGAGACCAAGGTCGAGCTGGGCGGGGTCGGCGCCAACCTGCAGGACCACCCGGTGACCCCGTTCCTCTGGTACACCCGCGGCACGACCGACCTCGGGCAGCTCAACAACCTCACCAACTTCGTGCGGTGGAAGGCGCGCGGCACCGGCCCGCTCTCCTCCAACGTCGGCGAGGCCGGCGCGTTCTTCGCCAGCCGCGAGGGGCTCACCGCTCCCGACATCCAGATCCATGCGGCGCCGTCGGGCTTCTACGACAACGGGCTGCGCGAGCCCACGAGTCGCATGTTCACCGCCGCCCCGACCCTCGTCTCGGTGCAGAGCCGTGGCTCGATCCGGCTTCGATCGGCCGATCCGTCGTGGCACCCGGCCATCGACGCCGCCTATCTCGAGGACCAGACCGACCTCGACGCGCTCCTCGCGGGAGCCCGCCGTACCTGGGACATCGTGACGCAGGGCGCGCTCAGTGCCCACATCGACCGACCGTGGAACCTGCCGCACCACCCGACCGACGAGGACCTGCTCGAGCACATCCGCACCTGGACGCAGACCCTCTACCACCCGGTCGCGACCTGCGCGATGGGCAGCGGCGAGGACGCCGTCGTCGATGGTTCGCTCAAGGTGCGCGGCGTCGACGGCCTGCGCGTCGTCGACGCCTCCGTCATGCCGGCGGTGCCGCGCGGCAACACCAACGCCCCCACCGTGATGGTGGCCGAGAAGGCCGCCGACGAGATCAGGAAGAACCGATGACCGAGATCCAGGACCGCCCCGTCGCGGTCGCGACGTTCGAGTCGCTCAGCCCGATCACCGGCGACGTCGTCGGCACCCACCCGATCCACAGCGCCGAGGAGGTCGAGGCTGCCGTGGCCCGCGCCCGCGATGCCGCTGCCTGGTGGGCGGGCTTGTCGTACGACGCACGGGCGACGCACCTGAGCGCCTGGAAGGGCGCCATCACCCGACGCCTCGCGCAGCTGGCCGACCTGATGCACCAGGAGACCGGCAAGCCCCACGGCGACGCGATGCTGGAGGCCGCGCTGGCGATCGACCACCTCGCCTGGGCCGGTGGGCACGCCGAGAAGGTCCTCAAGCGACGACGCGTCGCCTCGGGCCTGCTGATGGCCAACCAGGCCGCGACCGTGGAGTACCGCCCGCTCGGCGTGGTCGGTGTCATCGGCCCGTGGAACTACCCCGTCTTCACCCCGATGGGCTCGATCGCCTACGCCCTCGCGGCCGGCAACGCGGTCGTGTTCAAGCCCAGCGAGTACACCCCCGGCGTCGGTGAGTGGCTGGCCCGTACGTTCCACGAGACCGTGGGCCGACCGGTCTTCCAGGTCGTCACCGGTCTCGGTGACACCGGTGCCGCCCTGTGCCGCGCAGGCGTCGACAAGATCGCGTTCACCGGATCCACCGCCACCGGCAAGCGGGTCATGGCGGCGTGCGCGGAGAACCTCGTGCCGGTCGTCATCGAGGCCGGTGGCAAGGACGCCGTCATCGTCGACGCCGATGCCGACATCGAGGCAGCGGCGGACGCGACCCTGTGGGGAGCCTGCTCCAACGCCGGCCAGACCTGCACCGGCGTCGAGCGGGTCTATGTGCACGACAAGGTCTACGACCAGTTCCTCGCCGTGCTCACCGAGAAGGCCCGCGGCCTGCGCGCGGACGCGAGCCCCGACTCGCAGATGGGCCCGATCACGATGCCCAAGCAGATGGATGTCATCCGCAGCCACATCCAGGACGCGCTCGACCGGGGCGGCCGTGCGGTCGTCGGTGGCATCGACGCCGTGGGGGAGCGCTTCGTGCAGCCCACGATCCTCGTCGACGTGCCCGAGGACTCGCTCGCCGTGCAGGAGGAGACCTTCGGCCCCACCGTGACCGTGGCGCGGGTGCGCGACATGGAAGAGGCGATCGCGCGGACCAACGCCACCAGGTACGGCCTCGGGTCGACGGTCTTCTCCCAGGCGCGCGGCATGGAGATCGCCGAGCGGATCCGGTCGGGGATGACCGCGATCAACGGCATCATCAGCTTCGCTGCGATCCCGTCACTGCCCTTCGGCGGCGTCGGCGACTCCGGCTTCGGACGCATCCACGGGCCCGACGGCCTGCGTGAGTTCACCTACCCGAAGGCGATCGCCCGCCAGCGCTTCAAGCCGGTCATGGCGCTCACGTCCTTCACCCGCACGGAGAAGGCCGACCAGCAGCTCGCCACGATCATGGCGGTGCTGCACGGTCGCGGCACCACGATCCGCAAGGACTGAGGCGCCGGGGGCGGGTCAGCCGGTGGCCCCACCTTCGGCCCCGCCCTCGGACTCGCCCTCGGTGGCGGCGATCTGGCGTCGTACGTCGATCATGTCGAGGCCCTTGATGCCGGTGATGACCTGCTCGAGTCCGGCGGCCGGCAGGGCGCCGGGCTGGGCGAAGACCAGGATGCCTTCGCGGAAGGCCATCAGGGTGGGGATCGACTGGATGCCCGCCGCGGATGCCAGCTCCTGCTGCTCCTCGGTGTTGATCGACCCGAACGCCACGTCGGTGTGCACCTCGGAGGCGGCCTCGTAGGTCGGGGCGAACTGTTGACACGGACCGCACCAGCTCGCCCAGAAGTCGACGAGCAGGATGTCGTCGCTCTCGACGTGGGACGTGAAGTTGTCGTTGGTCAGCTCGATGGTGGCCATGTCTCCACCGTACGACGCGACCCCAGCCACGTCACGTCGGCGGCAGGCCGACGTCGGGTCGGCGTGGCCCCGCGGGAGGTCAGTGCAGGTTGTAGGTCGCCAGCGACACGCTGACGTAGTGGCTCACGAAGGCCAGGATCGTGAAGGTGTGGAACACCTCGTGGAAGCCGAACCACTGCGGCCACGGGTTGGGCTTCTTGAAGCCGTAGACGACCCCACCGACGGTGTAGAGCGCGCCGCCGACGGCGACCAGGACCAGTACCGCGGTGGCCATGCCGGTGTCGAGGTGTGAGGAGGCGCCGTCGATGAAGCCCGGGATGAAGAAGACGGCGGACCAGCCCATCCCGATGTAGATCGGGGTGTAGAGCCAGCGGGGCGCATCGGTCCAGTAGACGCGGAAGAAGACGCCGAGGATCGCGCAGGCCCACACCGTGGTGAGCAGCACCACCCGCTGTGTGCCCTCGAGGAGCATCAGCGTCAGGGGGGTGTAGGAACCGGCGATCAGGACGAAGATGTTGGCATGGTCGAAGCGCCGCAGGGTCTGCCAGACCCGGGGCGACCAGGTGCCTGTGTGGTAGATCGCCGACACGCCGAAGAGCAGGAGTGCGCTGGCTGCGAACACCGCAGATCCCCAGCGCGTGGTCGCGGTGGGGGACAGCACGACCAGCACGATGCCGCCGGCGAGGGCCAACGGCGTGAGAACCAGGTGCAGCCAGCCACGCAGCTTGGGCTTGACCTCCGCGATCGTCTCGCTGACGACATCCCCGAGGTGGTCGAGACCGGCGCGAACGGCATCGTTGGCGTGGTCCATGGAGCGACTCATGGTGCGACGATAGCGCGGCAGGGGCAACAGGTGACACTTCTGCCGTGCTCGTCGCGCGCACCGGGAGGTCGTTCACCCCTTACGCTGGCGGGCATGGCGGACTGGAAGCGCGGACTGCGTCGGGTGATCTACCCGGCCTATGAGTCCCGGCTCCTGCGACGCATGCCGACCACCTTGCCCCAGCACGTCGGGGTGATGCTCGACGGCAACCGCCGCTGGGCCAAGGAGGTGGGGCGCGACACCTCCCACGGCCACCGGGCCGGCGCGGCCAACATCGAGCCGCTGCTCGGCTGGTGCGACGAGGTCGGGATCGAGGTCGTCACGCTGTGGCTGCTCTCGACCGACAACCTCAACCGTCCCGAGGCCGAGCTCACGCCGCTCCTGCAGATCATCGAGGATGCCGTCGACTCGCTGGCCCTCCAGCGCAAGTGGCGCCTGCACCCCGTGGGGGCCCTCGACCTGCTGCCCGCCGCGACCTCCGCCCGGCTCAAGGCGGCTGCCGAGGCCACGCGCGACGTCGACGGGATGCTGGTCAACATCGCGGTGGGCTACGGCGGGCGACGCGAGATCGCCGACGCGGTCCGCTCGCTGCTCTACGAGCACGCTGCCAAGGGGACCTCCCTGGAGGAGCTGGCGGCCATCCTCGACGTGGAGCACATCTCCGACCACCTCTACACCAAGGGCCAACCCGACCCCGACCTCGTGATCCGTACGTCGGGCGAGCAGCGGCTGGGTGGGTTCCTGCTGTGGCAGAGCGCCAAGTCGGAGTTCTACTTCTGCGAGGCCTACTGGCCCGACTTCCGGCGCGTGGACTTCCTGCGCGCGATCCGGGCCTACGCGCTGCGCGAGCGACGGCACGGGACGTAACAGCCCGTAACCCAGCCTTCATCCGGAGTTCTGGCGTGTCGCTGCCGAACGCCCTGGGAGCGGGCGTACTTTCGGTTCAATGGCGAGTGGGGAAGCTCGCCACATCGGAGGCCCGTTCGTGATCGCTCACGACCAGCTCGCTGGGACGAGACTGCAGGCACAGCCCTGCAGGTCGTCCCGGCTGGACGGATGCCGGCACTCCGGCGTTCGGGTGACTCTCCGGTCCATCAGCGTCGACTAGGGCCGGGCGTCGAGTGTGCGCACGGTTCCCTGAGGGGTGTCCCGTGGCATCAACGCCCAAGAAGTCCGAGCAGCAGGCCCAGGAGCAGACGAACCGCACCTACGTGCTGGACACCAGCGTCCTGCTGGCAGACCCCGCGGCGCTACGTCGCTTCGAGGAGCACGAGGTCGTGCTCCCGGTGGTCGTGATCACCGAGCTGGAGGCCAAGCGGCACCACCCCGAGCTCGGCTACTTCGCCCGGGCGGCGCTGCGCGCGCTCGACGAGCTGCGGGTCAGCCACGGGCGCCTCGACGAGCCGGTGCCGGTCGGCGACTTCGGCGGCACGCTGCGCGTCGAGCTCAACCACACCGACCCCAACTCGCTGCCCTCGGGTTTCCGGCTGGGCGACAACGACACCCGCATCCTGGCCGTGGCCCGCAACCTGGCCGACGAGGGCTACGACGTCACCCTGGTCTCCAAGGACCTGCCGATGCGCATCAAGGCCTCTGCCGTCGGTCTCGACGCCCAGGAATATCGCGGCGAGGCGATCAACGACTCCGACACCGGCTACTCCGGGATGGCCGAGCTGATTGTCGAGGCCGCCGAGCTCGACGAGCTCTACGACGACGGGGTCCTCGACATCGAGGCGGCTCGCAGCCTGCCCTGCCACCAGGGGCTGGTGCTCCTGTCCGACCGTGGCACGGCGCTGGGCCGCGTGGGTCCCGACAAGCAGGTGCACCTCGTGCGCGGCGACCGTGAGGCCTTCGGCATCCACGGCCGCAGCGCGGAGCAGCGGATCGCGCTGGAGATGCTGCTCGACCCTGAGGTCGGCATCGTCTCCCTCGGCGGGCGCGCCGGCACCGGCAAGTCGGCCATGGCCCTGTGCGCCGGACTCGAGGCGGTGCTCGAGCGCGGCCACCACAAGAAGGTCGTGGTCTTCCGCCCGCTCTTCGCGGTCGGCGGCCAGGAGCTCGGCTACCTGCCCGGATCGGAGTCGGAGAAGATGTCGCCGTGGGGCCAGGCGGTCTTCGACACCCTCGGGGCGATGACCTCCAAGGACGTGATCGACGAGATCCTCGACCGCGGCATGCTCGAGGTGCTGCCCCTGACCCA
>Ga0136639_10000152_pt1 | contig 20671 bp, 12 predicted proteins | sample AntDrymUQ8592106_2_FD_113739 | JGI IMG/M metagenome (GOLD analysis project Ga0136639, IMG submission 113739) | Polar desert sand microbial communities from Dry Valleys, Antarctica - metaG UQ859 (21.06) | ecosystem: Environmental > Terrestrial > Soil > Desert | place: Antarctica: Dry Valley...
AACACCAAGGATCATGCGCTTGCCGTCATCGCGGCGGATCCCGTGGGCGATGAGCGTGGCGCAGTCACGGACAACCCCGTCGATGCGGACTTTGTAGTAGGTGGCATCAAGGGTCATGTATGCAATCGGAGGAAGCGGGCGGGTGCGCCATTTCTCGAATTCGGCGTCGAGCTGCTTGTTGAGGTTTGAGACCTGGCCGGAGGAGACCTCGAAGCCGCACATCTGCTCCATGATCCGGGACGATTTGAGCCGCTTGCCATGATCACAGTGGTCTGTGATGCGAGTCCGCTGATTTTTCTCGCGAAACTGGATCGCTTGGAACTCATCGCGGCGGTGTTGGGTGGGGAGGTGGTGGTGCTCCAATGCGTCGTCGATGAGGTGCTTAGCCCGGCCGGAGAATTCCATGCCGAGCAGCAGCGCCTGCGCGAGTTCCTTGAAGGCGTGCAAGTGGTTGCCTGCACGGCCACCATCCACCGGTCGGACCGGCTCAGTGTGAGTGACACGCGCACCTTGAGCTACGCCGTGAGGCATTGCGCGGACTGGCTGGTCGCGAATGAACGGCTGTTGCGCCGCATCGCTGCGCATGAGGGAATCGCCACCATCGGAACCTTGGGTCTGCTGGTGTCTGCCGCAAGACAGGGACTGCTCACCCACCTGGAAGCGATGACCGCTGTGGACGAAGCAATTTCATTCCACCATCGGCGCATCTCCATCACCCTCTATCGCGAAATCCAGAGCGAGTTGCTGCAACAGGGTGGCCGTTGAGGGCACAGATCGCCACGGATGGGAACTTCTTCCTGCTGCAGAAGGTTTGGAGGCCGGTTAAAGCGGCAATACTCGCCGCACAAGCCGCATGCCTTCCCTCGACAACTCATCCAAAGTGTTTTGAATTTCGTCGTTCATCGCCCAACGACCTCCTCATGACTAACCTGCACGACACGCTCTGGAGCCTGACCAACGACGATCTGCGCATCCGCCTCAAATTCCTCGATGCCAAGGCAAAGGTGACCCGCAAAGCGGAGTTGATTGATGCCATCAAGGCTACCCTGGAAGGCCCCGCACTGGACTCCGCATGGGAGGCACTCGCCGAAACCGAACAGTTGGCTGTGGCCGAAGCGGTTTATGATCCCGCTCGGCGCCATCATTCGGACCAGTTCACCGCAAAATACGGCCGCGTCGCTGAATTCCACCATCGCCCTGCCGGTGATCGAAAATATTCGTTCTATCCATCCGCCGATAACGCCACCCGACTGCATGTGTTCTTCTACCGCGACAGAGGCGCCGGCGGGTATTTCATTCCGCATGACTTGGCGGCGAACCTGCGGCCGCTATGCCCCAAACCCAAGACCCCCAGCGTCCCCTGCATTCCCCAGCCCACAGCCGATGACGCAATCACGCTGCGCCATACCGAAGCCGAAGCCCTCACCGAGATCGGCGCATTGCTCCGTCTCACCGGCCTCGGCGGACTCCGCTTTGGCCCGACCACCGGCATCCCCGCCAAGGCCGCACTCGGCGCAATCCGTCCCCTGCTCGTGGCCGGCGATTGGTTTCCTCCTGAAATTTCCAACCCAACGAACAAGCAAACATCAGACCAGGAAATGGGTCCCATCAAATCGATCGGATGGACCCGCCTGCTGCACGCCGCGGGCCTGATCTCCATGAGCGGAGCCAAATCCGCACTCACCCCCACGGGCCGCCGCGCCCTCGATCAGCCCGCATGGGAATGCATCGCCGACATCTGGCAACAATGGGCTTCCAACAAACTCTACGACGAGTTCAACCGCATCGAGGTCATCAAAGGCCAATCCGTGAAAGGCTCGCTCACGCCGAGTGTCCCACGCCGCAGCGTCGTGCTCAAAGCCCTTGCCGAGTGCCCGGTCGGCGAGTGGATGCCGTTCGCAGGATTTTCCGGCTACATGCGAGCCGTCGGCCACAGGTTTGAAGTCTCCCATGATCCATGGAAACTTTACGTCGCTGATCGTGAATATGGCTCACTCGGCTACGATGGCTGTTGCGGTTGGGACGTGTTGCAGGACCGCTACCTGCTGTGCTTCCTCATGGAATACGCCGCCACCCTCGGCCTCATCGACATCGCCTTCAGCATGCCCGACGGCATGCTCCCCACTAGCATGTGGGGCATGGAAGGATATTCGTGGCTATCGCGATATGACGGTCTGCGCGCCTTCCGCATCAATCCGCTCGGGGCTTATGTTTTGCGCGGCGGCAAAACCAACTACCAACCCTCGCGCTCGGACCCGCAGACGCGCCTCAGCGTGCTCCCCAACCGCACCATCCGCGTGACCTCCGGCAGCCTTTCTCCCGCCGAACGCATGCACCTCGAAATTTGGGCCGAACCCATTGGCCATAACACTTTCCGGGCCGATGACACCCGCGCCCTCGACGCCATCGAGGCAGGCAACGACGCTGATCGATTCGCCGCCTTTCTCCAGGAACGTGACGAGCAACCACTTCCGGAAACCATGGAAGCCTTTCTGCGCCAGGCTCGTGAAAATGGCGGGGCGGTCCGCCAAACCGATAGCGCCATTCTCTTCGAGTGTCGCGATGCCCGCACCGCCGAACTCCTCGCCACCCGCAAGGAACTCGCCAAGCTTTGTTTGCGTGCCGGAGAGACCACCCTCGCCGTGCGCGAAAATGGCCTCGCCGCCTTCCGCAAGCACGCCCGCGCCCTCGGCTTCGGAATCCGCTGAGGCGCCCTCCCCTGCCGCCAAGCTCTGCCGCCGGGGCTGCGCGCTCCGCAACCCGATAAATTTTGACTGCACCATTGCACCACTTTTCCATGATGAACTGTCAATCGCCCGCCAAATCACCCTCGACATCCCCAACCACACCGTCGCCCGCCTCACCAAGGAAGCGCCGTTCCTGGGGAGAAAAAAGTTTTGAGCTCAAGCGCAAGGCGGTACGCTAACCGACTGTCACAGGAACAAGCGTCATGGTGTCGTTGCCAAAGATATCGATGACCTTCACCGCCACGGTGTAACGCCCTGGCTTGGCGTAGCTGTTGCTGACGGTATTCAATTCCAGATCACGATTGCGCAGGTGATGCAGCTTTTCTCCGTGGGCCTCAGCGAGATGCACCTTGACGGCGGTTCTGCCCCCTCAGGGCGGGAAGATTTATTCAAACAACAACCCAGGGCTGCGCTGGCCCTGGGCTATCGCCTTATGCCCCGGTGGGGAACGTTGGGACCAGCGGAGGCTTTGTACACCTGCCAACTTCCCCGTGGGATTGCTCCGGCAATGCCGGTTATTTACGCTGGAGCGACGGCTCGGTGGCCGCCCGCAAGCTACGGCTACGACCCGCTGCGAAAAATGAGCCGCTTCGAGGGAGCCTTGACTTGTCTGCTAAAAGTTAGTGATGATCGGTAGCTATTACGCATGAACCTCCCCCCGGACTTGCCGGAACTTCCCTGCGCCCTCGTGGTTTTGCTGTCCCTAAGCGGCGCACTGGAAGGGCAGAGTGGAGCACGCCTCATCGACGACAACGGCAACGCGATGAGCGACGTCTGGGAGGCGGCCCACGGGGCACCCTTGAATCCGGGCGAGGACACGGACGGTGACGGGTTTACTAACCGTGAGGAGGCCGCGGCGGGCACCCATCCGCGCGACCCACTGAGCTGAATGCCTCGGCGGCGTTCGTGCGCGGTGGCGCACTGCGGTCCAAGTGGAACAACTTCACTGCGGGCCTGGGTGGCCTCAAGACGAGGGCGCAAAACGGGACAGCGCCGGATTCTTCCGCATCGGTGGGCACCCTGCATTTCCCGCAAACATCTCCTAACGAGGATAACTTCGGCCAGTGGATCCGCGGATGGATCGTCGCCCCCACTAGCGGATTCTATCGGTTCTGGATCTCGAGCGACGACAGCAGTGAATTCCTGCTTTCGACCAACAAGAATCCGGCCAACAAGGTTTCGCGCGCCTCGGTGAGTGGCTGGACGTCGCCGGGGGAGCGGACGAAGTATCCAAGCCAGCAGTCCGCCCTCGTCCACTAACAGCGGGACAGGCGTATTACTTCGAGATCTTCCATCAGGAATGGACCCAGGGCGATCACCTGACGCTGGCATGGACGAGGCCGGGGCTGCCGGAGGGCTCGCGGGAGGTCATTGGCGGAGACCACCTATCGCCGACGGGCGAGTCGCTGGCGGATCTGATGGGAACCGGGGGAAAATTGTTTTTCCGCATGAGAATGTCGCAAGGGGACACCGACGGCGACGGCGCCACTGGCAGACGTGGAGGTGGCGCGGCGTGCACTGACGAGTCCGAGCGTCGTGACGCTGGGGGTGTCAAATCCGCGGGGGTATGAAGCGAGCGGCGAGGCGGCGGAGTTTGTCGTGTTCCGCTCTGGAGGGATCCGGCCGATCACGGTGGCGTATACGCTTAGCGGGTCGGCGGTGGCGGGTGAGGATTTTGTGCCGCTCGCCGGCGAGGTGCATTTTCCGGTTGGGGCGAAATCGGTGAAGATTCCTGTGACGCCGATCCAAGACGGGATCACCCTCCGTCCGCCGATTCAACGCTCCCTCCGCCACCTGCGCTGGAGAAGCAATCGGACGATCGCCCGTGAGCGTGCGGAGCGCCCCCCCGGCATGCCGCAGCAATCAGCGAGCATCACAGCGGCAGCAAGCTGCAGCAGTCCACGGCGGCGGCGGTGCCGCAGCAAGGCAGACGGCTTGCCCGCGCAGCGTCAATAGACGATCTGATCGCGTGGCGAGTGTTGCCCCCCGGCAGTGGCCGTGCCCTGCTGCGCTAATCCACAAATGGATTGATGACACGGACCCCGGCGTAGATCTGCCCGTGGTTCAAGTCTTCGGAATAAACGGTATGGCACCCAAGTTCCAGCGCGGCCGCCAGGATCGCCGAATCCCAGTAGGAAAGCCTATAGCGGTCCTTGATTTCCAGTGCCGCCCAGAACAAAGCCGGGGTGAGCGCCAGAACGGGATAGGAATCGAGTGACTCAAGGATCCCTACCACTTTGGCATGGGGCAACTTGAACTTGGTGGTGGCGTTGACGTAGAATTCCGCCTGCACCTGCACCGACAGGCCGCCACCTTCCATGGCCAACAATTCCCTCGCCTTGGCTCGCTTATGCTGTTCAGCCCTGGCGCTGGAAGCGGCGTAAAGCAGGATATTGGTGTCGAGGAAGAACTCAGCGCGCATTGGAGTCAGCACGGCTGAGGCGTTTGGCGGCGGTGATCCCCGGCGCCTTGTCCATCGCCGCAAACAGATTTCTCGCCCGGTCTTTGGCCGTCACTTGGGTCTCCTTAATCACTTGTTCCAAACCCTGAACCACCAGCGCACGCAAAGTGGTCTGGCGCTCAACAGCAACCAACCTCGCCTGGCGGGCTAGCGCGTCAGGAATCTCAATGGTTGTCTTCATCCCCGTATATACGGGTATACGGGCGGCTTGTCAAACTGCCATGTTTTCCCCGCCCCAACGGGGCACAAGGCGATAGCCCAGGGCCAGCGCAGCGCAGCCCTGGGAACCTCCACCACAATAAATCCCGAGCCCCGAAGGGGCGGAACTTGGGCGCGGAGGCAGCGCGGCTCCGCCCCCTCAGGGCGGGAAAATTTCTCTATTCAACAACAACCCAGGGCTGCGCTGCGCTATCGCATTTTTATGTTGCAAGCATCGAGAAGCCGCCAAAATCGGCATGGCATTGGGTTCCGGCGAGGTCCTGGGCGCACAGGCCAATCATGGTTCCGGTAAAGCCGCCGGCGTAATCGTCCGAGAGCTTCCACGCCTCAAGCAGCGGACCGACATTTTGCCATTCCCGCCCGTCAGGCGAGGCGCTGAACTGCAGCTCGCCGAAATGAACGTCCGCGCGCAGGTGGATCTCGTCCCAGCGGTCGATGCCCACTTCGCTGGACTCAATCTCATCGTACCGCCCGCCATCAGTTAGCACCACGCCAAGCACCCGCCCGGCGCTCTCACCCCACGTCACCCGCAGATAGAAATGCATCCCGGTGTGATAGTAGAAAACCAGTCCGGCCATCTGGGTGAAATGCCGCGGGGAGAAATCCAGCCGCACCCGAACAGTTAGCTCAAACCCCTCGAGTCGCCGCGCAAGCATGCTCTGGTCAAACAACGAGTGGAGCGAGTCGCCGCCGCGCAGCCGCAGCCAGCCGGGCCGCTCGCGCAGGCTTAGCCAAGTTTCATCAACCACCCGGCGCAGCGCCTGCCAGCCAAGGTCTAACTTCGGTGCGCGGAAATCATCGGCAAAGTCCAGGTTCTCCAACAGCCCGGCGTCGTCGTGCGGATGGTGGCCGCCCTGCGCCAGACGCAGCCAGCCCTCCTCCGCCCACACCACCCGCTCGAGACAGGTCTCGCGCCCCAGCGTGCAATGGCGCCCGGCGCCAAATGGCCGGCTTGCTAGATAGGCCAGCAACCACTCGCCGCCTGCGCATTCCACCAACTCGCCGTGGCCCGCCTTCTGCAGCCGGCTGCCCGGGTCGCCCCGCGAGGTGACGACTGCCCCCGCGGGATCAAGCTCGTACGGCCCGTCCAAGGTCCGTGCACGGGCCATCACCACCGCGTGGTCCCAACCGGTCCCACCCTGCGCCAGCATCAGATAGAACCAGCCGCCGCGCTGATAAATGTTGGGCCCTTCGAAGATCCCCGGTGCATCAAAGATCTTCCGCATCTCCCCAACCAGCCGCCCGCCCAGCGGATCAAACTCCTGCAGCACGATCCCGGCAAACGCCTCACGCCCCTTGCGGAAATCCCACACCATGTTCACCAACCACTTGCGCCCGTCCGCCGCATGCCACAGCGACGGGTCAAAGCCAATTCCGCCAAGCTCCAACGGCTCCGACCACGGCCCTAACACATCCTCCGCGGTTGTTAGAAAAACCCGGATGTCCTTGAACGGCCCGCGGAACCCATTGTTGCGCACGTTGGTGAAAACCAGCCAGAAGCGTCCATCCGCGTGGCTCAGGGATGGCGCCCACACGCCGCCTGAGTCGGCCACGCCGCGCAGCTCGATCTGGCGCGGGTCGGTCAAAACATGGCCAATCAACCGCCACTCCTCAAGATCCCGCGAGTGGTGTACCGGCACCCCAGGCAGCCACTCAAAACTGGAATTCACTAGATAATAATCCTCCCCGACCCGGCAAATCGACGGGTCAGGATGAAAGCCGCGCAAGACCGGATTCCTCACCCAGCACGGAAGCACGTCTGCAGCCATTCGCCAGCCGGGAACGCCGAGCCTCAGCTCGGCCGTTCATCGATTGCGGAGTTTTCCGGTTTCGTTGGTCGGTAGTCCGGGGCTAAAAATGATGGTGCCGAGGTTGGTATTTTTTTCTCCTTGTCGAGGCGGACGGTGAGCACCCGGCGCTCCTCGTTGGCGCGCCCCCAGTTGAGGAAAATGGTAGCGGTAAGCGTGGCGGGCCCGACGACGGTCTGCTGGCGTGAGCAGCTGGCCGAGATCGTGCCGGGTGGTCATCGTGGACATCATTTTGCAGAACCTCATCGGAAGTACCAGCCCAAAGCCCGGGGTTCGTAGCCGAGAAGCAATCCGAATTTCATTTTTTAAACGGGATGGCACGCCAACTTGTTTTGGGGCGGGTGTGTCTATTCGGAGTAGGAGGAAGGTGGGACGCGGGGAGGGAATTGGGATTTGATAATGCGGGTTTGCGGAGTTGATGGTCGCGCGGCGCGGGAGGGTGATATCTGTGAGGCGCGGTGGCCGCTGAGCGGGCGGGGGACACTCCCCTGCCAAGCACTATTTCCTCAACTCCGGACCAACCTCACCTTGCCCCAGCCCGTGCTGAAATGATGTCGCAAAGGTACTTCTGGTCAGGGCCGAAGTTGCGAAAGCACAGGGTAATCCCCTTGCGCTCGAGAAGATCCAGATCGAGGTGGACGTCCGCGGCGTCGCGATAGGTTTTTAGGGAAAGCCCGTGAGGATTGAATCCTCGGCGGGTACTTTTCCTGAAGAGGCTGCCTAAGGGAGGCCTCGCTGCTGGAGGTCGCCGAAACGTTTCGCCCGTGCAACCGCCCTGCTAAATCGGCCACCTTTCCGAGGCAGCGGGCGGCTGAGAGCTGCTATGCTGCGCGAAGCTAGTAAGCTTTTTCGACCTTGACGCCCTTGTTAGGTGCTTGGCGGCGCTGGCTGTTCCAGCCCTCGTTGTTGAGGCGTTGGATGTCGCCATTTTGTTTGAACAGGTTGTCGTTGTAGTCGACGCCGGGTTTTTTTTGCTGGGTGGGAGCGATTGGCTGTGCGGGGGCATTTTCCGGGGTGCCGAGCCAGGTGGTCCCGCGGAAGAAGGCGTAGCGGGAATTGCCCTCGCGAGCGATGACGGTGGCTTTGCCGTGGAGGTTGTCAGCGATGAAGAGGCCGCGCAGATCGGTTTCCCCGGAGCGGAACTCTGAGTCCGAGGTGCCGATGGCCTTGACGTGGACTTCCGGGCGATAGCCGCCCTTGGCGGTATCGAGAACGTTGGCGCGAACCCTGCCGCTGGCGCTATCTTCCTGAATCTCAATTTTCAGCGGGGTGATGAGGACCATGCCGCTGGTGAACAGGTCGTCGCCGCGGCAGATGACCAGATAGGCCGCTTCATCCTTGAGGGCGAGAGGGATGGCGCGCTCCTTCTCGACGTAATCCATGCCGTCGCCAAGCGTGATGGTGAGCTCAGATTCCGGTTTGATCCCGGCAAGCTGGACGCTGGTGATGGCGCTGAGGTTTTTCTGTTGGAGATAGAGTTTCATTAGGTCGACGCGGTAGACCTGGATGAAGGCTTCTTTGATGTTGCGGTACTTGAGGTTTAGGGAAACCGGGGTGCCGGGCTTAACCACACGGACCTCCTCGATGCCGATGGTCTTGTTTTCGAAGTAGCGGATTGCCTCGGCGGCGTCAGGATAGAGTTCTTTGACTTTGGCATACCACGCGATGGCGTCGGCCGGTTTGCTTTGGGCATGGTAGATTTGGCCGAGGATATAGCGTGCGAAATCGCGGTCGCGGCTGTCGCCATCGGCGACCACACGAGCGGCGGCAAGTGCCTCGGCGTATTGGTTTTGCCAGAACAACCCGAGGGCGGTGAGGTATTGGAAGCTCGGTGCCAGCTCGCTGTCCGGGTGGAGGGTGGCAAATTCCCTACTGAGGGAAACGACGAGCGGGTAATTTTTCAAGTCGAGCATGCCATTGCAGAGGCTAAAGCCGGCATCATCGGCGAGGGGGTCAGTAGGATAGAGTGCAAGGAACGACCGGAGGGTGTTCACCGTGCGTGTGAGCATGGAAAGCTTATCCGGTTGGACGTTGTCCTCCATGGGGAGCTCTTGCGCGGCGGGGGCCTTCTCGTAGAGCAACTGGGTGAGGGCAAAGTAAGCGGTCACAACCTCGGCGCTATCGGGATATTCCCGCCAGACGCGTTCCTGGAAATCAATGGATCCAAGGAAGCGTCCCTCGTCCTCGAGCACCGCGCTGATCAACGAGTCATTGGCAAAGCTGGCGCTAATTACCGCACGGAAGACTAGCCATGCGCGCTCATGCTCATTGATATCCTGATAGGCCTTACCGACGATCAGGATTTTATCGAACGGGACTTCCAGCGACGGGAACCGTTCGCGGAGGATCTCGAACATTTCCACAATCTTGTTAGCATCGTAATGCGGCGGCTTGGTGTAGATCCAGAGAAGCATCCGGGCGAGTTCGCTCTCATTAAACCGGGGATCTTCCTTGAAGACCGCGGCAAGGTACTCAAGCGCCTTTGCATCCTCGCCATCATTGAAATGGCATTGCCCAAGGGTGAACCGCTCATTGAGGTTCATCACATACGGGTCTGGAGATTGTTCCCCGCTGGCGAGGACGATAAGTTCCCGGGTCGGACCCACCGACATGAACTCAGGGTTGCCAACTTCACGGACAACGGCTGGCAGGATGCGGAATTTCCCCGGCACATAGCCGGTCAGGTTGTAGCTGATATCGGGGAAGTTCCCGGTGAAGTAGACCCGCAAGCTGGTTGGGAGCACTTCGATGATCCGGTTTCTCGATTCCTTCAGGCTGGCATTATCGACCAGGCGGGCGCCAGCAGGCAGGGGGATATCGAGAACAAACCAGCGGTTCTCATAATAGTTATTGTTTGATTGGATAGTCACTCGGACTTGCTGGCCGTTCTCGAGGTGATCCACCGGTGAACTGCTCTCCATGTCGATCGGAATACCGCGGTACTCCAATGGCGCGTGCAGATGGTGCAATTGGGTGACGGCTGGCCGGACGGTGTTCTCAGTCGCCTTGGTGTCCGGTGAGAATCCAACCAAAGTCGCCGCGTAGGTGAAGCGCCCGCGCCCGCGCATTTTGATTTCCACCCGGTTTTCGCCTTGGATGATGGCCTCGGTGGGCACTTCGAAAATCTGCAGCTTGTTGGAGGCCACCGATTTGACGCTGCCGACGTGCTTCGCGTTGACGCTGAGGAGAATTTCCATGTCAGCGGCGAGTTCCTTGGCAAGTCCGAACCATGTCGCCAAGGCCGCGACCGCCGGTCCATGCGCGCGCCCGGATGGGAAATCAAAGCATCCATGGGCTTGCAGGAGTGATTGGGCGGCGGCGTCCGCGCGCGGCGAGTCCGGCTTGGATTCCGCAAGCGCCATGAGGACAAGCGCAGTGGTTTCCGCCGTGTCATTGAGCCAGACGAGCTTGTAGCCAGACTCCCAAACGACCGGCTGATTCGGCACGACTTTCGCTTTTGCCTCAAGGATGCCAGCGAGTTCCGCCGCGATCTCCTTGCGGTCGAGGCTGAAGAAGGCCCTGGTCAGATACGCTAGGGTGGCGGAGCCGAGCGAGTTGCGGTCGCGGTAGAGTCGGTTACAGGCCGCGAAATCCGCGCGCCGATCCATGGAAAGGGCATGCAGGATGATTGCCTTGCTGTCGTTATCGTTGGCGTCGAGTTTTTCAAGTTGCTTGAGGAGGAACGCCGCTGATTTCTCGATGCAATCCTTGTGGACAAAGATTCCGGCATTGCGTGCGGCGATAAGGCCCCAAAATGTCCGAGCGGTGGTATAGTCGCTGGTGATGCCGCTGTTCCAACTGCCATTGGGCGCTTGGCTAGCAACCACCTCGGCGACGAGCGCGCGGGCGCGGTCGGCAAGCTGCCGCGTCTCGACCCCATTGAGCTTACCCGCATTGACATACGAGAGCGCTGAAGCGACTGCCAAAAGCTCATTGCCGGGATAGCTTCCCCAAGTAGGTGGCATGATCCGGACATAATCGGCCATGGGACCATGTTGGCGCAGAGCCATTTCCAAGACGGCATTTTCCATGTCAGGCCCCACGGACAAGGTCATCCAAGTTGAGGAATATTCGCGGCCTTCGGGGAGTTGAAGGATGGCAGCGGTGTCGGCTGTTGCGGAGCCCCCGGCATGAGCGGCGAACGAGAGTCCCCACGGCTGGACCGGGATGGTTTGCTTAAGGGTGTCTTTGAGCGCACCGCCAACGCCGGTTAGCTCAAAGGTCACATTGAGCAAACTCGGGATGGTGAATGAATCAAAGGCGACCTCCGCACCGCCCTTGGCGACCACGGCGACCGATTTCTCCAGGGTCGCGAGAACCTTGGATGGATCCTTTGCATCCAGAATCCTCAGCGTCAGTGGCACGTCTCCGGCGAAGTCCGTGAGATTGTGCAGGCGACCCACCACCCGGATCTCGTCGCCCTCGCGTAGGAACGATGGAGTCTTCAGCTCCACAAAGAAGTCTTTGCGGGTCAGAGTGGTGGTGGATGTTTCGCCGACCAGCGTCTCGACCGTGCAGCCACGCGCAGTCAGGCGCCAAGCGGTGGTCGTCTCGGGCATCTTCAGGGTGACGAGCGCTTTGCCGTCCGCACCGGTGACAATGATCGGCAACCAGCGACCGTCGCCATGAACCTCGCGCCGCGGCGCCTCCTGGCCAAGCTCGGCGGCGGGGATGCCACCGGCCACCGCAGAGTCAGGCTCGGGGGCCATTGGAAGGGCGAGGCCGAAACCGCCTCCAGGGGCATTGACGCCACTGACATCATTGAGGTCATTGGCGTCATTGGCGTCACTGAGTCTGTTCCGCAGCGATTCCTGGCGGACAAGCCGCTTGTTTTCATCCGTCAGCGCCTTGGCGACGGGGCGCGTCGTGCCAAGATAGCGGAACCCGCAGGTGGCGCCGGTGTGAAAGTCAGCGAATCGGCGGGCGGACTTCTGGAAAAACTCGAGGATCGGCGCAGTGGTGTCTGGATAGACGGCGAACAACGCCTCGTTGACCAGCGCCAGACTCAACTCCGCTTCGACTGGCTGGCCGAGCTGGTCGGTTGCGCTGATCTCCACGGTGGCGTCCTCGCCGGGAAGGAATGTTTCTTTGAGCGGTTTAAGCACCACCTTGAGTTCGCGTTCGACGGAGAATTCCTTCGATGTCGTGCGCAGCTCTCGCCCGTCGATGGCCGCCACCGCAAGGCGGAAATTTGGAAAGAGATCGTGGCCGACCTCAAAAGCAACTTCGTTGTAATCCTTATGAAGGTCGACGATCTGATAGCGGAGGATGGTTTCCCCTTCGAAGGTCAAAAGGGCTAGCCCCTTGTCGAGGCGCGAGTGGAGCTTAAGGGTGTTTTTCTCGCCAACTTGGAGGTTGGCCTTGGCGGCAAAAACCCGAAGCTTGTTGGCGTCCTTGTCGTCGGAAACCTCAACCACGGTTTCCTCAGTGATCGTTTGGTCAAAGCGATCCGTGCCGGTGACCCGGAGTCGATATGTTCCACCTACCTCGACATTAAGTCCAACCGTCGCCTTCCCGGTTGTGGCATCTGTGGTGACCGCAAGCTCGGAGTGCTTGACCTCCGCAGCGGCCCAAAGGCCCCCACCCTGCCATGGAAGCAAGGTGAGAATCCGGCTCGTTTTCGCGGCCTCGATGCGCAGCACCGTGACGGTGAGTGGCTCGCTGGTCGGCTTGCCATCCGCGCCAGTCGTCGTCAACGCGAGGTCAAACGGTTCGCCGGCAATGACTGCCGACTGACTCGGAGTGGCCGCGATGGAAAACCCGAGCCGGGCGAGCGTGAGGGTTTCGGTGGTTGTGACATTCTCACCGTCAAGCGAGGCGCTGAATATCAATGGAGCCCCGGGCGTCATGCCGGTCGTGTCGAATGCCAGCAGCGCTTTGCCATCGGCATCGGTGGTGACGCGCTCAATCCGCCGGTCAGGCAGGATGCAACGCACCACCCGGTTGGCAAGTGGTTCACCCCAGTGGTATCTGGCTTGGATGGCGGCCTCGATGCGCTCGCCGCGAAACCAAACCCGGCGGGGAAAGTCCACGGCCAGCTTGATCTTCTCCAGCTTGAATTGCCGGACTTCGAAGGTCCCTTGAAATTGGAGTGACTCCTTGCCTTTGATCTCCTGGCTGGCGGTCATCGTATATTTGCCAACTCGCGCCTGCTTGGGCAAGGCGAGGGTGGCGTCAAAGCTCCCGAACTTGTTGAGCTTCACCGCCTGTTCGGAAAGCGTGCGCCCTTGCGGGTCGGCAAAGCGTATTTTGAAATCCAAGTTTTCCGGAACGGCGTAGGCGTCATTTTTGACGTCGCGCAAAATCCCGCGCATGGAGACGGTCTCCCCCGGGAGATAGGCCGGCCGATCGGTGTACAAGTAGCCTTTCGACTTGAGGCCGGATGATAACTTAAGGCCGGCGAGAGGTAAGTTGAACGCCGTAGCATGCCCGCCGCGCAATCCAAACACCCGCACGTCTTTCAGATCCTTCAGCGCTTCCAAGGGAGCCCTGTAAACCCCATCGGCTCCCGTTTTACCGGTGGCCGCCACCGCGGTTCCATTGCTGACGAGCAGCTCGACGCCCGCCGCCGGCTTCCCGGTGCGCATGTCTTGTACAAAGGCCAGCACCTCGCGCCGACTCGATTTGACCACCACTTCCAAATCCGAGCGGAGAACCAGCACGGTCGACTCCCAATCGTCGTCGCCGATGGTCACCACATAGGCACCCGCTTCGTTGTCGTTGAACGGGATCTCGACATCTTCCTCAAGCGGCTTGTATTTCTGATAGTTCTTCGGTTTGAGCGTCCAGGTTTTGTCCGGCTGGATCAGCGAGACGTCGAGGCCTTCAACTCCGGTGATCCCGTGCATCTTCCGGAAGTACGCTTGGAGGTCGATTTTGTAGAGGCGCACCTCGCATTGCTCGATGTTGCGCAGCTTCACGCGCACAACCGGCTTCTCGTTGCTGCGGAAAACCCGCTCGGACGTCAGCTCAAGTGCCTTCTCGGTGAGCCGACTGGCCGCTATCTGGGCTGGCCGGTCGCCGCGCTCGTTGGCGAGCTTCTGATAGAGTTTCAATGCTTTGTCGAATTCCCCCAGCTTGGTCTCGAGGATGCGGCCGCTCTTGAGCATGGCGGCGGTGGCTTCGGCGCTTTCAGGATACTTGCTCACGAGCTTTGCCCATTGGTCGATGGCCTCGCGGTAGCTCACGGCGATGTCGGCCTGCGGCCCCTTGGCGTCTTCCAAATCAAGAGCCTCTGCCTCGTGGACCGCCCCGAAGAGATAGAGAATCCGTGGCGCCCGCTCATCGAGTGGGTGGGCGCGCAGGAAATCATCGAAGCGCTGCATGGCGAGCTTCTCGTTTTTGTCGGTAAGCGCATCGAGGCCCATCTGGAACTCGGTGTCGATAATGGCCGTCTGCGAATCCGACCACTCCGGGCCGTTGGGATATTCCTTCACATACCGCTGCCAGGCGGCGATGGCTTCCGGGTACTTTTTCTGTTCGGCGAGACCTTTCCCAATGCGGAAAAGCGCGCGCATCTTCAGACTAGCTAGGTGGGTGGCAGGTGCCGCGCGCAATTCCTCGTCGATGCTGGTGGCCGCATCCCCGTCGGGGAGCTGGAAGCCTTTGGTTTCGATGAAGTCGCGATAAGCGGCAAGCGCCTCCTCGGTGCGACCGGCGGACTGCAGGACTTCCGCAATCATCCACGCCGCGCGCACCGCACGGCTGCCGACCGGGTGGCTGGCGAGAAAATCGCGGCATGCCTTGAGTGCTTGATCGAGGTTGCCATCGGCGAGGGTGAACAACTGGACATCACTGGTTGGAAGCCCGCCGGTGTTGCCGATACCCGCTGCGGAGTTTGAAGGGTTGTTGAACTGCGCGTTTGCGTTCCCGGTGGATGAGACGAGGGCCGCATCCACAACATACGTCCGCACCGTGAGCCAACGAATTTCAGCCGGGAGGGTTTTCCCTTGTTCAGTGGCAAATTCGATGGCCATCGGGGTGACCTCCTCGGTTGGCGCACTGATCATTTTCAGCAGGTCCTCAAGTTCCATCCTCGCGGCATTCTGATTTCCTCCTTGGTGCAATGACTCAGCCAGAAAATAGCGGGCCGTGGCCACGTGCTTGCCCGCTGGCGGCGGAATCTGCATCGGCAGACGCGCGGCTCCGGAACCCGCCGGCCCGGTCCACGACGGGTCATACTCAACCAAATACGCTTGGAAATCTTGGAGCGCTTGCGCCGGATTGCCGGCCTGCTGGATGGCACGGGCTTTGCGGAACACAATCGAGTCGCGGAAATCACGCGGCAGCTCCATGGAAAGCGCCTTGGTGTAAAGCGAATATGCCCGCGCAAAGTCCGCCGCCGGGGCGTCCGGGACCGCAGGATCCGGCTTGGCTTCGAGTTTTTCCGCGAAACGGAGGATTTCCCCCACCAGCTCGCGCTTCCGCTCCGGAGCGAGGATCCGCGCCGACTCGGCCTGGTAGATCGCCGCCGCTTCAGCAAACTTTTTCTCCTCGATGAGCGCCTGGGCCTTGAGGAACACCGCCTTGTGCCGCCATGCCGAATTCGCGAAGCCAGCCAGCAATTGGTCCGCTGCCCCACCCGCCGCCGCAAACTTCTTCCCCTGCATCAGTGCCGTGGCCTTCAGAAACAACGCATAATCCGCGTCCGCCCGCTTCGCCCCGATCACTTGATCTGCCAGCTCAATCGCCTTGTCAAAATGCCGCGCCCGCAACTCCGCCTCAATTTGCACATGCGCAGCTTCCGCAGCATGCGCCAACCCGGTCAGCAGCACTAAATAACAAGTAATAAGGTATTTCATGGGTCCTAAAAATGATCATCCAGCAATCGCGCGCCCCACACAGTTGAAACTCAATCAACCAACTCCTAGGAACATTCCCTTGAAATCCGTGGCTCGGGCGCACTGTAGCAATCCAAGCTAGCCCTCTACAGGTCAATGCGATCCTGCCGATTTACACCGATTTTACACAACTCCCGCTCGGGCGCTGCCCTGCGCGGGTCTGCGCTCGGTGAGTTTGGGCAAGTCTTTGAAGGCAATTGCCGGGGTGGGCGGTGACGGTCTGCGGTGGCTGCCGGGTTGACGCTGAGTTGAATGAACCGCGGGAGGTTTCCCCGGCAAGGAGGGGGGAGGTCTGCTGCGTCTTGGGATTGAGCCAAAGCGGTGTCGCCGCTGCGCTCTGCCACCGCACTCCAAAAGCGGCTGCGCCGCCTAGCTGATGCAGAGCAGCGACTGCGTCGCGAATGTTTGGAGTGCGGTGGGAAGGGGTACTCCCCGCCACACCGCTTTGGCTTGGCCATTCAAGCGGGAAATCTTTGAAGGCAATTGCCGGGGTGGGCGGTGAAGGTCTGCGGTGGCTGCCGGGTTGACGCTGAGTTGAATGAACCGCGGGAGGTTTCCCCGCCAAGGAGTCAATCCGGGCGGAACCGCGTTGCGGTTCAATGGCCCCAGGGTAGGCCTCATTGGAGTTGGCGAAACCGGAGCTGGAGGGCGCGACGCCGTTGGCGTCGAACATCGAACATCGAACATCGAACATCAAACGTCAGACATCGTACGTCGTACGTCGTATTGGCCGCCCGCTGCGGGCTAGCCGTCGAAGGAGTAGGCGGGGAGGCCGTGGACGCCGAGGCCGCGGATGACGAGGAGGCGGCCGGCGAGTTCTTCGGTGACGGATTTGTGGATGCCGGTGGTGACGTAGAGGTCGGCGAGGTCCGGGCCGCCGAAGGCGCAGGCGGTGGTTTCCAGACAGGGAAGGTCGACGCGGCGCAGCTCGCGGCCGCTGCGGGGGTCGAAGCAGGCAACGCAACCGCCATGGCAGAAGGCAATCCAGAGGTTGCCGTCCGCGTCGATGGTCATGCCGTCGGGCGAGGAGTCGTGGTGCTTGGTGTCGATGACCAAGCGCGGGTCGCTGAGTTCACCCGCGGCGTAGCTGAAGGCGAGGACTTCGCGCCGCGGGGTGTCGATGTAGAACATGGTTAGGCCATCGGCGGACCAGGCCAGGCCGTTGGAGTTGGTCACCGGGCCGAAGGCCTCGGTGCAGGCGAGGTCGGGAGCTAACCGGTAGAGGCGGGCGTCGCCGGTTTGTTTGGTTAGGCTGATGGAGCCGGCAAAGAAGTACCCGTCGGGCGAGCACTTGCCGTCGTTGAAGCGGTTGTTGGGCTTGTCCGGCTCCGGGTCGCAGATGGGGGTGAGTTCCCCGGTGAAGGTGTCGAGGAACTTGAATCCGTGGTCGCCGGCGATGACGAGGCCGCCGGACGCGCGCGGGACGACGGTGCCGACGCGTTCGCCGACCGGCCAGAGGGTCTCGGAGTTGTTGGACGGGTCGAAGCTAACCACCATTTGGCCTTCGATATCGACATAGAGGAGCTGGTTGTTGGACCAGATGGGTCCCTCGCCCCAGGTTGAGACGCGGCTGCCGGCTTGTTGGATGGTGAGCATAGGGGTAGAGGCTGGAAGGGCGCGGGGCGGGTGTCGAGAGCAAGGTGGCGGCGGGGTGGCGGCTATGGCCTGCCGGCAAGCGGCCTTCAGTCAAGTGCTTGTGGTGGATCTTTAGTCAGAGGTGGATAGCGTGTGCGGCCGGACGGGCTTCCCGAGTTGCCAAAATCCGCTCGCGATGCATGTTTCTCGATGTCATTGTCCGAGCTCAAACAGGAATGCGCCGCTCTGCCGCCCGGGGAGCAGAAGGATTTGGCCGCCATCCTTGCACTGAGCTTGCAACAAAGCCGCGATGGGGATGAGGCCGCCGCCGTGCTTGATGCACCTTCTTGCGGGAGTTGGATGACTCTGGAGGAAGCGCAACGACGGACGGTAGGCATCATCGAACGTTCCGGCGAGGAGGAGGACCTGCGCCGTGCTGGGCTACTTCGCTGATACGAATGTATGGATTACCTTTAACTTTGAAGGCCATCCCCACAACAGTCGAGCACATCGCGCTGCTTGATGCCTGATCGTTCTTGGCGCGTCCGAGTGCTCTGGCGGCAGCAGGTTGACCCCGCCGAACTTCTCACGAAGTTCGCTACAAGCCATGGCATCTCTAAGCGCGGAGATGCTAGAGGCGCTCGTAACCGCTTCCGGTTGAAGCGGCCGAGCGCGCGCTGGTCTAGCCAGCCGAACCGGCGCGGTTCTTCCTAAAGAATCCGATGAGGCCGATGACAAACAAGCAGGCAAGGGCCGACATGCTGATGGTCGCCATGATGCCTTCAAGGCCGGGCGAGGCAGTCTTTTTCAGGGTCACCCAGATGGCGCCAAAGGAAACCAAGCCGGTGGCCAGCACCATCAGTGTGTTCCAGCGGAACCTGCGCCCGCCGATGGGCATCTCCGAGCCAAGGGCCGCGCGCGAGTTCATCAGCAGGAAGAAGGTGAAGTAGGCAATCGGGATGAGCGCTCCGGCGATGGTGGCCGCCGGGATGGCCAAGGCGGCCTTGGAGTCACCCTGCCAGATGTAGGGGTGGAAGAAGCCGAGGATGCCTGGAAGCAAGGCACCGAGCAGATGGACCTTGGTATTGTTGGGCTGGCCGATCGCCTCGGTGCAGACAAAACCGTTGATGAGCATCAACATGATGATGGTCGACACGGCCATGCCGAGGACCCCGAAGCCGAAGATTTTCTGTGCGAGGAATTGGCCGGTGAACGGCTCGAGCGCCGAGGCGAGCTGGGCGACGTCGCGGTTGGCCAGCATCGCGGCGACCTGCTTGTCCTCCAGGGTCAGCAGGGCCATGGCGGCCTCCGGGCTGGCGGCGCGCTTCTCGGCCACCAGCCTGGCAAGGATCGGCTTGAGGGCGGTCTGGTAAGACTTGGCCATGGCCGGGAGCGGCTCGCCGTTGCTGGCCAGCACATCGTTGGTCTTGGCATGGAACTGGGAGGCGGAGGCAATTACCAGGCAGGAGGTCGCCACGACGAAGGGGACGATCAACCCGATGGCTAGGTCGAAGATGGCCAGGCCACGGTGGCGCTTGCCCCAGTTGCGCTTGAGGATCGAATAGGGCAGCAGGAAGGTCATGTTGATGCCCACGGCGGTGCCAAAGGCAGCGATGATTTTCCCGGAGTGGTCGGCGGTGACAATCGAGCGCCACGCCGAGGCGTTCTCGCCCGTGCGGGCAATCGCTTCGGCAAAGGCCGGAGTCGGGTTGGTGAAGTAGGTGAAGTTCGGGATGTGGCCCTTGATGATGGCGCCGAAGTCCACCGCGCCATTGAAGATGAGCGTGGCGGTGACTCCGACAAAGGACAGCACGATGAGGCCGACCATGATCTTGAGGATCCGCTCAAACCACTTCACCCCCGATCCGCCGCGGTTGTAGGATCCAACAATGAGGGCGCACAGCACCAGAATCGTCCCGCCAATCCAATACGGACTCAAGCCGGCCAAGCCGGGAGCCAGGTTTTGCTGAACGGCGGCGGTCGCCAGGCTAAACTGGGGCAGGCAGAAGACCATGTTGGCGATGCCCGCGGCAATCAACCAGGCCCACGCCAGAAACGGCGAAACCCGCCGAATGACCAGCCCGAAGGGCCGCTCGCCGGTGGAGAGCGTCACGTAGGTGATGGCCGAGAGCATCACCACCCCGCAAATCATCGCCAGCGGCTGCAGCCACAACAGATGCGGCCCGAACAAAACGCCCAAATACAGCGATCCGGCCAACGAACCGCCGCCCAGAGTGATCGCTCCCTGAAGCCAGCCGGGGCCCGACAGCCGCGCGTAAATGGATGCCTTGCCCAGCAGGCCCTTACCCTCGGCCTCATCAAGCAGCTTGTCTTCAACGCTCCGCGAATGATCGCGAGAGGTCGGGTTGGCGTTCGGCGGTGGCGTTTCGGTGGTGGACGTCATGATGCGGAGGATTGGCGCAGGAACTTCGAGGCTTTTGCGGGGATGCTTCCCGGATCTGGAAAATAGTCAAACACCTCTGCAGATTTCGTGGGCTGCCCAGCGCGCCGGATTTGGGCCTCATCGGGAAGGTAGGCCAAAGCGGGACGCCATCCCCCCAAACGGGAGCAAAGATTCCAGCCCGGAGCTGAGGTACCCCGAGGCCCCGGTGAGGCCAAAAAAAACCGCGGCCTGAATGGCCGCAATAGAGCGCCCGCAGATCACACGCGCGTCGCAAGCGGCAAGGAGCGGCGGACTCCGATCCGCCAGTGCCGGAGAGAGCCAATGGTAAGAGGAATCCGCTTTTCATTGTCCTCCCAGGGCCGGGCGATTCGGAGATCGCCTCTCCTTGGGCGTACCTCAGCCCCGGGTGAGGCCCAAAAAAACCGCGGCCTGAATGGCCGCAATAGAGCGCCCGCAGATCACACGCGCGTCGCAAGCGGCAAGGAGCGGCGGACTCCGATCCGCCAGTGCCGAGAGAGCCAATGGTAAGAGGAATCCGCTTTTCATTGTCCTCCCAGGGCCGGGCGATTCGGAGATCGCCTCTCCTTGAGGCGATTCGGAGATCGCCTCTCCTTGGG
>Ga0136639_10000153_pt1 | contig 20631 bp, 23 predicted proteins | sample AntDrymUQ8592106_2_FD_113739 | JGI IMG/M metagenome (GOLD analysis project Ga0136639, IMG submission 113739) | Polar desert sand microbial communities from Dry Valleys, Antarctica - metaG UQ859 (21.06) | ecosystem: Environmental > Terrestrial > Soil > Desert | place: Antarctica: Dry Valley...
CAGGGTCGCACGTGGACCACGGTCAGGACCGTTGCTGTCGGCGAGATCAGCACCCGGGTCACCTTCCCGAAGCAGCCCCGCAAGGGCACCTTCACGTACCGCTTGGCCCTGCCGGGGTCCGAGTCGGTCACCGGTGGCGCCACCGCGCCGCTCACGGTGCGGGTGCGCTGACCTCAGCTCGACGAATCGGCCCAGGAGCCGACGCTCATGACTTCCGATGTCATGACCGTCGGCTCCCGGCACGTCGGCACGTCCCGCCAGCGTGGTTCAACGCCTGGGACCTGCCGCCCGTTGCCCCGTCCGACTGGCAAGGATCCGGTGCTGGTCTCGCCGTTCCCCGACTACGCTGGGAGCGTGGACGTCGCTGGGGGTGTCGAGTCCCCCAGCGACCTGGCGGCGGCGGTCGATCTCGACGATGTCGTGAACCGTGCGATCTCCAGCCTCCTGATCCACCACCCGGGCGTACGACGAGTCGGGCTCGCGCTCACCGAGGGTGGTGGTCGTCGCCTCCGGTTCACGGCCCGCCAGCGTGGGGAGCGGGGCGCCCTCGAGTTGTGCCTGATCGATGCCTACGACGACGTCCCGTTGACGGCGGTGGTGAGCAGCGGCCGGCCGATCCTGGGCGGACTCGACGACCTCGACCGTCGGTTCGCGAAGCTCGTCGAGCACCAGCGCTCGCTGGGGACCCTGGCGCTGGCCGCAGTGCCACTGCCTGGGACCGGGTCACCCCTGGGTGGCCTGATCCTCTTCTACGACCAGGCCCAGGTCTTCGGCGACCGCGAACGCCACGACCTGGAGGCCGTGGCCGCCGAGGTGGCTGTTGCACTCGTCCGCGTGCGGGCGGGGGCACCGCGGCGCGAACAGGTGCTCTCCGACGAACCGGTCGACGACGGAGCGCTGGTCGAGGACGCAGTCCTCGAGGCCGACCTCCGCGCGGCAGGAGTGGCGCGACGGTTCCTTCGCTCGAAGCTCGACGCGTGGGCCGTCGACGAGGACGTCAGCGAGACCGCGGTGCTGCTGCTCTCCGAGCTGGTGACCAACGCCGTCATCCACACCGAGGCACCAGCCGAGGTGCGCGTGGTGCTCGGCTCTGGCGAGCTCACCGTGACGGTGCGCGACCATGGTCAGCTCGGTCGTGACACCACAGCGACGCCCGACGCCGATGACGACCCGCTGCGGGTGCACGGTCGCGGGCTGACCCTGGTCGAGGCGCTCTCAGACCGGTGGGGTGCTGAGCGTGACGCGGTCGGCACCACGGTCTGGTTCGCCCTGCCGGGCTAGCCTGGCCCCGTGGAGGACTCGATGAACACCGTCACCGGCACGATGACCACCCAACGGCCCGACCGCTATGCCAAGCAGCTCTTCGGCCACTGGTCGGAGCGCGGTGAGGTGGTCGAGGAGGAGGGTGCTCTCGTGCAGCGGTGGGCGACCGGACAGGTCATCAGCCTGCGCGCCGTCGGCGATGCCCTCGAGGTCGAGGTGTCGGTCGTCGAGGGCGATGACTCGGCCCGCTTCGCCCAGGTCGTCAAGGAGCACCTCGAGCGGTTCGGGCAACGCGACGAGCTGGACCTCGTCTGGCACGTCTGAGGGCGCAGCGGCCACGGCGTGACAAGGTGGGCAGGTGGCGACCTTCCCGACCTCGGCACCGACTGACTGGTTGCTCCGCCAGCACGAACGCGGCAACCCCCACTCCCGCCTCGACGACCCCCACCCTGGGCACCAGGCGTGGTCGACGGGCAACGTCGTACGTCCTCTGGTGCACGGCGCCACCTACTTCGCCGAGCTCCTCGAGCGACTCGAGGCCACGCGGTCCGGCGACCTGGTGCTCTTCACCGACTGGCAGGGGGACGCCGACGAGCGCCTCGACGATCGACCCGGCAGTGAGGTCGTCGAGGTCCTGGCCCGGGCCGACGAGCGTGGCGTCGACGTCCGCGGCCTGGTGTGGCGCTCGCACAGCGCAGCCATGGGTTTCACGGCGGGGGAGAACCTCCGCCTCGGCCAGGAGCTGCAGTCCCGTGGCGCCGAGGCGCTGCTGGACATGCGGGTACGACTTGGCGGCTCGCACCACCAGAAGCTGGTGGTCATCCGGCACCTCGGGGACTCCTCACGCGACATCGCCTACGTCGGGGGCATCGATCTGTGCCACTCACGACGCGACGACCGTGAGCACCACGGTGACCCGCAAGCGCTGACCACCATGGCCGAGGAGTACGGCGCGACCCCGCCTTGGCACGACATCCAGGCGGCGATCAGTGGTCCGGCCGTGCACGACGTCGAGACTGTCTTCCGCGAGCGGTGGGAAGACCCGGCGCCGTTGACCCGCAACCCACTGTTCTGGGTCCGCGACCGGGTCCTGCGCCTGGACGTCCGGCCCGACCCGCTCCCCGAGCAGGCACCGCCACCACCGCAGGTCGAGGGCGGCACGCACGCCGTGCAGCTGCTCCGCACCTACCCCGACCTGCGACTGGGCCGCGACTACCCCTTCGCCCACGGCGGGGAGCGCAGCGTCGCCCGGGGCTACAGCAAAGCGCTCGACCGGGCCCGCACCCTGGTCTACCTCGAGGACCAGTACCTCTGGGGCCGCCACATCGGGGATGCCTTCACCCGTGCGCTGCGCGAGCACCCCGACCTGCGCGTGGTGGCAGTGGTGCCGCTGCACCCGGACCTCCCCGGCGCCTCGGCGGTGCCCGAGCAGCTGGGCCGGCGGCGCGCGCTACTGGAGATGCATCGCGCCGCGCCCGACCGGGTCTCGGTCTACGGGCTCGAGAACCATGCCGGCACCCCGGTCTACGTGCACGCCAAGTGCTGCCTCATCGACGACACCTGGGCGAGCATCGGCTCCGACAACTTCAACCGCCGCTCGTGGACCCACGACTCCGAGCTCTCGGCAGTCGTCGTCAACACCGACCCCGCAGACCCGGGCGCCTACGCCCGCCGGCTCCGGTTGCGCCTGGCGGCCGAGCACCTGGACCGCGACGAGGACGACGTCGACGCGATGCACGACTGTGTGGACCCCGCAGCGATGTTCGAGACGTTCAGGCACAGCGCCGAGCAGCTCGATGCCTGGCACGACGGGGGCCGGGTGGGCGAGCGGCCACCGGGACGCCTGCGGCGTCTGCGGGTCCCTGAGGTCGGTGCGTGGAAACAGTTGTGGGCGCTGCCGGCCTACCTGACCATGCACGACCCCGACGGTCGGCCGCGGTCGATGCGCCGTCGCAACACCTTCTAGGTCCGACCCGCCACCCGCGCGACCAGCATCGTCGGCGACGGTCGGCCTACTGCGAGGCGCCCCCGGCGTGAGGGGCGGAGAGCAGCCGGGCGGCCTCCTTGACGGTGGACGACGGGTCGCTCCCGGGATCGAGGGGGATCGTCAGGTGATCGAGCAGGATGCCGTTGACGACGTGGTGCATCAGCAGGACCACGAGCTGGTCGCCGGCGAGACCGCGCGCCTGATGGAAGGTGACGTCGTTGTGTAGGCCTTGCCGCAGGAACGGCGCGAGGACCTCGGCGACATCGGGGGCACGTGCGGACTCCAGGCGCAGCTCCAGGAGCGCGCGGGCGAGCACCGGGTTGAGAGTGAGGCGCTCGATGACGTAGGCGGCGTACTCCGCCAGAGCGTCCTTGTCCTGGACCTGCTCGAGCTGCGAGAGGCGAGCGGGGTCGGGCGCGAGTCGGTCGAAGATGCGCTGGGCCATGGCGAGCATGAGTGCCGCGCGGCTCGGGAAGTAGTTGGCGCACGTTCCTCGCGGGACCTCGGCGAGGATGTCGACGGCTCGGTGGGTGAGCGCGCGACTGCCATCGCGACCCAGGATCTCCAACGCTGCGTCAGCAACGCTCTCTCGACGACGCGGGTTGGCGACCATGCCTCCACGCTACGCCAACCACGACAGCTGTTGTACTTTGTTCGCAAGTACTACATCTGCAGTGATCGGAGGGTGTCATGCGCGAGCTCGTCTATTACGTGGCCACGTCGATCGACGGATTCATCGCCGACCCGGCGGGCGACTTCTCGCACTTCCCTGCGCTGCCGGAGACCCTGGAACGGCTCTTCGCCCGCTATCCGGAAACGTGCCCCGGGCACGTGCGGGAGTCGTTGGGGGTGACGGAGGGTCCACGTCGCTTCGACACCGTCTTGATGGGCCGCCGCACCTTCGCGCCGGCCCTGGAGGCTGGCCTGAGCGAGGGCGCCTACCCGCACCTGCGACAGGTCGTAGTCACCCACCAGGCCATTCCCGGCCTGTCCGGCGTCGAGGTCATGACGGGTGACGTCGCTGCCCACGTCGCTGATCTGAAGAGCGAACCCGGCCACGACATCTGGCTGTGCGGCGGCGCCGATCTCGCCGGCCAGCTCGTCGACCTCATCGACGAAATCCAGCTGAAGGTCAATCCGGTCCTCCTGGGTGACGGAGTCCCACTCCTCCGAGGCGACGTCCGACCCCGTGCTGCGCACCTGATGGACTTCGAGACGTTGCCAGGTGGGGTCACCCTCATGACCTACCGGACCGGCGCCCAGCTGCCGTGACCAGCGATCCCAGCGTGCAGTTCGTCTCAGATGACCCGTCGGGAGGCCGATCGGCGTACGGTGAGGAACCTACGCTTCAGCAACGACGCGAAAGGCCCCATGCCGTCTGTGCCCAGCACGACCGTGATCGAGAGCGACCTCGACGCGGAGACGTCCCACCGGCCCCGGCTGCGCTCCATCGTCAAACGGGTGGCACTGAGCCTGCTGATCGCCTGCGCCGTCCCGGCGGCGCTCTTCTACGTGTGCCTCATGACGACGGGCGTCTGGACAGCCATGCTGGTCGCCCTGGCGTGGGCCTACGGCGCCATCGCGTGGCGTGCGCTGACCCACCGGCGTACGTCGGGCCTGCTGATCCTCACCGCCATCGTGCTGACCGGTCGCACGGTCGTCTCGTTCGTGGCCGACAGCACCTACTTCTACTTCCTGCAGCCGATCATCAGCGACGGGGTCGTCGCCACGGCGTTCCTGCTGTCGCTCGCGAGCGCACGACCGATGGTGGCCCGGCTGGCGGGCGACTTCTATCCCATGGATCACGAGATCTCGATGCGTCCGCGCATCCGGCGCCTCTTCCGTGACCTCACGCTGGTCTGGGCGCTGGTGTGCCTGGGCAAGGCGAGCGCGACCCTGTGGCTGCTGCAGACGCAGTCGATGGAGACCTTCGTGCTGGCCAACAGCCTGACCGGTCTGACCCTGACCGCGCTGGCCGCCGGCGCAACGATCCTGACGGCCGCGATCGTGGCTCGCGACGAGGGCTTGCTCTGCCCTGCAGTCGCGCCCCTGGGCCCGGTCCTGCCCTAGTCGGCGACCACCAGCAGCACCACGTCCACCAGGGCTATCGCGACAGCCGCCAGGAACGGAGCCCGCCCCCTGCCCGTGAGAGCGACCACGGCGAGTGTGGCCACGACGGCGAGCGCCAGGACCGAGATGCGCGTGAGCCCCGAGCCGAGCACGACCACGAGCGACCCGGCGGCGAGCACCGCCGTCGCGACCACGGGGAGCCTGCGGGCACCGAGGCGGTGGGGGAGCCCGTGCACGCCGGTGGCAGCGTCGTCGGCGAGATCAGGCAGCACGTTCACCAGGTGCGCGCCGACACCGAGCAGCGCGCCTGCTGTCGGCCACCACCACGGCGGGACGTCCCCACCCGCGAGCGAGACGAACACCGTCAGCGCGCTGAAGGAGACGGCGTAGGGGAGCCAGGACCACACGGTCGACTTCAGGCCCAGGTTGTAGGACCAGGCCGACGCCACGCACACCAGGTGCACGACCCCCGCCACCAGGCCGCACGCGAGGGAGAGGGGGAAGACCGCGACCACCGCCGTCGCGCAGGCCAGTCGGACCGTGCGCTCGCTGATCTCCCCGGCAGGGATCGGCTTGTCCTGCCGACCGACGGCGCAGTCGCGCGGCAGGTCGATCAGGTCGTTGGACCAGCCCACGGAGAGCTGACCGGCAAGGACGGCGAGACCCACGAGCACGAGCCGTCCGGGCGACAGGTCAGCGGCCACACCGAGCAACAGCGCCAGCAGCACGACAGCAAGGGCGGGCCCACCATGGGCGGCACGGAGCAGCGCGGTCACCAGCCAGGTCAGACGCGGGCTGCGGGAGGGAGGGTGTCGGCCGACCGGGCAGGCGCCGCGAGGGGGTCCTCCGGCAGCTGGCGGACCTGGTCGCGGCACCACGGGCTGATGTCGCGGGTGCCGTCGAGGACTTCGCTGCGGAAGTCGTCCCAGTCGACCCACGTGTGGTCCTCGACCTCCCGGGGGTCTGCGTCGACCTCGCCCTCGGCGGTCGCGACGAGGACCGGGCACATCTCGTTCTCCACGACCCCGTCGGCCATCACCGCGCGGTAGCGGAACGTCGGGAGCAGCAACCGGACTCTGACGGCCTGCACCCCGACCTCGTCGCGCACGCGTCGTCGTACGGCGTCCGCGAGGGACTCACCCGGCCCCGGGTGACCGCACACGCTGTTGGTCCACGCCCCCGGCCAGGTGGGCTTGCTGAGCGCGCGTTGGGTCAGGAGCAGGCGCCCGGCGTCGTCGAAGAGATAGCAGGAGAAGGCCAGGTGCAGGGGAGTCTCGGCATGGTGCACGCCGGCCTTGGGCGCGGTGCCGATCGCGTCGCCGTGCTCGTCGAGCAGGACGACGAGCTCCTCGGTGGTGTCCGTGGTCGTCATGCGGGCCTCGCGAGCTGGTTGACTGCGGAATCGAAGACCCACGGGAGGCTCGCCGCAGCGGGCACGATCCGGCGTCGCAGCGCGCCGTGGCGGGTGGTGGTGAGGAGCCCCTGGGTCAGGAGGTCGTGGCGCCAACCCAGACGACGCCAGGCGCGAGCGTAGTCCTCAGGCCGGCGAGCCTCGACGGCCTGCACGGCGGCCCGGGCCTGGGCGAGGCCGAGCGCGATGCCCTCCCCGGTCAGGGCATCGATGTAGCCAGCAGCGTCTCCCACGAGGAGCACCCGACCGGCGACCCTGTGGCGAGCACGCTGGCGCAAGGGGCCCGCACCGCGCACGTCCTCGACGTCGTGAGCGCCGATCCGCTCGGCCAGCACGGGGAAAGCCGTGAGCAGGTCGCGCAGCGGACGTCGTGCGTCGGTCAGCACGGCCACGCCGATGCGGTCCTCGCCCACGGGGGTCACGTAGGCCTCGCTCCCGTCTGCCCAGTGCACCTCCACCATCGAGGTCCAGGGAGCGACGGCGAGGTGGCAACGCTGCCCGTAGCGGCGGTGGCCCCGGACCGGCGCGTCGAGGCCGAGCAGACGCCGTACGGGCGAGTGCAGGCCGTCCGCCGCGATCAGGTAGCGGGTCGGCTGGCCGTCGACCAGCAGGTGGTCGCCCCGGTCGAGCACCGTCCGCACGGCCCGGACCGCGGTCGGGACTCCGGCCTCCTGGACCGCGCGCGACAGCGCGGCGTGCAGCGTCGTACGACGGACCCCGCGGCCGACGCCGTGGCGGAAGGTCGCCTCTGCGCTGCGGTGGGCGTCGACGTAGCGGATGCCGGTGATCGGGTGGCCGTCGAGGGGGACGCCCAGGTCGGTGAGGGACGCGACCGCACCGGGCATGAGGCCCTCCCCGCACGCCTTGTCGATGACCCCGGGGCGCGGCTCGACGAGCTCGACGTCGAGACCCGCACGGGCGGCGTAGAGAGCGGTGGCGAGCCCGACGGGGCCACCGCCGGCCACGAGGAGGTCACGCATGGGTGGAGGTCCGGGGGAGGGTGGCGAGCGCAGCGTCCTCGGCGCGGATACGGACGGTCAGCAGGACCGCGTTGGCCACGGTGAAGACCAGCGCGGTGATCCAGGACGCGTGCAGCAGCGGCAGGGCGACACCTTCCACGACGACGGCGACGTAGTTGGGGTGGCGCAGGAAGCGGTAGGGCCCACCGGTCACCGGCGCGAGGCCGGGAACCACGATCACCCGCGTGTTCCACCGCCTGCCGAGGGTCGTGATGCACCACCAGCGCAGCGCCTGGGCAGCCACCGCGAGCGCCAGCATCGACCAGGCCAGCAGCGGTGCGACCTCAGGACGCCGCACCCACGCCTCGACGAGCATCGCCACGAGGAGGCCCGAGTGCAGGACCACCATGAAGGGGTAGTGCCCCTGCCCGGTCTCACGCCCGCCTCGCGACAGGCTCCAGGCGGCGTTGCGGTTGCTCACCACGAGCTCGGCCAGCCGCTCCAGGGCGACCAGGGCGACGACGACGGTGAACGCCAGCAGGGACGTCACGCGGAGGAGTCGGTGGCGGTGGCGGTGGCGTCGGGGGCGCGCACCAGGACGAGCTCGGAGCAGAAGCCGGGGCCCATGGCCAGCACGATGCCGTAGCTGCCCGGCGTCGGCGGCCGGTCGCGCAAGGTGTCCGCCAGGACGTGGAGGACAGATGCCGAGGAGAGGTTGCCGATGCGGGCCAAGGAGTCCCAGGTGAGCTGGACGGCCTCGCGGGGGACTTCCAGGGCCTCCTCGAGCGCCTCGATGACCTTGGGGCCACCGGGGTGGCACACCCACCAGCCGATGTCTGCTCGCGTGAGCCCGTGGTCGGCGAGGAAGCCGTCGACGTCCTCGCGGATGTAGCGGCCCACGATCGTGGGGACCGCTGCGTCCAGGACGATGCGCAGCCCACCATCGGTGACGTCGAAGCCCATCGTCCGCTCGGAGTCGGGATAGAGACGGCTGCGGGTGGCCAGCACCTCGGCGGGTCCACCGTGGGCCGTGCCCCCGCGGGCCACCACCGCCGCGGCCCCGTCACCGAAGAGTCCGCTGGAGACCAGGTTAGGCACCGACACGTCGTCGCGCTGGACGGTGAGCGAGCACAGCTCGACGCACACCAGCACGGCGACCTCGTCCGGATGACCCACGAGGTAGTCGTGCATCCGGGCGATCCCCGCGGCCCCTGCCACGCAGCCCAGACCGACCAGCGGCACCCGCTTGACGTCGGGCCGCAGACCGACGACGGAGGCGATCCGCGCGTCGAGGCTGGGGATCGCCAGGCCGGTCACGGTGGCGACGACCACCAGGTCGACGTCGGACGGGGTGAGGTCGGCGGCCTTGAGGGCGTCGACGAGGGCGCGCGAGCCGAGCTCGACAGCGTGCTCGATGAAGTGGTCGTTGGCCTGGCCGAACCCCTCGAGGTCGCCGTAGGCCTCCAGTGGCAGGACGAGACTGCGCTGCTGGACCCCGGCGTTCGCGTGCAGGCGTCGCAGCAGCCTCTCGTCCACGCTGCGCTTCGCGATCACCTCGACGAAGGCCTCGGTGATCTGCTCCTGGGGGTAGGTGTTCTCGGGTAAAGCGCCCCTGACAGCGAGGATCTCCATGCGTTCGGCTCCTTCGTCGTGGGTGCGTGCCGCCGCCACGGTACCCACTGGGGCGCCACACACCTCGCCCGCGGCGCTCGGCTCGCTAGCCGGGCGCCGTGGCCGGGACCCACCGCTCGAGCGTGGCCCCGACGTCGCGCGGGTGGACCGGCTTGGAGAGGTAGTCGTCCATGCCGCTGTCCAGGCAGCGCTGTCGCTCGCCGTCGGTCACGCTCGCGGTCATCGCGATGACCGGGGTGTGTCGGCGGTCGCCCTCGCGCCGACGGATCTCACGCGTCGCGTCGTAGCCGTCCATCTCCGGCATCTGACAGTCCATCAGCACCGCTGAGAACGTCGATCGCTCCAGGGCCTCCAGCGCCTCCAGGCCGTTGCCGGCCACGTCGGTGCTGTAGCCGAGCGACTCCAGGATGCCGCACGCCACGAGCTGGTTGGTGAAGCTGTCCTCGACGACGAGCACGTGGCCGCGTGATCCGGGAGCGGGTCGCACGCGGGCGGGAGTGGTCGGACCCGGTGCCCGCGCGGTGCTCAGGACCTCCTCCAGGGCCGACGCGAGCCGCAGCAGGTGCACCGGCTTGGTGAGCAGGGCGCCGATGCCCACCCGGTTGCCCTCCGCGGCCGTGACGTCGACGCCGGAGGTCAGCAGCACCAGCCCGGGCAGGGGCAAGGTGCTGCTCGAGATGCGCGAGGCCAGCTCGATGCCGTCCATTTGCGGCATGCACAGGTCCAGCACCGCGACGTCGTACGCCGTGCCCGCAGCGGCTGCCTCAGCGAGCCGGTCGAGGGCGGAGGCGCCGTCCTCGACCGCGTCGGGCAGCATGCCCCAGGCCCCCAGCTGGTCGATGAGGATCAGGCGGTTGGTCTGGTTGTCGTCGACGATCAGCACACGACGACCCGCCAGCCTGGTGGCCGGTGAGGCTGCGGTGACGGGCTCCCGCGCAAGCTCCAGGGGGAGGGTGAACCAGAAGGTGCTGCCCTCGCCAGGGACGCTGACGACGCCGATCGTGCCCCCCATGGCCGTGACCAGCTGACGGGAGATCGCCAGGCCCAGGCCGGTGCCGCCGTACTTGCGGGTGGTCGAGGAGTCCGCCTGGGAGAACGGGTCGAAGAGCAGGTCCTGGTCGGTGGTGTCGACACCGACGCCGGTGTCGCTGACCTCGAAGCGCACGACGACGCCGCCCTCGAGGGTGTCGTCGAGCTGTGCGCGCACGACGACCTCGCCGGCGGCGGTGAACTTGACCGCGTTGGAGGCGAAGTTGAGCAGGACCTGCCGGATGCGTGACGGGTCGCCGCGCAGGCTGGCGGGGAGCTCGGGAGAGCAGTAGGCGAGCAGCTCGAGGTTTTTGGCACGGGCCGTCTCGGCGACCAGCTCGGTGGCTTCCTCGACGACCTGCACCAGGTCGAAGTCGAGGGTCTCCAGCTGCAGCTTGCCGGCCTCGACCTTCGAGAAGTCGAGGATGTCGTTGATGAGGCTGAGCAAGGCCTCGCCGGCGCCGCGCACGCCCTCGGCATATTGGCGCTGGCGCTGGTCGAGCTCGGTCGTCAGCAGCAGCCCCGTCAGGCCGATGACACCGTTCATCGGGGTGCGGATCTCGTGGCTCATCGTCGCGAGGAAGGCTGACTTGGCGTGCGATCCGGCCAGCGCGCCGTCGCGCGAGCTCTCCAGCTCGGCCTCGACGAGCTTGCGTGCGGTGACGTCGGCCAGGGCGACCGCGACACCGCGGACGTCGGGGTCCTGGGTCAGGTCGACCATGCGGACGCTGATCCAGCGCTCGGCACCCCAGGCCGGGGCGACGCGGACCTCGGCGACGACCGGACGACGGGGCCCGCTCAGCGCCTCCCGGACGAGGTCGACCAGGACGTCGCGATCGGCCGGATCGACCAGCTCGGTCCAGTGCAGGTCGTGCGGGACCACGTCGAGCCCGACCAACCGGGCCAGGTGGGGGGACTGGCGGATGACCGCGCCGCCGGCGTCGACCACCAGCACGGCATCCGAGCTGTTGTCGGTGAGTCGCTCGTAGAGGCGGCGGCTCTGGCGGACGAGCGCGCGGGCGTGCCGCTCGGAGCTGAGCAGCCGCGAGGTGCGGACGAAGGTCAGCGCGAGCAGGAGCACCGTCCCGGTGGCGAGCAGCCCGGCGTTGCCGCTGCCGCCGCGCAGGGCGCTGACGACCTCGAGGGTGGAGGGGACCAGCAGGGGCAGCACCGCGATCCCGAGCCTCCACTCGTCACGACCGAGCTCCTCGGACTCCTCGCTGCGCGGCGGCGTCGGCGGCGCGGGGGTGCGGAAGGCGGCCGACGCCATGAGGAGTCCGCCGATCATCCAGCCGACGTCGAGGATCGCGGAGACCAGGCCTTCGACCGGGAGGAGGAGATAGCCGAGGTCCGAGACGAGCCAGCACAGCACGCCGAGGGCGAACGGCAGACCGATGGCGGAGCGCGACCGCGAGCCCAGGAGTGCGCGCAGCACGAGGGCGAGCAGGACCGCATCGGCGACGGGGTAGGCCGCCCACACGACGCGGGTCGCCCCCGAGACGGAGGAGTCAGCGACGATGGCGGTGATCGACACGCTCCAGAAGACCAGGACGCTGACCGTGACGATCGTGAGCGCATCGATCACGGCGTCACCGTCGATGTGCCGGTCGCCCGTGCGGGTCCGGACCAGCGTGATGACGAACAGTGCGGACCCCAGGCCGAGGTAGCTGCTGAGGTAGGGGATGTCCGCGACCGAGACATCCGGCTCGATGCCGGACGAGCTGAGGACGACCCAGATGAGGTCACCCAGCGCGGAGAGCGTCAGGCCCACGGCGATGAGCGAGGGGACCAGTCGCTGGTCGCCGGCAGAGCGCCACACGCCGAGCCAGGCGAGCGCGCTGGCCGCCCAGACCGCCAGGAGGTAGGTGCCGTCGCCGAGGGCCCCGGTGGGGACGAACAGGTGGACCACGACGACCACGCTGGTCAGGGCTGTGGCCAGGACCAGGCGTCGGTCCAGCGCGGCAGCACGCGTGACCGTCTTGCCTGTCATGACCACCTCCTGCTGCCCACGTCCGGGAGGTCCGTGTCGCGTCGGGCCTTCTCCGGGATCTTGTCACGGTCCGGGGTTTCCGGCAGCGCAGCACAGCAGTGTTGACAGCAGATCCACAGGTGGGTGCTCGGCCCGGCTCAGGCTCGTCAACCAGGATCGTCTCACCAACTCGAGGAGATCCATGTGACCACCACCCCGGTTCGCCACCCACCGACTGTCCCCGGCCAGGCACCCGGCCCGCACGGGGTCCGTGCTCGCCGGGATGCCGTCGTACGCGTGGTTTCCGGGTCGTTCCTGTGGCTGAGCGTGCTGCTGGTGACCTACTGGTGGGTCGCCGGGGGTGGGGTGCGGGACCTAGGCGGCCTCCAGTCGGGTCTGACCTCCGTCGGCCGGATCAGTGCCCTGATGGCCTCCGACCTGCTGCTCGTGCAGGTCATCTTGATGGCGCGGGTGCCACTTCTCGAGCGGGCCTTCGGACAGGACCGCCTGACCGCCCAGCACCGGGTCGTCGGCTTCACCTCCTTCAACCTGATGCTGGTCCACGTCGCCCTCATCACCTGGGGCTACGCCGCGGGCCGCCTCGCAGACACGCCAGGCACCTTATGGAACCTCACCCTCGACTACCCCGGCATGCTGCTGGCGGTCGCCGGCACCGGGTGCCTGGTCATGGTGGTCGTCACCAGTGCCCGGGCCGCGCGTCGGCGACTGCGCTACGCAGTCGTGGCACCTGATCCACCTCTACGCCTACCTCGGGGTCGGCCTGGCCCTGCCGCACCAGCTGTGGACCGGGCAGGAATTCCTCACCTCACGAGGTGCCACGATCTTCTGGTGGAGCGCCTGGGCCCTCGCCGCTGGGACCGTCCTGGTGTGGCGCATCGTTCTGCCGCTGTGGCGCACCGTGCACCACGAGCTGCGGGTCAGCTCCGTGGTCGCCGAGGCGGACGGCGTCGTGTCGGTCCACGTCACGGGCCGGCACTGAGCCACCTCCACGCCGAGGCCGGCCAGTTCTTCAACTGGCGTTTCCACGGTCGCGAGGGCTGGACCCGGGCGAACCCCTACTCCCTCTCCGCGGCCCCGGACGGGGAGACCCTGCGCATCACCATCAAGGACTCGGGTGACGGCAGTGCCGCTGCCGCCGGTCTCCACCCCGGCACCCGGGTGCTGGTCGAAGGCCCCTACGGCCGTCTCAGCCCCCGCGCCCGGAGCCGAGAGCCGGGAGAAGATCAGTCTGATCGGCGCGGGCTGCAGGTCGTCCACCTCCCGGGGCGCCGTCGCGCCACGGGCTCCTGGCTGGGCGACGGCATGGGCCTGCACAGCGACGTCGGTGCGCTCCTCGCGTGGGTGCCCGACCTGGCCGCGCGCGATGTCTACGTCTGCGGACCGACCCCGTGGACCGACGCCGTACGTCGGGCCGTCCAGGCTGCCGGGCTCCCGCCGGAGCAGCTCCACGTCGAGAACTTCGGATGGTGACCAGATGAGACGCATCTCCCTATGGGCCCTGAGCACGATGACCACGCTCGTCCTCCTCATCGGCTACCACACCTCGACGTCCGCGACCCTGAGCGCCGGGCCGGGTGCCGACCAAGCCGTGATCTCCGCGTCGGGCCGGCCGGCAGCGACAGGCGCCACCGTGGCGTCGGGCGGCCGCACGACCAGGACTGTGACGGGTGTCGCCTCAGACACCAGGTACGGCCCGGTCCAGGTGCAACTCACCCTCGAGGTCGCGACCCTCACCGACGTCGCCGTGGTGCAGTACCCCGCTGGCAACCACGAGAACGAGCAGATCAACGGCTACGCCCTCCCCATCCTCGTCGAGGAGACCATCGCCGCCCAGAGCGCGCAGACCGACATGGTCAGCGGGGCGACGTACACCAGCGCGGACTACGCGGAGTCCCTGCAGAGCGCGCTCGACCAGGCCGGGCTGTGAGCGTCGTCGCGGCCGCGTCGCTGCCCGCGCGCTACGTGGCGCACACGATGGGTATGCCGATCAGCCTCGCGCTGCGAGGTCGCCACACCGACGACGCCGATGCCCGCGGAGCCTGGGCCGAGACGATGGCTGCGCTCCGTGATGCCGACCGTGTCTTCAGCACTTATCGGCACGACTCCTTCGTCTCGAGGCTCGGCCGCGGTGAGGTCGGTCTGGGGGAGTGCCCACCCGAGGTGGGCGACGTCCTCGCGTTGGGGGAGCAGGGCCGTCGGCAGTCCGGCGGTGCCTTCGACGTGAGGCGCGGTGGTGCGCTCGATCCGAGCGGCGTCGTGAAGGGGTGGGCCGTCGACCGGGCAGCCCTCGCGCTGCGGCGGCTCCGCGACACGGACTTCTGCCTCTCCGCGGGAGGCGACATGATCTGCCACACCTCGAGCGGGAGCGGAGCGCCGTGGTGGGTGGGGATCGAGCACCCGTCCCGACCCGATCGTCTCGTGGCCCGGGTGCCGGTGTGGAACGGCGCCGTCGCGACCTCGGGTCGAGCCCACCGGGGAGACCATGTCGTCGACGCTCGCTCCGGCTCCGCGCCGACCGGGGTGGCGTCGGTGACCGTCGTCGGTGATGACCTCACCTGGGTCGACATCGAGGCCACGGCCGCCTTCGCCCAAGGGCCTGAGGCCCTGCACTGGCTGGAGTCACGGGCGGGTCGCACGGGTGTCGTCGTGATGGAGGACGGCCGCGTCGCGACGTTCGGCCAGCGCCGCGGGTCCGACCCGAGGAGGCTGGTCGGCACGGGTGCGGCAGGCTGAGGACCTCGCGCACGCCCATCAGGAGGCTCACCGCATGCCCGTCCCCAGCATCAGCGCCGTCCGGCTGAGCGGCGCCCGCAACCGTCAGGAGCTGCCGCTGCTGCTGCTCGGGCCGTCGCTCGGCTCCACGGTGAGCGAGGTGTGGTGGCCGTGTGTGGAGCACCTTGCTGACTCCTTCGACCTCGTCGCGTGGGACCTTCCCGGCCACGGGCACAGTCGGTCGGTCCCCGAGGAGTCCTGCACGATGGCCGAGCTGGCCGCCGGTGTCCTCACGGTCGTCGACGACGTGCTGGCGCAGCGTGACGAGGTGGGTGGGCCCTTCTCCTACGCCGGCGTCGGAGTCGGCGGATCGGTCGGGCTCCAGCTCCTCCTGGACGCTCCCGGACGGGTGCGTGACGCGATGATCCTGGGACTCGGTGCCGACGACCTCGACGTGCGCGACCGGCTCGACGAGGTTCGTGCGCGGGTGCTCGTCGTGGCAGGTGCCGGCGCCACTGACTCCGAGCAGTCCATGCTCCGGCAGGTGGCCGAAGGGATCACGGGGGCTCGGATCGAGATCATGGACGACGTCACCCACCCCACCCCGGCCACGGCGCCGGAGCGGGTGGCGGCCCTGGTCCGTCACCTGGTGCTGGGTGAGCAGCTCCCCCTCCCGGGGGCCGCCGGAGCGCTGGAGTTGCGGCGAGCCGTCGAGGAGCTGGTCGAGGCACTCGAGCAGGGACGGTGGTGGGAGCACCCCGGCCTCGACCCGCGGACCCGGTTGCTCGTCGCCCTCACGGCTCTCGTGGCCACGGGGCAGCACCACACCCTGGCCACGCACGTCGAGCTGGCCCACAGGCTCCGCCTCGACGACGAGGAGCTCCGCCAGGTGGTGCTGCAGGCCTCGGTCCACGCCGCCTCCGGCGACGTGGCCGCGGCCCGTCGGATGGCCGAGGCGGCGCTGGCCGCCCTCACGCCCCCGGACTGAGTCGCCTCACACCACTTGCTGGCCGTACATCTCCCCGAGAGGGTCGGAGATCAGCTCGATGCGGGCGCCGTCGGGGTCGCGGAAGTAGACCGAGACATCGCTGTGGACCTCGTGCTCGACCCCCGCGTCGGTCAGGCGTGCGACCAGCTCGTCCCACCTGGTGGGCTCGACCGAGATGGCCACGTGGTGCAGTCCGCCGAGCACCTCGGCGTAGGGCCCGACGTCGAGGCCCGGGAAGTCGAAGAAGGCCAGCAGGTTGCTGTGCCCGATGTCGAAGAAGAAGTGCGAGGAGCCCGGGTAGTCACGGTTGTCGATCAGCTCGGTGAGGGGGAAACCCAGCACGTCCTGGTAGAAGCGCACGGTCATCTCGACGTCGCTGCTGATCAGGGCCGTGTGGTGCAGACCCCGAGCGGTCGAGGTCGGGCGCGAGACCGCCGGTCGCAGGTGGGCGGCACGGATCCGGTCGCGGGTCGCCTCGACCGCGGCGAGGTCGGAGGTGTTGTCGGCCATGGGTTCCTCGGCTCTCGTAGATGACTCGGTGGATGACCCAGGAAGATGACCCAGGAAGATGACCCAGGGGAAGGACGAGATGGGTCGAGCGGTGTCGAGGCGTTGTCGAGGCGGGGCTCACGCGGCCAGCGTGGCGTGCATCTCCCACACGAGGACCTCGGCGGCCTCGGTGGCAGTGACGCGCTGCCCACCCGTGGCCGTGAGGCGCGCGGTGTCTCCGGCGCCCAGCGGCCCCGCGCCCTCGAGGCTCACGGAGCCGCGACCGACGAAGAGGTGCAGGAACGGCGACTCGGGCAGCAGCACGCTCTGGCCCTCGGCGAGCCGGGCGACGTGGAGTGCGGCGTACTTGTTGCGGATGCGGATCGCCGAGGCGCCGTCGTGCTTGGCCATGCCGGAGGCGACCGGGACCAGCGCGCCGCTCATCAGCTCGTGGTCGATCTCCAGCTGCTCGTAGCCGGGGACGATCCCGCTCTCGTCGGGCACCACCCACATCTGCACGAAGTGCACCGGGTCGGAGTGCGCGTCCCCCTCGAGTCGCCACGAGTCGTTCTTCTCCGAGTGCAGGATGCCGCGACCGGCGCTCATCCGCTGCGCGAGGCCCGGGTAGATGATGCCGCTGTGACCCGTCGAGTCCTGGTGCACCAAGGATCCCTGCATCACCCAGGTGACGATCTCCATGTCGCGGTGGGGGTGGGTGTCGAAGCCAGTCCCGGCATCGACGATGTCGTCGTTGTTGACCAGCAGCAGCCCGTGGTGGGTGTTGGCGGGGTCGTGGTGCTGGCCGAAGGAGAAGGAGTGCTTCGAGTCCAGCCAGTCGTAGGAGGACCGGTAGCGGTCCTCGCTGCGACGGACGTCGACCTGGCGGATCATGCTGGACATGTCGATCTCCTCGCCTCACGTGGGCCACCGGGTCAGTGAAGTGTCACGTTGATGATCTGGGAACATCCGTGACATGTCAACTATTCCAGGTAGAATGACAGCATGACGACCGAGACGACCACCGCGTGGCTCAGCGACACCGAGCAGCAGACCTGGCGCCGGTGGCTCGCCCTCAGCGCCCAGCTCCCCGCCCTTCTCCACCGCGAGCTGCAACACGACTCCGAGTTGTCCCTGCCGGACTTCGACGTGCTGGTCCGGCTCACCGACGACGACCGCGGGCGCGAGCGGATCGCCCAGCTCGCCGAGGCGCTGCAGTGGGAGCGGAGCCGGCTCTCGCACCACGTGACGCGCATGGCGCGCCGTGGCCTGGTCGAGAAGGAGGAGTGTCTCGATGACGGTCGGGGCTCCCTCGTCGTGCTTACCGATGCGGGCCGGGCTGCCATCGAACGCGCGGCTCCGGCGCACGTGCGCACGGTGCGCCGCGCCTTCTTCGACGCGCTGAGTGCCCAGGAGGTCGAGCTGCTCGGCGAGCTGACCGAGAAGGTCCTGGCCCGGCTCCGGACGGCGGCGCAGTGACCGGCGGGTGCATCCGGACGCACGGATGAGGACGCTGTTCTTCGCCGGCGCGAGCGGCGGGGACGAGGCGCTCGCTGACGTGCGCGACGGCGCCACGGTCCTGGTCGGCGGCTTCGGGATGCCGGGCATGTCCGTCGGCCTGATCGAGGCCATGCTGCGCCAGGGAGCCGCCGATCTCACGGTCGTCTCCAACAATGCCGGCAACGGCGACACCGGCCTGGCCGCCCTGCTCGCTGCCGGTCGGCCGCCTACCTCGACAGCGCCGAGTCCTTCGCGATGAGACGTGGTGGTCACCTCTACGTCTGTGTCCTGGGCGCCTTCCAGGTCTCAGCGCGCGGCGACCTCGCCAACTGGCACACCGGTGCGCCCGACGCGATCCCCGGAGTCGGCGGAGCGATGGATCTCGCCACGGGTGCGAAGCAGGTGCTGGTGATGATGACGCTGTTCGCGAAGGACGGGCGTCCCAAGCTCGTGCCCGACTGCACCTACCCGCTCACCGGCCCAGCGTGCGTCGACCGGGTCTATACCGACCACGCGCTCTTCGCCGTGGAGCCGGAGGGCGTGCGGGTCCTGCAGACCTTCGGCACGTCGTACGACGAGCTGGTCGGCCGCCTCGACGTCACTCTGCTGCCAGGCTGAGCGAGCTCCTCAGGCCGAGGTCGGCGTGATGAAGAAGAACGTCGTGAGCGTGTAGCCGGCGTGGTTGAGCAAGGTGGCCAACGCGACGTCGGCCGGCGGCTGGGGGACCACCGAGACACGGGCACCGCGACGGGCAGCGGACTGCTCCGCCCTGGTCAACGCCTCAGCGCTCTCCACGGACGTCACGAGCAGCACAGGCCCGCCCGGGTCGTAGACCGGGGGAGCCGGCACGAGGTGACCCTCCGCACCCTCGACCGAGATGGTCTTGTCCTCGGAGACCACGTTGAGTCCGGTGCCGGGCTCGAGGTCGCGGTGCCACCAGATGTCGGCCGGCACGAGACCGAGGTCGAGCGCGGCGTCGAGCCGCTCGCTCTCGAAGCCCGGGACGACGAAGCGGAGCGGCCCGAGGTCCGCGGCATGGCGCAGGAGTGCCCTGCCCTCGCCGGCCCAGTGCTCGGAGGGCTCGACCGCCATCTCGTCGACCAGCAGGTAGGGGCCGGGGTTCATCGCGACCAGGTAGCCGTGGTCGGTGCGCACGCTGAGGGTGGCGGCGTCGTCGATGAGGTGCGAGAGGAAGGCCCGGTGGCGCTCGGTGGCGTCCGTGGCTGCTCGCCAGAAGCGAGGAGCGTGGGTCTCGAGTCGCTCACGGCGCACCCGTGTCACCTCGACCGCCCACTCGAGGTCGGCCTGGGTCAGTGGGCGGACCTCAGGAGCGCTCACGTCCCGACGACGAGGTCGTCGTCGGACCAGAACGCGCGCATGGAGGTGATCAGGCCGTCGTCGTCGAAGGTCATGACCTCGAGGGGTGCCACCCGGAACTTCATGTCCCCAGTGTCGGTCACGACCTCGAAGTGGAACGCAGCGTGTCCCGCGCAGGCGCGCAGCGTCACCAGGTTCGTCGTCATCGCGAGGCCCTCGAGCGTGGCGTAGAAGGCCCCGATGGCGTCGCGCCCCTGGAGCACGTCGCTGCCCACGGGGTCCTCCAGGGTGGCGTCGGGCGCGTAGAGCCCCATGATCTCCTGCGCGCTGCCGTCGGCCACCAGGTCGAGGTAGCGCTGGACCGTCGTGCGGATGTCTTCGTTGGAGGCGACCATGGAAGCAGTTCTATAACACGTTCTACTTCGCTGTCACGTCCTAGGCTCGTCCCGTGACGAGTGCCCGGAAGCTACCCGGCTCCCCTGCGCTCCCGCCTCGCCGCACGAACGCGACGTACGACGAGAGGACGGCCCGACGTCTCGAACGCTTCATGGACGTCCCCGACGGGCCGAGATCTGGACGAGGGAGCCGAATGGCCAACTGTGGCGAGGCGTGATCGAGGGGACGTGGTGCTACGACGACGACCCGGCTGCCGTCACGGCGACCTTGGCCCGGGGTGGTCGCAACGTCCAGCGGATCCGGGCACTCACGCCAGGTCGGGGTGTGCCCGACCCGCGACCAGGGGCAGGTCGACGTAGGTCCGGACCCCCGGAGGGGACGAGACGACGTAGGGGATCGAGTTCACGCAGTGCATGGCGGTCACGACCACCCCGGGGTTGCGCACCAACCCCTCCTCGATGGTGTCGGGCTGCCAGCCCTTGATCGTCACGAACGTGTCGGGATCACCCTTGACCTCCACCTCGAACCGCTCGCCCTCGGCACCGAAGTCCCAGGCAGGGTCGAGGTGCTGCTCGCCCATCAGCCAGTTGACCGCAACGCGTACGACGACCTGGTCGCGCACGACGCCTTCCCAGACGAAGCGTTGGCCGGCGACCTGGCCAGGCTCGATGACGCCGATGGGGGACTCGATCGGAGCAGTCGCCACCGCGAGGTCCAAGGTCGAGCGGATCTGGGCGTCAGCGGAGAAGCCGAGGACGTCCAGGCACATCTGCACCGAGCGGGCGAAGCCGGCCGAGAGGAGCTCGAGCATCGGTCCGGACCGTGCTTCCTCGGGTGTCCCGCCGAAGCACATCACGTGCCGCACCACATCCGGGGCGTCGTAGGTGCGGA
>Ga0136639_10000154_pt1 | contig 20606 bp, 15 predicted proteins | sample AntDrymUQ8592106_2_FD_113739 | JGI IMG/M metagenome (GOLD analysis project Ga0136639, IMG submission 113739) | Polar desert sand microbial communities from Dry Valleys, Antarctica - metaG UQ859 (21.06) | ecosystem: Environmental > Terrestrial > Soil > Desert | place: Antarctica: Dry Valley...
CCTGGAGCTCAGCAATGACCGCGGGCGACACGTCGTAGTTGCTGTAGATGTTCTGCACATCGTCGAGTTCTTCGAGAGCGTCGATCAGCCGGAACACCTTGCGGGCGGTCTCGGCGTCGACCTCGACCTTGAGCTGCGGCACGAACGCGATGTCGGCGGAGTCGTAGTCGATTCCTGCTTCCTGCAGGGCGGTGCGGGTCGCCACGAGGTCGTGCGCTTCGCTGAAGACCTCGAACTTCTCTCCGTCGTCGACGACCTCTTCGGCGCCCGCGTCGAGCACGGCGAGCAGCACGTCGTCTTCGGTGAGAGCGTTGCTCTTCGGCACGACGACGATGCCCTTGCGGTGGAAGTTGTACGCCACGCTGCCGGGGTCGGCCATGTTGCCGCCGTTACGGGACATCGTGGTGCGCACCTCGGCGGCGGCGCGGTTCTTATTGTCGGTCAGACACTCGATCATGACGGCGACACCGTGAGCGGCGTAGCCCTCGTACATGATGGTCGTGTAGTCGACCACTTCGCCGGACAGGCCGGCGCCGCGCTTGACGGCACGGTCGATGTTGTCGTTGGGAACAGAGGTCTTCTTGGCCTTCTGGATCGCGTCGACCAGGGTCGGGTTGCCCGATAGGTCGGCGCCACCCATGCGGGCCGCGACTTCGATGTTCTTGATCAACTTGGCGAAGGCCTTCGCCCGACGCGAGTCGGTGACCGCCTTCTGGTGCTTCGTTGTCGCCCACTTGGAATGTCCGGACATGAATCTCCCGTTGTCTTTGGCTGTCGTGACTTGGCTGTCGATTGGCGCCGGGGTGCGTGCTGCCGCTGGTCGCTGCACCTTGAGGTGCGACCTATTCTAACCCGCGATGCCTGATGGGACGGGCTTCACGCGCCCGGGGTCGCCGCCGCGGCGAGCAACTTGTTCAGGGTGCGGAGGTTGCGGGTGGTCGTGTTCGACCGGTAGCGGGCCTTACCGCTTAGCTTGCTGAACGGGCTGTTGATGCCGATGCTTCTGCGCACCTGCCAGTAGAGCACGCCCACTCCCTTCTGCACCTGCTCCATCTCCGGGTCCCCATTCTCGGCCGCGTCGATCAGTTCGTCGAGCGCGGACTGCTCCGATCCGAATACGACGTACGGATGCCAGCCGTCGCGCTCCGCATCGAACGGGAACGCCTGCACCACCCTGTCGAGAGCGTCCACTGCGACGAGCACGATCCACGCCTGATAGCCGAAGGTGTCGGAGAGCGCGCGTTCGATTCCAGCCTTGAGTGCGGCCACATCCGTCTCCCCCGATGTGAACACAACATTGCCGCTGGCCAGGACCGTGCGTACATCCGAATAGCCGAGCTCACGGAAGACGCCCTGCAGATCGGTCATCGCGATCGTGATCCCGTTGACGTTGATTCCGCGCAGCAGCGCCACCCATCCGGCCATGACCGGAGCCTAGTGACGGAAGCCGGCGGCAGCCACCTTCTTCAGAAAGTATTCGTGAAAGCGGTATTCCCCGGTGATCTCCGGGTGGAAGGAGGTGCCGAGCAGGTTATCCTGCTCGACCGCGACGCAGCGCCCATCAGAGAGCGTGGCCAGAGCGTGGGCGCGGGGACCGACGGCTTCCACCACAGGCGCCCGGATGAAAACGGCGTGCACCGGGGGCTCGCCGAGCACCGGCACGTCGAGGTCGGTCTCGAAGGAGAGCGTCTGCGAGCCGAAGGCGTTACGCCGCACGGAGATGTCGAAGCCGCCGATGCTCTGCTGTCCGGCGATCGCGTCGATGACGGTGTCGGCGAGCATGATCAGACCAGCACAGGTTCCGTAGACGGGCAAGCCGGCCCGCACAGCCTCACCCAGCGGGTCGGCCAGACCGAACGCGCGGGACAGTTTGTCCATCACGCTGGATTCGCCACCCGGTATCACGAGCCCACTGATGCGGACCAGTTCCTCCGGGCGGCGGACGAGTTCGACGTCGGCACCCAGGGACCGAAGAACCTCGGCATGCTCACGAAAATCACCCTGGAGGGCGAGAACTCCAACGCTCACGAACGGATGACTACCAGCCGCGCTCGGAAAGGCGGTGCGGTGCCGCCAGGTCGGACACGTTGATGCCGACCATTGCCTCGCCGAGTCCGCGGGAGACGGATGCGATGACGCTGGGGTCATCGTAGAACGTGACGGCCTTGACGATCGCGTTCGCACGGGCCTGCGGGTTACCCGACTTGAAGATGCCGGAGCCGACGAACACGCCGTCCGCACCCATCTGCATCATCAGCGCGGCGTCGGCAGGGGTAGCAACGCCGCCCGCGACGAAGAGCACGACGGGGAGTTTGCCGGTGGAGGCGATCTCGGCGACGAGTTCGTAGGGGGCCTGCAGTTCCTTCGCGGCAACGTACAGTTCGTCTTTGCTCAGAGCCGACAGCCGTGCGACCTCACCCTTGATGGTGCGGATGTGCTTCATGGCCTCGGAGACGTCACCGGTGCCGGCCTCACCCTTGGACCGGATCATGGCCGCACCCTCGGTGATGCGGCGAAGCGCCTCACCCAGGTTGGTGGCGCCACAGACGAACGGGACCGTAAAGTTCCACTTGTCGATGTGGTTGACGTAGTCCGCCGGACTCAGCACCTCGGACTCGTCGATGTAGTCAACGTTCAGGGCCTGCAGGATCTGCGCCTCGACGAAGTGGCCGATGCGGGCCTTGGCCATCACCGGGATGGAGACCTCGGCGATGATGCTGTCGATCAGGTCCGGGTCGCTCATACGTGCGACACCACCCTGGGAACGAATGTCGGCGGGAACCCGCTCAAGAGCCATGACGGCGACAGCACCGGCGTCCTCGGCGATGCGAGCCTGCTCGGCGTTGACGACGTCCATGATGACGCCGCCCTTCATCATGTCGGCGAGTCCACGCTTGACGCGGCTCGAACCAAAGGCGGAAGTTGTTTCAGTCATAGCTTTGATTCTATTCCTTGGGTGTGGTCGGCTCCGCCCGGCGGGTGCCGGTGAAGAGGTATATACGGCTAGTTGCCATCTTGGGGCCAGCCGCCTGCGACTTCGCGCCGTACATCGCCCAGAAGGCGGGGAATCGCCTTGGTCCCGGCGATGATCGGGAAGAAGTTCGAGTCGAGCGCCCAGCGGGGAACGATGTGCTGGTGCAGGTGCTCGGCGATGCCGGCGCCGGCGATGCGGCCCTGGTTCATTCCGATGTTGAAGCCGTCGCAGTTCGACACCGTCTTGAGTACGCGCATGGCCACCTGGGTCAGACTGCCGATTTCGGCGATCTCCTCCGGGGTCGCCTCGTCATAGGTCGCAATGTGCCGGTACGGGCAGACCAGCAGATGTCCACTGTTATAGGGGAACAGGTTCAGCAACACGTACGCGTGCTTCCCGCGCGCCACGATCAGCGCCTTCTCGTCGGTCATGCTCGGCGCCAGGCAGAACGGGCAGGCGTCGGGCTGCGGCTGCTGGCCGTTCTGGATATAGACCATGCGATGTGGCGTCCACAGGCGCTGGAAGGCATCAGGAACCGCAGCGAACTCGGACGATTGCTCGAGCCCATCGAACTCGTTGCTGTTCTTCTCCATCTCAGACCTGGCCCTGGGTCGTGACCTGGGCGCGCGTCTCGATGGCCGCAGTGATGCGACGGATGGCCTCATCGACCGGAACGCCGTTCTCCTGCGTGCCGTCGCGGAACCGGAAGCTGACCGCACCGTTGTCACGGTCATCCTCGCCGACGATCAGCTGGAAGGGCACCTTCGCCTTGGTGTGGTTTCGGATCTTCTTCTGCATGCGATCGTCGGAGTGGTCAACCTGCGCGCGAACTCCGGCGGCCTTGAGGCGGCCGACAATCTCGTCGAGGTACGGACCGTACTGCTCGGAGACCGGGATTCCGACCACCTGAACCGGGGACAGCCACACCGGGAAGGCCCCGGCGTAGTGCTCGGTGAGCACCGCGAAGAAGCGCTCGATCGAACCGAAGAGTGCCCGGTGGATCATCACCGGGCGCTGGCGGGAGCCGTCGGGGGCGGTGTACTCAAGGTCGAAACGCTCCGGCAGGTTGAAGTCCAGCTGAATGGTGGACATCTGCCAGGTGCGGCCGATCGCGTCGCGGGCCTGTACGGAGATCTTCGGGCCGTAGAACGCGGCTCCGCCGGGGTCGGCCACCAGGTCAAGTCCGGATGCTTCGGCGACCTCGCGCAGGGTGTCGGTCGCTTCCGACCACGCCTCATCTGTGCCGACGAACTTCTTCGGGTCCTTCGTGGAGAGTTCGAGGTAGTAGTCCTCGAGGCCGTAGTCGGCGAGCAGCTTCAGCACAAAGTTCAGGGTGCTGGTGAGCTCCTCCTTCATGCCCTCACGGGTCGTGTAGATGTGAGCGTCGTCCTGCGTCATACCGCGCACGCGGGTGAGTCCGTGCACGACGCCGGACTTCTCGTAGCGGTAGACCGAGCCGAACTCGAACAGACGCATCGGGAGGTCGCGGTAGCTGCGGCCGCTGGAGCGGAAGATCAGGTTGTGGAACGGGCAGTTCATCGGCTTGAGGTAATAGTCCACGCCCTGGCGAGTCATGTGGCCCTCGGCGTCATATTCGGCGTCGAGTTTCATGGGTGGAAACATGCCGTCGGCGTACCAGTCGAGGTGACCAGAGGTTTCGAACAGGTTCGACTTGGTGATGTGCGGCGTGTAGACGAAGTCGTACCCGGCCTCGGTGTGCCGCTTGCGGGAGTAGTTCTCCATCTCCTGGCGGATTATGCCGCCCTTGGGGTGAAAGACAGGCAGGCCGGATCCGATCTCCTCCGGGAAGCTAAAGAGGTCCAGTTCGGCGCCGAGCTTGCGGTGGTCGCGCTTGGCTGCCTCTTCCTGCCGGGCCTGGTAGGCGCGCAGCTCGTCCTTGGTCGGCCACGCTGTGCCGTAGATGCGCTGCAACTGCGGGTTCTTCTCCGAACCGCGCCAGTACGCGGCCGCGAGGCGGGTCAGCGAGTATCCGTTGCCGATCATGCGGGTGTTCGGCAGGTGGGGGCCCCGACAGAGGTCTTTCCAGAGCGTCTCCCCTGTCTTCGGGTCCACATTGTCGTAGATGGTCAGTTCGGCGCCGCCGACCTCGACCGACTCGTTGTCAGCGGTGTCGGCAGCCCCGCCCTTGAGCCCGATCAGCTCGAGCTTGTAGGGCTCGGCCGCGAGTTCTTCCCTGGCTTGGTCGTCGGTCACGACGCGGCGCACGAAGCGTTGGCCCTGACGGATGATCCGGTCCATGGCCTTCTCGAGAGACTTGATGTCCTCGGGCGTAAAGGCCTCTTCGACGTCGAAGTCGTAGTAGAAACCGTCGGTGACGGGTGGGCCGATGCCGAGGCGCGCCGCGGGGTTCACGGTCTGCACGGCCTGCGCGAGCACGTGCGCGGCCGAGTGACGCAGGATGCTGAGCCCGTCGGGCGAACCGATTGTCACCGGTTCGACGACATCGGCCGGAGTCACCGTCGCGGCGAGATCCTTGAGCTCGCCGTTGACGCGCATTGCGACAACGGACCGGTCGGTGAAAAGCTCAAAGCCGTCAGCCACGTGTATTACTCCTCAGTATTGTTCGCACCCCATCAACTTTAGCGGCGCGCCGGGGGCCCCCTCCGCCTGGCCGGCACGGAGGCCCTCTGGGGCGTTCACCTGCGACCACACGACGCCGGATGCTTGGGAACAGTGTTATGGGCAAAGAAAAAACCCCCGAATTACCGGGGGTTTATCTGTGGGCGATACTGGGATCGAACCAGTGACCTCTTCCGTGTCAGGGAAGCGCGCTACCGCTGCGCCAATCGCCCATTTCCTGAAATGTTCTTCCAAGAGTGGAGGTGGGTACGGGATTCGAACCCGTGTATACGGCTTTGCAGGCCGCTGCCTCGCCTCTCGGCCAACCCACCACTTTGGTTTCATACAAAAAGAACCGGCTGTTCGGCCGATTCAATTCGAGCGGATGACGAGATTCGAACTCGCGACCCTCACCTTGGCAAGGTGATGCGCTACCACTGCGCCACATCCGCACGTGTCGGCGTTTCCGCTGACTTGAAAGACTCTAGCCGATTCTGGCCGGGCTCGCCGCACCCTCACCGACGATTCCCTGTGGAGAACCCGTAGAAGGCCCACTTTTCCGCTCATTTCTGAAGCGGTAGCCCGGCGAGTCACCTTTCACCTCACCCGGGGATCGGCGGCAGCCACGGTAGCGGGTCGGGACCGACCGACACGTCGTCGCTGCTTGCCGGCGCCGTCCCGCGCACGGATCCTGTGGAGCAGCTGCCGGGTCGAATCGCTGAACCAGGGACGGTGCGGTGGTTCCGACCTGTCACGTGATCATCCAGGGCGTTTACCCTGGTGGCACGACAGCCCGTGGACGGGTTGACGGCCGACTCGACAAGGTGTAAACGTGAGAGACGGTGAGGGACTTCCACTCAGATCGTTTGAGCACATGGAGAAAAGGGGGACGACGAGCGGTGCGGCTCTGCCAGACGAGCGGCACACCGGTCGCCCGGAATCTGCACTGGAGGATCCTGATGTTCCGCTCCCACGCTCCCCGACCTCATCTTGTCCGCCACTCAGCCGCGCGGCTGCTGGCCGTGACTGTCGTCGGCGTCACCGCGTCCGCTGTGGCCCTCGGCACGGCCCAGGCCACAGGCAACGAGCCCATCGGGGATCCCGTTCCCGACGTGCTACGTTCCGCAGTCCAGGTAGGGCTCCAGACGGTGACAACGGACGTGACGGCCCCACTCGCCGGTGTCACCGCCCCCGGTCAGAGCCGCAAAATGTATCTGGTCGACCAGGTCGGCCAGCTGAAGGAGCTGGATATCGACGCGGCGCGTCCGGTGCCGCACCTACGGACGCTGCTCGACGTCAGCGACGTACTGGCAGGTCCGCTCGACCCCAAGGACGAACGTGGCTTCCTCGGCGCCGCTTTCGCTCCCGACGGGCGGCTGTTCACCTACACCTCGGAGGCCTTCAACCCCGCGATCCCGGCAACCTTCCCTCTGCCGGCCGACCCACCGGGCCCGTGCGATCTCTCTGGAGCGGTCCCGGACCACCGCAGCGTGATCCGTGAGTGGCAGCCTCTGAGCACCACGCCCCTGACATTTGAACCGTTGGCCGAGAGCCGGGTCCTCTTCACGGTGGACCAGCCGCAGTCCAACCACAACGCCGGTGACCTGAAGTTCGGCCCTGACGGGATGCTCTACATCGCCTTCGGTGACGGCGGCGGCTCTGACGACCAGAACTGTCAGACGAACTTCGACGGCAAACCGATGTTTGGGCACGGTACCAACGGCAACGGGCAGAACCCGGCCAATCCACTCGCTGATATCCTCCGCATCGACGTGAACGGCACCAACTCCGCCAACCAGCAGTACGGCATCCCGGTCGGCAACGCGACCGGAATCGCAGGGGCGATCCCTGAACTGTTCGCGATGGGTTTCCGCAACCCGTTCCGATTCTCCTTCGATGCGGCCGACTTCACTGCCGCCAACGCTGGGCAGCCGGCACAGCCTTGGGTCGCGGACGTCGGACAGAATGACGTAGAGGAGGTCAACGTGGTGCACGCGGGAGGCAACTACGGGTGGCGAGTCCGGGAGGGCGCGTTCCTGTTCGACCCCAGCGGCTTCCAGCTGAAGGGATCCCGCTCCGACGGGTTCGTGTTCGCCTCGACGGCCAGCAACGCGACGTTCACCAACCCGGTGGCCCAGTACGACCACGACGACGGCACCGCGATCATCGGCGGCTACGTGTACCGCGGCAGCAGCATCCCCGCACTGCGTGGCCAGTACGTGTTCGGCGACACCTCGCGCCGGCTGAACAACGCCCACGGCCGCCTCTTCACGACATCCGGCGCCAAGTCCGGGCCGCATCGGGTGGCTGAGCTCACAGACGGACCGCTCGACGTCCAACTCATCGGTTTCGGCCAGGACGAGGACAACGAGCTGTACGCCTTGGTCTTCGAGCCCGGCGTGTCCGGGCAAGTCCTGCGCATCACACGCTGAACGGCCAGGGCTCAGCTGGGCTGGACGGGGATGCCTGCGGCCATGGAGGGCATCCTGATTGTGCTCGCGAAGAGCGCGTCGCCGGCCGCTGTGGTAACCCAGTCGAGCCGACCCAGAGCATTCTGGGAGGTGATGACGTGCAACGTGGCTATTCCCTACCGAGACCCGTTTCAGGAGACCAGAACGCCATTTTCGCGCTATCACGCAGCTCGTTCTCGACGCAGGCTCCCAAACAACCGCACGTAGCAGTTCGCTCGAGACGAGCGACAGGGATTTGATCGTCCTGGCGCCAATCGAAGCGAACCTGGAGTTGAGTCCAGCAGAGTGGTATCCGACAGACCCGGGTGAGCGCGTGGCTTCAAAACATGCACGGCCACCCGGTGAATCCTTCGAGGGATCTATCACTGTCGGTGCCGCATCGAGGCCCGGCTACCACTACAACTGGCCCTAGCCGAACCACCGGCGCCGTGCTACGGTCGCCCACATTGCACCCACAACTCGGGGGAAAATGTCTCGTCTAGCCGTGCTCTTGGCGGTCTTGGCCGCACTCTTGGCCGTTTCAATAACGCCGGCCGTGGCCGCCGCAACCGTGACGAAGGCAGAGCTTGGCGGGTCGAGACTCCGGATCGAGGGGACCGCCGTCGCGAACCGCACCATCACCGTGGACGGTGTCGCCTTGGGGGCCAGTGACGGCGCCGGGAACTTTCGGATCGATCTCGACCCCTACCGTCCACCCGCCGACTGTACGGTCGACATCCGCGACGGCTCGACAGCGGTGACCGTGGTCCGGTTGGTCGGCTGTTCGACCACTTCGACGGGCGACACGATCGCGCCGACGACGCCGGCCAACCTGGCGTCCACTCTGAGCGGCTCCACCGCCGGCCTCACCTGGTCGCCCAGCACGGACAACACCGGCGTGACCGGCTACCGGGTCACCCGCAACGGCACAGCGATCACCCAAGTGCTCAATACCTTCTACGACGACACCAACCTGGCACCCGGCACGTACACCTACTCCGTGGCCGCCGTCGACGCCGCCGGGAACCTCTCCGGATCTTCCACGAGCGTGAGCGTCACCGTGGCGCCCCCACCTGCCACCGACACGATTGCTCCCACCGTGCCGACCGGCCTCGTCACCACCGTGGTCGGCAGCACGATCAGCCTGGGCTGGACGCCCAGCACTGACAACACCGGCGTGACCGGCTACCGGGTCACCCGCAACGGTCTTGTGCGCGGTACCACCAACGACACGACGTTTCTGGATTCCGGGCTGGCCGCGGGAACTCATACCTACTCCGTGGCCGCATTCGATGGCGCCGGAAACGTCTCGGCGGAGTCCGCCACCACGTCGGCAACGGTTGCCGCCGCGGAGACGCTCGGTTTCATCACGCCCTCCGTGCTGCCCGACGCGACACTCGGGCAGTCCTACCTCGGCTACATTGTGGCCAGCGACCCGCCGGGGCCGTCCACCTTTCGGTTCAAGGTCGTTTCCGGGAAACTCCCTCCCGGAACGCGCTTCGTCGAGAACACTTTGGCCAACCGGCCGGAGGCCCGGGTCACCGGGGTACCAACCGCCCGTGGAACCTCCACCTTCACCGTCGAGGTCCGCGACGGAACCGGGGCCGTCGCGCGCAAGACCTTCAGCCTGACGGTCCGCTGAGCTCGCCGGTCGCGCGGCCAGGCATCGTCGACCGGCACGGAGTCACCACAAACCCAGGTGATCAGCATGCCCGCCACCATCGCTCGCCAACGCGATCGAGCGGATCATCGATGCCAGGCCGGGCCGGGCGTCTAAGCGCTTCCCGAAGACCCTCCAGAAACGAAACAGGAGCGGCCAGGTCTGGCCACTCCGTGTTGATCGCGAGTTCCCCAATTCAATTTCGGTTTGAGCAAACCGGCTCTGAAGCAAGGAAACGTGGTGGGCGATACTGGGATCGAACCAGTGACCTCTTCCGTGTCAGGGAAGCGCGCTACCGCTGCGCCAATCGCCCAAATCTTGAATTCACTCAAGACGTTCAAACCAAAAAGAACCGGCCCTTCGGCCGATTCAATCCGAGCGGATGACGAGATTCGAACTCGCGACCCTCACCTTGGCAAGGTGATGCGCTACCACTGCGCCACATCCGCAACTGCCCGCAATTCTGCGCGCTTGAAGACTCTAGCTGATTGTCCGGTGCATATTCAAACCGAGCCGCACCGGCGTGTTGTGGTCCTCTCGGTGTGCGCCTGCCGCCCGCTCTGGGCTAGTATCAGGAGTCGCGGTTGCATTTGGATCGCAGGGGGCGATTGGCGCAGTTGGTAGCGCGCTTCCTTCACACGGAAGAGGTCATCGGTTCGAGTCCGGTATCGCCCACACACACAAAAAGAGCCCCGGATCTCCGGGGCTCTTTTGCTTTCTTCGCTGCCGTCGACAACCGGCCCTGCAGCCTGATCAGACCCGTCTACCCGAAATCATCCGAGTGAGCCAGACGATCAGGGCGATGACGACGAGCACAATGCCGACCCAGAGGAGGAAGTTGAGCGACTCAACGAATCCTCCGGTCAGGAGTAGAGCGATGGCGACGATCGCGATGATGACGAGGAGCACATTCATGGTTCTCCACTGCCTTTCATAGATTGTCTTTCATTGATTGACGATTTGGTTGACGATTGCTAAACGCGAGTCAGTCAGTCCTTGAAGGCATCCTTCACGTTCTCACCGGCCTGCTTGAGGTTCGCCTTGGCCTGCTGGGCCTTGCCTTCAGCCTCCAAACGCTCGTTGTCCGTCATCTTGCCGGCGGCTTCCTTGGCCTTGCCAACGGCTTCCTCGGCGGTGTTCTTGATCTTGTCCGAAGCACTCATAGGGCTAGCCCTTTCTCTCGTATCCAATGTTTGCGGTCAGTATAAAACTCCTGGACGCCTTTCACGAGGGGCCGCGAGAACCCACGGCCGACCTCATCTAGGCTGGCAACCATGAACGGGCTGGTCGAACTCTGGGGACAACTTTCCGCCCGCAACGACCCTCTACCTGTGGTCACGGCCTGGCTGACCATCGCCGCTGCGGCCGTGCTCGTGCTGGTGCCGCCCCTGTGGCAGGTCAGCCGCCACGTCATCACGATCGCGCACGAGGGCGGCCACGCCGTGATTGCGACGTTGAGCGGCCGCCGGCTCGGCGGCATCCGTCTACACTCCGACACGTCAGGGCTAACCGTGAGCAGCGGGCGCCCGAGAGGCCCCGGCATGGTGCTGACCCTGCTGGCCGGCTACACGGCACCGGCTCTGCTCGGGCTCGGCGCCGCACGGATGCTCAGCCTCGGCTACGACATCGGCCTGCTATGGCTGCTGCTGGCGGCCCTGGCGCTGCTGCTGGTGCAGATCCGCAACTGGTTCGGGCTCTGGTCGGTGCTCGTCACCGCGGCCGTCGTCTTCGGCATCACCTGGTTCGGCTCTCCCCCGGTGCAGAGCGTCTTTGCCCTGCTGATCACGGCATTCCTTCTGCTCGGGGCCGTGCGCACCGTGATAGAGCTTCAGAGTTCCCGGTCACGGAGCCGCGGCACCGCCTCCGACGCCGACCAGCTGGCACGTCTGACCCACATCCCCGGCGTGGTCTGGGTAGCCGTGTTCTTCGGCGCGACGGTCGCGTGCGCAGGGTTCGCCGGGAGGTTCCTCGGCCTGCTCGCCTGAACCGGCCCCAACGCGAGAGGCTCTGGAGTCAGGAGATCACCGGGATGGCCAAGGTCACCGGGATGGCCAAGGTCACCCAGCGGGGCCTACGGTGAGCGCCGAAGCCGAATGCAGCGTTGCCGACCAGGGCGCAACCGCCCATAACCACGACCAGCAGACCGAGAGCAGACGAACTGAGCGTGGTCCGTGAGCCGCCGCGGGGTGTCATGCCGATTACGCCACAAGAACAATAGTCATTGCGCAAGACTCCTTGCGCATTGACCATTGACTCTGTACAGCCCGCACCTCAGGGATGACCGACCAGCGTTATCGAGCCTCCGGCGTGAGCCAGGTACGGTCACAGTCACCAACGCCGCCGCGACTCAGCCAGCCGCACCGAACCAGGTGGTGACACCGGGCGAGTAGAGCACGGAATCCGGCGCGCGTCCGGCCAGCCCGGGAAACCCCGCCACGGCGAGCAGGGTGTCGTCGAGGGTCACCAACTCGGCCTCAAAGAGCTCCCACGGCTCGTGGTGGTTGCGCAGGTGCACCGTGCGACCGCGCGTGCGGGTGAACAGTGCCCAGCGCGCGGTCAGGAAATCCGCGAGTGGGTCTCCGATAGCCGAACGAAGGGTCGGCCGCACCACGACCTCGGTGTGTGCGCCGGCGGCCAGGTGTCGGCGGGAAGTGTACCGGTACTCCCCCGCCGCCACCTCAAGCCGGGTGCGGGACCACATGTACGGGATCGAGAAGAGCGCCCGAGCCGCCAGCACGGCCGCGAGTCGTGACGCTTCCAGAGAGACGAAGACAACGCCGCGGTGCCCGTAAACGTCCACAGCGTACAGGCGGACGTTCACCTCGACGAAGGTGCCGAAGTAGGGAATGGGCGGACTACCGAAGACCGTGGCGCGGTCAAGCACGAACGGGATCAACCCGACCCAGCTGGTGCCATCGAATTCGTCGGGGACGAGACCCTCCGGCAGCAGCGGAGCGACGACAGCGGCGTCCACCCGCCAGTGCACGAACATCAGGTGCGACCAACGCTGGCTCGCCGACGCCCGCCCTGCCAGCCGAGGCGCGACCGCAGAGATCGGGTCCATCGCGGCATCCGTCATCTGGAAATCTCCCCTTGCTCGCCGGCTTCGCGGAGCCACCTGACATGCTCCGTGAGCATTAACGTTACCCGCCGAGGGAACCGGTTCCACACCGCCGACGCCAAGTCGTTCCCCTCGCCGAAATGAGGCTGAATCCCGGCTTCTGCCGAAAATACCTGTGGAGATATGCCGCCGTACCCCCCATTATGGAGGTTAAGTAAATTTTCACCAGACTCGTTTGAGGACGGCCAAGACCCCGCTATCCGCGATGGAAGCGACAGTTCCTGTGCCCTGTGAATTGCTTCCTTCTTCTTGCGAACGACTGCGCACACTCCCACCCCGGACCACACGTCACCCCCATCCGGACGACACGTCACCCCAACAAGGACGCGCGAAACCATGGCCGAATTGCCCCCTTCCATTCCTCCTGCCCAAGGCCGGCCTCCCGGCCCAACCGTGACCACCGGCCCGACCGACCTTCCGCGGGAGCCTGCCACCACCCGCGTCAATAAGACCGTCTTCATCGGGTCCTCCACCGGCGTGATCCTGATCGCGCTCTGGGCGATCCTGCTGCCCGAGAACGCCGGCGCGGTGATCGGCTCCGTCGTGAACTGGGTCTCCACCAACCTGGGCTGGTACTACTTCCTGATCGTCACCCTGGTGGTGATCTTCGTGCTGGGCGCGGCCGTCTCCCGCGTCGGCAAGACGAGGCTCGGCCCTGACCACTCCCGGCCGCAATTCAGCCTGTTCACCTGGTCGGCCATGCTCTTCGCCGCCGGCATCGGCATCGACCTGATGTTCTTCTCGGTGTCCGAACCCATCACCCAGTATCTTGCGCCGCCCACGGGTGACGGAAGCACCGTGGAAGCGGCCCGTCAGGCCATGGTCTGGACGCTGTTCCACTACGGGGTGACGGGGTGGGCGCTGTACGCCCTGATGGGCCTGGCGCTGGGCTACTTCGCGTACCGGCACAACCTGCCACTGAGCATCCGCTCCGCCCTCTACCCAATCTTCGGCAAACGCATCCACGGACCGATCGGCCACGCCGTGGACATCGCCGCCGTGCTCGGCACGATCTTCGGCATCGCCACCTCCCTGGGTATCGGCGTCGTGCAGTTGAACTACGGCCTCACGTTCATGTTCGACATGCCGGAAAACGTGTGGGTTCAGGGTTCGCTGATCCTGCTGTCGGTCGTCATGGCCGCCATCTCCGTCAGTTGGGGTGTGGAGAAGGGCATCCGTCGGCTCTCCGAGTTGAACGTCATCCTGTCCATCGGCCTAATGCTCTTCGTGCTGATCGTGGGCAACACCAGCTTCCTGCTCGACGCCATTGTGCAGAATATCGGCGACACGCTCAGCCGGTTCCCGGGCATGACCCTCGATACCTTCGCCTACGACCGTCCCGACGCCTGGATGAATGGCTGGACGCTCTTCTTCTGGGCTTGGTGGATCGCCTGGGCCCCGTTCGTCGGGCTGTTCCTGGCCCGTATCTCGCGTGGCCGTACGATCCGCGAGTTCGTCGCCGGCACGATGATCATCCCCTTCGCGTTCATCCTGATCTGGATCTCCGTCTTCGGAAACAGCGCCCTGGCCATCGTCATCGGCGGCGACGCCGGATTCGGCGACGTGGCAATGAATTCTCCGGAGCGAGGGTTCTATTCTCTGCTGGCCGAGTTCCCCGCCGCCCCGTTCAGCGCCGCCGTCGCCACGTTCACCGGGCTGCTCTTCTACGTCACCTCCGCCGATTCCGGCGCCCTGGTGATGTCGAACTTCACCTCGCACCTGAAGGATGCAGATTCCGACGGACCCAAGTGGCTGCGCCTGTTCTGGGCCATCACCACGGGCGTGCTGACGATGTCCATGCTGCTCGTCGGCGGTATCCCGACGCTCCAGAGCGCCACCATCATCATGGGGCTGCCGTTCTCGGCGGTGCTGCTGTTCATCATGCTGGGCCTCTACAAGGCGCTCCGGGTCGAACAGTCCCTCACGGACAGCTACCGCCAGAGCCTGCCCGGCCTGCTCTCGGGCCGGTCGGCGGACACGGCCCGCGGCCGCAGTTGGCGTCAGCGGCTCTCCCGGGCTATGAGCTACCCCGGCCAGCGCCAGGCCGACCGTTTCGTGTCCCAGATAGCCCAGCCGGCCCTGCAGGAGGTGCACGACGAACTCCTAAGCCAGGGCGCCGACGTCTCCCTCAGCCAGGGCGTGGTGGAAGGGCTGCAGATCCCGCATCTGGACCTGCTGGTTTCAATGGGCGAGGAGCGTGGCTTCAAGTACCAGATCTATCCCGTTCAGTTCGACACCCCGACCTATGCGGTGCGGACGGCCTCGTCGGGCGCCAAGTACTACCGCATGGAGGTGTTCTCCCTGGAGGGCAGCCACGGCTACGACCTGATGGGTTACACCAAGGAGCAGGTCATCACCGATGTGCTCGACCACTACGAGACGCACCTGGACTTCCTGCACCTGAACCGGGAAGCACGCGGCGGCAACACCCTGGTGGCAGACGATCACCTGGCCAAAGACAATTGGGAAACCGACTTCGAGTCGGAAGAGGTAGGACAGTGAGCACCACGACAACACTCTTCATCGATGGAGCCTGGGTAGCAGCCTCCGACGGAGGCACCCGGCAGATCATCTGCCCCGCGGACGGCACGAGCGTCGGTACCGTCTCGGAGGCAACGACGACGGATGTCGAGGCTGCCATCCGTGCGGCCCGCACCGCCTTCGACACGGGCACCTGGCCCACCACGCCCGCGCCCGAGCGGGGCGACTTCCTGCTCCGCGTGGCCGCCGGCCTCCGTGAACGCAAGGCCGACTTCGCGCGGGCCGAGACGCTGGACACCGGCAAGCGCCTGCTCGAGAGCGAGATCGACATCGACGACATCGCGAACTGCTTCACCTACTTCGGTAAACTCGCGGGCCAGGACGCCGGGCGCATCGTGGATGCCGGTGATGAGAGCGTGGTCAGCCGCATCGTTCACGAACCGGTGGGCGTCTGTGGCCTGATCGCGCCGTGGAACTACCCTCTGCTGCAGGCCGCCTGGAAGATTGCACCGGCCCTCGCCGCCGGCAATACCTTCATTCTCAAGCCCAGCGAGCTCACCCCGCACACGTCCATCCTGATACTGCAGTTGCTCGACGATCTCGGGCTGCCGCAGGGCGTCGCCAACCTGGTGCTCGGCGCCGGGCCGGTGGCCGGAGCCCCGCTGTCCAGTCATCCCGACGTCGACATGGTCTCCTTCACCGGAGGCCTGGCCACCGGCAAACTGATCGCCGCGGCGGCCGCCGGAACCGTCAAGAAGGTCGCCCTCGAGCTCGGCGGCAAGAACCCGAATGTCATCTTCGCTGACGCCGACTTCGACGCCGCCGTGGACAACGCCCTCAACGGAGCCTTCGTGCACTCGGGCCAGGTCTGCTCCGCGGGATCGCGCCTCGTGGTCGAGGAATCCATCGCGGAAAAGTTCGTCGACGAGCTCGTGCGCCGCGCCAACCTCATTCGCCTCGGCGGACCGTTCGACCCCGACGCCGAAACCGGCCCGTTGATCTCCGCCGCTCACCGCGACAAGGTCACCACCTACGTGGACAAGGGTCTCGCCGAGGGTGCCCGGTTGCGCTGCGGCGGCACCTGGGGCCAGGGCGACCTCGAGAAGGGATTCTACTACACCCCAACCGTGCTCGACCAGGTGCTTCGGGGGATGTCCGTGGTCGTCGACGAGGCGTTCGGCCCCGTCGTCACCGTGGAAACCTTCCGCACCGAGTCCGAGGCCCTGATGATCGCCAACGACACCGTCTACGGCCTTGCTGGCGCGGTCTGGACCCAGGACGCCGGCAGGGCGCAGCGCGTCGCCAAGCTCCTGCGCCACGGCACCGTCTGGATCAATGATTTCCACCCCTACCTGCCGCAGGCCGAGTGGGGCGGCTACGGACAGTCCGGCACCGGCCGGGAGCTGGGTCCGTCCGGCCTGGCCGAATACCAGGAAACCAAGCACATTTACCAGAACACCGCCCCGCAGGTCACCGGCTGGTTCGCGGCCCGGTAACCCGGCGAGATAAGGAATACGGCTATGTCGACAGAACTGACGAACAAGGAATTCGACTACATCGTGATCGGCGGCGGGTCGGCGGGAGCGGCGGTCGCCGCCCGGCTGAGTGAGGATCGGGAGGTGCAGGTGGCGCTGGTTGAGGCCGGCCCCGACGACCGCGGTCTCGACGCCATTCTCCAGCTGGACCGGTGGATGGAGCTCCTGGAATCCGGCTACGACTGGGACTACCCGATCGAACCGCAGCAGAACGGCAACTCCTTCATGCGCCACGCCCGCGCCAAGGTGATGGGCGGCTGCTCCAGCCACAATTCCTGCATCGCCTTTTGGGCACCTCGGGAAGACCTCGACGACTGGGCCGGCAAGCACGGCGCCGCCGGGTGGGAGGCCGACAACATCCTGCCGCTGTTCACCCGGCTGGAAACCAACGAGGACACGGATGCCCACCACGGCCACGACGGCCCCGTACACCTGATGAACGTGCCCGCGCGCGACCCCGCCGGAATCGCGCTCCTCGACGCCTGCGAGCAGACCGGTATCCCGCGGGCCCGCTTCAACGCCGGCACCACGGTCATCAACGGCGCCAACTTCTTCCAGATCAACCGTCAGGCGGACGGCACCCGCGCGTCATCGTCGGTGTCGTACATCCACCCGATCATGCAGCGCGAGAACTTCACCCTGCTGACCGACCTGCGGGCGCGCAAGCTGGTCTTCGACGAGAACCGCCGTTGCACCGGCGTCGACGTCGTGGACGCCGCGTTCGGCAAGACACACCGGCTGACCGCCCGCCACGAGGTCATCCTCTCCGCCGGCGCGATCGACTCGCCGAAGCTCCTCATGCTGTCCGGCATCGGCCCGCGCGCTCATCTGAGCGAGCACGGCATCCCGGTGCTCGTGGAATCCCCCGGTGTCGGCGAAAACCTGCAGGACCACCCCGAGGGCGTCATCCAGTGGGAGGCGAAGAAGCCCATGACGGAGACCTCAACCCAGTGGTGGGAGATCGGCATCTTCACGACGACGGAGGAGGGTCTCGACCGCCCCGACCTGATGTTCCATTACGGTTCCGTGCCCTTCGACATGCACACGGCACGCCAGGGGTACCCAACCACGGAGAACGGCTTCTGTCTGACCCCGAACGTCACCCACGCCCGATCTCGCGGCACCATCCGCCTGCGCAGCAGCGACTACCGGGACAAGCCGCTGGTTGACCCGCGCTATTTCACCGATCCGCACGACATGCGGGTCATGGTCGCCGGCATCCGCAAGGCCCGTGAGATCGTGGCCCAGCCAGCCATGGCCGAGTGGGCCGGCGTGGAGCTCTACCCAGGTGACGCGGTGCAGACGGATGCCGAGATCACCGACTACATCCAGAAGACCCACAACACCGTCTACCACCCTGCCGGAACCGTGCGCATGGGCGCGGAGGCCGACGCCGGTTCCCCTCTCGACCCTCAGCTGCGGGTCAAGGGAGTAACCGGGCTGCGGGTGGCCGACGCCTCGGTGATGCCCGAGCTGGTCACGGTGAACCCGAACATCACCACGATGATGATCGGCGAACGCTGCGCCGATCTGGTGAAGGCGGCCCGCGCGGCCGTCTCCGCCGCGCCGCGCTAGCGCAGCGGAGCCTAGACCGCACCTGGGTCGCGCTACGCCTCCACGGCGGGCGCGGCCAGGGCGTGGTCGACGTCGGCCTGCTGCCTGGTTGTGAGCGGAGCCTGCGACGTGGAGGTCGTCGTCGCGGCGGCACCGGCTGCGACGCCGCCGACGAGGTTGCCGAGCAGCTCCCGAATTCCGAGGCCCATGGTGGACTTGAGTACCCCGTCGACCTCGCTGAAACCAGACGCGACGTTCTTGGTCAGTTGACTGGCGCCATCCGTGGAGATGACCGTCAGGCTGTCGATGTTCGACATCGGGGCAGCCAGCTCTCGGGCGATCTCGGGCAGCATCTCCACCATGCGCAGCTGGATCAGCGCCTCGCTCTGCTCGGCGACGGCCTCGGCCGACAGCCGCGTGGCGGTCGCCTCAGCGGTACCGCGGGCGAGGATCGCGTCGGCCTCGGCCTGACCCTCCGCACGGAGGGCTTCCGCGTTGGCGATTCGGCTGTCCCGATCGGCGTTCGCGCCGGCCACGGCGGCCTCGGCCGCGGCGATGGCGGTGACCCGGATGCGGTACGCGTCGGCGTCGGCGATCGCGTTAACCTCGGATTCAAGCTCGGCTTTCCGGAGCGACGCGCGCCGCTGGGCGGTGAGCTCCTGCTCCTGAACGATGGCCTGCTGGGCTTTGGCCTCGGCCAGCGGCTTGGCCGCGGCGGCTTCGGCGGCGGCCTTGTCGGTGTCCAGTTGCAGCGCGGCCTTCCGCAGTGCGAGGGTATTCTGAGCCTCGGCAATGGCCTGCTCGGCCAGGATGGCCGCCTCCTGGGCCTCCCGGTTGGCCTGGTGCTCGGCGACCTCGGCCTGGCGCCGCACCTTGGCCTGCTCGGCGCGGCCGAGGTCGCGGATGTAGTCGTTCTCGTCGGTGATGCCCTTGATCTCGAACGAGTCCACGTCGACGCCCTGATTGGCCAGGGACTCCCGGGCGGTCGCCAGAACGGAGGAGCCGAGCTCGTCGCGCTTTTGGATGATGGTCATCACGTTGGTGCCACCGATCGAGGACCGCAGCGAACCCGACAGCACCTCCTGCGCGAACCCATCGATGTTCTTGTCCTGGCCCAGGAACCGCTGCGCGGCGGCACGGATGGCGGCCGGGTCGTCACCGACCTTCACAATCGCGACGGCTTCTACCGTGAGGGTGACGCCGTTCTGGTCCTGGGCGACAGCCGTGATCTCGATCGCCCGGCTCCGGAGGCTGATTTTGAACGCCTTCTGGAAGAACGGGGTGATGAACACTCCCTGGCCGTGCACGACCCGCTGCCCGGATTCCTCCAGGGTGGCACCATCAACGATGGTCTTCTTCGATTTCTTGCCGGTGATGACCAGAGCCTCGTCCGGCCCCGCGTTCTTGTACACGGTCTTGGCGTAGATCAGGCCGATCAGGAAGACGACGACGCCCAGCGTGATGAGACCGGGGATGGGGCTGAGTAGGAATTCGAACATGGGGTCCTTCCGTTCCGCCGGCACGACGGTCATGCGCGTCGCTTGGCACACCGAGCGGCGCGCGGGGACCAGACTCTCGAATCCTAGTGGCCCGAGTCAGGCGAAGCCATTCCCATTCGGGGGGGGATCAGAGCAGACCGCGCTCGTGCGCGATGATCACGGCCCGGGCCCGGTCGGTGGCCTCCAGCTTCTGATAGATGCTGCGCAGATGCGTTTTGATGGTATTCGGGCTGACATTGTGCTTGCGGGCGATGTCAGCCACGGATTGATGGAAGGGCAGCTCGCGCAGCAGCTCCCGTTCCCGTGTGGTGAGGGGCGCGGCCGGGACCGGACGGGTCTCGCCCGGTCCCTGCCCCGCCACCGTCAGAATGCGGCTCGCGAAACCGTCCAGGTCCCCCCACCGACCGATCCGGGCCCCCAGAAGCGACACCCCGAGCCCGCCCGCGGCCAGGAAGGCTCTCTCGACTCGTAGCTGCGCGGCCAGGCGCAGCGCCTGCACCACACGGGCATCCGCTTCGACAGGCCGCTCGTTCTCCACGGCGATGCCGGCGAGCACGAGCCAGGCAGTCACGAGAGTGGACCCGCGCCAGCACCGGGCGGTCGGCGTTGCGGCGGCTTCCAACCGCCCGTCGGCGCCGCGGCGGCCCCGAGCCGGCGGGTAGGCCAGGGACCTGAGCAGCACGGCCTCGAGCGAGTTCGCGCCCAGCACTACCTCCACCAGGTGGGCGACGCGTCTCGCCTCGGCCCTTCCG
>Ga0136639_10000155_pt1 | contig 20602 bp, 21 predicted proteins | sample AntDrymUQ8592106_2_FD_113739 | JGI IMG/M metagenome (GOLD analysis project Ga0136639, IMG submission 113739) | Polar desert sand microbial communities from Dry Valleys, Antarctica - metaG UQ859 (21.06) | ecosystem: Environmental > Terrestrial > Soil > Desert | place: Antarctica: Dry Valley...
CGGTGAGGGGAGAGGCTTTCGACGGTGAAGGGGCCAGCGACACGGCAGATTGTTTTATTTTCGTAGGGTTTGTCGTAGAGATATTCTTGGTCGGCTTTGGCAGCGATCGAACCGTCAATTTCTTTTTGTCTGGCAATGCGTTGTTTCCACCAATGTTGATGAAGTTCTTTTGCAGTGTTTGACCATTTCTCATCGGCTTCGCGGGGGATTTGCCATTCTTCCCAATTGGTTTTTAGTTCTGTATTGAGAGATTCGCGAAGGGGTTCTAGTTTGGTTTGGTAGGTTTCCCAAATAGTATCGATTTCTGTGTTGTTGGCGATCGATTTCAAGGTGATGTGGGGAACACGATCGTAAACAAAGCCTAGTCTTATATTGTTTTGGGTGGGAGATTCTGAGGGAATAGTCCGGGTAATTTGGGCTTCTTTCTTTTGACCTTCGGAGCTATCTGCTAGTAGGTAATAGGGATAGCGGGCACCCATGATGCGGGCACGGGCTAGAGCTAGAGCTACGCGGGAAGTGTCGATCGTGATCCAGCGTCGTCCCCATTGCTCGGTGACGTAGGCAGTCGTACCAGAACCACAGGTCGGATCTAGGACTAGATCGCCTGGGTCTGTAGTCATTAAGATGCAGCGTTCCAGAATTTTTGTACTTGTTTGTACAACATAAGTTTTATCTTCTGTAAAATTGCCTGTCGCAGTATCTGACCATGTATTAGTTCTTAATATCACAGGAAAATCGTCTGCATATCGAACATATCGTAAACTATTTTTTGCTGTATGGATTCGTTCGGATCTAGAGAGACGTTCTAATCCATTAGTTGTAGTTTTCCAATGTTGATTGCTAGAAATCCGATACGGTTTCTCCCTGAACGAGAAAGGAGTATCGACTGAAGAAGCTCCTTGTGAGGTAAGAGAAGTCGGTTGATAGAGCCTTAAATTATCTGATAAAGAGACAATACCTTTCTTCTCATCAGCAGTTAACCCCCTCCTATCAAAACCATCCACTTCTACTACCCATTGATAGTGACCTGACGTTGCTGTTCTCTCCGCAATCTCGAAACTAGGTCTAAATTTTACTGATTCGCGATGTTTTGAGTACCAAATTATATAGTCATTTGTATTTGGAATTGTTCCTGAATTAAAACCTCCTGTTTTCTGAGCTACTATCTCGCTAACAAAATTCTCATCACCAAAAATCTCATCCATCAACGATCGAACTCGATGAACATTCTCATCACCAATCTGCACAAAAATCGATCCACTGTCTGTCAACAAATCCCTCGCAACTGTCAGCCGATCTCTGAGATACGTTAAATATGAATGAATCCCATCCCGCCAAGTATCCCGAAATGCCTTCACTTGTTCAGGTTCACGAGTAATTTGTTTTTTGTCCCCATCCTTCACATCCCGACTCGTCGTTGACCACTGAAAATTAGAGTTGAACCTAATGCCATAAGGCGGATCGAGATAAATACATTGCACCTTCCCCCGCAACCCTTCCCGCTCTGCCAAACTCGCCATCACTTGCAGACTATCGCCCAAAATCATCCGGTTCGTCCAGTTAGCATCATGCTGATAAAACTCAGTCGATGCAGCATCCTTCGGCAACCCATTGAAATCCGCAAACAAATCAGTTTGAAGATCCGTCGTCAAAGCCTTAGTATCTGCCGTTTGTCGCCGCAAATCTTCAATAATTACCCTCGGCTGCACCTTCTCCTGGATATACAGCGGCGGCGCACTCACCACCAAATCCGACCAATCCTGCTCATCCTTCCCCCGCCATACCAACTGCGGATCGAGATCCCGATTACGCCGATCGTAGGCCACCTGAATCGGTCTTTTCTCATCATCAGCCATCACCGACTGAAACTCGGCTGTAGGGATATACTTCCGACGCGACTCCTGATGCGTAAAGGATTCGACAGGTTTAGGGGGTTGGGACTTGGGTTGACGAGGTGGCATAGCGTTTAGGTAGGATAACTAAATTAAAAATAAAGATTGCGCTAGGAATCAAGAACATCAGGATTCTTCAAAGACTTTTCTCTTCTGGCAAAGTAGCCTGTGACCGCCCCTACTATGATTCAGGGCAAAATCTTGATTACCACCCGTTTATTTATAAATAACTTGCGACAGATCCTTTTTCGTTTCGGTCAGAGCCTGAATCGTATCAATGTTCATGTTAGTTCCTCACTCCTACTTCGATAGTCTCCGATCGATCGTGGATCATCGCATCTTCCACAACCTTCTTAAATTCTGACTCAATTTCAAACACAGCCGTAAATTCAACAAACGCCCAACGTCCAAAACCACCTAAATTATTCACCCCCGGAACCCAATAGGTCATCATCGTATTCGCCTTGTCCTTTGCATCTTCCCCTCGGTAGCCCTTAATCTCCACAATCAAATTCAGTAGATCTTCACGGCCATCATCAATCTGCACAATAAAATCTGGCAGATACTTTCGCTGCATTGAGCCATTTAGATAAGGCACCTCCAGCCCTAAATTCTGATTTTTGACATAGGCTCGTACCCGTGGATGCGCCTCCGCTACCCGACAAAACTCAGCTTCCCAATCGCTATCACACACCACCCAATTAATTTGACAACGACGCGGATCCGTTTGCCAGCGCGTTTCCTTTGATGTGGTGAAATTCACATGAATCGTAGAGCCAGTTGGGTTATAGGCATCTAAAATTGCTTTAATGGGGAAATTTCCGACCCGATCTTCGTCAATGGCGGTTTTAATACGATTGCAAGCCATATCCGCAATCTCTTGATAAATCAACTGCGCCATCGTAGTCCCGCCCGTACAGCGTAAATAGCCACCTTCCAACCACTGACGAACAATCTGTTTCAATTGCCCAAACAAGTACAGCTTTGGTTCTTCTCCTGGATCGCGATAGCGCTTATAAAGTAAATGCTTTGTCAAATGAAACATAATGGTGGACTGACGCATAGCATCCAAACGCTTCACATTTAATTCCACACTTTCGCCCAAAATCCCCTGATTCTGCGTCACCGAAGGTCCGACCAGCATCGGCGTTAGCTCTAGTACTGAATCTCTTGTAAAGTGAGCCGTTAGCTTTTCTTCCGGCAGCTCCACCCGATAGCCCGCCACACGCGGAAAGGTAATTTCTAAAGCATCACGATCGGGCTTCATTGCTTTAACCTGTACCGTTTCCCTCGGTGGCTTCGGAGGCGCAACCACAGGCTTTGCCGTAAAGTCAAACGGGATGCCCAACACATCCGCATACTCCACGTTAAATAGCCCATGCTCATTCAAATCATAGGAATATCGTCGCAACGCCCGACCTACCACCTGCTCACACAAAAGCTGAGTACCAAACGCTCGAATCCCCAAAATATGGGTCACAGAGTTTACGTCCCAACCCTCGGTCAGCATCGAAACCGAAACAACACATCGGATCGACTCCCCTAGCTTGTCTTCCTTCCCGACGGTGTTCATCACCTCTCGCAACAAATCCTGATCCGTAATGCCTTGCCCAGCATTGAGATCACCAGTGCGCTGCACCAAATCTCGACGGAACCGATCGATTTCATCTGCCGCCATACTGCGAAAGTTATCATCCAGCGCTTCCCCAGACTCTAACTGTTCGCTATCAATCAACAGCGTGCGCGGACGTGCTAACCGATTCCCGTGCTCATCATAGTTCCGAAATAGAGGCAACCGTCCAGCATGGGGCGTAACACTACCATCGTCCTGCACCCGATCGAACCCGGAAATAAAGTCATGCACCAACTTAGAGGTAGACGTGTTGTTGCACACCACAATAAAAACCGGAGGCACCCGAATCCCAGCCTGTTCCCAGAGTTCATAGGTCTTTTCATAGTGACCGTAGAGTGCTTCTAGTGCCGTTTGCAATTCCGCTGGCAAACTCAACGGATCAAGAATCTGCCCAGCTTTACCCCGTCCTTTTTTCGGCATCTTCTGGCGAATGTGTTCCCACAAATTGCGGAACTTAGGCATTTCGCCACCGGGGACATTATCCGCAACAGGCACCCGTGGCAGTTTAACAATGCCGCACTCGATCGCATCCATCAATGAGAAATCGCTCACCGTCCAAGGGAACAACGTCCCCTCGGCATATCCAGAACCTCGCAAAAAAAATGGCGTTGCGGATAGGTCATACACCATATCCACACCCAGCTTGCGCTTCACAATTTCTAACCCAGAAATCCAAAGACGAGCCGCTTCGTTATTCTTCTTGGCTTCGTCCCTTTCGTCTCCCTTTAAATCTGAAAGATCTTCATTCTGAGGTTTTTCGCGATAGCAGTGATGCGCCTCATCATTGAGAATCATGACATTCTTAAGCCCCATCAGTTCTGGCATCACCCGCTGAAGCATCTGCCCTTCCGTTTCCAACGTTTGCAAATCTTCCCCTCGCCCCTTCAAAAGCAATCGTCCCACTTTAGAAATATCCAGCCGCTCCCGAAGTTTAAACGAGTGGTAATTTGTGATCACAATCTTGGCGCGGGCAATATCTGCCAACATATCATTCGGCACTAATTCTCGACTGGCATAGTAGCTGTCTGGATCATTAGGTTGGAGAACTCGCAGACGATCGCGAATCGTAATGCCTGGAGTCACGATTAAGAATCCGCGAGTAAACCGCTTGCTTTGGGGATGTCGCACAGCATTCACGGTTTGCCACGCAATCAACATCGCCATCACAGTCGTTTTCCCTGCCCCAGTTGCCAGCTTCAGCGCTACCCTCAACAGTTCTGGATTGGCCTCCCCATTAGCACTCTCAATATGATCCAGAAATTGCTGCCCGACTTTTCCTAACTTAGGCGCAACCTCTGCTAACCAGATTGCCGTCTCCACAGCCTCAACCTGACAGAAAAAAGGCCGAATCGCTTGAAAGGGATGCGATCGCCAATGTTCTAGTAATCGAGCCGTCTCTGGAGTTACTCGCCAGTCGCTGGGATTGGCTAACTGTCGCCAAGCGGCAACCTGTTCTCGAATACTGTTAATGATTGGAGTCGGGTCATATTGTTGTGTTTTAGTAGACAGACCATCGCCACTGTATAAGACTAATTCTGTCTGTATTCCTTGACCTCTACGCTTTTTAGGCTTAGGAATCGGTGTAATAAATTCAGCCCGCCGCCGCCGAGGAAGGATTTGAGTCGTTGGTTGACCGTCCGGATCTAATTCCCAATGTTGAGCAGGACAGGCATAGGGCGAGTTAAGGATTGGATGCTCGAAGAATTGATCGGTCACGAAACCCGCCGTTTTTTAATCGTCAATGCTGCTCATTATATTGCTTGAATGGCGCAGGCTAGAGGTGAAACCTATCAAGTACTCGTGCATAAATAGTTGAACATCGAGCTTGCATGGTTAATGACTTTCATGCTTTTTGATATGAAATTAAATTTGCATAAGTACTTACAGCTATTCTCCTCCATCCTTTATACAATGGCACTACCAACCACGACTGCGACTTTAGCGTTGAGAAAACCCGTGGGCGATCGCAATCCCTCTAGACAACTACTCGCAGGCTATACCGTCGCCATCACGATCGCGTCTTGTGGTGTAGTTTGGATCGCCTTGGCTCCTGTAGAACGGTCCAAGCCCTTGTGCTTTTAGTGATTTACATGTGCCTGCAATGTATCCAGATTTCGGGATGCTTACTTGAGTTGAACAAGTATTTTTCCCTTTCCGAAAATCCCAGGGCATGACGACACAGTTTTGACTCCAAATCCCTAGCCGCCCTTTTTTGGCGTTGGTTTCTGCGTCGAGGAATTGCTGTTTCGTTCCATTGCATCCACTCAAATATTGACGATACACGGCGGCGTGACCCGATCGCACCATACGGAGATTTACAGAATTTCCATCCACAAATAGCTCGGCAACTTTGCGGCCATATTTATCATTTTCAATTTCACGCACTCGTACTGTGGATCCAACAGGAACCAATGATTTTAAATACTGCGTAGATGCGGCTCCCACTGGTACCTGTGCTCTCTCCGGTGCATCAATGCAAGCAAGCCGAATAGTGATTCTTTTAGATGGCCCTTGAACTGCCAGAGTGTCGCCATCACCTACCGAGATGATTTTTCCATTGAAATCTGCTCGCGCTTCTGGGGCACATCCAAGGATTCCGACGATCGCGATTAGCAGTAGGAGCAACTTCATAACGATTCCGAATAAGGGTGAATATTCCAAGCTTCCCCTTTTTATGGCCCAAGTTAGCAAGGTAATCCGTGTTTACCTTGCTAACTTTTGGATTTTTCGGCAAAAACTTTTTCAGAAATTTTGTACATAAACTGTACGCACCGGGAACGGAAAAAAATTCGGCCAAATCCCTCACCCCCCCGATCGGGCGGCAAGATTTTAGATCCGATCGGCTAGGCGCTTGGATATTTCGATCGCAAGTTCGCGGCTGAAGGCTTGTAGGGTTTCGCGGTAATTTTCAGGGCGATCGGTCTTGAGTTTTTTGAAGGTTGCAATGTCTTGGGGAGTTACGATCGCGGCCAGGAAGCACTCGATCGCTTGGACCGTTGGGGTCGGTTGGGGAATCATGCGATCACCCCCCATTCCAGCAATTCCTCTCGTGATGGGTTGTATTTAAAACTGAAAGTTTCAGGCTCATTTCTAACCAGAGGTATCGGGTCTAGAGGCGGTTTTAGGGGTGTCACTGATGTCTGTATTAAGTCTAAATTTTGAATGTCTGTGACGGGGTTAGACCGTCGCTCTATAACGATTTTCAGCCATTCCAATTGCTCTAGATCGATGCTGTAGAACCGGACCCGCTGCCCCTCAATCCGAAGTTGTTGCCCCTTTCGCTTGAGACCTACCCAGTCCAGAATCACCCCGATCGTCTTCATGGGTGAAATGTTCATCGCGCCGCCCCATCCAAAGGCCCGTTGATAATGTTCTGAATGCGCTTGGATAAATTCGTAAATGGGCGTGATGATCTCCGGTGTGAGCTGGATGATTTCCCCTCGCCATATTCCCCGAATCAACTCACCCGCGCCGCTTTTCTCAATCAGGCCACTCTGAACCGCTGCCTTGCTCCAATCCTGTGGAGTGGAGGCGTTACGGTCGATCGATTCTGCGGTGTAAGTTTCAGCTTTAGCTGCGTCTAGAACCCGCTCTAGATTCCTAATTTGTGCCTTTGTTCGACCCCCGCGATCGGCGAAAACATCCACTGCGGTGACTTTCTCCAGACGATAGAACAGGGCAAGATAATATTTCTCTACTTGAAGTCTTTCTTCTGTAGATAGAGACTCTTTCTCAGCTTTTTTCTCCAGTGCTTTAATTTCATCCTCAGTTCGAGCTGCCGCCGCTTCGACCGCCGCCGCGTGAACTGTTTTAAGTTTCCCCGCCGCTGATGTGATGGCCTTACCGACTTGTTTCACCACCTCCGCTGCGATCGTTGAGATGAAGGGGTTAACTTGCTTCCCTTCTAATCGGAGGTGCGCTAGAACCGTTTCTCGTAGCGCCATCATTCCAAGGTTCCGGGAAACTTCGATTGTGGCTAACATCTTCAGGTTTTCAGACTGCCAGTCTGTTCCCTCAACTGACCGCGCCGTTTCTGGAGAGAGTGAGTTAAGAACCAACCGGGCGGAAGCGGTCCCCATGGTTCTGAAGTCTTTGAGCCATGCTTTCTGATTTAGCGATCGTCCCCACTGGCTATAAGCGCCGCCCCGTTCTGCTACCCAGAGATAGAGCGGGGCATCCGACCGGATCCGGTCAGGGGCTTGCGCGATGTCTTGGGCACTAATTGAACCGCCCGTGTAGATGCCCCATCGACTATGAATCCGATCGGTGTGGTGCTTAATCGAAAATCCTTGTGTGATCGATGGAGACGACAGGATGAGCTTAACGCCCATCATGGCTAATTCTGGGAGGATTGCCCCTTTACTCTCGGTTAAACGCCGTTGAAGATCTTCCCCGCTCGTTTCCTGAGTTATTTTAAGGGTTTTGATATTCTGTTCACTCAGTTCAGTCTCTAAAGCGTCTATCAGGGTTCTAGAGTCTGAGTTCATGTAGACAAGTTTTCCGTCTGGGATGGCTTGCACCTGACTGATGAATTCTGCGAGGGCTGTATTTTTCTTCCCGGTCAGATTGTGGACGGCATAACCTAGCGGCTTGCGTTCTGACCGGACAAGGTACGCCCGTTCCCCTCGAATGGTTTCGATGTGACGGATTGCGTCTTCGGTCAGGTCTGCATCTGCCAGAATCACTAAGTCAGCTTCACGGATCCGCCGATCTAGTTCGGTAAGTAGGACCGGACGTAATCCGTTTTTATTACAGAGTCTGGATCCAAGAATGAATTCTAGACCCGCTGTCAGTTCATCCAAAATCAGAACCTTAGCGCCTAATCGTTCAGCTCCCAAGAGGGACGGGTAACAGACTGAAGCGCCTGTTACGGGGTTGCCGTTACGGTCTAGCGCTTGGGTGCCATACCGATCGCCGTCCTGGAGCAAGATGCCGTCCCAGTCACTCGCCTGATCACGTCCGATACTTCTCCGGTGTGTGACCGATAACCAAGGCCGATCGCCCCGTAAGAGGCCGATCGCTTCTGATTTTCCGCTTCCTTTTGCTCCAAGTAAGGCCACAATTCCCGATACAGGAAGGCTCTCAGCGATTTCCTTGAATTCCCGATCGCCAATATTTAAATCACCTTTCCGTTTCACCCGGCTCGATAGGCGAGTGATGATATTGGATTGGACCAACGGGAGCGCCTGACGGTGTGAGGTTTCCCAGGCCGCCGCGCCTTGATTTGTGATCAGGTCGTCTACGCCTTTCCCTAGATTTCCATCCCATGACGCGATCGTGATGTGACTGCCCGCCGTCGTCAGTGCGCCGCCAAATCGGGATAGCGCGATTGAGACTTTCTGACGGGTTTCGATTTTGCTGTCTTGGTCGAAGGCTAGGACGATAGGACGGTCTGCGACGGCAAAACGTTCTAGGTCTGGGATGAGAGCGGGTTTGATGAACGGAATCCCTAGGGCATCTTTGACCCGATAGCCTGCGTTCACGCCGTAGACTGCGATGGCGATGTAACCCTGTGATAACAGGCTGAGAGACTTTTTGCTCCCTTCTGTGACGATGATTTCTAGTTCGGGATGGTCTGATAACCAGTCCCAGAAGCTGCCTACTGTAGGGACTTCGACACCATAACGATCGCCGATCTGCTGTCTGATTTCTGATGGGATGGGGGGGAGATACGCCCGTGAACCTTGGTTCTTAGGGGCTTGGTACCGCTGGGGGTTTCCGTTCTTCCCGGTCATGGGGATTTCTGGTTTCCCTTGCCATATGGATCCGTCTTCATTCTTGAAGAGGGCTAACGTACCGAAGTTATGGGGCGATTTACTTTGCCAGAATCGGGAGACGGTTAGCTCTAGGGCTTCATGGGTTTCCCAGTTTCCCTGGTCGTCTATGAACCCGATCGAGGCCGCGTAGAGATCTGCTGTGATGCCGCTTCCTGTAAGGCATTCAGACCGGAAACGGTCCCGGAAACCGTCCCCTTTTTTGAGGTCAATCATTGGATCCACCCCCCTCGATCGCCGTCAACAGACGATCGACGATGCGCGATCGCCATCGTGAATAGGGTTTTTCCGTTATCCGATCGATGATCCAATGCAGGGCAAATGTAATTACATTGGATCTACATTGGGTTATGATGGATCCGCATTGGGTCACGATGGATCCACATTGGATTACGATGGATCCGGTGTGGACTATAGTGGATTCACATTGGTCCTCCGATCGTGAAAACGTAAAAAGCTTAAGCGTTAATGTAAAAAAGTTGCGTTTTGGTTTGAAAAATGACAACATAGTTGTGCTCGTGTACGCGAAAAATCGCGCCCATAATCCGATAAATCTTTTCCCCCGCCGTGGTAAGTAGAGAAAAAGATTTTCGGGAACAATAATTGAAAGCCCGTTTGGAACCTAGGTTTCAGACGGTTTTTTGATGTTTTAGTGCTCGATTGATTAGATTTCGGATCCAGATATTTTGGTCAGGCATGGAATTGAGCGCCGCAATCATTTCGGGAGTCAGTCGAAATGATCGCGCGATCATAGGTAATTTCTTCATGAGATAAATTAGAAAAATTGGTAATAAAATATTAGTTTATTTTCCCGCCCCGTACACGATCGCAGACAAAAAACCCGTGCTAATCAGCACATCCCTTGAAACTGTCATCCGTCAACCTCTGTTTTCTTAGGCTTACCCGCGCCCGATCGCTTCCCGCCGCGCCCTTCTGGTAGGGGTTCTTCTGTAACGGGGATGATTCCTAAGCTTTTCAGATTCATCATTAACAGTTCCTCTACATAGGCGTTAGAACTCTTCCCGGTCAGGTCTTTGACCTTTACGAGTGCATCAATGATGCGAGTGTCGAGCCTGAAGCCCTTGTCTTTACGTGGCATTTCTGCGGAATACATAACTGCACCTTTATTTAAAGTTTATCCCAGCATTATAGCAAGCAAAATAAGAGGTTTTTGATTAGATTCTCTTATGCAGATAATCTATCAAAAGCCTCTTATTTTGATAGGGAAACATAGTCTAGAAATGGGCTGTGTCTCTTTGTGCTGCAAGCTTTTATCTATAAGAAGTTCTCATATCAAAAACCTCTCACTTTGAAAAGAATCGCGCTATAGTAGATACATCAAACGAAACGGCCTGAGTCACCGCCCCCAAGATTCCTTGAGTGAGCATAGGTGCCAAATTCACTAATGCAGGCCGCTCCAATGACGAGCGCGACGGTCACAACCCCGATAGATGCAGAGTGGTGAAACCTTCTCAATCTTCAGGCAATCAAAATGACTACTTCAAACACTCTCGTCTATTCGATCGAAGCTGCTAAGAGAATCCTCAATCTAAAATCCGGCGTTTCAAAAGTTGTCGAATGGGCGTGGGTCGTGTTGGTAGTCGGTAAAAACTTCAGCAAATTTATGTCGAAGAAATTATTTAAAAAACATTTTGTTGATCATAAAAAAGAACAGGCAAAAACGATCGAGATTGTTCAAGATTCTCGATCGCAGTTCACTGCAAAATCTGGCACTAAGGTCTATCAATTAGAAGCCACTCAAACCGCCATCCGATGCACCTGTGAAGACTACCGAATTCAGTTGGGCACGATCGGGCAAGCGGTCTGTAAGCACGGTTACGGGGTGCTAAATACATTAGGTTTTGACTCTCTCTCAAGTTATATTGCCGATCGAAAACACAGCCCACAAGCTCAAGTCTCACGGGCTTCATCCATGCCTCAAGTCTCGATTCCCAATAGCCGATCGAGTTCTGAACCCCGGAAAAAAGGGCGATCGGTTGATTAATTTGGCGGCTCTAAGCAAGCTGAAAATACTGCTTATCAGTTCTTATTAAGAGGCTCAAAAATGGATTTATACGATCGCTTTGTCGGTTCAATCACTCCAGAACAATTCGTCGTCGGATTCTCGGACCGACCTGATCCGATACAGGCCGCGATTGATAATCTGCTGAAAAAATGGCCATGGCCTGATGCTCCCACTCAAATCGAGGCCATGATTTACGGGGCCATTATTTACGAGTACGTGGCGAGTAAATTGGGAACCGCTTAAACCATTGCCTACAAAAGATTCCAAGCGCTCTAGAACAATTTGGAGCGCTTTTTTATTGTCAAAATCCACCAATTATTCAGGACAAATTCAAAATGACGACTTCCACAATGACCGCTCAAACCCTTACTATGAGCGCTTCTCAATTCATTCCCATTGGCCTAGATGTTGGTAACGGTGCTGTAAAAATGTTTTCAGCACTGGGAGAAACCATTTTAGAAAGTTACGTTCTTTATCTGAATGAACGCGCTTCACACTGCCAGATTGGATATGTGGAATATCTCGAAGGAAGCCGATCGGATTTATCAGGCAAGCAATGGATCGGCGGTGAGAATGCTTACTATCAATCACCGAGTGGAATCACCCGCGTAACAGACGACCCCACCGGGAAAGTTCAACTGTGCTTACAACTCCTGCTATCGGCTCTCACAGTGCAAAGCTACCGCCCTGAGTGGAGCTTAAATATCTGTGCCAGTGTTCACGATGGCAAAGTATTCGGGAAGTCCATCAAACAAGCCCTAGACGGTACTCACAAGATTCGGATTAATGGCAAGCTCACAACCGTCAATATTCGCGTAGACCGCGTTTTAGAAGAGGGTTCAGGCGTTGCAGTCGCATTGAATAAATCATTCGATTTTAAGAATGCTTTGCTATTCGATTTAGGGAATGGGACAAGCATCGTAAGCAGCTTTAACGGGTTGCAACTAACCGATCGCAACTACGTTCCAGATGCAGGCGTAGAGGCACTTATAGACGCGATCGCAACGTCCGACATCGTTCGGAAACATCTCTTGAAACCCGCCGATCGTCATCTCATCCGACAGGGGATTGAAAAGGGTGATTTCAGTTATGGAACTCGGAATGATAGCTGGAATTTTAAAGATGCTTATGTCGCAGAACTTCCTAAATGGTTTGAATCTGGCTTGAAACCAATGCTGAAAACCGCCGAATCTCGCATGAGTTCATGCACGGCTGCGATCGCTGTTGGAGGAGGTTCGCAACTTCCAGGGGTGAAGGCAATGTTAGCAAAAAAGAACATCGATGTCCCAGACAATGCCCGATTTTTGAACGCTAAAGGGCTGTATCAAGTTGCTCTAAGAGGCTGTAATTAATCGAATGGCAATTACTGCCATTCTCTGCCACTAATTGCCATTCTCTGCCACAAACTGCCATTCACTACTAATTCAATGGAAACCAATTCAAACCCTTACACAGTCAGAGATTTAGGCGACATGACTACAAAACAAGTTGATAACGACGATGGTAGTAATTGCCACTCACTGCCATTCTCTGCCACTAATTGCCATTCATTGCCAAAAACTATTAGGGTATCGATTTCTAAGCCACAGCATATTGAACTACTACGATCGGTATCGGCTCAATTAGGGTCTAGCAATCTCAAGGACGGCTTAGAACATATTCTGAATTGTTGGCTTGTGGGGAATGTTCCAACGGGTTCTAGTGCCATTCAAAGCACGGTACAGCCTGCGATTCCGTCACCCGATTATGTAGACGAGTTTGATTCCCTTATCAGTTTTGAATAGGGCTTGAACCATGAATCAGTTCAAGTTGCTTGATGTATCTGAGTTGGACGGTGAAATCTACTATTGCGATTTTCCCGGCCACGGAATGAGCGACACATTCACCAAACACAAGCGCCCAAAAGGAAAGACGATCGCCCCTCTACCAAAGACAGCGATCGCCATTCCCACCCAAAACTAACGAATTAATTTAGGAACTCAAATCATGTCACATCCACTATCTTATTTTTGCGATACGCCCCAAACTCAAGCCCTTATGGGACTATTCGGCTGCCGTCTTCAACAAATGGAACGCGCCGATCTGATTGATTTCGTGACGATATTTTCAGCCGCTTGCAACAGTTCCGACGAAGCCCCACATTCTGAAGACGCTCTCACAGACCTCGTTAAAGACATGAATGTAGTCGTTTCAGTTCACGTAGACGCAGTTCTCGAAATCATGGACGGCTTCGATCGTGGGAATGAGTTGAACCTACTATTCGGTCTAGCTGGGATGTTAGCCGATCGGAGTGAGGGGCAGTGATACCGCCGTCCCAACGCCCGATCGTCGCCTCAATAGCCTCTGTCTTTGCCGTGATTCCATTACTCACGATGGGAGCCGTTAACGGCAAAAGTCAGGGAATAAAGAACGATGCTGAAACCGATCGGCAAAAGCGTCTAGAAACCGTTGCAAAAGCGTCTCAATCCGAGAATTGCTACATCGTTCAAGCGATCGTTATCGGGGCTGAAATCCAAGTAGAGGGCCGATCGCAATCCGTTTGTGTTCGACTCGCAGATGAATCTCGATATGGGTTCATTGAGTACCAAAAGGGCGTACTGACTGCGATCGATGCCTTTTCCAGAAAAGAAGTTCAAGCAAAAATTAGTACATTAGGAATCAAGAAAAATGCCAGTTCAAAATAAGTCTAAAGCAACAGGATCACATCCCAAAACTCACACCGGGAATAAAGAATTTGACGATAACCGACTGAATACAAAATCATTTGACGATAAGACCGAGAAGCCTATCAGGGGTGAGTTTTGGGCCGGGGTAGGTGACGTTATAGATGGTATCGGTAACATTGTTATAAGCCCAAACTTCGGAATGATTCTAGGCTATGGTGCCGTGGGATCTTGCTTCGTTGTCAGTGTTACAGGGTATCGAGCTTTATTCCCGTCGTTAGGACTTCTAAACATTGGTTTAGCTGGAATCATTCAATACCTTCAACTCTTGCCAAGAATGGGTGAATATTTTCCAGAACACGCGAATAGATTAACACTGAAATTAGGACTCACAAGGTATCTAGATCCAAAGGTTACAGAACAATCACCCACACTTCTAACGGAGGTCAAGACGTGGGCTAGGAATGCCGATAAGAAGCAATTAACCTTAGTCGTTACCATCAGTTCAATTCTTTATGTTGTCGAATTTATAGGGGCGGCGAGGGCTTTTCAAGTGTTTGACCAAACGACAATGCAACTGATACCAGAAGGGATATTCCTATTACTGGCTGCAACTGTGGGCTTTGAAGCTTCTCTATTTTTCGTTAAATGGATGAAGTCTCAAAGGCTTACAGGTCGCCAATCTCGCAAGTATAAAGAACTCAATCGCAAGGCTTTGATTGAGGCTGAGCAGTCGTTCAAATAATCAAATCTAAAGGCGATCGGAATCAAACCCGATCGCCTTTTTTTTAGTATCAAAAATGAGGTCAAACCTGTGGCAGATTTCGCACAAAATCCAATCCCTCAATACAGCCGATCGATCGCAGATAAACTTTATGCCGATCGCCGGGAATCATTGTTCGGTCATCTGGTAGTAGAGAGAGGGCGATCGGTGAAGACTGCCCTTGAAGAATTACGACCCCATGTTAAGCAAGCTTTGAAGGCCACGGAATCCGCCGCTAGTTGGTGCCAGAAGCTTGGTATCGGTGGAGTCGGTTTAGGGGTTTTGGTCGGTACATCCATGGGGATTGGTTACGCCGCTTTACCAATTCTCGCGGGTTGTCTAAGTCTGAAATTTTGGGCCGATAGCCGCGATGAGATGCCACGTAGAGAAGCCGAGTTTCATCTATTGCGAGAATGTTCAAACTTGCCAGAAGCGTTATTTGCCTTGCATCTACGCGGGGTGAGTACGCCTGTTTTAGTTGGTAGTTATGATTCTCTGATAAGCGCTGTAGAAGCCCGTCTAGAGCGGAATGCAGAATTTTCCGAAGCCGAAGTGTGGCAATTTTTAGAGGCAAAAATCAAGGCATTAGGAACGATCGCACCTGTCACAACTCAATCACAGCCTGAGTTACAGCCGATCGATGCCCCTCAAAATAATGGGGAATCGCCCAGGGCAAAAGGTGAAGCGCTTGCTAGCACTGAGATACAGGCTTTAGGAATCGCCCAGGAGGTAAGCACGATCGCCCCAACTGTAGCCGCCGCTGCGCCGTCGTTATCAAATATCAATGGAATAGAGACGATCGCCCCTAGAGACATCGCCACAGACTTAGGCAATCACCCACAATCAGCCTTAATTTTTGGCACTCCCGGTGCGGGTAAAGGAATGAATATCTCTAACGCAATCAGAACATTGAGGGCTAAACTTCCCGCTGTAACCGTGATGATGGTGGATCCAAAAGGTGATCTAAAAGAACGCGGTTACTGGGAATCTCAAGTGGATATTTTCGAGAGCCGATCGCTACTGAAGTCTTCACCGCGATCGTCAGCAGAGTGGATGATGAGATGTATTGAGAAATTCCAGAATATTGACGGACCGAAGTTGCTTGTCTGGGATGAATTGTTTGCGAGCATTGTCGTTCTTAAAGGTCAAAACATCCCAAAAGGTGAAGAGCCGTTTCCTTGTCTGACTGACTTTCAACAGTTCATCAGCCTTAATCTGTCGCTCGGTCCGTCGTCTGGTACATGGGTATGGGGAATGAGTCAGAGTGCCAACTTATCAGACTTGGGATTGACGAGCGGTGGATTATCAACGACCCGAATCATTGCCTTAATCTCACCGGATAACGTTGGAGCTGTTGAAGGATATTTAGCCACTAAAGCGATCGCCGCGCCTAAAGGTGGAATGGAATATCTCGATCGCCTTATGGAACAATCGCCAGTCGGACGAGCCTGTTATGACGGCAAAACTAAAAAATGGTATCCCGTGGCAAGACTTGAAAATCATTCGGGATTCGATCGAGATAATGCAGACTGGAATAATTTGGGTAAGCCATCACAACCGATCGCCCCGCCGTCGCCACCATCCATTGAGAATGATTGGCGTGAGACTTTTGCCAAATCATTACCCGCAAATTTGAGCGAAAACGAGTTCAAACAGCGGTACGAATTGGAGAGAATGCTTCGAGAATCATCGTCGTTAGAGCCTCAAAAATGGTCAACAGCGCCCACCGATAATGTGGAGCAACAGCCGATCGATTTAGGGATTGAAGCCTGTTACGAAATCATCAGTGGAGAGCCTGACGACGATTTAAAACAAGCTCTAATGATTAGCTTTGATTGGTTCATAAAAGATAAGGGCAATGGGCGTGAGTTGAATAAAGAAACCTTTCTCAATCGTGCCAAAACAAACCGCAAATCTTTAAGGCTCAAAGAAGACCGACAATCAATTTGGAATGAACTAGAAGAGATTATCACCTACTACGATGGCCTCTAATGGCTACCGTAGCGTAGCACCGTAACAACCTCAAAAGGGTACCGTAACACCCGGTAACACCCTGTTACGGTGCTACGCTACGCTGTTACGCTACGGCGCTACGGTACTTGTTACGGTAAGCAATTTTCAGAACAATTCACCTATCAAACTATTAGGCATACACCGTGAGCAAGCGTCCATTGAGATTAGATTCAGACAATGAAGAGACGGTTATCATTCTGAAAGATGCACTGTTCTATCCGGTGATTCTAAGGCTACCGATCGAACTTAAAGAGTCAATGGCTGCTACTAAATTTAGGGCGATCGATAAGCGTCATGTAATGAGATTTTTCAATACTCCAAGCCGTGACGACCTTATTAATTTTAGCGGTCACATATGGCGAGTTTTAGGGCTATCACATACCCCACGGCTGAAAGGTTCACCCGCCCAAAATCATTGTCCAGAAATCATCACTCAGTACATCGGACCGATCGGAGAATAACCCATGACACACGCTACCAAAAATCTAATGCTATCCCTAGCCATCGTCTACGGGCTAGGGACGATCGGCCTGTACTTGAGAGCGCCTGAACACATTCAAAGAATGTTAGCCGTGCCCAAACGATCGGAGCTATCAAACCAAACAATCGGAGCTATCAATCAAACGATCGGACCTATCAACCCTAACGATCGGACCTCCAAGCCCAAATAATCGGAGCTATCAAACCAATGCCAAAAATTATCAATGGGCATCCCGTCGCCTTTCATCTGGATTCGCGCCTGGACAAACTGAAGGAGAAATTCGATCGGCTGTTGAAGATTCAGGACGATTTACTCGATCGATTCAATTCCGGATTTTTGCCAAATTGGACAGACTAAGAACCCCGATCGCTTTATCTATGGAGATGGGCGATCGTTTCAGCCGAAAGGATAGGTGAATATGGGCTGATTATGTTCTTTTGATGAATGATCAGATTTTTTACTGTTTTCAGAAGTATTACGGTTCATTATCTTTGAGTAGTGTATTCACTACTCAAAGATAAAACTCTGGATCGAACGTCATGAAGAAAGAGATAATAGCAACAGTACTTCCATTCCTATTGTTTGCAAACATAGCGGAAGCCTCAGCATTCAGTCCAGAAACAGATGCAACCCTTTGCTATATGAGATGGCCCGGACTGATAGACCTGTCTTACACACTATGTGGAGTAAGACGATCGAGTCCCTCTTCAACCTATATCCCGTTTGTATTACCTACTATCCCGAATCCAGTAAAATATAACCCTTTTGTCTACAACGGACCGTTAGGCCCAGGAGCGACCGTGATTAGTCCATTAGGCTCTGGGGGAATCTCACCGTCCTCTGGTGGAGATACAGCCTGTCAAAATTCATGGAATCGAGACAGTAGGGGCCGTCTTTGCGGCAATCGGGCTGCTGATAGAAGACCGGGCGGGAGATAAGTCTGATTGATGACAAAACCCCGATCGTTTTATCTATGGAGATGAGCGATCAGTCCCTTTTTTGTCCCTAATCATCGTCCTCATCAATGTCAACGTCTGGATCTCGATTACGTCCAGAAATACTGAGCAAGATTTTTTGATAGGTTGGAGCGTCGAAAGTTTTCTGTAGGTCATCTAAAACAGAGTTCAGCTCAGCCGCGATCGAATTGAGTACGATCGTCTCATTGGACGCATCTAGCCCCATTAACTGAGATTTCGCGCGGCTTAATTTGCAACCGACTTCGATCGCTTTCAGATCGCCAGCCTTCACAGAAGGTAGGAGTTTTGACCACAAAAGATCCAGTCGAAGCTCCTCTAAACGCCGATAAGCATTAACTTCCGTGTTCGTCAGTTTGTTACTGTTCGCGAGCGTCACCAAAAAATCTTTGTGGGCGCGGCTCTTGTTGTAATTGGGCAACGAATATTCGTCGCTTATCACATCAGCGATCGAGTCCAAAGTGCGGCCCTCCACTCGGAGCTGAACGACTCGATTTCTACGGCTAGAGATTAGCAATTTTGCAGGGCTGGTAAGGTCCATATGGGATCCAAAGTTCGCATTTGTGGGTTCGCACAATTGTAGCGCTTTCCATTAGTACACCTGTGTTAGCAAGGTAAAAGCGTTCTACCTTGCTAACTTTTTTTCTGCAATCTCAGCATGAGACGATCGGACGAGCCAGTGAGCCGATCGCCGCCGCCAAACCCGCGCCATCAATGAGACAGGCTGAAACCGTTATAGCGTAAGGGTTTACCGATTTATCCGATCGATAATGGGTTGATTTTGGGATTGAACTTCTGTCCTATGCGCAGAAGTCCAAGCCGTTTTTTACCGTTCAAAACCATTGATAAACAAGGCTCATCGATTCTGATTAGTCCAATGGCCAAAAGACTGGACTAGTTCTGGACTAAACAGCGATTCTCAGCATGAGACGATCGGACTAGAAACCATGGGCGATCGTCTTATTTCGAGATGATGAGATCAGGAAAATCGGATATGGTTGTCCAAAGTTGACCGGGTTGACCCATGACTAGACTGAAACTTGTCTCTACAAAAATTCCTGCTGACTGGGTTGACCGTCTTGAAGAGTCTACCCGGTTGACTGGGTTGACCCAAAGCGCTCTAGTTCGGAAGGCGATCGGACAATATCTAGGACTAGAAACGGTTGACTCGGTTGACCGAGTTGACCTGGTTGACCCATTACGATCGGAGATTGACGACATTAAGGCGAGACTGACGACCCTTGAAAGGTCTACCGGGTTGACTATGGTTGACCCAAAGCCACCGATAGTCTCCGACCGACCGGAGGTCATCGCCATCGTCACCAAAAGTTCGACACCAAAGCCACCAAAAACGATCGCTACCAGAGCAATGAGAACGTCTGAACTTTTGGCGGCGTTGAAAGCCAAGGGATATACCCGATCGATGGCGAGTTTGTTACGAGCTTTGAATAAGGCGATCGAAGCGCAAGTGGTACCCGACGAGCTAGCAGTTTTTGGGGTGTGTTGCGATTTCGAGTTGAAGCGATCGAGTAATCCTTTGAGCGGAACCGTGCGCTGGTTATCAATTCAGGATTAATTCGCGACTATTCACAGGCTATACCCTCGCCATCACGATCGCGGCTTTTGTAGTTGTTGTCTTACTCCACACTGAAGACTTTCATGACTTCATCACCCAAGTGGTTAATTACTTTGACGGCGATACGGCCTGATTTGGGTTTGTCGAAGGGGCGAGATGTGTCGCTGTGTAGGCTTTCCCATGCGGCTTCGTCGATGTCGGCTTTGAGTGTGGTTTTGAGGGATTTATAGGGATCATTAGCTCCCAGAAAGTAAGCATGGCGGACAAAGAAGCTTTCTTCGTTGTAATTGGTGTCAATGAACCAGCAGGCGATGCCGTCAGGTCCGCTGGATTCGACTTCGCCGGATTGGGGACGAAATACGTCTACGCCGTTGATTTTGACTTGGACTTGATCGCCCATCTTTGTAATCTCAATATCAGGCTCGCCGAAGATGACGAAGAGGTTGCCTGTTCCGGTGTTTTTGAGGTCGCTCATGTGTAGATCTGCGTTCATCCGGGCTTTGAGGACTGGGATGCGTCCGAGTTGGGTGAAGTCTGCGGAGTGGGCATCGAAGCTGAAGGCACAAGCGATCAGGAGATCAAAGCCTGCATCGCCTGCTTCACGGGTGGCGGCAACGAGATCGGGACGGGAGACGGTGCCAAATTCGGGACCGATGAAGATGCCTGCGCGTTTTTCTTTGGGTTGGTCTGAGTCTGCGCTTTCGAGGTAGCGTCCTTCTGCACAGATATATCTTCCGGGCCAGACTGTGAGAGCGGTGAAGGTGATTTTGTCTTCTTTGTGGGCTTGCTGAACGCCTGCGGTTTTGA
>Ga0136639_10000156_pt1 | contig 20569 bp, 17 predicted proteins | sample AntDrymUQ8592106_2_FD_113739 | JGI IMG/M metagenome (GOLD analysis project Ga0136639, IMG submission 113739) | Polar desert sand microbial communities from Dry Valleys, Antarctica - metaG UQ859 (21.06) | ecosystem: Environmental > Terrestrial > Soil > Desert | place: Antarctica: Dry Valley...
GCGAGACGCTCAACTACGGCGTGGTGAAGATGAACATCGACACCGACACCCAGTACGCCTTCACCCGCCCGATCGTCACCCACATGTGCCAGAACATCGAGGGCGTGCTCAAGATTGAAGGCGAAGTGGGCGACAAAAAGGCCTACGACCCGCGCGCCTACCTCAAGAAAGCCGAACTCGGCCTGTGCGAGCGGATGAAAACCGCCTGCAACGACCTGCTCTCCACCGGGCAGTCGATCTACAAGAAGTAAGAAAAACGCGGTCAGGGAATGCGCTCTGAAAGCCCTTGCCTGCTGAGAGGTTCCAGCGTTTCTTATGCTCCCACCTCACCCGGCACTTCTTCCACTCCCATGCCCGAGTCCGCCCACTCCCCTGCGCCAAAGGAAAACCCTTTGGCTAACATCCTGATCAACGTCATCATTCCCGTGTTGGCGTTGAGCTACCTGAGCAAGGACCCGGCGCTGCAGCTCAAGCTGGGGAAGTCGATCCAGCCGTGGCACATCGGACCCGCATGGGCGATGGTCGTGGCGCTGGCCTTTCCGCTGGTCTTTGGCGTGCGACACTTTTTGCGCACCCGCAAGGCGAACATCATTTCCTTCATTGGGCTTGGCTCGGTGCTGCTCACCGGCGGACTGACGCTCTATCTGTGGAACGCGGACGGGACAGTGAAGCCATACGCGGCTCCGCTTTTTGGCATCAAGGAAGCAATGGTGCCGTTAATTCTGGGGATCCTGGCGCTCGTCTCGCACCGCGGGAAGTCGCCGCTGCTTGGGGCGATGCTGTATTCGCCCAACTTGTTTGATATCGCGAAAATCGAGAAACATGTCGAGGCCAGCGGCCAGCAGGCGGCCTACCAGCGGCTGCTGTGGCACAGCACCCTGCTATTTGCCGGATCGTTCCTGCTGAGCACGATGATGAACTTTTTCCTGGCCCTGTATTTCCTCGGCGGGCTTGACCGGAATGCGCCGGACGCTCTGGAGCAGTATAATACCCAGATTGCCCGGCTCACCGGATGGAGTTTTGCCGTCATCGGTGCACCGATCCTCATTTGCCTCCTTCTGACCCTGCTGCGCCTGCTGTCCGGCCTGCGCAAGATCACCGGGCTGAAGAATGACGACATTCTGTTGGCGAAGTAGGGTGTGCTTCTCGCGCAGTTCCTTACTCAAGAGATCCGACTGATCGGTCCGATCGGTCCGATCCTCCCCATCCTCGGGGCTGTCGCGTCCAAGCACGGGAAGCGACTGAAGGCACTATTCCTTGGGCCCCTTCCCCGCCCTGCGCCCCCTTTCCTTTGACATCCCGGGCGTGGTTACTTAAACCCGCGGCCTCATGCCCACCTACCGCGTTCTCGTCTCGGATCCGATTTCAGAAAAAGGCGTGGAAGCGCTCGCCGCCCACCCGGACATCGAAGTGGATGTTAACACCGGTCTCGCACCGGATGAGTTGTTGAAGATTATCGGCAACTATCACGGCTTGGTGGTGCGCTCCCAAACGAAGGTTTCCCGCGAGGTTTTTGCCGCCGCGACCAACCTCAAAGGCATCGGCCGGGCCGGCGTGGGCGTGGACAACATCGACCGCGAGGCGGCCACCGACCACGGCGTGGTGGTGATGAACACCCCAAGCGGCAACACGATTTCCACCGCCGAGCACGCGTTTTCCCTGATGCTCTCGCTGGCGCGCAGCATTCCCCAGGCGCATGCCTCGATCATGGTCGGCAAGTGGGATCGCAAGACGTTCCAAGGCATCGAGATGCACGGCAAGCGCCTGGCCATCCTCGGCATGGGCCGCATCGGCAGCGAGTTTGCCAAGCGCGCCCAGGCATTCGGGATGGTCGTTGTGGCTTACGATCCATTCCTCAGCCAGGCCCGCGCGCAGGCCATGAAGGTCGAACTGGCAGCCACCGCCTCCGAGGCGCTCACCGGCGCGGACGTGGCCACCCTGCACATGCCGCTCACCGAGGACACCAAACATCTCGTGAACGCCGAGCGGATTGCCCTGATGAACCCGGGCGCCCTCATCATCAACTGCGCCCGCGGCGGCTTGGCTGACGAAGTGGCCATCGATGCGGCCCTGACCAGCGGCCAGCTCGCCGGCGTGGCCCTTGACGTTTACGAAGTCGAGCCACCGGCCGCGAACAATCCGCTTTTTGCCCATCCGAAGACGGTTTTCACTCCGCACCTTGGTGCCTCGACCTTTGAAGCCCAGGAGAATGTCGGCATCGAAGTGGCCCAGCAGGTCCGCGATTTCCTGACCACCGGAGAAATCCGCAACGCGGTGAACATGCCCAACCTGGACGCCAAGACTCTGGCGGAAGTTGGCGGCTACCTCGAACTTGCCGAGGCCCTCGGCAAGCTCCTCGCCAAAATCGGCCCCAAGCAGGCCGACGCGATCCGCATCACCTTCTCCGGCACCGTCGCCGAGCTCGATACCGAGCTCATCACCCGCAACGTGCTCGTCGGCTACCTCGCCAGCGCCCGCAACGAGGCCCAAGTCAACCTGATCAACTCCCCGGCCGTGGCCAAGTCCCTCGGACTGCGCGTCACCGAGTCAAAGGCAGCGGTGACCACCAACTACACCGAGCTCATCGAGGCGACCATCGTCAAGGGATCCGAACTGGTCACCGTCGCCGGCACGTTCCTTGGCAGCCAGCCGCGGATCGTCCACATCGCCGGCCACAACGTGGAAACCGCCCCATCCGGCCTCTTCCTGTTTGTCGAAAACGACGACCGCCCGGGCATCGTCGGCGTCATCGGTACCCTCCTCGGCGAGGCCAGTGTCAACATCGCCAACATGAACCTCAGCCGCACCGAAGACCGTACCCGCGCGGTGACCGTCATCGAGGTCGATTCCCTCCCCTCCCCAGAGCTCATCCAGCGCCTCAAGGACGCTCCGGGTATCCTCCGCGTGCTCACCATCGATCTGTGAGTGGCGCGGGTGTTGCCTAACAACAATGCCGGAAAACTCCCTTGCCATCCCCCCAACAATCCCTTCTAATCTAACCAGCATGAAAAAACTCATCGTTCTTGCCTCCGCATTCCTCGCCCTCGGAGGCATTGCCTCCGCGGACATCCAGGCACCTCCCGGAGCAGACTACACCTCCTCCCGGAAGCTGGGCCGCGCGATTTCCAACATTCTCTACGGTCTTGTGGAGATTCCCGAGCAGATCGTGCGCAAGAATGAAGGATACGGCCGCAAGGCGGGTGGGTCATGGGGAGTGGTGGAAGGAACGCGCCGCAGCTTCAAGCGCTTGGGCTACGGATTCTATGAATTGGTCACCTTTGCCTGCCCGACCTACCGCGGCAGCTTCAAGCAGCCATACGAGCGCTGCGGCCAGGATGACCGGATTGAAATGAGCCCAAGCAACGGCATGTCTGAGTTCCCACCGGAGCTTGGCTTCGAGACCTACTTCAGCCACAGCCGCACGCAGAAGTACTAAAGCGGCGAGATTTCGCCCGCTGAATTTCCCAAGCAAAGCCCCGCCTGTGAATGGCGGGGCTTTTTTGTTCTGCGTGAAGCGCGGCATTTTGTTATCCGCAGCACGCCGATGCCTGACCCTCACCAGTTGCTCCGCGAGGTCTTTGGCCACGCCGCGTTCCGCGCCGGCCAGCGCGAGATCATCGAGGCGGTCATGGCCGGGGGACGGGTACTGGCGATCCTGCCAACCGGCGGCGGGAAGTCCCTAACCTACCAGCTCCCGGCGCTTGTCTTTGATGGCCTGACGCTGGTCGTCTCGCCGCTATTGGCGCTGATGAAGGATCAGGTTGACGCCTTGCAGCGCCGCGGGGTGCGCGCCGCCAGGCTTGATTCCTCGCTCACCGGGGACGAGCAGGCCGCAGTGCTGGCCGCCGCGGAAAGTGGCGGCCTCAAGCTCCTCTACCTTTCGCCCGAGCGGCTGGCCCACCCGGCAACCCTGGCGCGCCTCAAACAGCTGGCTATCAGCTTTTTTGTGGTCGACGAGGTCCACTGCTATACCGAGTGGGGCCATTCGTTCCGGCCCGACTTCCTGCGCTTGCCCGGGATTGTCCGGCGGCTCAAACCGCGGGCGCTGCTTTGTTTGACCGCCACGGCCACCCCTGCGGCGGCGCGGGAGATCCGCAGCGCATTTGGCATCAAGGCCGGTGGCACCATCACCACCCCGTTTGAACGGGCCAACATTTTCTACCAGATCACCCCGCTGCAGGCCGGCGGGCGCTTCCCGGCCCTGGTAGCCAGTCTGGCGCTGCCATCCGCGCAGCCGGCGATTGTCTACGTCATCCGTCAGGAGACCGCGGTGGATATCGCCGGGCGGCTGGCCGCGGCTGGCATCCCGGCCCAAGCCTATCATGCGGGGATTGACAGCGCCGGACGGGAGCACGTCCAGCAGGCCTTCCTTGGCGGCCAGACGCAGGTGATTGTCGCCACCATTGCCTTCGGCATGGGCGTGGACAAGGCCGACGTGCGCCGCGTCATCCACTACAACCTGCCAAAGTCCCCTGAGGGCTGGTTGCAGGAAAGCGGCCGCGCAGGGCGGGATGGCAAGCAGGCCGTCGCCGAAATCTTTGCCTGCGGCGAGGATGTGGCGATTCTAGAAAACTTCGCCACCGCCTGGTTGCCCGCTGAAGTCGCCATCGAGCGCGTCCTTGAGCGGATTTTCTCCGGCGATCCGATCTCGATTTTTGACCTTTCGACCACTTTTGACCTGCGCCGCGATACCCTCGAGCACCTCCTCGTGCGGCTCGAACTCGACGGCTGGATCAGCCCGTGCGCGCGCACCTGGAAGCGCGCCCGCATCGGGCCACTGCGCCCACCCGCGACCCTCTGCGCCACCTTGCCAAAGGCGCTGCGCCCGGCGGCGACCTTGTTGTTGGAGCGTCCGCGCGCCGCGCTGGATCTAACCAAGCTGGCGGCCGCCTCCACGGCCACGCTCGGGCAGTTCCACCGGGTGCTGGACGAATGGCTCGCCGGCGGCGACGCGGCAGTGCGCCGCTGGCATGTGCTCATCGAGGTGCGGATCCTGCAGCGGCCAGCGGCGGTGCGCGAGCTGGCGGCAACCTATCACCGGATGTTAGACAAGCAGGCGCAGGCCGGCCTTGAGCGGCTTGAGGCGGTGGTGCGGCTCTTGACCTCGCGCGCCTGCCTAAACCGCGGACTTTTGGCGCACTTCGGCCAGAACGCGCCAGCCACGTGCGGGCGCTGCTCGACGTGCCGCGGGCAGCGGCCGCCGCGCCAGCTGCTAGGCGAGGCGGCGCAGGCACCCGCCGAGGCGGAGCTTGAGGCCATCCGGCTCCTTGTGCGCGAGCGGCATGGGCCATTGCGCAGCGCCGCCCAACTGGCGCGCTTCCTGTGCGGTTTGCCCAGTCCGGCACTGGCGCGCAAACGCCTGGAGCGGCATGCTTGCTTTGGCCAGCTCGCGCGCCTGCCGTTCTCGGCGGTGCTGGCCTATGCCGAGGTGGCGCTCGGGCGTTAGGTCATTGGAGTCGAAGGTCTGAATGCCGAAAGTCGAAGGTCGGGAGAAATCGTCCGGAAAAAGAGCTTCTTCAAGGCCAATCCCGGGACTTTTAACCTTCAGTCCTTCAGACCTTCGACTCCCCTCTTCAAACCAAAAGCCGCCGGCAGGTTGCCCTGCCGGCGGCCCGTGTTCCGGGTGCCACGTTAGACCGCGCTGTTAGCGCCGTCCGGGGCCATGTGGCGGCGGACCGCCAGGGCCCGGGCCATGAGGCGGTGGTGCGCCAGGCCCAAATCCAGATGCGTCCTTTGGACGCAGTTCATCGATGCTCAGCGCGCCGTCGCCGTCGGCATCGCATGCGAGCAAGGACTCGGAAGAATCGTCGATTTCCTTTTTCGTCAGTGAGCCGTCGGCATTCTTATCGAGAATGCGCAGGAGCGGGGACGGGCCGTGCGGACGGGGCGGCTTTGGCCGCTGGGCATCGTCATCCTTGGGTGCATCGCCATCCTTCGGGCGTGGGCCAGCAGGAGGCGGACCTTGAGGCTCGTCGCCGGGAGGCGGGCCTTTTGGTCCCTCGCCGTCCTTCCTTGGTGGCGGCGGGGCCAGCTCCTTGTCGGAGAGGCGGCCGTTGCCGTTGAGGTCGAGGGAATTGAGGCTTGCGGGAGCCTTCTTGATTTCCTCCGCGCTGAGGCGTCCATCGCGGTCCAGGTCAAGAACGGCAACCAGCGGCGGTGGTGGCGGCGGCTTGTGGCCCTTGCCTTCTTCGGGCAGCTGTGCGCTGGCCGTGGCAGTGAGGATGATGCCCAACAGCAATGTATTCCGGGTTGCTCTCATGATGTTTTTGGGTTGCGGGATTGGCAACTGAGGCCAACCTAGCAGGTGGTGAATTAAGATGCGGTTAACCGCGGAAAGTATTTTCTTCACGATGTCTTAATGCAGGATATGCCAGTGTCCCTGCGCCGATGAAACTTCTCGTAGTCGAAGATGAACCCGCCCTGCTGCGGACCCTAGGACGGGCGCTGCGCGAAGAGGGCTATGCGGTGGACACCGCCGAGGACGGCACCGAGGGCCTGCGCATGGCCCAGGAACGTGACTACGACGCGCTGGTCCTTGATGTGATGCTCCCGCTTCTGGATGGCTGGGAAGTTCTCCGCCGCCTGCGCCTGGGCAAGACCACCCCGGTGCTCATGCTCACCGCCCGCGATGCCACCCAGGACCGCGTCCGCGGCCTCGACCAGGGAGCGGACGACTATCTGATCAAACCGTTTGATCTGCCCGAGCTGTTTGCCCGCCTGCGGGCCATCATTCGCCGCGGCGCCGGCACCGCACGCCCGTCTATCAGCCTTGGCGACGTCCAGCTCGACCTCAACCTGCGCCGCGCCGAGCACAACGGCGTGCCCGTCGCCCTAACCGCCCGCGAGTACTCCATCCTCGAATACCTCGCCCTGCACCGCGGCGAGTTGGTCACCCGCACCGAGCTCTACGAGCACCTCTATGACGAGAACTCCGACACCCTGTCAAACCTGCTAGATGTGCATGTCTTTGCCATCCGCAAGAAACTGCGCCAGGACCTCATCACCACGCGCCGCGGCCAGGGCTACTGCATCCAATGAGGCTTCCCCGATCAATCCGCTGGCGGCTGCTGCTGTGGTTCGGCTTCCTGTTAGGCGCGCTGCTGGCGGGGTTTGGGGCGACGGGGTACCAGCTGCAGCGGCTGCGGATGGTAGGCAAGATTGACGAGGATCTGAGCAGCCGGCTTGCGGCGTTAGGCAGCGAGCTGCGTCTGAACGCCGGCCCCCCGCGGCCACCGCGGCCGCGGCCTGGGTTTGATGCGGACATGGATGGCGGGCGTCCACCGCGCCACCTGCCGGGTCCGGGAGCGCCGGCTGCGGGTGAGGGGCAAGGACGGCAAGGAAGCAGCCCGAAAGGACGGCCGGAGGGTCCAGGTGGCCCTGGAGGACCGGGAGAGCCCGGGCCGGAGGGATTCCGGCCGGAGGGTCCGCCACCGGACCTGCCGCCAGGGCCGCTGGTGCTTTCGGCGGAAGTGCGCAAGCAGGTGGATCAAGACGGGTACTATTTTGCGGTCTGGGGTCAGGACGGCCGGCTGCGGGAGAACTCGCTTGCCGGGGATGAGTTGCCGATCCCGCCGCGGGTGCAGCGTGACATGCGCACTCTGGTGCGCAGCCGCGGGGAGCGGCGCGAAGCGTATCATTTCAACGAGCGCGGCGGCGGGCTGCTGGTCGGATGTTCGATCGCGCCGCTGCTCGACGAGCTGCACGCTGATCAGGCGCGGCTATGGGCAGCGGGCTTGACGGTGCTGGCCGTTGGCCTAACCGGTTGCTGGTGGATCACGGTGCGCTCGCTGCGGCCCATTGAGGAAATCAGCAATGCGGCACGGCGGATTGCCGATGGGGAATTGTCCGAGCGCATCCTCGTAGACGAGCCGAGAAATGAGCTTGGTGGGCTTGCCGCGGTTCTCAACGAAACCTTCGCCCGTCTTGACCAGGCATTTTCCCGCCAAGTGCGCTTCACCGCGGATGCCTCCCATGAGCTGCGCACCCCTCTGGCGATGATGATTTCCGAAGCCCAGTCGACCTTGGCACGCGAGCGCAATGCGGGGGAATACCGCGAGTCGCTCGAACACTGCCACGATGCGGCCCAGCGAATGCGCGCGTTGGTCACGGCCCTGCTGGACTTGGCGCGCTTGGACGCTGGGGGGGGCGGACAGCCTGCGGCGGAAATCGAGCTCGCAGATTGGCTTGATGAAGCGTTGGACCGCCTGGCACCGCTGGCTCGGGACGCTGGCTGCAAAGTTGAGCGCGATCTTGAGCCAGTGCGCGTCAGGGTCGACCCCGTCCGCCTGGGGCTGGCAATCACGAATTTGTTCGGCAACGCGGTCCACTACAACCGCCCCGGCGGCCTAATTCGGGTCGGATGCCGCCCCGAAGGCGACTTTGTCCTCATCAGCGTTGAGGATACCGGCCAAGGGATCGCGCCAAGGAATCTTTCGCGGATTTTCGACCGCTTCTTCCGCGCGGATTCCTCCCGCACCCATGCCCAGGGCCGCGTCGGCCTTGGCCTCGCCATCTGCCAAGCGGCCGTCCTCGCCGAGGGTGGCTCGCTCAGCGTGACCAGCCGCATCGCTGAAGGATCAACCTTCTCACTGCGCCTCCCACGGATCTTGCCAGCCTGAGGACGCCTCCCTCCGCGCCCCGCCAAGGCCGAAAACCATGCCTGAAAATCATGCGGCGGCGCGCTCAGCCAGGCAGCAAAGCGCGCATTTCTTGCGCGCAACTTATGTTGGTTTGAACAAAGTTATAACTTCATCTAATGATTTTCGCGGTTATTAGTTTATGCAGCTGCAGTCGCGGACGGAAAAGGTTGGCCTAAAGCCCTTGAAGCGTCTATAGGTAGGGTAGAAGAGGAGAAATTCGCGCCGAGTCTGCAACCGCCGTGAGAAAATAATGCAAAACATACAGCCAACGCTGCAGTCGCAGCTTCGAAAAGATGCCGGGCTTGGATTAGGCCCCGCCACGCACGAAGCGCCCGAGGAAGCCACCGATATTCGCCCTCCGGAGGACGCTGCGGTCAAGAAGCCTGAGCCGACCGCTGCGAGCGTGCTGGCTCATGACCTAAACAACACGTTTGCGACCATTTTGATGTCCATTGAGATGATCCGAGCCAAAAGTACGGCTCCTGATCTCCTGGACTTGGTTCAAGTATTGGAAACCAGTGCGCGGCGCGGCTTGGCCACTGCCCACCAAGTGCTGACCCTGACGCGCGCCAGCGCCACCACTCCACGCTCTGCCGAGCCGACCGTGACAATCCCCACAGCCAGCCAGCCAGTCCGCACGGAACCATGAAGGCGCACGCAACTCGCGCTACCTTGGAATTGTTAGCCGACCGAGTTTTTTCCTCGACCCGTTGCCTGTCGAATCGCTAAACGACCTCGGCCCATTAGAGAGGATTTTTTGGGCCGAATCTCCCCCTGAAACCATGCAAACCATCGCACCGCCAAACACATCCAATCTTCTGCTTGTCGATGACGACGAGACCATCCGCCACTTATTAACCCGGGCCGCCACCGACTACGGCTGGGAGCCAGTGAGCGCGGCGAGCGGCCACGAGGCGCTTGCCATGGTACACGATGGGATTGAGGCGGTGGTGTTGGATTACGCGATGCCGGGGATGGACGGCCAGCAGACGCTGATTCTTCTGCGTGAGCGATATCCGCAATTGCCGGTGATCATGCTCACGGGTCTGAATGATGCGGAAACCGCCGTGCGCATGCTGCGCGCGGGAGCCAGCGAGTACCTGACCAAGCCATTTGAGCTCAAGCGGTTATTCGACGTATTGGCGGGTGCTCGGCGCTTGAGCAAGACGCCGTCAGTGCCGCAATTGGCCACCAGCAGCCAGCGCGCGGTGTGCCTTGAAAGCAAGAGCCCGCAGATGCTTGCGCTTTACCGCCAGATGGAAAAGGCCGCGACTCTCAACAGCGCGATCCTCCTCACCGGCGAGAGCGGTACGGGCAAGATCTACTTTGCGCGGGAAATTCACCGCATGAGTGCACGGCGTGACTGGCCGTTTGTGGCCCTCAACTGCGTGGCGTTGCCGCGCGAGTTGCTGGAGAGCGAGTTGTTTGGCCAGCAGGAAGGATCCTTCACCCGCAATCCGCTGGCCCGTGCAGGCTGCTTTGAGCAAGCGTCGGCGGGAACCGTGTTTTTGGACGAGATTGGTGGCGTTCCCAAGGAGATCCAGCCAAAGCTCCTCAACGTCTTGCAGGACGGTGAGTTTTTCCGGGTCGGCGGCAGCAACGTGGTGACCAGCAACGCCCGGGTCATCGCCGCAACCAATGTGGACCTCAGTGCCCGGGTCGAGACGGGCGAGTTCCGGGAGGATCTTTATTACCAGCTAAACATCATCGAGCTAGCCATCCCGGCGCTGCGTGATCGGATTGGTGATTTGCCGGCCATCGCCTCAAGCGTGCTGTCCCACATCGCGGAGACTCGCGGCGTGGAAGGCTGGACGCTGTCGAAATCGGCCGTGGAACTACTTCAGGCCTACACCTGGCCGGGCAACATTCGTCAACTCGAGAACGTTCTCCAGCGCACAACCGCCTCGACGGATTCCACCTTGCTGCAAGCCGATGACTTCCATCCCCTGCTGAACACCAAAGGCGGAGCCACCTCAGGCAAATCCCACACCCTGCAGGAAATCGAGCGCGACGCCTTCATCAAGGCGTTCACCCGCAACGGCAGAAAGAAGGCATTGACCGCGCGAGAGTTGGGTATCTCCGAGCGGTCCGTCTACAACCTCCTCGCACGCTACAAGCTGAAGTGAGAGGTTAAAAAAGCGGACAATTACAACAATCCGGCGTAACATTGGGGTTCGCACGGGGTTTGCCTACAGGGTAAAATCCGTTACGGCTCCATTCCATGAAAAGCGCAGAATTCGAGGTCCGCTACTACCTGAACGCTCGTGACGAAGTGGTTGCCGTCAATGAGGCATGGGATGACCACGCGCAAGTCAATGGGGGTGAGTCGCTTGTCGGCAACCAGATCCTTGGGCGCAGCCTCTGGGACTTCATCGCTGACATGACAACCCGCCAGCTCTATCAGCAGATTATTGCCCGGGTGCGCCTTGGCTGCCACGCGCGCTTTCCCCTGCGCTGTGACACGGCTTGGTGCAAGCGCCTGCTGGAGGTAAGCGTCCGCCTGATGGACGATGGGCTGGTGGAATTTTCCACCTCGGTGAGCAACATGGAAATCCGCCCTGAAGTGCCCTTGCTTACCGGGGCGACGCCAGGCTGCAAGGAGGTGCTGCGCTCGTGCGCGTGGTGCTGCCGGATTGATCCGGGCAGCGGAATTTGGACCGATGTTGAAAAAGCCGCCAGCGAGCTCCAGCTTTTCGAAAACTCGAAGATCCCCCAGCTTTCGCATGGGATTTGTCCGCAGTGCTTTCTGCGCATGACCAGCGCGATTGAAGGGCTGCATCCCGGCTCGCCCGCCGCCAATCAGGATGCTTCCGATCTTTGGAAGGCGCCCGACTAAAGAAAGTACCGCCGGGGGGACTCGAACCCCCACGAGCATTGCTGCTCTGCGGATTTTAAGTCCGCTGTGTCTACCATTCCACCACGGCGGCGACTGGCGGGGCCTTTATGGGGTTTTTTCCTCGATGGCTGCAATCGCCTTCTTCATGGCGAGCTGCAAATCTTGGTCACCGGAGGCCTCGGTGAGGGCGGAGCGCAGGACTGGCAGGCTCTTGGCCGAGCCGAGTCTGGCAAGGATGAGGACAGCGGACTTGCGCACAGGACCATCGGTCTGCTCAAAGCTGGTGAGGAGGGTTGCTTCGGCGAAAGGGCCGCCATCCGCATAAACGCGCTCCCAGGTCAGGGGATCGGCGCGCCAGAGTTCATCGAGCACGGGGAGGATGGCGGGCTCCTGTTTAAGCAGGAGGAAGCTGACAAGGGCCTCGGGGACCATTTTCTCCTCTTTGAGCATGAGGGATTGGACGGCGCGCATGGCGGCATCCGCGGCCATGTCTCCCTGCTCGGACCAAACGCTCAGCGCCGCGGCAATTCGTCCCTTGAACTCCGTGTCCCCTTCGCTCAAGAGCTGGATGAGGCGCCGCAGGATGTCGGAACGAAACTTCAGCGGGGCCACGCCCGCGAGGCGTTCGGCAGCACGGCCGGCGCGGTTCAGGTCAATGCTCTCCAACTCGCGCAGGTTCATCGCGTAGAAGCCGGGGTCATGGATGTTGGCAAGTTCGGCGCCAGGCTCCTCGGAATACGGCAAATCGGCAACGATGAGCTCAATGGTGCGCTCAGGAATGAAGATCCGCCCAAGGGTGCCAAGACGCAGGCACTGTTGCTGCAAGCCGGAGAAGGAAATTTGAGCGCCTTGCAAAACCATGAGAAAATCCCCCTTCGAGCGTGGGTAGAGGTGCGAATAGTCATTCGCGCCAGAAACCCGGATGAGGTAGTCCTTGAGCTCAACTTTGGAGACCTCCTTGACGCCGCGCAACCAAATGGCCACCACCTGGCCAGCGGCTTCCTCACCCCCGCTTGCCAACTGCTCCGCGCGCGCGCGCTCAACGACAACATACCCCATTTCCTCAAGCACCTCATCATGGGTTTGCCCGGGCAGCACATCCGGCCTCGGCCCAGCCACCCCCTGCGTTTCAAGTGCCCCGCCCGCGGCGGCCTGCGGCAGTGGGACTGCGAATGGCAAGACCAACATCACCAGGAGCCCAACAAAACCTAGCAGCAGACCGCGCTGCCGGTTGGCCGGGTTGGCCAACAAGAAACACCCCGTGGCTATCAGCGCCGCGGCGCCAACCGCCGTGAAGCGGCCAACAATCTCCAGTCCGGCAAATCCCCACGGCAGATCGATGAAAAACAGCGCGTAGGCGACCAGGATGGCTAGAGCGCCAAGCGCACCAAAGAGCAAGCGCAGGAAGGAGATGCCCTGGATGGGCCCAACCGGTTGAAGCGGCATGGCAGCCTGGCCGGTTGCGGGCTTGGCGAACTGTTTGAGTTGGCTGCCTTGTTTCTCGCCGGGAAACACCCGGTCGATCTTGGTGACGAGCGCCTCCTCGACGCGGAACTGTCGCTCACAGTTGCCGCACTCGACCATTTTGCCACGCAGGTGGCTCTCGATCTTGAATTTTTGGGCACATCCCGGGCAGCGGATCTGCATCAGCGGGGCGGCGGAATCGGGAGAAACGCTCATGTTCCCGGCGAGAATCGCTGCTTGAATCGGAAAACTCAACCCTAGCGGGCGGAAATTCACTTCCCTGCGCCCCCGCGCTTGCCGGGCTGGCTTCCCACCGCTAGTTAGAGGCCGCATGCTCCCGCAAATCCAAGCTCTTCTCGTCCTGCAAGACCGCGACCAACGCCTCCTCGCCGTGGAGAAGGACCTGGCAAAGATCCCCCTCGACGAGAAGCGAGCCTCGACCCACCTCAGCGATGACCAGCGCGCGGTGGAAACCGCCAAGGCCGCGGTGATGGCCAACGAGGTGGCCATCAAATCCGTGGAGCTCGACATCCAGACGCGCCGACTAACGGTCGTGCGCCTCAAGAACCAACAGTTTGAGACGCGCAAAAACGAGGAATTCTCAGCCCTTGGCCACGAGGTGACCCGCTACGAGGCGCAGGTCGACGAGCTTGAAACGCGCGAGCTTGAGCTGATGGAAAAAGCCGATGGCCTGAAGGTTGCGCTCAACGCCGCGGAGGCCGCCCTGGCGCTGACCCAGCGCGGGGTCGACCAGGAGCTCAGCGAGTTGCGCGAGCGCGCCGCCAACCGCCGGGCCGAAGCCGCCGAGGTGCTGGCCAAGCGCAAGGAACTGGCCGCCGCCATCGATGATTCCCTGCTCTCCCTCTACGACCGGCTCATGAAGGCCAAGGCCGGCCAAGCTGTCGTGGCCGTCACCCAGGGCCAGTGTGCCGGCTGCCACATGCGCCTCATCCCTTCGACCCTCATCAAGGTCCAGGCCGCCCAGGAAATCACCCAGTGCGAAAACTGCGGCCGCATCCTGTTTGAACTCTGAGGAGGAGGGGAAAGTGAAAAGTGCGAAGTGCGGGATGCACGCGCTTTTGCTTTCCGACTGCCTCTGTCTTTCAATTCTCACTTTCCACTTTCACTTCTCCATGATTCCCAACGTCCTCGCCGAGCGCTACGCCTCCCCTGCCCTGCAAGCCATCTGGTCGGCCGAGGGCCGCATTGTCCTTGAGCGCGAGTTCTGGATCGCCGTCATGAAGGCCCAGCGCGAGCTTGGGCTGAATATCCCTGAGGAAGCCATCGCCTCCTACGAGGCAGTGAAAGACCAAGTGGATGCCGCCTCGATCATGGCCCGCGAACGCATCACCCGCCACGACGTCAAGGCGCGCATCGAGGAGTTCAATGATCTGGCCGGCCACGAGCAGGTCCACAAGGGGCTGACCTCGCGCGATCTAACCGAAAACGTCGAGCAGCTGCAGGTTTTCCGCTCGTTGGAAGCGGTGCGCGCCAAGGCGATCGCCGCCCTGCGGCGGCTGCGCGAGCGGGCCGAGGCGTGGAGCGAGCTGGTTCTAACCGCGCGCACCCACAACGTGGCGGCCCAGCCGACGACCCTGGGCAAGCGGGTGGCGATGTTCGGAGAGGAGTTGTTAGTCTCGCTGCAGGCGCTTGATTCCTTGATTGCCCAGTACCCGGTGCGCGGGCTCAAGGGTGCGGTGGGCACCCAGATGGACCAGCTCTCGCTGTTTGACGGGGATGTTTCCAAGGTTGCCGCGCTGGAGGACCGCGTGGTGGCGCACCTCGGGATGCCGGCGCTGTGGACCAATGTTGGGCAGGTCTATCCGCGCTCGTTAGACATGCGGGTCGTCGCCGCGCTCACCGACCTTGGCTCGGCACCCTCGTCACTGTGCAAGACGCTGCGCCTGATGGCGGGCCACGAAACGGCCAGCGAGGGCTTTGCCCCGGGCCAGACCGGTTCAAGCGCGATGCCGCACAAGATGAACTCCCGCTCGTGCGAGCGGGTCAACGGCTTCCACGTGATTTTGAAAGGCTACCTAACCATGGCGGCGGGCCTCGCCGGCGACCAGTGGAACGAGGGCGATGTGTCCTGCTCGGTGGTGCGCCGGGTGATGCTGCCTGACGCGTTTTTTGCCCTCGATGGACTGTTTGAGACTTTTCTAACCATCCTCGACCAGATGGACGCGTATCCGGCGATGATTGCCGCGGAGACCGCCCACTACCTGCCGTTTCTCATGACGACGACCATCATGATGGAGGCCGTCAAGGCCGGCGTTGGCCGCGAGACGGCCCACAAGGCGATCAAGGAGCACGCCGTAGCCACCGTCAACGACCTGCGCGCCGGCAAGATCGAACGCAATGACCTGGTCACGCGCCTGGCCGCCGACCCGCGGCTGGGCATGAGCGCCGCGGCGCTTGAGGAGATTTTGGCGCGCGGCGACCAGGAGTCCGGCGCCGCCAAGGCGCAGATCCAACATTTCGCCGGTCTCGTACGGGTGTTGGAACTAGCCAATCCGGCCGCCTCGGGCTACGCGCCGGGGTCGATTCTCTAACTGCGGGAGCGCCCGGCGTCGGCAAAAAAACAGTTAGTTCGGGTTTGACCGCGGCGGCGGGAAGTCCTTTTCTGCGCGCGGCTAGAGAGAAAAACAGCCGCACCACCCATGTCCGTACTTGTAGGAAAAAAAGCCCCGTTGTTTCACGCCAAGGCCGTTATTGGCGAGACCATCATTGAGGATTTCTCGCTCAAGCAGTACTTGGGGAAGAAGTACGTGGTTTTGTTTTTTTATCCGAAGGACTTCACCTTTGTGTGCCCAACCGAGCTGCATCGCTTCCAGGAGGAGTTGGGCGAGTTTGAGCGGCGCAACGTGGCGGTGGTCGGCTGCTCGACGGACTCGGAGTTTGCCCACTGGGCCTGGCTCAACACGCCGCGCAACCAGGGCGGCATCCAAGGGGTGAGCTATCCGCTGGTGGCCGACGTCAACAAAACGATTTCCTCGGACTACGATGTGTTGGCCGGCGAATACCTTGAAGACGAAGAGGGCAACATCAGCGTCGAGGGCGAAATGGTCGCCTACCGCGGGCTTTTCCTCATCGACCGCGATGGCATCGTGCGCCACCAGGTGGTCAACGACATGCCGCTGGGCCGCTCGATCCGCGAGGCGCTACGCGTCGTCGACGCCCTGCAGCACTTTGAAGCCCACGGCGAGGTTTGCCCGATGGACTGGGAACTCGGCGACGACGCCATGGTTCCCGACCAGGCGGGGGTGGCGGGCTACCTGTCGCGCTAGGAGAGTCTGCTGCCGCGTTGATGCTTGGGGACATAAGAACGATCGACATTGACATGCGTCATCCCAACGTCCGCATCGGATTGCTCCGGCAAAGCCGGTTATGGGCGCTGAAGGGGCGAAACTTGCGTGCGGATGCAGCGCAGTTCCGCCCTCACAGGGCGGGAATTCAATCAACAACCCAGGGCTGCGCTGCGCTGGACCTGGGCTATCGCCTTTTGCCCCCTTGGGGCACGTTGGGACCAGCGGATGCTTTGTGCCACCTGCCAACTTCCCCGTAGAATTGCTCCGGCAAAGCCTGTTATTTCCGCTGGAGGGGCAGGAGAACTGTCCACCAAAGGCTTTCCCCAAAGCCTCGATCCGGGTGCGGTGCGAGTTTGGGATGCTTCGCGTTTGCGTGGCATGGGCCGATCAGCCAGCCTCAGCGAGTGAAGAGGAAGACCTTGATCCTGTTAGCGCGTCTATTGATAGGGATTACGTTGGGCGGCGCTGCGGCGCAAGCGGCCGAGCGTCCCAACGTGCTGATATTTTTCACCGACGACCAGCGTGCCGACACGATTGCGGCGCTGGGCAATCCGGTGATCAAGACGCCCAACCTGGACCGGCTTGTGCAGCGCGGGCTGGTTTTCAACCGGGCGTACATGCAAGGGGGGATGCACGGGGCGACTTGCGTGCCTTCGCGCGCAATGCTGCTGTCGGGTCGTAACCTGTTCAGGATCGATGAGAAGCTGCTGCGCGACGAGACCTGGCCGGCGGCCTTCGGGCGTGCCGGCTACACGACGTTTGTGAGCGGCAAGTGGCACAACGGGGAGGCATCAATCGGGCGGAGTTTCCAGCAGGCGCGCTCGATGTTCACCGGCGGGATGACCAACCCGCTCAAGGCGAAGCTGCGCGATCTGGCTGACGGGAAGATGGGTCCGCCGCAGCCGGCCGGTCAGCACGCCTGCGCGGCCTTTGCCGATGAGGCGATCCGCTTTCTCAAGGAGCACCAGGGCGGCCCGTTTTTTGCTACATTCCGTTTGACGGTCCGCACGATCCGCACATCGTGCCGGCGGATTTTCCAATCAATTACACCGCTGAGCAGATCCCGCTGCCCGAGAATTTCCTCCCGGTCCATCCATGGAACAATGGCGAGATGGTCAACCGCGACGAAAACCTGCTCGCCTGGCCGCGGTCGCCCGACGCGATCCGCACGATGCTTGCCGAGTATTACCGCTACATTTCCTACCTGGACATGCAGATCGGCCGGGTGCTGGACGTTCTGGATGCCTCGCCCGAGGGGAAAAACACGCTCATCGTATTTGCCTCCGACTCGGGCGTGGCGCGCGGCAGCCACGGCCTGGTCGGCAAACAAAACCGCTACGAGCACTCCGTGCGCGTGCCGCTGATCATTGCCGGCCCCGGCATCCCGGCCGGGCGCACCACCGACGCGCTTTGCTACCTCTTCGATGTGCTGCCGACTCTGGGGAAACTTTCCGCAGTTCCCGCGCCACCAACCAGCGAAGGCATCGACTTGGCCGCCACCCTCGCCGATCCCACACAGCCGGCGCGCCCGGAATTGATTTTTGCCTATCGCAACCTCCAGCGCGCAATTGTCCAGGAGCGCTGGAAGCTCATCCGCTACCCGCTTGTCGATCAAACCCAGCTCTTCGATCTGCAGGCCGACCCACTGGAAAGATCCAACCTCGCCCAAACACCCCAACAGGCTGCCCGCGTCGCCTCCCTGAGCGCAGCTCTGGAAAAGGAAATGGCCAGCGCTGGCGACACCTCCCCGCTCAAGGTCGCCAATCCCCTGCCCGCGGCCTGGTCTCCGCCAGCACCCATGCCGACGGCCCCCCCCCTTCGACCGACGACTGAACCGCGCATCAAGGGTAAAATCCCAGCTTCTTTTTGTCAGCGAATTCTGCCGCGGATCCGCGCGAAACACTCGATTCAAGCGGTTGCTCAACCCCTGGCGGAACCCGGCGTCAGAAACCGGGCGGGAAGACCGTAGAGGGCCTCGAAGCGATGCGACTGGAGGCCGGAACCTTCTCGTGGCCAAAACCATCGTCAAAGGAAAAGCCCTCCCTCAGCCTCACGCCCGAAGCACTGCATCTCCTCCTCGACGGTGTCGATCTTCGCGGCGCGCAGATGCGCCCGTGGTATGAGAGAAGCTAGGGTTAGGAGGGTTAGGAAAAAACGAAACAAACTACTACTTTGCTAGTAATTGGTGCGCGAAATGCTACCGTCCCCCGTATCGAAACGCTCGAAGAACAGATCGCCCGCCTGACCCGCGAAAACTCCTACCAGAAGGAAATAATCCGCCTTCTCGAAGAGAAGGTCGACGCCCTGGTCAAGCGCTTGTTCGGTGCCAGCAGCGAGCGTTACCTGCTGGATCACCCCGAGCTGGCCCTCGACGGCGAGCAGTCTGGAAAGCCCGACCCCTCCGCCGGAACATCCGCACCGGAGGAGGCGGAAGAAAGGCCAAAAACAAAAGCAGCCAAGCGCGGCAAGCGTGGCTCCCGTCTCGCCGGCATGGACAAGCTCACCGTCGTCAGCGAGGAACTCACTCCCGCCGAAGTACTCGCCGATCCCGATTCCTTCGAACGTCTCAGCGCGGAAAACGACGAAGTCACCCGGCTGCTGAGCTTCATTCCTGCCAAGTGCTACGTGAAGGAAACCCGCAGGCCGAAGTATCGGCATACAACAGAGCGGCACCTGGCACCCGTCGTCTCACCCGCACCTGTTACGCCTCTGGTAGGTGGCATCGCCGGAGCGGATCTTCTCAGTCAGATCATCCTTTGGAAATACGTCGACCATCTCCCGCTTTACCGCATCACACAGATCCTCCAACGCGCCGGAGTGCACGTGCCCCGGGATCTTTCCTGCAGCTGGGTCATGAAAACGGCCAAGCTGCTCGAACCGCTTCACCAGGCCATCGCAAAGGAGGTTTTAAAAAGCAGCTACCTCCAGGCGGACGAAACCCCGGTCAACTACCTCAGCCCGGGAAACGGGAAGACGAAGACCGGATACTTTTGGATCGTCAACCATCCCGTTGCCACCGGCTCTGTCATGTACCACTGGCGAACCGGCCGGGGGGCCTGCCACCTCGACGACATACTTGGCAAAAATTTCAAAGGCACCCTACAGTGCGACGGTTACAGCAGCTACGTGAGTTATGGTAGCCGTCACGAGCACGTGGACCTGGGCAGTTGCATGGCCCATGTGAGGAGGAAATTTTTCGAAGCGGAGCAAGCGCACAGCCGCAATGCCGGATATTTCCTCCGCCTGATAAGGTTGCTCCACGAGATCGAGAACCGGTTGCGGGAAGCCAAAGCATCCGCCGCCCTCAGGGAAAAAACCAGAGCCCACGAAAGCCGGCCTATCATCAAGCGAATCCACCGCGCCATGGTGCGCCTGCGTTTGGCCGGATTTGCGCAAGACAAGCTCACCGTGGCGATCAACTACGCGCTCGGCCAGTGGAGCAGGATTGAGCGCTACCTCGAAGACGGGCGTATCGAGATCGACAACAACCTGACGGAAAACGCCGTGCGCCCGCTCAAGCTGGGGGCGAAGAACTGGTTATTCATCGGTTCGGAATGGGCCGGTCACCAGGCAGCGGTCATCTACACCCTTGTGGAGAATTGCAAACGCCACGGCCTCGATGTCGCCCGCTACCTTGAGCAGGTCATACTACAGCTCGCCGAGCACGGCCCGGACATAGCCGCCGAGATCACGCCCGCAAAAGTCGCCGCCGCGAAGAATGGCGGGCTGCGGAAAAAAGAAGCCGCATAATCAGCACCCGGGAGACTGGGCAAGCTCCTTCACGGGTAGGCGAGAACTACGCTTACGGTCGGAAGGGTGGGCGATCCGGATCTCGATAAATGTGAGATCCTCGACCGCCCACGGATTTGATTGTGGTGCTGGTGTGTGGGTCATCCTCCAGAATGGACTTTTCAGAACCGCCCAAACAAGATCTCAGAGAGGGGGGCACCAACTACGCTTACGCAGGGCGTGCCACTGGAAACCCACGAGGTGGTTGTGAACCTGATTGGATGTAAGCGCTCAACAGAACCCCTCTATCCGCCGCCCGCCGGATTCTGCTAGGCTGGCGGCTTATGGAAACACTAACAGATCCTTCCGCAGGCATCATTATCAAGTCCGATGCACTGGGCGCACCCGCTACAGCAAGCAAGACAAGCACCTTCGCCTACCTCGAATGGCTCTTCGACAAGCTCATGCACGCCCCAAGCAAGCAAGACCTGCCCGCCCTGCTCCCCAGCGCCTGGCTACTCGCCCAACGCGAACCGTCTCCCATCGGCATAACAGCCGTTGCATAGATGCCAGAGATCCCAAACCTCTAGCAA
>Ga0136639_10000157_pt1 | contig 20537 bp, 23 predicted proteins | sample AntDrymUQ8592106_2_FD_113739 | JGI IMG/M metagenome (GOLD analysis project Ga0136639, IMG submission 113739) | Polar desert sand microbial communities from Dry Valleys, Antarctica - metaG UQ859 (21.06) | ecosystem: Environmental > Terrestrial > Soil > Desert | place: Antarctica: Dry Valley...
CATCGGGCAGCGGCTCCTGAGCAGGATCGCGAGGGCCGTGCGCAGGGACGGAGACCAGCCCTCGAGCGGGCCGAGACCGGTGGACTCCCACGGGTGCTCCGCGATCCGGCGCGCCATCTCGCCGCCACCGCCGTCGAAGAGCGCGTCTGCTGAGCTCGGCCGAGAGGGCACGGGACAGGAAAACAAAGATCAATGCGGTGCGCGTGGGGGTTGGCAGTGTCGGTTCCACGGCCCGTGTCAGACTCCGCGGATGAACGAGTCGTCGATCAGGGTTGCCCGCACCATCGCGATCGGGCGCGTCGCCTACGGCGCCGCGTGCATGTCCGTTCCGAGGCTCGCCCTGGGTCCCGGCGCCAAGAACGCCGAGGGTTCGATGATCTGGATGGGTCGCGCCTTCGGGGTCCGAGACGTCATCCTCGGTGCAGGCGCGCTGCTCGCCCTCGCCGACGACCAGCAGGCCGCGACCCGATGGGTCGAGATGGGCGCAGCGGCCGACGGCCTCGACATCCTCAACGCAGTGGTCTTCCGCAAGGAGCTCGGTGGTGCAGGCCTCATCGGCGTCTTCGCCCTCGCGGTCCCGGCGACGGTCGGTGGGATCTGGGCGGCGCGCCGGATGCGCGCCGACGCCTGATCAGCACGTCCCGGGAGACCGACGTGAGCCCCGCTGCCGTTCCGGCGGCACCCCTGCGCGCCCTGTGGGACCGCTACGGCCGCTACCGCACGCGCTTCACGTGGGCAGTGGTCATGTCGGTGATCAACAAGGTCGCCGACGTGGCGCCCGAGCTCCTCATCGGTGCTGCTGTCGACGTCGTCGTGCGCGGCAACGACTCGATCGTGGCCGAGCTCCTCGGGGTCGACTCGCGCTACACCCAGCTCGCCTGGCTCGCCGGCATCAACGCCGTGATCTGGGTGATCGAGTCCGCCAGCGAGTACGTCGCCGCCGTGCTGTGGCGCGGCCTGGCCCAAGGGGTCGAGCACGACCTGCGCGTCGAGGCCTACGACCACGTGCAGCACCTCGACCTCGGCTGGCACGAGTCGCGTCCGCAGGGCTCGACGCTGGCCACGCTCAACGACGACGTCAACCAGCTCGAGCGATTCCTCGACATCGGCGCCCCGGCGATCTTGCAGACCACGCTCAACGTGCTGCTCGTCGGCGCTGTCTTCGCGGTCTCGTCGGTCCAGCTCCTGGTGCTCGCCTTCCTGCCGATCCCGCTGATCGTCATCGGCTCCCTGATCTTCCAGCGTCGTCTGGAGCCGCTCTACGACCGGGTGCGCAGCGCCGTCGCCGACCTGTCCAGCGCGCTGGGCGCCAACCTCGGCGGCATCGCGACGATCAAGGCGTTCACGGCCGAGGACCGCGAGCGGACCCGCATCGAGGGTGCCTCCGCGGCCTACCGTGACGCCAACGCCGCGGCGATCCGTTCATCGGCCGCCTTCGTGCCGCTGGTGCGCATGGCGATCCTTGCCGGGTTCACCTGCACCCTGCTGCTCGGGGGCTGGGCGACTCTGCGCGGCGACCTCGAGGTCGGCCTTTACTCCGTGCTGGTCTTCATGACCCAGCGCCTGCTCTGGCCGCTGACCGACGTCGCGACCGTCCTGGACCTCTACCAGCGAGGACGTGCCTCGGCCGGGCGCATCCTGGCCCTGCTGGCGGTCCCCGTCACCGTCCCCGCCGGTCAGACCGTCCTCGCCAAGCCCGTCAGCGGACGGGTCGAGCTGCGCGGTGTGCGGGCCGGCTATGCCGACGGGCCCGACGTCCTGCACGGCATCGACCTGGTCGTCCCGGCAGGGGAGACCCACGCGATCGTCGGCCCCACCGGCTCCGGCAAGTCCTCGCTACTGCGGCTGGTGCTGCGCTTCGACGACCCCCGTGCGGGCAGCGTCCTGCTCGACGGGCAGGACGTCCGCGACCTCGACTGGGACTCGCTGCGCGGCTCCATGGGCTACGTCGCCCAGGACGTCTTCCTCTTCGCCGGCACGATCGCCGACAACATCGCCTACGGCGCGCCGGGCGCGACCCGGGACGACGTACGACGAGCAGCCGGGCAGGCGGCCGCGCTCGATGTCATCGACGCGCTGCCCGAGGGCCTCGACACCCACGTCGGGGAGCGTGGCGTCACCCTCTCGGGAGGACAGCGCCAGCGCCTGGCGCTCGCCCGGGCCCTGCTGCGCGACCCCGCGCTGCTGGTCCTGGACGAGGCGACCAGCGCGGTCGACAACGAGACCGAGGCGGCCATCCAACGCTCCTTGGCCGACGTCGCCGCGCGCACCACCGCCCTGGTCGTGGCGCACCGCCTCTCGACTGTGCGTCACGCCGACCGGATCTGGGTCCTCGAAGCGGGTCGCATCGTCGAGCACGGCACCCACGACGAGCTGATCGCGCTCGACGGCACCTACGCCGCGCTGTGGCGGGTCCAGACCGGCGACGCGGTGGCGCGGGGCTGAGTGGGTGGGCGGTGACCTGTGGGAGATCCGGAAGGATCGGGATCACCCAGGGCTCACCGCTCGGGGGTGGGCCCCGTCAGGGCCGCGCCTACTTCCCACGGCGACACGCCACCCACCACGGGGTGTAGGTCGTGGGCAGTGGCGGTTCGTCTGCATACCTTGAGGAAGCGGTGGCCTGGCCGTGCGCATCCCCCTCAGACGGAGGCGCGGACGAGGGCGACCTCGGCCAGCATCCGCCGCGCGGGCCGTTGGAGGACCGTGGCCAGGACAAGCGCGAGGACAGCAGCCGTCACCGTCACCGCGAAGGCGGCGGGGTGGCCGTGCAGGTCAGCGAGCCGTCCGGCCAGGGCCGATCCCACGGCGTAGCCGATGCCGGTGGCCCCGGCCAGCAGCGTCATCGCCAGCCCGACGCGACCGGTGGGCACCGCTCGCTCGCCAATGCTGAAGACGCCGATCATGTAGGGGGCCACACCGAAGCCGAGGAGCAGGACGCTGAGGACCAAGCCGCCGACCGAGTCGACCAGCAGCAGCGGCAGCGACAGCAGCGCCAGGGCCGCGGCGGAGACCAGCACCCGGCGCTCCTGACCGACCCGGTCGGAGATGGCGACGGTCGCGAGCCCCGCGAGCACGCTGCCGACGCCGAGGCAGGCGTGGATTAGCCCGGCCAGGCCCGGGCTGCCCACCTCGGTGGTGAGGGCGGTGGTGCCGGTCTGGATCGAGCCGAAGAACAGGCCCAGGCAGCCCTGGGCGAGCAGCAACCCGATGAAGAGCCCGGTCAGGATGCGGCCCTGGCCACCGATCGTGCCACTCGTGGCGCCGGTGAGCCGGGCCGTCGGATGGGCGGCGAACGCGCAGCCGAACACCGCGAGCAGCCCCGCCGCGAGCAGCATGGCTCCCGAGGGGGAGATCAGGACGACCACGACACCCACGAGCGCGGGTCCCAGGACGAAGGAGGCCTCGTCGGCGGCGCCCTCGTAGGAGAACGCCGCATCCATCAGCCTCGGCTGACGATGGCCGGTGTCGCGGGTGATCGGACGCCAGCGCACCCGGGCCAGCGGCCCGACCTGCGGCAGCACCAGGCCGGCCAGACCTGCGGTGGCGACCAGGGCGCCGTCGGCAGCGTCGGTGCCGGTGAGGGCGACCAGGGCCACGAGACCGAGGGCACCGAGGACCGACTGGACCAGGACCACGGAGCGCTGGCCGACCCGGTCGGCCAGCTCGCCGGCGATGGGGGAGCCGATCGCGTTGGCCACCGCGAGGGCGCCGGCGGCGAGCCCACCGGAGCCGTAGGAGCCGGTGGCGTCGGAGACCAGCAACATCGTGCCGATCTGGCTCATGCTGAGCGGGAGGCGGCCGAGGAACGCGACCACGACGTAGAGCGGGCCGACGAGGTCGAAGAGACGTCGGTAGGAGGCGAGCGGTGACACGGGGATCCTTCAGGGTGCGCGACAACAGCGCGCCGAACCCACCTCCAAGACGCGCGAAACCCTCTGCCCCTGCAGGATACTCGCGGGCATGGCCACCTGCGTCTTCTGCGCGATCGTCTCCGGCGAGACCGAGGGTCACGTGGTCCTCGACGAGGCTCACTTCATGGCGTTCCTCGATGTCCGACCCGTCTTCAAGGGTCACGTGCTGCTGGTCCCACGCCAGCACGTCGTGACGCTGCCCGACCTGCCCGCGGAGCTCCGTGACGGCTTCCTCGCCGCTGCGCAGCGGATCGCTGCGGCCGTGGTCGAGGAGCTCGGAGCGCAGGGCAGCTTCGTCGCGATCAACAACACCGTCAGCCAGTCGGTCCCACACCTGCACCTGCACGTCGTGCCGCGCACCAAGGGCGACGGGCTGCGCGGCTTCTTCTGGCCGCGCACGACCTACGCCGACGGCGAGCCCGCCACCTACGCCGCCCGAATGCGCGCCGCCCTCGGCTAGGAACGCCCGCCTAACCTCGGGAACATGAGGCTCCTCCTCGCCACGCTACTGGTCGCAGCGACCACCGCCTGCAGCGTGACCGACGACCCCGCCGCGCGCTCCGCGCCGGCGCTCTCGGGACCCACCGCCGAGTCGCCCGCGTGCGCCGAGGTGCGTGCCGGGGTGGCGGCCTTCAACGAGGGCGACTACGAGGAGACCGTGGCGCGCTTCGTCGATGCCGTGCCCCTCGCCGAGAAGCAGCTCGACGGGTCCGCGCAGGCCGACGACCTGCTCGAGGCGGTGCGTTGGTACGCCGAGCTGCCGGCCGAGGACTATCCCGTGGCCAGCGTCTCCTCGCCGGAGTTCGCGGCCTACAAGGCGATCACCCTGGGTCAGTGCGACCCCGTCGAGCCGACGCAGACCGAACCCCCCGGCACGACCGTCTGAGCCGCCTCTAGAGTGGCGGGCGTTTCCGCCACCGAGACTAGGAGTCACCATGGGTCGTTATGACGGACGCATCGCCGTCGTCACCGGAGCCGCACGCGGCATCGGGTTCGGGACCGCCACACGGTTCGCCGAGGAGGGCGCGTCGGTCGCGATCATCGACCTCGACGAGTCCGCCGCCGCGGAGGCCGCAGCAAAGCTGCCCCTCGTCGACGGAGCAAAGGCCATCGGCGTGGCCTGCGACGTGAGCAACGGCGAGTCCGCCGAGGCCGCGATCAGCCGGGTGGTCGCCGAGCTCGGCGGCATCCATGTGCTGGTCAACAATGCCGGCATCACCCGCGACAACCTGCTCTTCAAGATGACCGAGGACGACTGGGACCTGGTCATGAACGTCCACCTCAAGGGCGCGTTCCTCATGACCAAGGCCGCACAGAAGCACTTCGTCGAGCAGAAGTACGGCAAGATCCTCAACCTCTCGAGCGTCTCCGCCCTCGGCAACCGCGGCCAGGCCAACTACTCCGCCGCCAAGATGGGCGTGCAGGGCTTCACCCGCACGCTGGGCATCGAGCTCGGCCCGTTCGGCATCAACGCCAACGCCATCGCCCCCGGCTTCATCGCCACGGAGATGACCGACGCGACCGCGGCCCGGCTCAAGATGGATGTCGAGGAGTTCCGCAAGCTCAACGCCGAGGCCAACCCCGTACGCCGGGTGGGCTTCCCGGAGGACATCGCTGCTGCAGCCGCGTTCCTCTGCAGCGACGAGGCGTCCTACATCACCGGTCAGACCCTCTACGTCGACGGTGGCGCCAAGCTCGGCTGACCCGATCGCGCCACGCCGGGCGCCGAGGTCCCTGCTCGGGGACCCCGGCGCCCGCACACTTGAAGTCGAGTGAATCGCTACACGTAGGGAGTTTTATCGTGCGCTCAACCCGCCTGATCGCCAGCGTCCTGGTCGCCGGGAGCCTGGTCCTCGCGAGCTGTGGTGGTGACGAGCAGGGCTCGGAGAACAGCACGCCCGAGGCGCGGGCCAGCGCGGCCGCCGCCGAGGCGCTGCAGACCTGGCCCTTGACGGGCCTCCTCGTCGCCGGTGGCAGGAGTGCCGAGCAGAAGCACCCCGTGCTGGTGCTCAAGATGGACAACACACCCTCCAGCGCCCCCCAGGTGGGCCTCGGGTCCGCCGACCTCGTCGTGGAGGAGCTGGTGGAGGGCGGGGTCACCCGCCTGGCCGCGTTCTACTACTCCCAGGTCCCCGACGACGTCGGCCCGGTGCGCTCGATGCGCGCCAGCGACATCGGCATCGTCAGCCCGGTCGACGCGGCCATGGTCACCAGCGGTGCGGCACCGATCACGATCAGCCGCATCAAGGATGCGGGGATCACCTTCTTCGCCGAGGGCGCGAAGGGCTTCTACCGCGAGGGCAGCCGCTCGGCTCCCTACAACCTCTTCACCGACCTCGCCGAGACGGCATCGCTGATCGAGCAGGGCGCCGAGCGTCCTGCCGACTACCTGACGTGGGGCACGAGCCAGGACCTGCCCTCGGGCCAGCCGGCCACGGAGCTCGCGGCGAGCTTCTCCGGGGGGCACACGACCGCCTGGTCCTTCCGTGACGGCGGCTACGTCAACGACAACTCCTTCGCCGCCGAGGGCGACGGCTTCCCGGCCGACACCGTGCTGGTGCTGCGGGTCGAGGTCGGCGACGCGGGCTACCGCGACCCGGCCGGCAACCCGGTGCCCGAGACCATCCTCGAGGGCAAGGGTGACGCCCTGCTCTTCCACGGCGGCCGCCTCGTGCGCGGCACCTGGTCGAAGAGCTCGCTGAAGGCCCCGCTCGAGCTCTCGACCCGGGCCGGACCGCTCACGGTGCCCGCCGGTCGGGTGTGGATCGAGCTGGTGCCCCGCGTCGACGGCGACGTCCAGTTCACGAAGTAGTCGGGTCGTCCTCGTTGAACGCGTTGGGCAGGGTCACGTCGTTCTCGACGAGCACCTGGAACCCCGCGAGGATGAAGCCGATCGCCGTCTCCACCCGCACGGCAGCCGCGATCGGGTCCTCGGCGCTGGAGACCGCCTCGCCGGCCGAGGACATCGCACCGAAGAAGATCCGCGCGAAGGTCTGCTGCATGTCCTCGTCGAGCTTCCAGTCGCCTGCGGTCAGCACCGACTTCACGATGTCGAGCACGTTGGCGAACGTCGATCGCTCTTCCTGCTCGCGGTAGCGCTCGTAGCCGAGGACCGCCGGGCCCTCCTGGATCACGATGCGCCGGTAGCGCGGCTCCTGCACGACCTCGAGGAACGCGCGCAGTCCGGCGAGCGCCTTCTCCCACGGATCCGCGCGGTGGCCCTTGAGAGCCTTCTTGACCGCCCGGGAAGCGTCGCTCTCGACCCGCTCGAAGACCGCTTCGAAGAGCGCCTGCTTGCCGCTGAAGTGGTGGTAGAGCGCTCCCTTGGTCACCTGTGCGCCCGCGACGATCTGGTCCAGCGAGGCGGCGGCGTAGCCGTGGTCGGTGAAGAGCGTCTCGGCGACGTCGATCAGTGCGCGCTTGGTGGAGGCGGAGTAGGCAGCCCGCCTCGTGGCGCCGGGGACGCTGGGCACTTTGGGGACGAGCTTGGAGACCGAGGACTTGCTCATTGGACGAAGCATAGGTGTGAGGTCCGACACCGGTGGTCAGGATCACCTCGGCAGATGTTGAATACCGGCGGTCGGGTCCATACTCTGAGTACGTACTAACAGTATGTGAGTCCGACACGGAAGAGGCTTGACCATGACCTGGACGACCTTTCACCACCGCGGCGAGCTTCTCCGCCTCGTCACCGCGACTGCCGACGAGCGTCGCGACGCGATCCTCCCGATGGACCTCGCTGGGGTCACCGAGACGTTCGGAGACGAGCTCACCCTGCTCGCCGCCCTCCAGCTCAAGTGGCACACCCGTCTCGCGGGCTCCATCGAGCGCGCGCTCGTGGACCAGCCGATGGACCTCGAGGAGGCGATCGAGGTCGCCTGGGGTGAGACCGCCGACACGCTGCCCGGCATCCGGATGGTCCTGGACCGCTACCGCGCCGAGCCCGTCGACGACGCCATGGCCGCAGTCCTGATCAAGGCGACCGGCAACGAGCACATGATGCTGGCCGTCATGGCCGGTCGCTCCAGTGTCGGCGACGCCACGGCGGTCGCCGTCGGTGCCCGTCTCGAGGCTGCCGCCCGCCTGCGCCACCGCCGCATCCCCACCGTGGTGCTGCCCAGCGAGCGCCCCAGCCTGCTCGATCGGCTCCGGGCGGTCGTCGCGGCCTGATGCATGCTGCCCGCACGGCTGTGGCGGTGGTGCATGATGGCGGGGTGAGCGAGGTGCAGGCAGGCATGCTGATCGTCGCCACGCCTGCCTTGAGGGATCCCAACTTCGCAGCGACCGTGGTGCTGATCCTCGACGTCGACGACAGCGGCGCGCTCGGGGTCGTGCTCAACCGTCCCTCGGGCCTGCCGGTGGCCGAGGTGCTCGAACCGTGGCGCGACGTCGTCGCCGAGCCCGGGGTGCTCTTCCAGGGCGGCCCGGTGGGGGCCGAGGGTGCCCTGGCGGTCGCTTTGCTGCACGCGGCGGCGCAGGTGCCCGTGGGCTTCCGCGAGGTGACCGGTCAGCTGGGCCTGGTCGACCTGGACACCCCGGTCGAGCTGCTCCAGGGCAGCCTCGCCGAGCTGCGGATCTTCGCCGGCTACGCAGGGTGGGGCGTGGCCCAGCTCGACGACGAGATCGACGAAGGCAGCTGGTACGTCGTGCCCGCGCACGCCGACGACATTTTCCGCGAGGACTCCACCGACCTCTGGCGCGACGTGCTGCGCCGTCAGCCCGGCGAGCTGGCATGGCTCTCCACGCGCCCGGGAGACCCCGGGCTCAACTGACGCCGCCACGGCCGACTGATGGACGTGATCTGCCTCGCGCGATTTTGCCGTCCTCAGCGGGGCGGCCGGAGCGTGCGTGTGACCCCCGTCATCCGCGGCGTGGCGAGGACTTGAGGCGGCCGCCGGGCTCTGTCTGACTGGATCGATGCCCACCCGACACCGACTCGCCGTCCTGGCCCTCACCGTCGCGACCAGCGCGGTCGGAGCCCTGCAGGCGACGCCCTCCGACGCGGTCTCCCACGGCCCGGTCGCGCCCGCGCTGCCACCCCTCCTCGTGCGGCAGGGGGAGACGCTGCTTCCCCAGCCGTGGGTCGCGCCCGTCGAGGGCTACCGGCTGACAGGCCGCTTCGGGGACTCCGCCTCCCTCTGGGCCAGTGCCCACACCGGTCTCGACTTCGCGGCCGCCGAAGGCACTGCGATCCGTGCCGTCGCGCCCGGCGTCGTCACCTCCGTGGCCTACGACGGCTCCTACGGCTACAAGAGCGTCGTCACCCTCGCCGACGGCACGCAGCTGTGGTTCTGTCACCAGTCCGAGCAGCTCGTCTCCGTCGGGGACCGGGTCGTCGCCGGTGAGGTGATCGGCACCGTGGGCTCCACGGGCAACGTCACCGGCCCCCACCTGCACCTCGAGGTGCGTCCTCCCGGCGCTGGGCCGGTCGACCCCCAGCAGGCACTGGCCGCCCACGGCCTCCGGGTGTGAGTCGATCTGACCTCGGGCCCGGTCTCGTCGTAGGGTTGGGGCTGTGACCACCATCGGCTTCTCGACCACGACGGACACAGGCGTCGAGCAGGATCGTCGCACCATCCCGACCGACGAGGGTGATCACGAGCGCTTCTCGCACTTCGTCGAGAAGGAGAAGCTCACCGAGGCCATGGTGATGGGCACGCCCGTCGTCGCGCTGTGCGGCAAGGTGTGGGTGCCGAGTCGTGCGCCGGAGAAGTTCCCTGTGTGTCCTGACTGCAAGGACGTCTGGGAGAACCTCAAGGACGACAAGGAGTGACCGGCGGCGACCAGTCAGCCGCCGCCACGTCCGACACCGGCCTCGACGCCGGGCTCGCCCCCGGGCTCACGCCTGCCTGGCCTGACCGCGCGGCCTGGGGCACGGCGCCCTCGTTGCGTGCGTGGCAGACCGCGGCGATACGCGACTACCTCGCCCGGATGCCACGCGACTACCTCGCCGTGGCGACACCAGGAGCAGGCAAGACGACCTTCGCGCTCTCGCTGGCCGCGGAGCTGATCGGGCGTCGGATCGTCGACCGGATCGTCGTGGTCGCCCCGACCGAACACCTCAAGCTGCAGTGGGCCGAGGCGGCCGCCAAGGCCGGGATCCCGATCGACCCGACCTACTCCGCGGGCAAGGGCAAGATCTCCAGCGACTTCCTCGGCGTCGCGGTGACCTACGCCGGTGTCGCGGTCAATCCGCTGGCGATGCGCATCCGCACCGAGCGCTTCAAGACCCTGGTCATCCTCGACGAGGTGCACCACGCGGGTGACGCCCTGTCATGGGGAGAGGGCGTGCGCGAGGCCTTCGTGCCAGCCGCTCGCCGGGTGGCCCTGACCGGCACCCCGTTCCGCTCCGACATCAACCCGATCCCGTTCGTCACCTACGCTCCCGGGGCCGACGGGGTCCCGCGATCGGTTGCCGACTACACCTACGGCTATGCGCAGGCGTTGGCCGACCACGTCGTCCGCCCGGTGCTGTTCCTCGCCTACTCCGGTGAGATGCAGTGGCGCACCCGTGCTGGCGACGAGATCGTCGCCCGCCTCGGTGAGCCGCTCACCAAGGACCTCACCTCCCAGGCGCTGCGCACCGCGCTCGACCCGGCGGGGTCGTGGATCCCCTCGGTGCTCGAGGCCGCTGACCGTCGTCTCTCGGAGGTGCGACGTCACGTGCCCGACGCGGGCGGTCTGGTGATCGCGACCGACCAGGTCTCCGCGCGGGCCTACGCCAAGGTGCTGCGCCGCATCAGCGGCGAGGCTCCGGTCGTGGTGCTGTCCGACGAGAAGGCGGCGTCGAAGAAGATCTCGGAGTTCGCCGGCAGTGAGGCGCGCTGGATGGTCGCGGTGCGGATGGTCTCCGAGGGCGTCGACGTGCCGCGCCTGGCCGTGGGGGTCTACGCCACGACGACCTCAACCCCGTTGTTCTTCGCCCAGGCCGTCGGCCGTTTCGTGCGAGCCCGCTCCCGGGGAGAGAGCGCCTCGGTGTTCGTGCCGTCGGTGCCCGCCCTGCTGGGCTTCGCCTCCGAGATGGAGGTCGAACGGGACCACGTGCTGGGCCGCAAGGTCAACGACGAGGGCGACATCTTCGCTGCCGAGAAGGAGTTGATGGCCGCGGCCGAGGCGACCCAGGCCGAGGGGGAGGACGAGGGGCTGCCCTTCGAGGCGCTCGGCTCCGAGGCGCTCTTCGACCGGGTGCTCTACGACGGCGGCGAGTTCGGGCACGCCGGGGAGGTGCACGTCGGCTCCGACGAGGAGATGGACTTCCTGGGGATCCCCGGGCTGCTCGAGCCCGGGCAGATGCGCGAGCTGCTCCAGCAGCGCCAGAGCGACCGCGCCAAGCTGCAGAAGAGCGCGTCCGAGCCCGACACGATTGCCGAGGTCTCGACCCACGAGCAGCTCGCGGTGCTCCGCCGCGAGCTCAACGGCCTCGTCGCCGCCTGGCACCACCGCACCGGCAAGGCGCACGGCATCACCCACGCCGCGCTGCGCAAGGAGTGCGGCGGCCCCGCGGCCGCGGTGGCCAACGCCGAGCAGCTGCACCTGCGCATCGCCCGGATCCGGGAGTGGGCGGCGCGCAAGTCGTCGTAGGCTCGCCGCCATGCCCACCGAGACGTCCCAGACCCTCGATCGGGGCCTGCGCGTGCTGGGTGTGCTCGCCTCCACGCCCGGTGGGTTGACGATCACCGAGCTCGCCGCGCGACTCGAGGTCAATCGCACGGTCGTCTACCGGCTGGTGAGCACCCTCGAGCAGCACGCGTTCGTACGCCGTGACGCCCGCGGTCGGCTGCACGTCGGCCTGGGCCTGCTGCACCTCGCCTCGGCGGTCCATCCGCTCGTGCGCGACGTCGCGGTGCCGGTGCTGCGTCAGCTCGCCGAGGAGGTCGGCTGCACGGCGCACCTCACGGTCACCGAGGGGGACGAGGCGTTGGCCCTGGCGGTGGTCGAGCCGTCGTGGACCGACTTCCACGTCAGCTATCGGGTGGGGTCACGCCATCCGCTCACCCAGGGTGCTGCGGGCAAGGCGATCCTGCTGGGGCGCGCAGCCGGCCCCGCGCCCTACGTGGTCACGACAGGAGAGCTGCAAGCAGGCGCTCGCGGGCTCGCGGCGCCGGTCCTGGGCGTGGACGGCCTCGAGGCCAGCGTCGGTGTGGTGACCCTCGGCGACCTCGACGCCGAGGTGCTGGGTCCGCGTGTCGCGTCAGCGGCCGCGCAGGTGGCCGACCTGCTGGGGTGACCGGCCACCGCTCCCCGTCAGCCAGGACCCACCTCGGTCCGCGCCAGGGGGAGCGTGCGGAACGGCACCTGCTCGGCCAGCGCGATCACCGTCGAGCAGCGCTCGACGCGCGCGTCGTCGAGGACCCGGTCGATCACGCGTTGCAGGTCGGCGTTGGAGCGCGCCACGACGCGCACCCACATGTCTCCGGAGCCGGTGATCGTGTGGGCCTCGAGCACCTCGGCGATGACGGCCAGGTGGCGTCCGACCGCGTCGTGGGCCGCATCGGCACCGGCGCCCTGGCGGATCTCGAGGGTGAGGAATGCCGTCACGGGGTAGCCCAGGGCCTCCGGCGAGACGTCGGGACCCCATCCGGTGATCACTCCCGACGAGCTCAGCTTGTCCAGTCGCGCCTGCACCGTGCCACGAGCGACGCCGAGGCGCCGCGACGCCTCGAGGACCCCGACGCGGGGCTCGGCGGCGAACAGGTCGATCACTCTGCGATCGAGAGCGTCCACGTGATCCTCCGAGGCTGGACATGTTGCACAGGAAGTTCGGTGAGTGTTGCACAGAGTGTCTCCCATCGGCACGCTGACGCCATGACCACGACACTTTCGACCGGCGGCGCCCTGACCGCCGACGAGCTCAAGGCCGATCTCACCCTCGAGCAGCTCAAGGAGCTGGTCGGACTGGTGGAGTACGACGCCAGTGCCGACGTGTTCCCGGTCACCGCGATGGACGCGGTCTGCTTCGTGGTCGGCAACGCCACCCAGACCGCGACCTTCTACCAGCTCGCACTCGGCATGGAGCTCGAGGCCTACCGCGGCCCCGAGACCGGCTGTCGCGACTCCAAGTCCTACGTCCTGCGCTCGGGCAGCGCCCGCTTCGTCTTCACCGGGGCAGTCACGCCCGACAGTCCGGTCCTGGAGCACCACGGTCGCCACGGCGACGGCGTCGTCGACCTGGCCCTCGAGGTGCCCGACGTCGACCGCTGCATCGACCACGCCCGGTCCGTGGGTGCCACGATCCTCGTGGAGCCGCACGACCTCACCGACGAGCACGGCACCGTGCGCATCGGCGCCATCGCGACCTACGGCGAGACCCGCCACACCCTGGTCGACCGCAGCGGCTACTCCGGCCCCTACCTGCCGGGCTACGTCGCCCGGGCGACCACGGTCACCCACCGCGACGCTGGCCAGGACCCGGCCCGGCCGAAGCGCCTCTTCCAGGCCGTCGACCATTGCGTGGGCAACGTCGAGATCGGTCACATGGACGAGTGGGTGCGGTTCTACAACGAGGTCATGGGCTTCACGAACATGGCGGAGTTCATCGGCGACGACATCGCGACGGACTACTCGGCGCTGATGAGCAAGGTCGTGGCCAGCGGCAACCACCGGGTGAAGTTCCCCCTCAATGAGCCGGCCGTGGCCAAGAAGAAGTCCCAGATCGACGAGTACCTCGAGTTCTACGCCGGCGCCGGCTGCCAGCACATCGCGCTCGCGACCAACGACATCCTGCGCTCGGTCGACATCCTGCGCGACAACGGCATCGAGTTCCTCGACACCCCCGACTCCTACTACGACGACCCCGAGCTGCGCGCGCGCATCGGACAGGTCCGCGTGCCCATCGAGGAGCTGAAGAAGCGCAAGATCCTGGTGGACCGCGACGAGGACGGCTACCTGCTGCAGATCTTCACCAAGCCGATGGGTGACCGCCCGACGGTGTTCTTCGAGTTCATCGAGCGGCACGGTTCGCTGGGTTTCGGCAAGGGCAACTTCAAGGCCCTCTTCGAGGCGATCGAGCGCGAGCAGGACGCCCGGGGCAACCTCTGAGTGGCCCGGACCACACCGTCGATCCAATCCGGGTAGGGCCTGGCGTCGAAGACCAGGCACATGCTCCCCAACGATTGGAACCCCATGCGTATCAAGCCCAGCCGCAAGTCCATCGCCGGTATCGCCGGTCTCCTGCTCCTCGCCGCTCCCCTTGCCGCCTGCGGCAACGACGACGACGCCGGCAGTGGCAAGGCGCCGACCCCGGTCGCCGCGATCGCCGACCTCAGCGGCGGCGAGACCACCGCGATCAAGCTCGACAAGGGCTTCACCGACGCGCTCGCCTCCCTCAAGCTCACCCCGGGCGTCCTCGGCGGCGCCAAGCTGACCGACGGCTCGCTGATCTTCCCGATCACCGGCGGCAACGTCACGATCTTCACCCCGGGCGAGGTCTCGCCCTACGTGATCGGTCAGATCGCTCACGAGTCCTCCGGCCTCTCGCTCGAGGCCGGCGGCACCAAGGTCGAGCTGCGCAACCTCAACGTCGACCCGGGCGTCTCGCGCGTCTACGGTGACGTCGTCGTCAACGGTGAGGTGGCCGTCACGTCCGCCTACCTGTTCCGCCTCAACGGCAGCACCCTCAAGGACCTGCAGACCGAGGGCGACACCGCCATCCTCGAGGGCACCAAGGTCTTCATCTCCGACGTTGCCGCGGGCCTGCTCAACGACACGTTCGGGACCGACGCGGTCACCGACCAGCTCCTGGTCGGCGTCGCGAAGATCACCGTCAAGGTCCCCAGCTGACCTGACCGCTCCCTCCGTGAACGACGCCGTCCTGCTCCTCCAGGGCGGCGTCGTTCCATGTCCGGACCCCGGGCGTACGGCGCCTCACGCGGGACGCCGGACGACCGCCTCCAGCAGGTCGGCGCCCATCTCCACCAGCTCGTCCCGGTCGAGCGCGACGTCCCCGTCGAGCCACGAGCCGACCAGCTCGGCATAGCCGGCCACGAAGACGATCGCGTGGTGGGCGGCGATCGCCCCGCTCCACGCCGCCGCGCCGAACAGGCTAGAGGACTGCACCGCCACGAAGTCGGCGAACCACGAGACGAGGGCCTGACGGCGCTCGCGCAGCGCGGCGTTGGCGCTGGACTCCCGGGTGAGGACGCGGCCCTTGGTCGCGGTCGTCGACAAGACGTCCACCACCGCTCCGAGGGCGGCACGCACCCGCGCCTCGGGTGAGCCGTTACTGGCCCGCACCGCGACGAGCGCAGCATCGGCGATCTCGCTCGCCACCGCGTCGAGCGCAGCGACGAGCGCCTCGTCGCGCACGCGGAAGCTCTCGTAGAAGTAGCGCTCGGTCAGGCCCGCCTCCACGCAGATCGAGGTCATGGTCGTGCGGGCCTCGCCCTGCGTGCCGAGCAACGTGATGGTGGCGGTGACGAGCCGCTCGCGGCGCTCGGCCGCGCGCTCGGCCTTGCTGCGCCCGCCGTAGGGCCGTCCCGGCTGCTCGGGCTGTGCGGGCTGTTCGGGCTGGACCACTTGACACTCCTCGTCGTGAAGGACAAAACTGACAGACGTCCCTGTCAGATGTCCAGCGAACCTGAGGTGAAGGTCGTGCTCCGACCGCTGCTCGCCCGCATCCCCGTGGCCCGCATCCCGCTGGTGGGGCACACCCTCGACTACATGTCCGACCCGCTCGACTTCATGCGTCGGCAGCACGCGATCGGCCCGGTCACCGAGCGCCGGATGATGGGTTCGACCTGGACCCTGCTCACCGGTCCTGACGCCTGCGAGGCAGCCCTGCGCAACGCCGACAAGGCGTTCGCGAACGGCCCCGGGTGGGGCTTCCTGGTGGGCCCGTTCTTCGACCGTGGCCTGATGCTCCTGGACTTCGCCGAGCACCACCGCCACCGGCTGCTCCTCCAGCAGGCGTTCACACGTCCCCGCATCGAGGGCTACGTCGAGCAGCTGGCGCCCGCGGTCGGGCGGGGGCTGGACGCGTGGGCGGCGCAGGGGACGGTCGAGGGCACCTTCCTGGCCTACCCGGCGCTCAAGGAGCTCACCCTCGACCTCGCGACCCAGATCTTCATGGGTGGTGCCGACCTGGCCGACCACGAGGAGCTCGACGCGCTCAACGATGCGTTCATCGCCTGCGTGCAGGCCGGCGGGTCACTGCTGCGGCTCGACCTCCCCGGCACGCGGTGGCGACGCGCGCACCGGGGCCGCCGCCTGCTCGAGGAGTTCCTGCTGCGTCACCTGCCGGCGAAGCGGGCGACCGAGGGCGACGACCTGTTCTCGGTGCTGTGCCACCTGCGCACCGAGGACGGGGACACCTTCAGCGACCAGGACATCGTCAACCACATGATCTTCCTGCTGATGGCCGCCCACGACACCTCGACGATCACCGTGACGACGGTCCTGCAGCACCTGGGACAGCACCCCGAGTGGCAGGAACGCTGTCGCCAGGAGTCGCTGGCGCTCCCGGAGCACCCCACCCTCGCGGAGCTGGAGTCACTCACCTCGCTCGACCTGGTCATCAAGGAGAGCCTGCGCCTGGTGCCGCCCGTGCCGGTCCTCGCGCGGCGTACCGTCAAGGAGACCGAGGTGCTGGGTGTGCACATCCCGCAGGGTCGGCTCACGGCCGTGATGGTGCACCTCTCGCACCACCTCCCGCAGCTGTGGAGCAGCCCCGACCGCTTCGACCCCGAGCGGTTCTCGGAGCCGCGTCGCGAGGACAAGTCGCACCGCTATGCGTGGGAGCCGTTCGGTGGCGGGGTGCACAAGTGCCTCGGCATGGCCTTCGCCGGGGCCGAGGTCACCACGATCCTGCACCAGCTCCTGCGCCGCTTCGAGTGGCAGATCGACGCCGACTACGTGGCTCCCCTCGACTACCACTCCCTGCCGTTCCCCGCCGACGGACTCCCGATCGAGCTGCACCCCTATGAAGCAAGGACCCTCGCATGAAGCGCACCCCCCGACGTCCCTCCGGCCGTGACCTCTCCACCCTGACGCTCGTCGTCACCGGAGGTGCCCGTGGCATCGGACAGGCGACCGTCGACCGCTTCGCCCGCCAGGGGGCGCGCGTGGTCATCGGTGACCTCGACGTCGACCTCGCGCGCTCGGTCGCCGACGCCTACGACGGCCGCGTGAGCGCTGCCCGGCTCGACGTCACCGACCCCGCCTCGTGGCAGGAGTTCCTCGCCGAGACGGCCGAGGCCGGGCCGATCGACGTGCTGGTCAACAATGCCGGCATCATGCCGCTCGGCTCGGTACTCAAGGAGCCCGACGCGGTCACCCGGCGCATCGTCGACATCAACCTGCACGGCGTCATCAACGGCACCAAGGCCGTCGTGCCGGGGATGATCGAGCGCGGCAGCGGCCACGTCATCAACGTCGCCTCGGCGGTCGGTCGACTGGCCCTGGCGGACGGTGCGACCTACTCGGCCTCGAAGTTCGCCGCGGTCGGCTTCAGCGAGGCCACGCGCGCCGAGCTGCGACCCCACGGGATCGAGGTGACCGTCGTGCTCCCGACCGTGGTGCTCACCGAGCTCTCGGCCGGGGTCCCGGCCACGCGCGGCGTACGCCCCGTCACGCCTGACGACGTCGCGAGGGTCATCGAGTCGGCCGTGCGCAAGCCCAAGCCCGAGCTCTGGGTGCCGCGGTGGTCGCAGGGCCTGACCAAGGCCAGCCAGCTTCTGCCGCGTGGGGCGCAGGCGGCGGTGGCGCACGCGTTCAAGGCCGACTCCGCCCTGGCGGAGGCCGACCAGGGTGCCCGCGCCGCCTACGAGGCACGAGCGCGCGGCGGCAGCTGAGGGCCTACGACACGTCGAGCGTCGAGAGGGGCACGCCGAGCTCGGTGGCCGGCCCCTCGAGCGAGTGCCAGATGAACGAGCTGAGGTAGGCGCTGATCTGTGCGCGCGACATCGTGCGCTGCTCCAGCCACCACTCACCGGTGCTCAGCCCGAGCCCGACGATGCCCTGCGACCACGGCTCGGCACCCCCCGGGTCCACGCCGAGGCCGCGCATCGTCTCGGCGAGGAAGCGGGTGAGCATCGCGGCGATGCGGGCCTTGCCGTCGGCCAGTGGGTCGCCAGCGCTGCCGGCGCGGTGGCGCACCAGGAGGAGGAAGACCTGGGGATGCTTCTCGATGACGGCCAGGTAGGCGTCGACGGCGGTCTCGATGCGGGCCCGGACCGGCGCTCGGACCAGGAGGGCGGGCACCACGCCGGCCAGCACCTCGTCGGCGCCCCACTGACCCACGGCCGCGTGCAGCTCGTCCTTGTCGGCGAAGTAGCGGTAGAGCACCGGCTTGCTCACCCCGGCCGCAGCGGCGATCTCGGTCATGTTGACCTCGGGGCCGTGCTCGTCGATGGCTCGCACGGCTGCGGCGATCAGCTCAGCGCGGCGCTCCTCGCGGTGGGCGTCCCAGCGTGAGGCGCGGCCATCGGGCTCGGTCGGCATGCGCCGAGCGTAGACCGCGTGGGCCCCGCCAATGGCCCGTCACTGGCATCATCAGCCCCATGGCGACCTACCTGGCCTTCCTGCGGGCGATCAACCTCGGTGCGAAGCGGAAGTTCCCCCAGGACGCGATCCTCGCCGCCACCGAGGCGGCCGGCTTCACGGGGGTCGCCACCCACATCAACACGGGCAATGTGCGCCTCGAGACCGCGATGCGCTCGCGGGCGCGGATCGAGACCGCGCTCGAGTCGTCCTACCGCGAGGACCGGGGCTTCGAGGTCCCCACGATCGTGCTCACCGCGGCCGAGCTGCGGGCCATCGTCGAGGACGCCGAGCGGCTGGCGCCCGACCACGCCGGCCGTCACTACGTCTCGCTGCTCAAGCAGGAGCCGGAGGGCGCGGTCGTCGCCGCCCTCGAGGCGCGCTCCACCTCGGACGAGCGGGTCCATGTCGTGGGGCGCGGCGTGCACCTGGTGCTGGGGGAGAGCTATCGCGAGGCGGCGTTGAGCAACGCCGTCGTCGAGAAGCACCTCGGGGTGGCGACCAACCGCAACCTCACCGTGCTGCGGGCGCTGGTGCAGAAGTGGTGCTGACCCGCGGGAGGGTGCGCACCGAGCGCGAGACCAGCGTGGTGACGGCGACGACGACCAGCACGATGCCCGCGACCAGGATGACGTTCTGGATCCCGAAGACCAGCGCGAGCGGACCGGCCACCAGCTGTCCGACCGGGATGGCGACGAACGAGCCGAAGGCGTCGTAGGAGAAAGCGCGGGAGAGCATGTCCTCGGGGATGTTCTCCTGCATGGCGAGGTTCCAGCCCAGCGCGAAGACCTCGATGCCCACGCCCGCCACGAAGGCCGCCAACAGGACCGTGACCAGGTGGGTCTCCAGCCCCAGCACGATCATCGGCAGGCCGTACGCCGCCGTGCCGATCATCCCCCAGAAGAGCGGTTGCTCGAGCCGCACCTTGAGCAGCACGAGGCCGGTGAGGAGCAGGCCCGCTGCCTCGGCGGAGAGGATCAGGCCCCAGCCCTGCTCGCCGATCGAGCTGTCCTTGGCGAGGACCGGCCCGAGGGTGAACATGCCGCCCTGGTGGATCGCGCAGATCAGGCAGAAGGCCAGCACGACCACCCACAGCCACGTCGTCTGCCGGAAGAACGTCCAACCCTCGCGGAGGTCGGTGACGACCGAGGAGCCTCTGGAGTCGCGCTGCGGTCGCGGGATCCGCACCCGCAGGAGCAGCGCTGCCGAGAGCAGGTAGGTGACCCCGTCGACGGCCAGGGCCCAGCCGGCGCCGACCGTGACGACCAGGATGCCCGCGGCGCTCGGTCCGAGGATGGTGAGACCGCTGCGGGTCATGGACACCAGCACGTTGGCCGGCTGCAGCTGGTCGCGGGGGACGAGCTGGGGCAGCAGGCCAGCAAGCGCGGGGAAGCTGACTGCGGCGACCACGCCGTTGACGGCGGTGAGGACGACCAGCTGCCAGAGCTGCGCCGAGCCGCTGACGACCAGCGCCGCGATGGCGAGCTGGCTGACGCCCGCGGCCACGTTGGACACCTGGATCACCAGGGTGCGACCGAAGCGGTCGGCGATGACGCCGCCGACGAGCAGGAAGACGACCATCGGGATGCTGTGGGCGGCCAGCACCACGCCGACGGCGCTCGGGGAGTCGCTGACCTCCAGGACGGCGAAGACGAGGGCGACCCCGCTCATCGTGCTGCCGAGCAGGTTCACCAGACGCGCGTAGAAGTAGTAGCGGAAGTTGCGCTCGCGCAGCGGCGCGAACGCCTCGCTCCTCATCGGGCCCCACCCGTCATGCCGAAGGCCGCGACGGTGAGGCTGACCGGTCGGGTGCCCTCGCTGCGAGGAGGCCGCGCCTGGGCGTGCACGAGCTCGGAGGCCTCGACCAGCAGGCTCATGGCCCGCTGCCAGACCTCGGGTTCGACCCACAGCTCGGCGTCGGTGAAGTTGCCCCGCGTGGTGGTGTCGCGCAGGTCCATGCGTCGCACCATCTCGTGGGCCATCGTGCGGATGTCGACACCGCGAGGACGACCGTCGTGGTCCTCCTCGCGCCACGGGTGTCGGTAGCGCTTGGCGACGCCGCCGCGGATCCGCTCCTCGCTCGCCACCACGACCTCTCCGGCGTCCAGCAGCACGCGCAGGTGGTAGGACGCGTTCGCGTGCGTCACGTCG
>Ga0136639_10000158_pt1 | contig 20536 bp, 22 predicted proteins | sample AntDrymUQ8592106_2_FD_113739 | JGI IMG/M metagenome (GOLD analysis project Ga0136639, IMG submission 113739) | Polar desert sand microbial communities from Dry Valleys, Antarctica - metaG UQ859 (21.06) | ecosystem: Environmental > Terrestrial > Soil > Desert | place: Antarctica: Dry Valley...
ACGAGCTGGACGAGCGGGGTGCTCTTGACGGTTTTAATACGGAAAAACATCCGGTGCCAAGATGACGGGCTGCCGACAAAAAACAAGAAATATCTAAAAAATTAGGCACTACAAACGAGGCCCTGGAAAATACGACTATTGATTATCAACGAATTATATTATTGACATGGCCGAATTTGCCCCGCAAACGCCTGAAAGCCGCCTCGATTTTGAGTGCTTTAAGAAACTTGGGTTAAGTGCTGCAGCGAAGCTCCCGGAGCCTGTTCATTAACATCTAGCACGGTGCCGATGTTGGATTCGCGCGGGTCAACCCGCACCGCCCCGGTCGCCGGCGCCGTCCAGCGCCACCACACGGTGTTCTTCGGCGGGAAGAGCATGCCCGTGAAATCCTCGTCGCTTGCCGCCACCGTCGCTAACACGTTGTTCCCCCTAAACCGCTGCGGCAGCGCCTGGGGCAGCAAGGCCGCGTCGGCAAGCTCGTCCGCGCCGCCTAATGGATAGGTGCGCCGGTACACCGCGTCAGCCCCGGGCGTATCGACCGCGATCCGGTAGCGCACGCCGGCGGAGCCGAAAAAGAGAACCCTGCCGGTTCCCTGCACCACCAATGTTAGCGCGCTGAGTTCGGTTCCGGTGTAAATAGCAATCCGCGCATTGCCGTTGAGCCACTCACCAAACGCATACGGCCGGCTCTCGCTCGCCTGCCATTGAAACATGCGCCGGTTCGCCCACTTCCGCCGTGCCAACCGTGGGCTTGTACATGAAAAGCGGCAGCGCCAGGGGTGTTAGATCCGCCGCGTCCGCGAAGTGGTCGTTCTGCGCCCCCGCGGCGCCAGTTAGGCAGCAAAGGAGGATGAAACCGTAAATCCAACGGAGGGCTTTCATCAGTGGGGTGACCGCGGGAAGGGGGGGATCCCGGGCTGAGAAAAAAGGATAACAATTAGGGCAGATCTGCAATGGCGAAAGTGGGCACTCGATGGTTGCGCTGAAGCACGCTGGAGGTGAAGCTGCGCGCGGCTCCATGACCGCTGCGGGCAAATCATCAACCACCGAGGAACGGGCGATTTGGCTCGTTTCCGTGCTGGCATCGCTGGTGATCAACGCGGCCCTCGGCCTGACTCTGGTAAGCGTGAGTGCCCTTGAGCGCAAGGTGCTTAAGCCGCTGCCCAGCATGCCCGCGGCACCTGACTTGGTCGTGGAGATTTCCCCGGAGATGCTCAAGGCCTTGGCCGCGGACACGCCGGAAGTGGCGGCCCCAACCTTCACCCAAACCACTCCCGACCAGCAGGCCGCACGGCCGGAACGGCCACGCTATTTTGGCGAGCACGACACCCGCGCGACAAGCGATGCGCCTCCAGTCGCCGGTGCTCTTGAGGTTCCTTCCCTCGCAGGCCGTGAGCCTCGCCTCGATGAGGTTCAAGCCACTCAGAGCGACTATCAGGACGGCGAGATCCGCCCGGACCCCGCGGTCCGAACAGAGCCGCCGGCACCCGCCCCGGTCGTGGCCGCCGCCCCCGCGCTGCGGCCCGCCGAGTCAAACGCCGTGCCCGTGCCCGAGGGGCTGGAGACGGCCGCCGCCCCCGCCAAGTTGATCCCTGAAATGGTTGGCGAGCCCGCGCCGGCTCCGGCGGAGCTTCTGCAAGGGCCAAGCGCAGTTGACACGCCCCAACGATTAGAAACCGCCAAGGCCGAAGCGATGGTTCCAGCAGCAGAAGCGCCCGGTGAGCAGGCACCCGCGGGCGAGGAGCTGCGCGAGACGCCTCAGGAGAAGCCCCTATCAGAAGCCCAACAGCAGGCGCAGGCCAAGCCAAGCCTGCCCAAGCCGCCACGCGACCCCGCCTTCCGTGGCAACCAGGAGAAGACCAAGATGCAGGGGTCGATCTCGCGCAAGGGCAAGTCGTCCCTGAACGTTGCCAACACCCCGCTGGGCCGCTACCAAGCGCAGCTGAGTCGGGCCGTTGAGCTTGAGTGGCAGCGCAACTGCGTGCGCTACCGGGACTTGATTACCCCAGGGTTTATCACCGTGCGCTTCTTGATCGACGCCAAGGGCAAGGTCACCACTCTGTCCTTTGTCGAGGCCGTGGAGGTGGGAGAGGTTCAAAAGGGTTTCACCCTCAGTTCCATCCGCAAGGCGGAGATCCCCCCGATGCCCGCCGAGCTCGCCCGCGAGCTCAAGGGCGAGCCGCTTGAGCTAACTTTTAATTTCTATTTCTAACCCATGAGCATGCTTGCCGACCCGCCACTCCAACATTTGTTAGTATTCGCCCAGACGCGCGCTGACTCGGGCGGCTTTGCCACCTCGCTGCGCACCTCGTTTGACTTCCTTTCCGCGGGCGGGTTTTTCATGAGCCTGCTGGCGCTCACCTCGGTGCTGGCCGTCATGGCCATCACCTACAAGTTTTTGACTTTGCGCCGTCCCCGGATCCTCCCGCCACTTCTCGAGCGGGAGATTGAGCGCATCGACGAGCACTTCGCCAACGGCACCGTTGACTCGCTCAATCCCGAGCTCAGCGCCGGCCGCAGCACCCTCGCGCGGCTCTGCGCGGTGGCCATGCGCGATGGCGCGCGCAGCCAGAGTGAAGTCCAGGACGCCGTGCAATCCAGCGCCAGGGAGGAAATCGTCAAGCTTAACAGCGGCCTTTCAATCCTCGACGTCGTCATCACCATTGCCCCCATGTTGGGACTGCTCGGCACTGCCAGTGGTCTGGTCGTCGTCTTCGGCAGCATCGGCGAGACCCCCGATCAGGGCCTGATCGCCCGCGGCATCGCCCGCGCCCTGAGCACCACCATTGTTGGCCTCGCCATCGCCGTGCCCGCCGTAGTCGCCCACAGCTTCTTCAACCGCAAGGTGGAGATGATGGCCGCGCGCCTCGAGGTGTTGTTAGGCGAGGTGGTCTCCGCCTGCCGCCAGCAACCCTTGCTCAAGGACGACAACAACCGTTAGTCCGATGCAGTTCTACCAGCCGAGGAAGCGCCAGCCGACGGTGCCGATCATTGCGATGATCGACATTCTCTCGATTTTGTTGATTTTCTTCATCGTCACGACGGCCCCCAAGAAGCCGCGGACGATTTTGCGCATTGAGCTGCCGACGGTGCGCGAGGTGCCAACAAGCACCACGGTGGAATCCCGCTCGGTGCTGGCGGTGGCCGCCGACGGGAAGATCTCTCTTGACGCGCTGAGCGTGCCAGAGGGTTTTTTGCAGCAGTACCTTGAGGCATTCATCAAACAGAACCCGGGGCGCAAGCTTGAGCTTGAGGCTGACAAGGACCTCACCGTCGAGCTGCTTCTGAAAGTTTGGGATGCATTGACCAAGGCGGGCATCGAGATTAAGGATGTGCCCGCGCGCATCCGCCTGCCGGGCGCCGGATAGCCCCATTTGCCATGATTCTTGATATTGTACAGTACGGCGACCCGGTCCTGCGCCAGCGCTGCGAGCCGGTCCATGAGGTCACTCCGGAGATTCTCCAGCTCGCCCAGGACATGCTCGAAACGATGGTCGATGCCCACGGCGTCGGCCTCGCTGCCCCGCAGATCGGATTGGCGATCCGCATGGCTGTCGTGGATGTCTCGCACGATCCTGAATGTGTTAGCTTCCTGCGGGTCGGCGGCAAGGAGGTGGCCATGGAGACCATCATGCCCCTGGTTTTCATCAACCCCGAGGTTAAGCTCGAGGGGCCGAAGGTGGCCGACACCGAGGGCTGCCTGAGCATTGATGATCTGCGCGCCACGGTCACCCGCCCGGAAATCGTGCGGGCCACCCTGCCATTGCTGGACGGCACGGTTCTTGAGTTGGAGACCGACGGGCTGTTGGCCCGGGCGCTGCAGCACGAGGTTGACCACCTTAATGGGGTGTTGTTTGTCGACCGCCTATCAGCCGCGGGCAAAATAAGCATCCGGCGCAAACTCAGACGTCTCGGTGCGCGCTATTGAGCTTGATGCGCCGCGGCCGCCGCGGTCATTTGCCCGCGAAACGACTGCCACGCTCGCCTTGGCGCTGCCGCTGGTAGCCGGGCAGGTCGGCCAGATGCTTATCAGCGTGGCCGACACGATGATGATTGGCCGGCTCGGAGTGGTGCCGTTAGGGGCGGCAACCCTTGCTAACAGCCTCACGTTGGTCCCGCTGGTCTTCGGCCTCGGCCTGCTCACTTCCGTGCCGGTGCGGGTTTCGCAGGCGCGCGGGGCGGGCCAGCCACTGGAGGCCGCGGAGGTGCTGCGTCATGGCCTGGTGTTGGCGATGTTGTTTGGGGCGCTGGTGGTGGTTGGCTTTGCGCTGTTGGTGCCGAACCTGGGGTGGCTGGGCCAGCCGCCGGAGGTCACCGCGCAGACGCCGGTCTATCTGATGTTGGTTGCCGTCTCGCTGGTGCCGGCCCTGATGACCGCGGCGCTCAAGAACCACGCCGATGCGCTTGAACATCCCTGGTGGCCATTCTGGATCATGCTTGGCGGCGTTGGCCTGAACGTCCTGTTTAACTGGATTTTTATTTTCGGCCGTCTTGGCGTGCCCCCCATGGGCTTGGTCGGTGCCGGCCTTGCCACCGTCCTTGCACGCCTTATTGTGCTCATTGCCGTGGCCGTCTGGCTGCTCCGCGACAGGCGCCTGACCCGTTGGCTGCCAACCCGCTGGCGCCTGCCGCTGGAGCGCGTGCGGTTTCGCGCTCTGCTCAAGATCGGTGTCCCCGCCAGTCTCCAACAGCTCGCGGAGGTCTCCGCCTTCTCGGGCGGCGCCCTGTTTGTTGGATTGTTGGGAACCATTGCCCTCGGCGCCCACCAGGTCGCACTTACCTGCGCCGCCACGGCCTTCATGGTCCCGCTTGGTCTGGCGATGGCTGTGACCGTGAGGGTCGGCGAGGTCATCGGCGCCGGCCACCGCGAGCGGTTGGCGCGCATCCTTGGCGGCGCATGGATGCTCATCGGGCTGTTTGGCACCCTCACCATGGTGGTTTTCATCTTTTTTGGCCGCTCGATCGCCGCGGATTTTGTCGCTAACCAAGAGGTGGTGGATCTGGCGGTCAAGCTGCTGGTCGTGGCCGGACTGTTCCAACTGGTGGATGGCTTCCAGGTTGTCTGCGCCGGCGCGCTGCGCGGGGCGGGGGACGTCGTGGTGCCTGCCTGGCTATGCGCCGCCGCTTACCTGGGTGTGGGTGTTCCGTTGGGTGTGGTGCTGATGTTTGTCTTTCATCTTGGCCCGGTCGGCTTCTGGTACGGGCTGGCCAGCGGGCTTGGCTGCGCAGCACTGCTGCTTGGCTGGCGTTGTTACCGGGTGTTGTTGAGGGAAACCTAGCCACTTGCTGTTGGATTGCTGGGCGGCTAGTTGCGGGGAATTTGCCCTTGCGGCCATCGTGGGTGAAAGGAAGCTAACCAGGCGGCGGTAAGCGCCATTTGCTATGTCCCTAGGAAAAACGCGCTCATCAGTATTCAAGCGGGCCTTTTTCTGGCTCTCCGGTGCCGGCACCGAAACCCTTGAAGACTGCCCAAACTGGGAGCAGCGCAAGTACGTCGCCTTCGGCGCCACCGTGCTCGTGCCGTGTTCATTCGCCTTCATTGCCTGCGCCTACGCGCTTTCCACCCTCACCGATCGGCCGGGGGTGATCTTCCCCATCGCCGCGGTCTGGGCCTGCATCATCCTGGCGATCGACCGCGCCTTGTTAGCCAGCTACCGCCCCTACCTGCCCATTACGCGTAAGCTCGGGCAGTTCGGGCTGCGCTTCTGCGTGGCGGTGCTGATGGGCCTAACCATCGCCCACCCGCTGGTGCTGTTGTTGTTCCGTGACACGATCGGGTCCGTCGTCGAGCGCGCCCGGCAGGTTGAGGTTCAGACCGTGCGCGAGCGCTTCACCAGCGAGAAGGACGCCGTGCGCAAGGCCATCACCGGCCTTGAGGACGGCATCAGCGCCAAGCGCGAAAGGTGGAACGAAACCTTCCTGGCCCGCTTTGACGTCCTGAAGCGCAAGGATACCGACGCGGAGCTGCCCGGACTAACTGCCCAACAGCAGGCCGAGCTGAAAAAATCCATCACCGAGGCGACCGCCCCGTTCACCGAGAGGCTGGCGGTCGTCGAGCAACAGTTAGCCGAGGCCACGCCGCAGTCCGTCACGGTGCAGGGCGAGCTGACCTATTGGCAGACTGAGTTTGAGCGCGAGCTCAACGGTCAGCGCTCAGGCCTCGCCGGCGAAGGGCCGCGCGCCCGCTCCATCCGTGCCGACCAGCTTGAGCCGCGCCGCGAGGAGTCACGCCGGCTCGCCGGCCTGCTCGACCATCTGTCGTCAGAGAAAGCCTCGCTGGAAAGCCGCACCCGCGAGGCCGAAGCCGCCGCGATTGCTGCCTTTGACGTGCGCCTGCAGGATATTGAGCGTACCAACCAAGTGGAGGTCGACCGGGTGGCCGCCCTTAAACAGCGCGTCGAACAGGATCAGGCGGAGGTTTTTGTTACCCAACAGAACGCTCTGCGCGAGACGATCAAGACCGAGATCGACACCCGCCTCAAGGAGCTTGAGCGCGCCCAAGGCGAACTTGCCGCGGTAGCCAACGATGAGCGCAAGCAGCTGGACGCAATTGCAGCCGAGCCGCGCAAGGACATCCTCACCCAGACCCTGGCCCTGCACAGCGTCTTTGATAGCGGCGACCAGGCCGGCATGTTTGCCTTGAGCACCTACGTCGTGCTCACCCTCCTGTTCATGCTCGTCGACACCATCCCGCTCATCGTCAAATTCTTCTGCAAACCAGGCCCGTACGACAACCTGCTCGACCGCGACGAGGTCCTGTTTGACTCCGACCACCGCGCCTTCCTCGCCAGCAACCGCCGCTACATGCAGCAGCTGGCGGCGGGGAACCTAACAGGCGTGACGCGCAACAAGCCGCTTGAGCACGCCCTGGTCAACGGCGTCGAGCACACCCGTGCGGCGCGCGAGTTCATTGACTCGCTGATTGAGATGGAGAAGTCCTTCGCCGAGCGCATGCGCATGGAAGAGGACGAGGCGGGCTACCAGAACCCGGAGAAACTCAAGGCGCTTGAGGAGATGAAGGCCCGCTTCTATCAATCCCTGCACCAGCGCATGGAGGGGTTTTTCGGCCGGCCGGAGCTTCCGGCCGCCTGAGCGGGGGAGTTAGAACTCGTCCTCCTCCTCGCCCGGCACGGGCGGGATGAGGTCCTCGCGCATGAGCAGTCGGTCGATGCTCAAATCATCTAGCAGGTCCGCGGGCGTGTCGCGGATGATCGCCGCATAGGGGGTAAGCCGGTCGAGTTCGGCAATGGCGCAGTGGACCATGGAGGAGACGATGTCCGGGTCGTATTTTTCCCGCTCAAACAAGTTGGTAAGGCGGAACATCAGCTGGGAGCGGTCGATGTCGTACTCCGCGCTGCCGAGGGTGAGCTGCTTGTTAGCCCGGGCGAGAAGCTCAAGGAGCATCCCGAGCCGGTCCTCGTCGACCTCCATGGGCGTTTCGGTCACCACGCTGAGCGCGTTGAGTTCGGGGAAGGCTTGGGCGTGGAGGTGGATGCGCGTGTGGTGGGCCTCAAAGCCGGTGCGCAGCACATCGCGGCCCTCGACTAGCTCGCACTGCCATCCTTGGCGGCCAAAGGTATCGAGCACGGACTGGATCTGGATTGAGGGTGGGCGCATGGAGGTGGTGGGTTGTTAGCAGTTGCTGGGTTCGGCGCTCTGTAGGCGGCCGGCGAGTGCGGCCTTGAGAAGCACGCGCTGGTCGCGGCGCAGAGGCCGGAGCGTCAGATGGACGCCGGAGGACTGTTCACGGTTGAAGTGGAGAGTCAATCGGGAGTCGGTGGCGTCAAGAGCGTCGATTTGCTGCCAGGCGATGAGCTGCATGCGCGCGGCGGGCGTCCAGAGCGGGAAGATTTCCAGCCCCAAAGGGGTTAGGATCAGATAGGCGTGGCGGGTGCAGTGGATGGCCAGCTTGGCGAGGATCCAAGTAAGAACCGCGGGCAGAAGGGCCCAGACCGCGGGTGGGCCTAGTCCGTCGCTGTCTGGCATCCAACGAATGAATAACAGAGCCAGGGTTGCCGTGAGGCAGATGGCAGCGCCAACCCAGAGGGGCGCGGCCTGGCCGGCGCGGGTGAAGCGGATTTCCTTGGCGCTGGCACTCACAGTTAGGCAATCCCGCTGGAGAGAAGTTTCCACGCCAGCCCGAGGGCCGCGCAGCCGGCAAGGGTGGTGATGACGCCGATCTTGAATCGCTCCATGGCGATCCACCCGCCCAGCGCCAACGCCGCGATGAAGTAATCGATGCGGCCGCTTTCCGGACGAATCGCATGGATGGCAAACCAGAGCGCGAGGTTGAGGATCACGCCGACGACGGCGGCGGTGATGGCTGTGAGTGCGCGGGTCAGCGCCGGACGCGAGCGCAGGCTGTCGACGTGGGGAGCGCCGAGGAAGACAAACAGAAAGCAGGGGAGGAAGGTGACCCAGGTGGTGATGGCCGCGCCGAGGGTGCCGGCAAGCAGCGGGTGGAGCGAGCCGGGGTTCTGCCAGGCTCCAACAAAACCAACAAACTGGAGGACCATGATGAGTGGTCCCGGGGTGGTTTCGGCCAGTCCGAGGCCGGCCATCATCTGGGTTTGGGCAAGCCAGCCGTGGTTTTCCACCGCCTGTTGGGCGACGTAGGGCAGCACCGCGTAGGCACCGCCAAAGGTGACAAGCGCCGCTTTGCTGAAAAACACCCCTTCCTGGAAAAATATGCTTCCGCGGCCAAACAGCAGCGCGGCTAACAACACCGGCAGCCACCATAACAGCAGGCACAACCCCGCGACGCGCAGGGCGCGCAGCGGCGATGCGCGCACCGCCGGAGGCAACATGACGGCCTCGTCGTCCGAGAAGCCACCGCTTGGGCCGTGGCCATGGCCGGCGGGGAACTGCCGCGGGGCGAAGTGGTGGCCGAGCAAACCGATGAGCGCAGCGCTGCCGATGATGAAGACAAAGTTGATTTTGAGAAAGAAGATCGCGCTGAAGGCGGCCGCGGCGATGCCCCAGAGAGCGGGGGTTTTCAACGCCTTGGAGCCGATCCGGCGGCCTGCGGAAAGGACAATGGCAATGACCGCCGCGGTGAGTCCGTAAAACAGCCCCGCGATCCACAGGATGTCGCCGCCGGCCATGTAGAGCCAGCTCAGGCCAAACAGAATGAACACCGAGGGCAGCACAAACAGCGCGCCCGCCGCAATCCCGCCCTTGGCCGCGTGCAGGCGCCAGCCAAGATAGGTTGCCAATTGTTGGGCCTCGGGTCCCGGCAGCAGCATGCAGAAGTTCAGGGCGTGGAGGAAATGCCCCTCGCCCAGCCAGCGCCGCCGCTCTACCAGCTCACGGTGCATGATGGCGATCTGCCCGGCCGGTCCGCCAAAGCTGATCCATCCGAGTTTCCACCAGAACTTGAGCGCCTCCCCGAAGGTTGGGTGCGGCGGCTGTTGGGGCGTGGCTGTTAGCTTCTCCGGGGCGCTCATGAGTTGAACCAACCAGAGGGTGGGTCAATCACCTGCAACTTGTCGACGTAAGAAAAGTGGCCATCGGAGGTGAGCACGGCGGCATTCAAGCGCAGCGCGCTGGCCGCAATGAGGGCATCGGCGCCGGGAATGACTCGCCCGCGGCGGTCGAGCGCCCAGACCAAGTCGGTGGCCTCCTGCCAAAGCCGCCCGTCAGAAGGCACGTTGAGCATCACATCCATGAAAGCGCCCAAGGCGGCCCGCAGGCGCAGCGAGCGGATTCCTCGCAGAACCTCAAGCCGCACCATCCCGCAGACCACCAAGTCACGCTGGCCGGCCCACGCATGCAGGATGGCTGCCGCGTCTCGCCGGTGCTTCAGCAGGTCAATATAGACATTGCTGTCTATGAGGATGTTACTTGCTTCCATAGCGAGTTGGTTGCTCGGCCACGCGGAGCGAGATGGGGTCATAGCCAGGCTCCACGGCATCTGCGAGTTCCTCCGGGGTCATTCCCAGGCCTTTGGCACCCAGCTCATGATAGCGGGTCCTGCGGTCCATTTCCCGCAGGGCCATTTCCACCGCCTCAGTCTTGGTTTCACACCCGTAGGCGGCCATGACGCGCAGCAGCAGCTCCTCGTCAATGTGCATGGTCATTTTCATACCATACAGCGTATGGCACGCTCCTCCCCCTGTCCAATAGTTTTTCCTCTTCCACGGCCGCTTGCGGTTGACCTTTTCCGGGCGTAAGAAGTCGCCGTGTCATTTCAACTGGTAAGCGACTACAAGCCGATGGGGGATCAGGCCCAGGCGATTGCCAAGCTCCACAAGAGCTTGGAGGCGGGCAACCGGCACCAGACGCTGTTGGGCGTCACCGGGTCGGGGAAAACCTTCACCATGGCCAACCTCATTGCCATGGCCGGGCGGCCGACCCTGATCATGAGCCACAACAAGACTCTGGCCGCGCAGCTCTACTCCGAGTTCAAAAACTTCTTCCCCAACAACGCGGTCGAATATTTCGTGAGCTATTTCGACTTCTACCAGCCCGAGGCCTACATCCCGCGCACCGACACCTACATTGAGAAGGACAGCTCGATCAACGAGGAGATCGAGCGCCTGCGCCTGAGCACCATGGGCTCGCTGCTCACCCGCGAGGACACCATCGTCATCGCCTCGGTGAGCTGCATCTACGGCCTGGGCTCGCCCGAGGACTATCAGAACATGATGATCCCGGTGTGGACCGGCAAGGAGATGCGCCGCGACGAGTTGCTAGAGGGGCTTGTTGGCCTGCTGTTTGAGCGCAACGACATTGCATTCGGGCGCGGCAAGTTCCGGGTGCGCGGCGACGTCGTTGAGGTTCACCCGGCCTATCTGGAGGACACCGCGGTGCGGATAGAGTTTTTCGGCGACGAGATTGAGCGCATCACGACGATCCACACGCTCACCGGGGCGGTCATCGAGCGGGTGGAAAGCTACACGTTTTTCCCGGCCAAACAGTTTGTCACGCCCGGCGACAAGATGAAGCGCGCCATCGTTGAGATTCAGAAGGAGGCCAATGAGTGCGTGGCCGAGTTTGAGCGCCAGGGCCGGCTCATCGAGGCCCAGCGGCTGCGCATGCGCACCGACTACGACATCGAGATGATGCGCGAGATGGGCTTCTGCCAGGGGATTGAGAACTACTCGCGCCACCTAACAGGTCGGCCGCCGGGCGCGCGGCCGTACACCCTGTTGGACTTCTTTCCGAAGGACTTTTTATTGATGATTGACGAGAGCCACGCGTCGATTCCGCAGATTGGCGGGATGTACGAGGGCGACCGCAGCCGCAAGACGGTGCTGGTGGACCATGGCTTCCGCCTGCCAAGCGCGCTGGACAACCGGCCGCTGAAGTTTCCGGAGTTCATGGAGCTGACCGGCCAGCGCCTCTATGTGAGTGCCACACCCGGCGTCTTTGAAATTGCCAACTCGCGCCCCGATGTGAAGGGCTACATCGACGTCAAGGCCACCCGCGTGGAAGGCATGTCGCCGCTGCGCCTGCGCGATCTCAATGTGATTCCCAGCGGCTCGGCGGAAAGCGTCGAAGACTTCGACCCTACCAAGCGCGGCACTCCGCTGGTGGTCGAGCAAATCATCCGCCCGACAGGGCTGTTGGACCCGGTTCTAACGCTGCGGCCGCTCAAGGGCCAGATCGACGAAACCATCGAGCGCTGCCGCCAGCGCGTCGAGCTCGGCCAGAGGGTGCTGGTCATCACGCTAACCAAGAGGACCGCCGAGGACCTAACAGGCTATCTGAACGGCGTAGGCTTGAAGGTGCGCTACATTCACGCGGACATTGACGCGATCGAGCGGGTGGAGATTTTGCGCGAGTTGCGCCGGGGCGAGTTTGACATTCTGGTGGGGATCAACCTGTTGCGCGAGGGGCTGGATTTGCCGGAGGTGTCGCTGGTGTGCATCTTGGACGCGGACAAGGAGGGGTTTTTGCGCAACGAGACGAGCCTCATCCAGAGTGCCGGGCGTGCGGCGCGCCACCTCAATGGCGAGTGTGTGCTGTTCTGCGACCAGGTGACCGACTCGATCCAAAAGCTCATCGACGTCACCGAGTACCGCCGCGCGCGCCAGATTGAACATAACGAAGCGAACGGCATCACGCCCAGAAGCGTGGTCCGCGCCGTGCAGAAAAGCCTCCAACAGCACAACGAGGAGACCCGCCAGGCCGACCGGTTCTCCGCCGGCCTCATCGCCGAGGACGAGGCCGGCTACGACCAGATCCGCGTCATCGCCGAACTCGAGGGCGAAATGCGCGAGGCGGCCGCCAAGCTCGAGTTCGAGCGCGCCGCCCACCTGCGCGACCAGATCGAGGCGCTCAAAAAGGGCCGCTCGGTCGAGGGGCGGGCGACCGGGCCTAACGCCAAGCGCAAGGTGAAGTACCGCTGAGCTGAGCTTGCCTGGCCGACAACCTTTGGTTGACGCGAAAGAAACTTATTTTTAGTTAGGTAGTGCTGTTTCGGCATGAAAAGTCATTTGCACCCATCCCTGAGGTCTTGCCTCGCCCTGTTGCTGGTGTGGGCGGCCACGCCTTTGGTCGGTGGCGCCCCGGTGGACCCCGACGCGGCGCTGGCCAAGGCCGCAGCGCAGATCGACGCTCAGGTTGGGGCAAGTTACAAGCGGCAGAACCTGGCGGTGTCAGCGCCCGCCGGCGATGCCGTGTTCCTGCGCCGCGCGTTCCTGGTGGCCATCGGCCGCATCCCGACTGCCGAGGAGGCGCGATTTTTCCTCGAAAACGAAAACCCCTCCAAGCGTCGGGACCTTGTTAGGTACCTCGTCAACTCGCCCGGCTACGCAAGCCACATGTCTAACTGGGCATTCGACCTGCTGCGGCTAACCGACGGGCGCGAGGGCTCCAACGCGTCCAATGAGCCGTACCGCCACTGGGTGCGCAACGCGATTGATGGGAACACGCCGTGGAACCAGTTTGTCCACACGCTGCTCTCGGCCGAGGGTGACGGCTGGGACAAACAGACTGCGGCGGTGGGCTACTACACGCGGGACCGCGGCATGCCGTTGGACAATATCGCCAACTCGATGCGCATCTTCCTCGGTTCCCACATGGAGTGTGCCCAGTGCCACGACGATCCATACGACGGGCCGGAGCAGTCCGACTTCTATCAGTTGGCGGCCTTCACCCATGGCCAGGGGATGGTCAAGCGCGAGCAGATGAGTCCGCTGTGGGAGGAGTTGGGCAAGGACCAGGAGAGTCGCCGCAGCGAGGAGTACCGTGCGGCGCGGGTCATTTGGGACAAGGTGTACGGATTGAGTTTGGCGGGCAGCGGCGAGGGGCGCATTGCACTGCCGGCCGACTACAAGAACCGTGATGGCCAGCCCGGGGAGGTGGTCGGCGCGCGCACGCCGTTTGGTCGCACGATCCGAATCTCGGAGCGCCGCGGCAGCGAAAAGGGCCGCAAGCAGCTAGCCGATTGGGTGACCACCCACACCGACAAGCGCTTTGCCATCGTGATTGCTAACCGGATGTGGTCGCGGGTGATGGGGCACGGGTTGTTTGAGCCGATTGATGATTATGTCGAGCCGTCCAAGACCGCCAATCCGGAGCTTGTCACCTTGCTGGGCGAGATCATGGTTATCCTCAACTACGACCTGCGCGCCTTCCAGCAGATCCTGTTATCAACGGCGACCTTTCAGTTGGTCGCCAGCACCGAGCCGACCATGATGCTCGCGGACAACCTGCGCGGCCGGCAGATATTGCGCCTGAGCGCCGAGCAGATATGGGACTCGCTGGTGACCCTTTCGGTTGGGGATCCCGACAAGCTGCCCAAGCGCGGGCTCGACGAGCGGATCATCATTGGCGGTAAGCCGGTGCTGCTGGGCAAGAAGACGATGAGCGAGCTCTCCGCGGAGGTGCTGGCCTTGAACAACGAGCGCGAGCTGCGGAAGTACTTTGCCAACTTCGTGGTCGCGCTGCGCGCCGACGCGGCGGGCCAGAAGAGCGGGGATGACTCGATGGCGATGAACGCAATGAAGGCCGCGCCACTGCAATATGGAGGGGATTCAAAGGTGCGCGCCTCGGAATTGCCGAGCCCGGCACCGCGCGGGCATTTCCTTTATGTGTTTGGCCAGTCGGACCGGCAGGTAGTGGAGGGTGGCACGCGCGAGCCGAATGTCGGCCAGGTGCTCTCGCTGATGAACGGATTTGTCGAGAAGGAGCTTGTCGCTAACAAGGAGGCGCACATTTACAAGAGCCTGGCCGGCAGCAGCACGCCGCAGGAGCGCATTCGCCGGGTCTATCTGGCGATCCTTGCCCGGCCGCCGTCGGATGAGGAGCTTGGCTGGATGCTTGCCGAGGTCACCGCCGCGGGAGACGAGGGGTACCGCAACATCATCTCCGCCCTGGTGATGTCCTCGGAGTTTCTCTTCCTCCAGTAAGCGGCCTCGCCTAACAATCAACACTAGCAGGAAACAACTTCCAATGACGGAGAAAAACCAGGTCGAGGAGCTAAGCCGCCGGCAGTTCATGAGCCACGCGGCGAAGAGCTATCTGGGGGTGAGCCTGCTGCCGATGCTGGGCGGCACGCTTGCCACCCCGGCCTTCGCCCAGGCGGCCGCGGCGCGCGGCAAGGCGAAGAGTGTGATCTATCTGTTCATGTCGGGCGGGATGAGCCATCTGGACACCTTCGACCTCAAGCCGAAGCGCAAGGAGGTTCAGGGCCCGGTCGAGGCGCTGGCTACCAAGGCGGACGGGATCGTGGTGAGCCACTTTTTGCCCAAGACCGCGCAGGTCATGGACAAGGTGTGCGTGATCAACTCGATGAATTCCACCCAGGGTGCGCACGAGCAGGGGCAGTACCTGCTGCACACCAGCTACGCGGCGCGCGGCACGATCAAGCATCCCGCTCTTGGATCGTGGATCCTGCGCCTGGGCGGCCGCATCAACAAGGAGATCCCCGGTTACGTGGCGGTGGATGTTTCCCCGGAGCACTCATCGGGCGGCTTCCTCGGGCCTAACTATTCCGCCGCGCCCATCGGCAGCGCCGAGGAGGGCCTCAAGGACTCGCGGCGCTCGAAGGAGGTCAGCGAGGAGAACTTCACCCGGCGTCTCAGCTTGGCGGATAGGCTCAACGGCAAGTTCCACGAGCGCTACGCCAGCCCGGACGTGAAGGCCTACGAGGACCTCTACAAGGAGGCCATCACCTTGATGAACAGCAAGGACCTCAAGGCTTTCGACACCCGCGCGGAATCCGACGAGACCCGCAACCTCTACGGCAGCGCCCGCTTTGCCCAGGGGTGCTTGTTAGCCCGGCGGCTCGTCGAGCACGGCGTGCGCTTCATCGAGGTTGAGCTTGGCGGCTGGGACACCCACTATGACAATTTCCCCGCCGTGGAAGGTCGCTGCAAGGAGTTTGACCAAGCCTATGCCGCTCTCATCAGCGATCTCGACCGCCGTGGCATGCTCAACGACACCCTGGTGGTGGTGGCCACCGAGTTTGGCCGCAGCCCGGAAATCCAGGCCGACCACAAGTTAGGCCGCGACCACCACCCGTCCGCCTTCACCTGCCTGTTGGCAGGGGGCGGGGTCAAGGGCGGCTACCGCTACGGCGAAACCGATTCCAAGGCGGACAAGGTCAAGGACAAGCCCGTCACGCTCCCGGCCTTCAACGCCACCATCGCCCACGCCCTGGGCATCGACAGCACCGAGGTGGTCGTCTCGCCCTCGCGCCGGCCATTTGTGATCGGCGGCGAGGACAAGGAGGGACCGGTGCTCGACTTGTTCGCCTGAGCCTGGCTGAACGTTGCTGTTAATTGTTAACCGTTAACCGTTAACCATTAACCGTTGGACGTTGGACGTTGGGCTGACGATGAACGATGAACGATGAACGCTGGATGTTCAAAGCCCCTCCGAGACGCCATGCATCGGCGGCTCGAAATCGAGGTTTGAGCGGTTTCCGACCTTGCGTCCCCTGCGGGACAATAAGTTAGATCGCGGCCTGTTTGACTAGCAGGTTGGCGCGGTCGTTGTTTTTGAAGGTGCCCTTGGCGGAGTCATAGATGAGTTTCTCGCCCGGGAGGCGCTGTGCGATGACGCCAAGCAGGACAAGCTCGTTGAGCTTGGCGGCGTATTGGAAGTGTGACGAGGCTTCCGGCAGCTTGCCGCGGATGGCGTCGGTCCAGTTGCTGAAGTGGCTGCCGGCGATGCGGGGCAGGGATTTTTCCGGGGCGGCAAGCTCCTTGGCGCGCATCTCAGGGATGATGCCGACAAATCCGGCGTGGCTGTCGCTCATGACGATTTCCTTCGCGCCGTAGATCAGGGTGCCGCCGCTCTTGTTGCCCATGGCGCGGCCAGCCTCGAGCACCTCGGGTTTGTTAGGCAGGTTGTCCTTGCCGTCGCGCCAGACGAGGTCGAAAGCCGGGCGTCCGGCGCGTGCTGGGAAGTGATAGGTCACGGTGGATTTCAGCGGGAAGGCGAGGTTAGAGCCGCCCTCGGCCTCACAGGTGATTGATTCGGGCATGCCCGGATCACAGGCGAAGAAGAAGGGGTCGAGGATGTGGCAGGCCATGTCGCCGAGAGCGCCGCAGCCCCAGGCGGTCCAGCCGCGCCACTTGAACGGGAGATATTCCGGGCTGTAGGGGAGGTCGCCGCCATTGCGCCAGAGGTCCCAGGCAAGGTGCTCGGGAGCGGTGGCGGCTTCCGGGGCAGCCTGCATCCCTTGCGGCCACCAGCCGGCGGGACGGTCAGTCCAGGCCTCCACGGACTTGATGTCGCCGATGAGGCCCGCGTTGATGAGTTCTTTGAAATTGCGGATCGTGTCACTGGAGTGGCCCTGGTTGCCCATCTGGGTCTTCACTCCGGCCTTGGTGGCCGCGGCTAACAGCCTGCGGGTCTGGTCGATGGTCTGGCAGAGGGGCTTTTCAACGTAGACGTGCTTGCCGGCCTGCACCGCGGCCATGGCGATGTCAAAGTGGGTGTGGTCTGGGGTGCTAACGGTCACCGCGTCGATGGTGTCGCCGAGCTTGGCCAACATTTCCTTGAAGTCCTTGAAGCGCGGAACATCCGGGTGCTTGCCGAAGACAGCCGCGGCGTGGTTGGCGTCCACATCGCAGAAGGCGGCGAACTCTTCGCCGGCCAGGCCGTCGACGGCTGCCGTGCCGCGGCCGCCAACCCCAACAAAGGCAATCCGCAGCTTCTCGTTGGCGGCTAGCCGGCGGGGGCCGTTCTGGGCGTAGAGGCCGCCGGGAAGCAGCAGGTTGAGCCCGCCCACGGCGAGACCTTTGAGAACATGACGGCGGGATGGGTGCAGCATAGCCAAGCACTACGCACCAGCGCGCGGCATAGTTACAGGCTAAAAGTCAGAGCAGGCCGCGGCCGAGGAAGGCTAACAGATAGTTGATCCGCTCGGCCACGTCCTCGATTTCCAAGACGAGTTGGCGTTCGTCGGGGTCGCGCAGGAATTGTTGGGAGACGATGTCGGCGAGAATCACCGGGTCGTCGGCGCGCAGCATGAGAGCGTCGACGGCCGCGCATATTTCCGCGGGGAAGGCAGCGACGGCGTTGCGGACCGCCTCGCGAAGCGGCTCGACCAGGGCGGTGGTTTCGGCGCTGGAAGCGCCGATGGAGGCCATGGGAGTGATGTGGGCGAAGGGATAGGGCCAGGTGTCGACCCAGTAATCGAAGCGGACGCGGATGACGCCGTGGAGGATGAGGTCGGAGGTGCCGGAGTCCTGTTCGCGGGAGGCGCGGATTAGGCCAATGGTGCCGACGGGAGCGGCGCAGTTAGCCAGTTGCGGGGACTCGTTGGCGATCCGGCGGGTGACGCAGAACAGGCAGTCGCCCTCGAGGGCATTTTCCAACATGAGCTGATAGCGGGACTCGAAAATGTGCAGCGGCAGGGCGCCGTGGGGGAAGAGGGTGCAGTCCGGCAGGAGCATGACACCGGAGAATTCGGGAATGTTGAGAGCGGCCATGGGAGTGGCGCAACATTCACCACGCTTGGCAGGACATCGAATGGAATTTTTCTCTCAAAGCAGGCCGGCCTCCTTGAAGGAGAACCACGGTTCGCGCCCGGCGCAGCGGCAGCCAATGATGACATGGTCAAGGAAGCGCAGTTGGAGGAGCTCGGAGGCCTCACGCAACCTGCGGGTGAATGCCTCGTCGGCCCGGCTCGGGGTCGGATCGCCCGACGGGTGGTTGTGAACCAGCACAAATCCGTAGGCTGAGCGGGCGATGACCGGCTTGAGGACCTCGCGCGGGTGGACCAGGGTCTCATTGATGGTGCCGCGGGAAACCTCCACGACACCCACCGAGTTGAGCTTGGTGTTGAGCAAGATCACCTGGAGGGTCTCATAAGTTAGGTGGCCAAGCTGGGGGCCGAGCGCCGCGTAGACGAGCCGAGGCTCGTCCATGGGCCGGGTCTGCATCTCCTCGCGCGCCACGCGGATGGCGATCTCAAAGATAGCAGCCAGTTCGCAGGCCTTGGCCTTGCCAAGTCCACGGGTCTTGCACAGCTCATCAAGGTCAAGCCTGCCCAACGCGGCAAGCCCGCCATGCAGGGCCATCAGGTCGCGGCCGATCTGGATGGCGCTGCACCCGCGCGTGCCCGAGCGGATGAACAGGGCTAGCAGCTCGGCGTTGTCCAGCGCACCGGGACCAAGCCGGACTAACTTTTCGCGCGGCCGCTCGTCGGTTGGAAGGTCGCGGATGCGCTGGGTCATCCTCTACCATTGGCCCGATGGCTGGCGGGACAAATGGTATTTCGGGGAATCTGTTGGATGCGGGCCAACAATATGGCAGCGTCCCGGGCATGCGCGCAGAGCCACCCGACGAGCCATCCGGCCGGTGGATTGTGTTCTTTGACGGCACCTGTGGCTTGTGCGACCGCACGGTGCACGCCCTGCATTGGCTGGATACGAACGACCGTTTGTGGTTTGCCCCGCTGCAGGGCGAGACGGCCCGCCGGTTAGCCCTAGCGGCGGACACCTCCGCGGACGGCACGGTGCTGGTGGCCTATGAAACTAACGGCCAGATCCAACAATGCTACGAACGCTGCATGGCCGTCCTGCAGGCGCTGCGGGTCGCCGGCGGCATCGCCTGGCTTGGCGTGGCGCTGGCCGCGCCGCTGCCCACCACCTGGTGTGAGCGGACCTACCGCTGGGTGGCGCGCAACCGGTTGCGCTGGTTTGGCCACAAGGATGCCTGCAGCCTGCCCAGCGACTCCCTGGGCCGCCGCCTGCTCGGGTAAAACCCGGCGCGCGCACTTTCCGCTTGCTCCCGCCGCCTCGGGTGCTACATGCCCCAAGCATCAATTTTCCCGGTTCGCCGGGGGACTTGCCGCACCGCCACGGCAACCGCCATCACCGCGGAACGCCACTGTAGCTCAGGGGTAGAGCAACGCATTCGTAATGCGTAGGTCGTCGGTTCGATTCCGACCAGTGGCTCCACTTTTTTGCAAGTGGGTGCGCCGGTTCGTGCGGCCGCCCACCGGCAAGCGAATCGGCTTGGGATCGTGGTTCGGGCGCAGCGCGTGGCCAATGAGATGGTTGATATTTTGCGGGAAGGCTATCATGGTTGGGCTCGATGATGAAATTCACATGGCTGTTGGCGCTGGTGATTGGTGGTGGGCCTTTGCTGGCAGACCCGGTGGAGCCAGTGGGGATTGTGGCGGCGGCGCGGGGGCAGGTAGGCAAGACGCTGAGCTATGACGGGGCCTATCGAGCGTTAGACTATCCTAACGGCGACCCGCCGATTGAGCTTGGAGTGTGCACCGATGTGGTGGTTAGGGCGCTGCGGACGAGCCTGGGGATGGATCTGCAGAAGCTGGTCCACGAGGACATGCGCGGAAATTTTTCCGCCTATCCGCAGAACTGGGGGTTGCGCGGCCCGGACAAGAACATCGATCACCGCCGCGTGCCTAACTTGCAGGCATTTTTCAAACGGCGCGGCTGGCAGTTGGAAATTTCAAAGCTGCCGGCGGACTATCAGGCCGGCGACCTGGTGACCTGCATTGTGCCGCCCAACCTGCCGCACATCATGGTGGTGAGCGACCAGCGCAACGCGGCGGGCGAGCCGCTGGTGATCCACAACATCGGCTCGGGCGCGCGCGAGGAGGATCGCTTGTTTGCCTTCAAACTTACTGGCCACTACCGGGTGAAGGGCTGAACGATCATCAATTCCCGGTGCGAAAGGGTGTCAGCGGCAAGCCGCCAAGGCTGTAGACATTGCAGACGGGATTGTCGGCCCAGGCATAGCTCACGGCCACCGGGAGTGCCACTTGTGGGTGGGTGACTGCGATCTGGTTGAGCGTGCCGGGGACCCGTCGCGCCTCGGCCCAGAGCCATTTTTGGTCCGTTCCACGGATGGTAAAGCCATGGGCTTGAGTTGAGTTGAGTGTGCGCAGTCCCTCGCCGATTTGGCGATGGTGAGGATCTTCTTGTTGCCGACGCCCGGCGCAGCCCAGGCCGCGCCACCGCCGGAGCGTCCGGCGGTGGCATACCCCATGTCGCGCACGACCAGATCGCCCGCGCGCAGGAGATCGAGCAAGTCGACGCTGAGGGTCTTGTCCTGTTCGGTGCCTAGGTGGAGCTGGTTATGGATGATTTCCCCGCCCAACAGA
>Ga0136639_10000159_pt1 | contig 20535 bp, 14 predicted proteins | sample AntDrymUQ8592106_2_FD_113739 | JGI IMG/M metagenome (GOLD analysis project Ga0136639, IMG submission 113739) | Polar desert sand microbial communities from Dry Valleys, Antarctica - metaG UQ859 (21.06) | ecosystem: Environmental > Terrestrial > Soil > Desert | place: Antarctica: Dry Valley...
AATGTTGCTTGATTTCGCGTCGCAAACCCTCACCACTGCCCTCACCATTACGGCAGTCGCCCTTGTGGTCCTTGCCGTGCTGTTCACGCTCGTGCGGAGCATCAAGGTAGCGAAGCCCGATGAGGCGATCATCGTCACCTCGCGCCAACGGACCCTCAAGCCGGGCGACGCGCAGACCGAGAATGCCGGCCAGCGGGTCGTCTTCGGCTCGCGGGTCTTCGTCAAGCCGATCGTGGAGGCCCATTTCAAGCTGAGTCTGCGAAGCCGCCAGCTGAACGTGCAGGCGACGGCCCAGACCAGGGACGCGATCACAATCAAGGTCAACGCGGTCGCCGTCGTCAAGGTCGGCGGATCCGAGTCGATGGTGCGCGCGGCGGCTCAGCGATTCCTGAACCAGCAAGACCAGATCGAGTCGTCGACCGAAGAGGTACTGAGCGGCTCCGTCCGCTCTATCGTCGGGCAGCTCACCGTGACCGAGATCATCACCAACCGCTCCGCACTGCAGGGCCAGGTGCTCGAGGCCGTGCGCGAGTCTCTCGACGTGCAGGGCCTCGAGATCGACACCCTCCAGATCAAGGAGATCGACGACGACCACGGCTACATCCGCGACCTGGGACGTGGCGAGGCTGCTCGGGTCAAGCAGGTCGCCGAGATCGCCGAGTCGGTGTCGCGCCAAGCCTCGGAGGAGGCCAGAATCGGCGCCGACCAGGCCGTCGCCGAGCAGCAGCGCAAGCTCGACCTGCGCAACGCCGAGATTCAGAAGGAGACCGACAAGGCCAGGGCCGAGGCTGCCGCGGCCAAACCCCTCGCCGAGGCGATCGCCCAGCAAGAGGTCATCTCCCAGCAGGAGGTGACCGCCAGCAAGCGTGTTGGGCTGCGCAAGCAGGAGCTCGACGCGGAGATCCGTGCGGTTGCGGATGCCGAGGCGTACGCCGTCGAGAAGAACGCCGAAGCATCCGCCGCCGCGAGCGTCGCTGCCGCAAATGCCGACCGCGACCGGCGCAAGTCAGCCGCGGAGGCCGTCGAGGCCGAGGGCGTCGCCGAGAAGAACCGCCGAATCGCCGCAGCCCAGGCGTTGCAGGCAGAGGGCGAGGCTGAGGCCAACTCGATCCGGGTCAAGGGATCGGCCGAGGCCGAGGCGACCAGGGCTCGCGCGGAGGCTCTCGACGAGCGGGCAGAGGACCTCCTGCGCCAGCAGATCATCAGCCAGCTTCCCGAGATCGTGCGCGCGGCATCCGAACCCCTGTCGGCGATCGGCACCATGACGATCATCGCGACGGACGGGAGCGGAACCGAGCAGGTCGGCCAGAGCGTCGCCAGCCAGCTCGCCACGTCCACTCAGATCATCCGGGACCTTGTCGGCATCGACCTCTCCGAGATCATCACAGGCCGCTCGACGGGCAGCGCCGTGGGAAAGGCGATCGGAGAGAACCTCACGCTGGCGGGACAGGGTGCTCCAGCTCCCAGTGAATCGTCAGGCAACGCTCCGGTTGAGAGTGTTTAGTAAGAAGATATGACGCGTGCGCGCGGTGGTGCAATCGGATCGCGGCCGCGATCCGAACAGACGCGTTCGTCCCAGCCGCAGAGAGGTACCCCAACGTGGCAACTCATACAGCCCTCGACGCGATGCGTGACGCGGGATCCATCCTGAAAGGAATCCGCAGCGCGGACGAGCTGACCGTCGCGGCCAGCCGCGATGGCGGCACCAGGGCGGTCCGTCTTCTCGCACAGGCGGCGAACGACACGAGCGATCAGCTCACCGCCATCGCCGCAGTGCACTCCCTCGCCCAGGTCTTCGATGAATCGGCCGACGAGGTGTTGATCGCCCTGCTCTCTCACGATCAGCTGTTCTTGCGGGAGCACGCGGCGTGGGCGTTCGGAGCGCGCCTGCCGCGGTTCGACGCCATCGCGGGCCTTGCCGCGATGGTCATCGCCGGCGGGTTCTCGGGCATGCTCGCCCAGCGCACCCTGGAACAGTGGGGGAGCTCGGTTCCAGACCACATCGGGCTGTCCCTCGAAGGGGCGGTCCTCGGCGTCAACGACGCCAGCGCCAGAGCACGCCTCGTCGAGACCATCGGGCTCATCCCCGGCCGCATTCCCGACCGACTCCTCCGGCACATCGCCGCCGACGCAGACGAGGTCACCGAGGTGCGCTCGGTCGCGATCGCCGGCCTCGGCGACCGCGACCCCACTGACGCGGTCACCCGTGTGGTCACGGGCCTTGCCAACGGCACCGGTGAGCTCGCCGACGTGGCCAGGCTCGCCCTGCTCGACCTCACGGCGCGCGTGAACCCACGCGCTCCGTGGAGTCAGGGGCTCACCATCGCCCAGCTGTTCCTGCACGCCGATATCGACCGTGCTCTATCCCAGGTCGGGGCGGGCGACAACGGGGGGATCGCGACGCTCCTCGTGCGGCTCGGCGACGCCCTCGTGTCCGGCGACCCCACCTCCACCGGCCAGGCCACGGTCGACCGTGACCAGCAGGTGAGCCGCGTGCTGACCCTGTCGCGCGGCAGCTCCGCCGACGCGCTCGCCTGCCTCTCCGAGGTCGGATCGACCCTGTCGGGGCACGCCTTCGCGTCGGTGCCGTTCCAGGGCGAGCCGATGCAGCTCGCCGACGCCTGGCCACGCCGGATCTCCGCGCAGCGGGGCATCCGCCGCGTGTTGCGCGCCGCGGGCACCGTCGACGCCATCCACCTCAGGATGGCCGACATCGGCACCCTCGCGGCGACGACCGTTGCAAGGGAACTTGAGATCCCGGTCGTCTTCACCGTCGCTCCCGACCCGCACGGTGTCATCCACTCGCTCGAGGTGAGCGGAAACCTCACCCGGGCGAACTTCGGCAGCGTCGACGAGCGGGAGCACTTCTGGTTCCGCGCCCGACTCGTACAGCGTCTCGCGGCCGACGCCGCTCACACGGTGTTGTTCCCACGGGCCGACCTTGGGCGCACGATGCGCGACCTCGTCGGCATCGACATCGCCGCCCACCCCGAGCGGCACTCCGTGGTCGCCGAGGGCATCGATATCGGTGTCATCGAGTCCGCCTGCGCCGACGCTCGCGCCGCAGCAGGGCGGGACGGCGCCGAGACGCCCGCCGCCGGGACCGCCTTCGACACGCTCGATGGTCTGCTGTCCGCCCTCCCCGAATCTCGCCGGACGCTCCCGCTCGCCATCACGGTCGGCCGCCTCCACCGTGTGAAGGGCATGGCGACCCTCGTCGAGACCTGGGCGGCGAATGAGGAGCTGCGCGAACGCTGCAACCTTCTTATCATCGGTGGGGATCTCGAGAATCCCTCCGCCGACGAACGCGAGCAGCTCGACCGAATCACCGCAGCCCTCCCCGGCGACGCCGGCGCGAGCGGGCTGATCCTTGCGGGGCACCGTGCCAACGACACCGCAGCCCGCTGGCTCGCCGCTGCCAGGTTCGGGCGGCCCGGCCTCGCCGCACCGCACGGCGTCTACGTCTGCGCGAGCATGAAGGAAGAGTTCGGGATCGCCCTGCTCGAGGCCATGGCGACGGGACTGCCCGTTGTGGCTCCGGCTGCGGGCGGACCCGCCACCTACGTCGAGCAGGGAGTCACCGGATTCCTTGTCGACACGAGCGACCGCACCGCTCTCGCCGTCGGGATCTCCGACGCGCTCGACGCCGCCGTCGGACCATTCGGTCCGGAGAATGCCCAGCGGGCAAGCGACATGGTCGCCGGCACCTTCACGATCCAGGGCATGGCCACGACGCTCGCGACCGTCTACCGCGATGTCGCGGGCGCAAACGAGGCCATCGACTGGGCGTTCAGCACCTCGTGACCCTACTCATCATCAGCCCCGACTACGCTTCGCACCTCTACCCGCTCGCTACCCTGGGAACGGCGTGGCAGGCGGCGGGGGAGCGCGTCGTCGTCGCGACCGGACCGGCGACCGACGCGATCGTGGAATCGTTCGGATTCGAGCGGGTGCACCTCCAGCTCGGCCGCGGCTCCAACCCCGGAGTCATCCGCGCCGAGGACCAACCCACCGGCGAGGACGATGCCCTGCGTGGCTTCTTCGACGCCACCCGCGTCGGGATGGTCGAGACGCTCGCTTTTCAGGCCGCGGCCCGCAGCGACGACCTGCTGTGGAACCCCGTCGCCGTCGCTCGTGATGTGCAGCGGATCGTGGCCGAGGTGCGCCCCGACCAGGTGATCGTCGACCACCTCGCGTTCAGTGCCAGGCTCGCGCTGACGAGTGCGGGAATCGCCCACGCCGATGTCGTCCTCGGTCATCCGTCCGCGCTGCCGGTTGGCGACGAGGTGTACGGGTATCCGCCGGCCTGGCCGCGTGCCTTCGATCCGTCCCCGGATGCGCTCGCGTCGCTGCTGCGCCTCTGCGAGCGCGTGCGAGACGACTTCACCGCGCAATGGAACGAGGCGCTGTGCCAGCTCGACCCCGATGCCGCCCCGAGCAGCGATGCGTTCGCCGAGAGCGGCGACCTCCTCCTGCTCAACTACCCAGAGGAACTGCACGATTCCGTCCGTGGTGAGCTCCTGCCGCCGCACGCCTTCCTCGGATCCGCCGTGCGCACCGAGGCGCCCGACGCGGAGGTGGAACGCTGGCTCGCCGAGAACGACATCCCCATCGTCTACGTCAGCTTCGGCAGCTTCCTCTCAGTGCGGGGCGACGTGCTCGCGCGCGTCGCCGAGGCCCTGCGCGGGCTCGACGTGCGGGTCGCGCTCGCGACCGGATCGACACACGCCGACGAGCTCGGCGCTATCCCGGACAGCTGGCTCGTGCGGGGCTTCCTCCCGCAGGTGCGACTACTCGAACACTCAGCCCTCGCCGTCTCCCACGGAGGAAACAACTCGGTGACCGAATCGATGACGGCGGGGGTCCCGATGCTGTTGCTGCCCTTCTCGACAGACCAGTTCGCGGGCGCGGCGGCGATCGCTGCGGTCGGATTCGGCGAAGCACTCGATCCGAACGGCGCATCGGCCTCGGAGCTGCGCGCCGCCGTCCAGCGGATCCTCTCCGCATCCGGTGCGGATCGCCACGCGCTCGCGAGACTCGGGGAGTCGCTCGCGGGCGCTACCGGGCCGCGGCGTGCCCGCGAGGCGATGCTCGCAGCCATCCCGATCGGGTGACCGCGATTCTTGTGGGCTAGAATCGTGCCTTGCCCCGGGAGCCTCGCGCGCTAGTGGCCGGATCGCCATCACCCGGCCGCGTGGGCTGCGGCGGAGGAGGGGCGAATGCGCAAAGCCTTTGGAGTCGCCAGACTCGTCGCTGGCGCGCTCGGCATTCTGGTGCTCGCGCTGCACCTCGACTACAGCCTCGGATCCGGAGCCTGGGCTTTGCCGAATTTCTTCAGTTACTTCACCATGCAGAGCGCGATCGGCGCGGTCATGCTCTGGATGATCGGCGGCGTGATCGCCCTGCGGAGGTCGGCGGATCCGCGCTGGCTCCTCACCGCGAGGATGCTGATGACGACCTATCAGGTCGTCTCCGGCATCGTCTACACGATCATCGTGGCGCAGGCTGTGGCCAGGGGAGTGTCAATCCAGGTTCCGTGGACGAGCCAGGTGCTGCACTACTGGATGCCCGCGTACGCCCTCGTCGACTGGCTGCTCGCGCCCCGGCGGGCGAGCATCCGCTGGATCTCGCTCCGGGGAGTCCTCGCGTTCCCGATCGCCTGGGGGGCTTTTACGATGGCGCGCGGGGCAATGGTCGGCTGGTACCCGTACTTCTTCCTCGACCCGCACCAGGTGAGCGGGCCGCTCGAATTCGCGGCGAACGGCGCGATCGTGCTGTCGTTCATCGTGCTCGTCGCGGCGATTCTGATTCTCGCCAGCCGGTACCTGCCCAGACCCGGCCGCCCGCCCGGGTTCAAACTCGACGGGCAGCGGCGGGGCGCATCAGGCCGGGGAGAACGGCTCGAGGCTCGCCCTGGCCCGCCGGATGACCTCCTCGTCGTCCAGCTCGGCAAGGGCAGCAGCCCTCTCCGCGCCGACGAACCCGACGAGGATCGGTGACCCGGTCACCGGTTCGAGGTTGATCCATCCGGTGATGTCGAGGTCGCCGCCGACCACGGTCCAGTGCACGGCATCGGTGTTCCAGAAGGCCTCATCGAATCGGAGCCAGATCTTGTCGACCGTGCCGACCTCGACTCCGATCATTGCGAGCGTGTGGCTGAGCGGCAGCTGCGGTTCGAACTTGATGTTCCGGCTCTTGAGTACGCCGAGAGGAACGGCGACGACCACGCGGTCGGCCTGGAGCGACTCTCCCGTCGCGAACCGGATGTTCACGCCCTCGTCGCCGTAGGCAACCTCGGAGACGACATTGCTCGTCCAGACCGCGACGGAGTCGAGGGCGTCGCTCACGAGCTTCTGGAAGCCGCCGAGCACGATTGTGTCGGTCGTCCTGGCCCCATCGGCGAGCCCGAAGCGCACCGACAGCTCATCCGGGTCGGCGCCGAAGCGGATTGCGACATCGTTGCGCAGGTAGCTCTGCAGCCAATCGGCGTCACCGACCAGTGCGTCCGCTGGCCGCTCGGCGGGCGGCACCAGGTCGAGCGCGCTCGCCAGCGTGACGTCGCCGGGGAGCGCGGTGGCGGCGGCAATCGCGCCGGCGACAATGTCGGCGCCGACGCTCGACTCGTCGAGTTCGACCCCGTCGGGGGTGCGGATGGCCCTGGTGGGGTCGAGCTCCTGCGTCTCGATGTCCAGTCGTGACAGCTCGGCGACGATCTCGGTCGAGGTCGCGGAGTCGAACCGGCCCGCGCCGAGCTCGACCGGCACCGCCCAGTCATCCGACGCAACAGTCTTGATGCGCCCTCCGACGCGCTCGCTCGCCTCGAGCACGGTCACGTCAAACCCGGCGTCGACGAGCGACCGGGCAGCGGCGGCGCCGGCGGCACCGGCTCCGATCACGGCGATCCGCTCGGTCGGATCCGCCACGGCGATGATCTCCTCGGCCGCGCGCTGTCCCGACCCCCAGGCGCCGGCGACCGTTCCCGGCTGCGCGGTGGAGGTCGCCTCGCCGGCGAAGAACACCCGGTCGGCGACCGGACGGGCCAGAGCGTCGCGCTGGTCGGGATTCGAGCCGACGCCGAGATAGCTGAAGGCGCCGAGCGCGAAGGGATCCATCGACCACGACGATCGAACCATCCCGGCGGGCTCAGGAATCGGAATGTCGTCGGGGGTCGCGGTCGGCGTCGGACGCGGTTCCGGCTCGCGTCCGGTGCACGCACTCACCGCGACGAGAGTGACGCCCGTTGCCGCGCCCAAGATGAAGCTGCGTCGCTGCACCTGTGCCTCCCTTCCATGGTGAGGTGATGGGGCTGGCCCGGTCACCCAATTGTCCCTCACCTTGCGCTGCTTCGTGTCCTGAAAGCTGGGGGAGGGCTGCGTCCCGCAGCCCGTTGCGAGAACACAAATGAACGTAGGATGCTGGATGGAGTCGTGTGCGGAGTTTTTTCGGAAAGCAGGAGCCGTTGAATGAGCCGATCAGGCGAGTTTCGTGCGTCGTGCCAACCCACGGACGAGACGCGATGCTCGTGGAGGCAGTGAGATCAGTGCTCGACCAGACTTTTGCCCCGATGGAGATAATCGTCGTCGACGATCTCGATTCCGATGCCACTCGGCGAACCGTCGAGGCGCTGGCCCGTCAGTCGAGCATTCCGCTTCTGTATCGAGCGATCGCGCCGGGCACAGCGGGCAGCGCCGGCCTGTCTCGCAATCGCGGGGTGGAGACCGTACGCGGCGACCTGATCGCGTTTCTCGATGACGACGATCTTTGGGAGCCAACGTTTCTCGATGCAGCGCTCGCCCGGTTCGACTCCGAGCATGTCGTGATGGCGGTGGCGTGGACTGTCTTCCAGCGCGCCGGCTACAGAGGGGAGGGGTTCAAGATCGAGCCTGCCCTGCGTTCTGAGGATGCCCTGGGCACGAACCCCGGCCTCACCGGCAGCAACTTTGTCATCTCCCGCGACGCGTTCGCGCGCCTCGGAGGTTTCGACCCCGAGCTGTGGGTCGCCAATGACAAGGACCTTCTGATTCGATTCCTCGACGCGGAGTTCGCCTATGCGGTGGTTCCGCAGCCCCTCGTGGTCCAGCGCGCACACGACGAGGGCCAGCTCACCTCGCGAACGGAGCGTCGCGCGCAGGGACTTGAGCGTTTTATGGAGAAGTACAGCCATCGGTTAGGCCGAGGCGACCGGCGGCGGATCCGGCACGCGATCTACAGCATCCGGCGAACGACGAGCGCCCATCGATCGGGCCGGATCCTTTACCTCGTTCTTCAGGCCCTGACCTATTCCGGGGGTGGTCTCTTCCGGGCCATCGGCGAGCGGCTCCGCGGTAAGCCCGTGCTGTACCGGTGATTACCCAGTTAGCACTTCTGCTCCGCGACCCGACTCTGAGAAGGTAGTGACATGAGAAAACGTGGACTCGTAGCGACCGCCGCCATAGCGGTCGTTGCCACTAGTTTACTTTTCGGTGCAGCCGTTGCGGCCAACCCCCTCGTGCTCATCGTTATCCCCGCTCTGGCGCTGCTCGTGGTCGTGCTGTCTGGCGACGACCGCTGGGCGATCGGGCTGATCTTCCTGCTAAGAACATTCAGCGACACAGCACTTCTCGATGACGGCGGCGGGTTCCTCGTCAATGTCGCCATATCCGGCCTGGCGGTGTTGCTGTTGGGTCGTTACCTGTTTCTCGAGCGAATTCCCATGGGGCGGATCGCCATCGCCACTCTGGTCTTCGTCGCGACGTTCACGCTCGTCGGGATTGGGGTCAACGGTGTTGAGTCGTCGATGCTGAATGACTCATTGCGCATCTTCAGCATCGTTAGCATCGGATCGGCGGCGGCGGCGGCGGTGGCGAAGCGAGGAGGCAGGTCAATCGCGAATGTGATCATCCTTGCCGCGATACCCGCCGCAGTGCTTACCTTCGCCGGTTGGGTCTTTCAGGTCCCCGGGTTCTACTCTGACGTCACCGGGCGCGGATTCGGCACACTGACCCACCCCGTCGCTGCGGCGGCTTTCTTCTCGATTGTCGCGGTGCTCGCGCTCTACGCCGCGCTTCACTACGGGATGTATTGGCACCTGGGCAGCCTCGGCATCTTCACCCTCGCTGTGATCGCGACATCGAGTCTGGGAGGCCTGGTGACCATCGCGTTTGGGCTCGTGGTCCTGCTCGTGCTCCTGGAGAGGAGGACTCGAGGCCGGCTCGCCGCCTTCGTCTTCGTGGCGCTCGGCGGGCTTGTCTCCCTGTCGTTCTTCGGAACCACCATCTTTTCGCGTCTCGACGAACTCGGGGCGACCAACTCTGCTGACCAGTCCGCTGGGGGAGAGAACAGTCTGGACTGGAGGTTCCGAAATTGGGAGGCCCTCCTCAAATTCTGGGAGGAGCAGCCCGTGACCGGATGGGGCTACGGGTCGACGAGCGATCTGATTCGCCCACTGGGAGAGTTGCCGCACAGCGGGCCGGTGCAATTGCTCGTAGAGACAGGAGTCCTCGGGCTCGTCTTCGCGTTCGGGATCGTCGTCGCGGCCGTCGTGGTTATTGTGCGAATGTGGAGAGCTGGCGAGCGGAACCCAGCGGCGCTTCGGGCAACCGTGCTCGGCACGATCTTGGTCAATTCGCTCTCCGCTAACACGTTGGGCTACATGCCCATGCTGATGGCCTTCTCAGTGGTGTGGGCCGTGGCGCAGCCCTCATCCGAGAGGCTCACGGCGATCAAGGGGATCGGGGGGCACTCGCTCGATGGTGTCGCAACCGTCAATTCAACGGCTCAAGGCCTCACGGCGCACCGCACCGAATTAACCTCAGATCGGACTTAGAGCGAACGCGACTACGGTCGGCCGAGACCGAAGTAGGTCCAGCCGGCAGCACGCCAGGCGGTGGGATCATAGGAGTTGCGACCGTCAATGACAATCTTGTTGGCAACGAGCGATGCGGCCCACGCCGGGTCGAGCGATCGGTATTCTGGCCATTCGGTGACGAGCACGACGACATCGGCGCCGCGTAGGGTCTCTTCGAGATCGGTCAGGTACTCGAGTTGCGGATGCCGTGCCTTGGCGTTCTCGATCGCCTCCGGATCGGTGGCGACCACCGTGGCGCCCAGCCCACGCAGCTGTACCGCGACATCGAGCGCGGGGGAGTCCCGCACGTCATCCGAGTGTGGCTTGAAGCTCAGCCCGAGCACGGCGACCTTCGAGTTGAGCAGTTGTCCGCCGACCGCTCGCACGGTCAGGTCGACGACCCTTTGACGGCGACGGAGGTTGATCGAGTCGACCTCCTTGAGGAATGCGACGGATTCGCCTCGCCCGAGTTCTTCGGCGCGAGCGGTGAATGCCCGAATGTCTTTGGGCAGGCATCCGCCGCCGAACCCGACACCGGCACCGAGAAACCGCCGTCCGATACGTGCATCAAAGCCGATAGCATCCGCTAATTGGGTGACGTCAGCGCCAGTGACCTCTGCGATCTCTGCCATCGCATTGATGAAGCTGATCTTCGTTGCGAGGAATGCGTTGGCCGCGACCTTGACGAGCTCGGCCGTTGCGTAGTCGGTGACGACGAGCGGGGTTTTGGCTTCGATCGCCGCTGCGTACACCGAGTTGAGTATGGCGGTTGCATTCGTTCCGTCAGGGCCGGGCGCAACTCCATAGACGAGACGGTCCGGCGAGATCGTGTCTTGCACGGCGAATCCCTCGCGGAGGAACTCCGGGTTCCACGCCAGCACCGCGCCGCTTCCGGATGCTGCGATCACTTCCGCGAGGCGGGCGGCGGTGCCGACCGGAACGGTGCTCTTGCCGACGACGAGATCGCCCGCGGAGAGGTGGGGAAGAAGGGCGTCCACTGCGGCGTCGACATAGGTGAGATCGGCCGCGTGGCTGCCGGGCTTCTGCGGTGTGCCAACCGCAACGAAGTGCACCTGGGCGCCGGCAGCATCCGCGATGTCGGTGCTGAACCGGAGCCGCCCCGATTGGACGGCAGAGGTGAGAACCTCGGTCAGACCGGGTTCGAAGAAGGGCGCATTGCCCTGAGAAAGCTTGGCGATCTTGTCGGGATCGACGTCGATGCCCACGACGTCGTGTCCTAACTCGGCCATCGCTGACGCGTGTACTGCTCCCAGATAGCCGCAGCCAATGACTGACAGTCTCATGCGCTATTCCTCTTTCAATCCCGATACAACGTCATTCTTAGGGGGGAAGTCTATCGATGTGGAGTGGGCCGCCAGGAGATGCTCCATGGTCAGCTGTGGGACCTCGGCCTTGGTCACGAGGCCGAGTGCGGAAAGCCGGTCGGCAACCTGAGCTTGATGATCGTCGACGTGCTCACCGCGGGATGCGCGCCTCGGCACGAGCACCGGCGACTTGCCAAGCTCAAGAATGCGGAGGGTCGATCCAACCCCCGAATGGCTGACGACGACGTCGGATTCGGTGACCAAGCGGTCGAATTCCTCGGTCGGCATCGTGGTGATCACCGTGCCAGGCAGGTGATCGCGCGATGTCTCACCGAGCTGCCATACGACCTCTGCCCCGGGAGGCAACACGCTGAGCAGCCGGTCGACGAGCGCGTCGAACCGAAACGGGCGAATCGTGCCGAGCGTCACGAACACCTTCGGCCGATCGGCAATCCACGACGGCGTCACGGCACGCGGTTCGTAGCTCTGCAGAATCGAGAAGCGGAAAGACCAGTTCTTGTCGGCCCACGCGGCATGCTGGGTGTACAGCTTGACGCCGGGGAGGTGGGACAACACTCGGCCCGAGAAGGAGGGCCCGTCGAATCGGGACACGCTTTCGATGTAGTGCGCTTCCTTGCCCATCATGCGCGCCTGCGGGAGCGCTGCGAGCGCGATCGCTGCACCCGTGCTGACGCAGGCATCGAAGTCCTCATGGCGGAGAATCGACCGCACTCGCGGCAGCACCCGCGCAAGACCGACATAGTCCCTGGACGCCACGTATGGCACGTAAGCGACTCGGGCGCGTCGAAGAAGCGAAAGGGATTGAGGGTGCTCGAAGGTGATCCACAGCGGATCCTCGTGCAGGTCGAGACGGGTCACGAGCTGAACCAGCTGGGCCAGGTGCCCACCCGTCGACGCAACAAGCACCGCGCGTCGCCCTGACAGCTCTGGTATGGGTGATTCCGGGCGGAGTTCGGCCTGGCCGGTCACGCGGCCGGGCCTTGCGTTGCAGGCCTGCGCAGCACGCTGAGCCATTCGGATTCGAGTTCCTTCGACACGGCGTCCTCAGAGTAGTGGTCGCGGATCTTCTGTCGCGATTTCTTCCCGAGAATCCGGCGTTCGGCCCCATTCGTCATCAGTCGCTCGAGCGCATCGGCGAGAGGAGCTTCCTGTCCGACGTCGACGAGGATCCCGGCGTCTGCGAGTAGCTCGCTCACCTGGCCCACCGGTGTGCCGATGGTTGCGCACTCGTGTGCCATCGACTCGATCAGGAACATGGGCAACGCTTCGTGGCGGGAGGGAAGAACGGCGATTGCGGCGCGGCCTTGCAACTCGAGAACCACCGACCGGGGAAGCACTCCCAAGGCGACGACACGAGGGATTTGGTTGTCGACGACGAAGTCGTCCGCCAGCGGACCGGCGAGGAGCAGAGTCCACCCGGGGTGCCGCGGCGCGATCGCGCTCCACGCGGCTAGAAGGACGTCGGTGCCTTTTCGGAATCCTAACTCGCCCGCGACGAGAACGAAGTTCTCCTTCTCGGGGATGCGGTGAGGCAGCGCGACGGCGTTCGTCACCCGGACCAGTCGCGGACGTCTGCGGGAGTGCGTGGTGCTGAGCAGATCCTCAACCAGCTGGTTGGTCGAAGTGGTAAGGGAGAATACGACGGTCGCCGCCGCGAGCACCTTCGAAACGAGCGCCGGTCGAGACCGCGCGTAGGACTGAAACTCACTTCCGTGAAGGTGTGCCGCCGCTGGTATGCCGATGGCCGCGGCAAAGCGGAGCAGGGAACCCTCCCGAATGAAGGAGCCGCCCTGCGAGAGGTGCACGACGACCACGTGAGGGATGCCGGCCAAACGCACGGCTGCGAGGCGGAACAGGCAGCCGAGCCAACGGAACGCGGCAAGCCGGTCGCCCTTCCCCTTGGTTGACAGCACGCCGACGACGCGGCAATTTGCGTACGACCAGTGCAAGTACTCATTGACGACCTGGGCCATGCCGCCGGGGAACTCTCCGACAACGCCGATGTGCATGACCACGGGGCGGGCCGTCGCTCCGTGCCCCGAAGCGGGACGTGTGCGCGAACGCCTCGGCGAATCGCGCCTCCCCACTCCAGACGCCATGCGTGTCAGGTCCTGGTCACGGAGGCTGCACTGCGAAAAGCCGCAGCAATCGCATCCACGGCGGGAACGATTTGCTGAAAAGATCTGAGGTGAGCGGTATTGCCTCGACGATGCGGGTCGAGCAGATCATCCGAATCGGGGCGTGAGGGTAGCGGCTCGACGCCTCGCCTGGCTGCCGCGAGTAGAACGAGCGTCGCGAATCGCCCTGCCGCGTCGTCAAGCCGGTGCCCAGCCGCCTCGCCGAGGTCGCTCGCGGTCGCGTGCTCAAGCAGCCGGGCGAACTCCAGGATCGTATAGGTGCGCCGGATCACCTGCGGAGCGAGACGAACGACCTTGTGCCGGTATTCGCGAGACACCGCAAGCACGAGGTCAGCCGTGATCAACTCCCGCTCGGATAGCTGTCTGGCGACCTGGGCTGACGGGTCGCACCCCATCCGCCGGGAGAATGCGGCGGCTTGCTCCTCCATTGCCTCGCCTGGTGAAGTGGCCATTCCCGCGCTGGCGACGCTGACGCTGGGAAGTGACTTCAGCCGCTCCCTGAGCATCTGTTCGATGAGGGGAGAGCGACACACATCGCGCGCCCCCACCGTCAAGATCGAAAAAGAGGTCATTCAGCCCGCCCTGAACGGGTCCGCGCGAACGAAATGCGGTCTCGCGCCTTGGGGGAGTCGGCCCTTGTCGTGGTCTCCTCGACGACGTCAGCGCCGTACTTCCCGTGGCTTCCGTACCCCCCGTAGCTATGGGCGCCTGGCCCATTCGTCGGCAGCATGTTGGCCACGATCCCCACGATTCGGACGTCCACGCGCGCGAGCGCACTCACGGCGGCCGCGAGTTCGCTGCGCTTGGTGCGGCCCGCGCCGACGACCATCAGTGCGCCGCCGCTCTGCTTGGCTAGCACTGCTGCGTCGGTCACCGACAGAATCGGCGGGGCGTCGATGAGCACGATGTCGAACCGCTCGGTGAGCGTCGAGAGAAGCCGCTGCATCGATGCCGACCCGAGCAGTTCGCTCGGGTTCGGGGGGACTCCCCCGCTCGCGAGAACGTAAAGTTCGTCCCTGCCCCACTTCTGTAGCACGTCGTCGAGCCCGACCCGGCCGATCAGGACGTCGGTGAGACCGGCGCCGCCCTCGATTCCCATGTAGTCGGCGAGGCTGCTCAGGCGGAGATCGCCGTCGATCAGCGCCACTCGAGCACCGTTCGCGGCCAACGTGATGGCCAGATTCGCCGATGTTGTGCTCTTGCCCTCGCCCGGAATCGAACTGGTGACCACGAAGCTGCGCGGACCATTCTCGACGCTGACGTATTGGAGATTTGTTCGGAGACTGCGGAAGGATTCCGCTCGTGGGTTATTCACGTCTTGAGCCACGAGTGGCCGGCTCTTGGACTGCGAGTCGATGGAGATTCCGCCGAGTATCGGGGCGTCCGTGACGTCTGCGATGTCCTCGAGGTCGCGAACACGGGTATCGAGCAGGTTGCGCAGGATTGCGAGGCCCACGCCCAGTCCCAGCCCGACGATGAGGCCGAGACCAATATTCAAAGGGATGTTCGGACTCGTCGGCTTCGTGGGCGCCAGGGCCGGCCCGATCGTTGCTATCTGCACGGGGCTCACCGCGATCCCCGCGGGCTTCTCCAACTCCTCGACGACGATGCGGCTGAAGTTCTCACCGACGGAGTTGGCAATCTCGGCGGCGGCTTCTGGATCGCTGTCTGTCACGGCGATGTCGATTACGGCGGTGTTCACCTCGGTGTCGACGACAATCGCCGGGGCAAGCTGGGCTGCCGTGACATCAAGGCCCAGTTCGTCGATGACATCGTTGAGCACAACGGGGCTGCCGACGACGAGAACGTACGACGCAACTGCCTGACGAACGAAACTGGTCCCCTGGAGCAGATCGGCAGCCCCTGATGCCTCCCCGGTCTGCACCGAAACGTAGAGCTGGGTCGACGCGACGTATTGGGGCGTTGTGGTGAACGAGTACGTCGCGGCCCCGGCCACGGCAAAAAGTGTGCAGACGAGGATCAGAATCCAACTTCTGTGGAGAATCCTCACGACATTCTTGAACTCCACGCTGTGCCTTCCATCGGTAGTGTGCTCAGAGTGAAGTCCCCACTGTCGAGCATAGATCCAGACCATAGTGACACACGGTCTGGTCAAGTCTCTGTCACCCGAGCAGGGGCTATCCAGATGCCAATTCGAGAGGCATCGTGTCGTGCCGCGCTGATATCGTCTCGGATTGGCTGGATACGATGCGATGAGAGGACTGTGAGGTGAAAGCACAATTCGCCTGGCTTCTCCTTTCGCGAGGAACGGCGATCGTCCTTCAGGCCATCCTGCTGATCTTGGTCGGAAGGGCTGCGGGTCCAGCTGACTTCGGTTTGCTCGGAGCGATCATAGGAATTTGCGCATTGGCGGTGACCATTGCGGATTTCGGCATCAGCACCTATCTTTCCAAGCTTCACGCACTTGGTGATGTGGGAACGGCGCAGGCGGCGCTTCGCTTCAACGCCCTCAGCACAATTCTGGGAGGGATGTTTCTCTCCGGCGTCCTCTTCGCGGCCTACTTCAACTGGGCCTACGCGTGGACCGTCCCGTTCATCGCGATTTCCTTCTCGCTCCAGAAAAACACCGACACCGCGCTGAGCATCCCGATTGCAGATCGACAGTCGGGGATCCCGGTCACCTCGCTGCTGATCAGGCGTGTTTCCGCGCTGGTCGCCTATGCGGTGTGTATCGGTCTCGGATTCGACGCGATTGGGGGGTACGCCCTCGCTGTGCTCGTCGGGGCGGTAGCGGGCCAGGTACACATCTGGATTGTGGTGACCCGTGCCTACGGCCGCCGTGAGGCACCGAGGGTGCGATATCTCCCACTTTTGCGGTCGGCAGTGCCGTATATGGTCGGAAACGTCTCCACTCAGGCCCAGAACCTCGACGTCGCGATCATCGCGGTCGTCATCGGGGATGTGGCGGCGGGGCTCTACTCGGCTGCGAGCAAGCTCACCAAGCCGATCATGCTGATCCCTCGAACGATGACGAGCATGATTCTTCCTTACGCAGCACGCCGGGGGGGCAAGAGCGCGCGGTCGATGGCGTGGAAGCTGACGCAGGGTGCACTCGGATCGATCGTCGTCATGATACCGGTGAGCCTGCTCGCCAGTCCGCTCATCACGCTCGCGATGGGTGAGGCCTACAGCGATGCTGCCGCGACACTCGCGGTGGGCCTTATCGCTCTCCCCCTGGTCGCGCTGCCGTCGCCGCTCGGCTCGCTCCTGCAAAGCCAGGGGCAGCAGGTGTACGTCAGCATCAATGGAATCACTTTCGCCATTGTGACTCTGATCGCCATCACCGTGGCCGCACAGTACTTTGGGATCGAGGGGGTCGCTGCCGCCATCGGCATCTCGTATGCCGCCAAGGCCCTCTCGCTCCTCGTGCGCATCAGGACCCTGCCTGATTCGATCGAACTGAGCGAGCAGTCCTGACTGGCTTATATTTGCTCACACACCAACGCGATGAAAGAGGTGGGCATGAGTTCGAGCGTCAGTTGCGTCATCCCGACCCACGCCCGTGGCGACTACTTGCGGATCTCCCTTCAGTGCGCTGTCACCCAAACCTGTCGTCCGGACGAGGTGATTGTTGTCAGCGACGTCGCCGACCTCGAAGCGGCCGGAATCTGCGCAGCCGTTGCGGGAGGGCATGACGTGCCTATTCGCTATATCGAGTCGCCCGCAGGCAGAAACGGTGCCTCGTCGTCGCGGAATATCGGAGCGGCGGAGGCCTCGTCGGATTTCCTTGCGTTCCTCGATGACGACGACGAATGGCTCGGCAGTTACCTTCAGGACGCGCTCGCGGCGTGCGAGGCCGATCCGGGCGCCGATGTCGTGGTGACGTGGATCGAGATGTTCAGCGGTAACCGGACAGCTGACGGCCCTGCCATTCCGCCGGGCCTTGCCGCAAACGAGGTGATCGCCGCGAATCCCGGCGCGACGGGCAGCAATATAGTCCTGCGCGCGAGCACCTTTCGTGCCGTCGGTGGTTTCGACGAACAGCTTCCGGTCAAGAACGATACAGACTTCTTCTACCGACTCCTTGCCAGCGGACACCGCTACGCCGTCAATCCCACACGCTCGGTTCGTCAACGAAAACATAACCAGGGGCAGCTGACCGCAAAGTCGGAGATGAGGGCTGTCGGGGTTGAGCGATATATCGCGAAGCACCGACCCTCATTGACGCGCCGCCAAGTCAATGCGCTGAAATTTTCCATCCACCGCATGCGACGCCACTCGGCGGCATCAGGTCGGGCGCGAGCTTTTCACTCCCTGCTTGCGTTGCGTTACTACTCCTGGGCGCAGTTCCGGGATGACCGTCGGAACCGAGACCTGCAGGAGTTCTGGAGCGTCTCCGGGTTCGATGGCACCGCTGGCCCCAGCACTTGAGCTTGACGAGAAAAGGCGGTCCGCGCGTGTGCGCGAACCGCCCGCATTCGTGCGAAAGCGCTATGGAGCCACGGATGCCTTGGTGGTTCCGATCTTCGTGCTGCCGAGGTACATCACATGGGTGCTCTTCCATTCCTTGGTGCGGTATATCCCCTGCTTGAGATAGCTCGGGTCTGCGGTGCTCCCGTTGAGGTTCATCGTCGCCCTGGCCGTCTTGGGAATCACCTGCTGCTCGTCCATCCACGCTTCGACCCAACCCGCCTTGCCATCGGCCGAGAAGTGGATGCCGACCTGCATGTAGGTCCAGACGCCACTCTTGGCCGGTCCCATGGTGTTGGTGCCGCCGGTGCCGCCGATGCGCCACTGTCCCTTGTTGATACCCAACTCGATGGCCGGGCTGCCGGAGCTGCGCCCCTTCCACTGGGTGACGATCATCCACTTTGAGTCGGTCGCGAACTCCCACGGGGAAGAGAGATAGACAGGGAATCCATACCATCTCGTGCTGCCCTCTGGGTCCGGCCACTGGCTGTTCGGCGTTGAGGTGGGGTTGGCTTGTCGTCCCAATACCTCAGATCGGCTGGCGAGGTAGCCCGACGTGTTGGTGACGTCGCCGTTAACGCCGGCGTACGGCCGGTTCTCGAAGCGAATGGCCTTGCCCGTCGGCTTGTACGTGCCGCTGCCGGGAACCGTCGTGACGATGCGGATGCGGTCCCTCTGGACGACGCCGTTCACAGCAGGCTCCTGCTCGCGGTGCCAGAGGCGGTCCATGCCGACATCGTTGAGGCTTGAGGAAATGGTGTTGTTGTCGAAGGTCTTCAGGAGGTTCGCGAGAGTGCCGGTCGGCTGAGGAGCAGGCGCAGTCGCAGCGGCGAGCTTCACAGACGCAACTTCGCAGATTTGGAGGTTGGCGACGCCCGACTGGAGCGCTGTGGTCCCGCCCAGCAGCACGACATCGGTGGCACCAACGGCATCGATCTGGGCCAGAACTCCGCCGGGCACACACGCTGTCGGCACCACGAACATCGGCGCGGGCTGTGCTCCGGCGAGTACCGAGCCGGCGAGGGCGTCCGGGTAGTTGTATCCGGTCGCGAGGTAGACCGTGGAGCTGTCGGTGAATGCGTTGGCGTTGGTCGTGATGGATGTCGCGAAGCGATCCGAGCCCGAGAGTCGTGTGACCGTCTTGCCGCCGCCACCCAGCGACGTGGCTATGCCGGCCGACACGGCGCCGGTCCCGCCGATCACCTTTACTTTGCTCACGCGGAGATCGGAGAGCAGCGAACGCGTTGCCGAGTCGGCGGTCGACGCGGAGCCATTCACGAGAATCACCGGCCCATGGCTCGATCCGGCGGCGGCACCAGCCGACATGGCGTCGGGGAAGGCCGTGCCGGTCGCGACGTACGCGGTGGATGCTCCCGCCGTGCCGAAGGCGTAGCGTGCCAGCGCAATTGAGGTCGAGTACCGATCGGTCCCCGCCACCCGTACAACCCTTGGAGCCACAGACTTGAGCACATCGCGTACAGCGTTCGACACGGCTCCCGATCCGCCGACTATGACGATCTTCTCGGGGTCAAGACGCACGATCTCAGCCCGGGTAGAGGCGGGCAGCGCACCCGGCTGCGTCAGCAGGAGCGGCGCGTTCTCGTGAATCGCCGAAGGGGCGGCACTGAGCGCATCGGGAAAGCTCGTGCCGCTCGCGACGTAGACCACTTCCGCCGTTGTGGGATACGCCTTGGCCGAGATTGTGGCGGCCGTCTTGTATCGATCGCCCCCGGAGATGCGCTCGACGTCGATCTGAGTGTCACCCCCGACGAGCACGGAAGCGGGCGTGGTGGCGCCCGATACCGCTTGTTCCGTCCCGGCTGCGTTGGCAACCGCGACGCCAGAAATAGTCGCCGTCACTAAAAGGCAGGTGGCGATCGTGGCAAGAATCGATCGATTTACAGAATAAAGCATAGGAGTCCCCCCGGAATCCGTTTATTTTCCCCGAGCGGCCACCGTAGCAACGGAGAATCTCCGGCGCAACGCCGAAACTTCCTCGCCAAAAACCCCTGCCTGGGTCCTTTTCGGCGGTACCGCCACGCGGGGCGGCCTATTCGCCAGGCGTCCGAGCCTGTTCGTTCGCGCCTAGTAGGCCCCGCTCGCACGTCGCAGCACGGCCAGCGTGCGCCACATGATCACGATGTCACCAGCCAGCGACCAGTTCTCGACGTAGTAGAGGTCGAGCCGCACGCTCTCGTCCCAGTCGAGGTCCGAACGTCCGTTCACCTGCCACATGCCGGTCAGCCCAGGCTTGATGAAGAGGCGACGGTGAACGTGGCCCTCGTAGTTGGCGACCTCTCGCTGTAGCGGCGGACGGGGCCCGACCAGACTCATGTCGCCAATGAATATGTTCCATAACTGGGGGAGTTCGTCGAGCGAGTACCGGCGAAGCACCGCGCCAATCCTGGTGACCCGCGGGTCGTTCTTCATCTTGAAGAGAACGCCAGCGCCTTGGTTCTTATCGAGCAGTCCGACCAGATCGTCCTCGGCCGTCTCGACCATGGAGCGGAACTTGAGCATGTAGAAGGGCTTGCCGTCACGTCCGATCCGTTCTTGGCGGAATAGCACAGGGCCGGGGCTGTCGCGGTGGACGAGGTAGCTTATCGCGAGCGTCACCGGCAGCAGGAGGATGAGAGCGGCCCCGGATGCGAGGATGTCGACGGCTCGCTTGAGCGCGTGCTTACTGCCCCCGTACTGGGGGAGTTCGACATGCATGAGCGGGAGCCCTTCCACCGGGCGGAAGTGGATCCGGGGGCCAGCCACGTTCGTCAGCTGCGATGCGACGACGAGCTCG
>Ga0136639_10000160_pt1 | contig 20522 bp, 22 predicted proteins | sample AntDrymUQ8592106_2_FD_113739 | JGI IMG/M metagenome (GOLD analysis project Ga0136639, IMG submission 113739) | Polar desert sand microbial communities from Dry Valleys, Antarctica - metaG UQ859 (21.06) | ecosystem: Environmental > Terrestrial > Soil > Desert | place: Antarctica: Dry Valley...
GATCCTCCCGGCGTTCATGACCGCGACCGTGTCGGCCATGGTCATGGCCTCCTCCTGGTCGTGCGTCACGTGGACGAAGGTCAGGCCGACCTCGGTCTGGATCCGCTTCAGCTCGATCTGCATCTGGCGGCGCAGCTTGAGGTCCAGCGCACCCAGGGGCTCGTCCAGCAGCAGCACCTGCGGCTGGTTGATGAGGGCCCGGGCCAGCGCCACCCGCTGTTGTTGTCCACCTGACAGCTGGGCAGGCTTGCGCGACGCCATGGCGGCGAGCTCGACGAGGTCCAGCATGCGCTTCACCTCCGCGTCCACCTTCTTGCGTCCCTGACGGCGCAGGCCGAACGCGACGTTCTGCTCGATCGTGAGGTGCGGGAACAGCGCGTAGCTCTGGAAGACGGTGTTGACGGGTCGTCGGTAAGGCTTGAGCCGGGTGATGTCGACCTGTCCGAGGGTGATCGTGCCCGCGCTCGGCTCCTCGAGGCCGGCCACCATGCGCAGGGTCGTGGTCTTGCCGCACCCCGAGGGGCCGAGCAGCGCGAAGAACGCGCCCTCGGGGACGGTGAGGTCCAGGTCATCCACGGCCGTGAACGAGCCGAACGTCTTGGAGACAGACGTCAGCGTCAGGTCATCGCTCATCGACCGTCAGGCTCCGATGACTCTCGCGAAGTCCTTGTCGTACTGCTGACGCGTCTTGTCATCGAGCCCCATGAAGTTGTAGGCATTGGCGAGGAACTCCTCGTCGGGGAAGATCAGCGGGTTGTCGACGAGCGACGGGTCGACCTTCTCCATGGCTTCCTGCGCCCCCTCGACCGGGCAGATGTAGTTGACCCAGGCCGCCAGGGTCGCGGCGATCTCCGGCTCGTAGTAGTGGTTCATCAACTTCTCGGCGTTGGCCTTGTGTTCGGCCCTGTTGGGAACCATCATGTTGTCCGACCAGATACCGAGGCCCTCGTCCGGCACGACCCACTTGATGTCGGGGTTGTCGTACTGCATCGCGATGACATCGCCGGACCAGGCCTCGCAGGCCACGAGGTTGCCGGCGTTCAGGTCCCGGATGTAGTTGTTGCCAGTGAACTTGCGCACGTGACCGGACCCGACGTACTCCTCCAGCCGCCCGATCGCTCCGTCCCACTCGGAGGAGTCGAAGTCCTCGGGGTCCGCGCCCTCGAGCAGGAGCATGAACAACATGGTGTCGCCGAGCTCGGACAGCAGGCTGATCTTGCCCTTGAGGTCCGGGCGCGTCATCAGCTCCTCGAACGAGCTGATCTCCCCGGTGTACTTGGCGTTGTAGGCGATGCCGGTCAGACCGCTCTGCCACGGGACGCTGTAGTCGCGGTTCTCGTCCCAGGTCGGCGACTGCAGATCGGCCTTGAGGTTGGCCTCGACATTGGGGATGTTGGCCTTGTCGAGCTTCTGGATCCAGCCGTACTGGATCATCCGCGCGGCCATCCAGTCAGTCAGCGTGATGATGTCGCGGCCGGTCGGCTCGCAGCCTCCCAGCTGGTCCTTGACCTTGCCGAAGAACTCGTTGTTGTCGTTGACTTCGGCGTTGTAGGTGACCGTGATGCCCGAGGCCCGCTCGAAGGCCACCAGGGATGGCATCGTCTTGCCCGCCACGTCGATGTACTCGGGCCAGTTCGCGAAGTTGAGGACCGCCTCGTCGGCGGACTTGTCCGTGCTCTTGCAGCTGTCGGATGTCTGGGTCTGGCCGTCGGTGCCACACGCGGCCAGCAAGCCGGGCACGCCGACCGCCAGGGCCGACAACGACGCCCCCCGCACGAAGGTGCGCCGCCCGACTCCGGACGACATAGCCCCAGCACGACGTGATCGTGCGATGCGGATCAGCTCGTTCATACCTGTCGGTTCCACTGACATGCACGTGCCTCCTGCGCAAAGAGTGTCTAGGAGTGTGGATAGTTTCAGAGGAAGGGCCGCGAAACAAGGGAAACCGTTGATCCGAAACAAGACCGCAACGAAATCCATGGTCGAGGTTGGCGTACGTGCGACCGGACTGCGAGGATCGCTGCCATGACCCGCAAGCAGGAGCGCCACGGCATCACCCTCGACGAGGTCTCCAAGGCGATCATCGAGGAGCTGCAGGCCGATGGGCGCCGCTCCTACGCCGCGATCGGCAAGGTGGTCGGGCTCTCCGAGGCCGCTGTGCGCCAACGCGTGCAGCGCCTGATCGAGAGCGGCGTCATGCAGATCGTCGCCGTGACCGACCCTCTCCAGCTCGGCTTCGCCCGCCAGGCGATGATCGGCGTCACCGTGGACGGTCCCCTCGAGAGCGTCGGCGACGCGCTCGCCGAACTCGAGGAGGTCGACTACGTCGTGATCACCGCCGGCCGCTACGACCTGCTCGTCGAGGTCGTCGCAGAGTCCGACGACCACCTGCTCGAGCTGATCTCCGGCAAGATCCGCGAGGTCGAGGGCGTGGCCTCCACCGAGACCTTCATGTACCTCAAGCTGCGCAAGCAGACCTACTCGTGGGGCGTGCGCTGATCCGCCACCCACCGTCCACCCCGTACGACGAGCTGTCGCTGTGGCATGCCACCTCCGGCGGCTCGTGGTCACCGCGCGCGGCACTGGACGGCGACACCGACTGCGACGTGGCCGTCGTCGGCGCCGGTTTCACCGGGCTGTGGACGGCCTACTACCTGGCCGAGGCGGACCCCTCGCTGCGCATCGTGGTCATCGAGAGCGAGACGGCCGGCTTCGGGGCGTCGGGCCGCAACGGCGGCTGGTGCTCCGCGCTCTTCCCGGCGTCGCTCCCGAGCCTGGAGAGGCTGGCGGGTCGCGACGCGGCGCTGGCCCAGCACCGGGAGATGCGCGCGACCGTCGACGAGGTCGTGCGGGTGGCCAGGGCCGAGGGCATCGAGGCCGACGTCGTCAAGGCCGGCACCATCACGCTGGCCCGGTCGCGGCCGCAGTGGCAGCGCGCGCAGCAGGAGGTCGCGGCGGCGCGCACCTGGGGCCGGGACGGGACCGACGTACGACTGCTGGGGCGCGAGGAGAGCGAGACCCGGTTGCGGGCGACACGCACGCGGGGTGCGACGTTCACACCTGACTGCGCCGCGATCCACCCGGCCAAGCTGGTGCGAGGGCTCGCCGAGGCCGTGGAGCGACGCGGTGTCCGCATCGTCGAGCAGACCCGGGTGACCTCGATCGTGCCGGGGCGAGCGGTCACGAGCCGCGGGGTCGTGCGCGCCGAGCACATCATCCGCGCGACCGAGGGCTTCACACCCGGGCTTCCGGGGGTGCGACGAGCCGTGGCGCCCGTCTACTCGCTGATGATCGCGACCGAGCCGCTGCCCGACGCGGTCTGGGACGAGATCGGCCTGCGAGAGCGCGAGACCTTCAACGACCACCGGCACCTGATCATCTACGGACAACGCACCGCCGACGGACGGCTGGCGTTCGGCGGCCGGGGCGCGCCGTACCACTGGGGATCGCGGGTGCGGCCCGACTTCGACCGCGACGAGCGGGTGCACGCCGGGCTGTGGACAACGCTCCTGGACCTGTTCCCGGTGCTCGCGGGGACGCGGGTGACGCATGCCTGGGGCGGGCCACTCGGTATCCCGCGCGACTGGTGCGCCTCGGTCGGTCTCGACCCGGCCAGCGGGCTGGGCTGGGCCGGTGGCTACGTCGGCGACGGCGTGGGCACGACAAACCTCGCCGGCCGCACGCTGCGCGACCTGGTCCTGCGCCGCGACACCGAGCTCACGCGGCTGCCCTGGGTGGGTCACACCTCACGGCCCTGGGAGCCAGAACCCCTGCGCTGGTTGGGGATCAACGTCGGGCTGCGCGCGATGACGCTGGCCGACGCCGAGGAGTCGCTGACTCGTCGCCAGAGCATCGCGGCGCGCGTCATCGCACCGCTGCTCGGCTGACGCGCCGTCAGAGCAGACCGTTGGCACTCGTGCGCGCCGGTCTCGTGGTGCCGCTCAGCCACACCGCGAAGAAGCCGTCGAGATCGCGGCCGCTGACCTGCTCGGCCATCGCCACGAAGTCCTCGGTCGAGGCGTTGCCGCCGGCGTTGTCGCCGGCGTTGTCGCCGACCCAACGACGCAGCAGCTCCCAGAAGTCGCGCTCACCGACCACGCGACGCAGTGCCTGGAGGAGCATCGCGCCGCGCACGTAGACGGCGTGGTCGAAGAGCCGCGTGGCTCCCGGGTCGTCGAGACGGACCCCCCAGAAGCCCGCGTCGCCGTGGTGCCCGTCGTACTGCTGCTGCAGCCACCGGGTGCCGTCGACACGACCGTGGGTCTCGCCGTAGCGCACCTCCATGAACGTCGCGGCACCCTCGTTGAGCCAGATGTCGCGCCAGCTGTCGAGGGAGACGGAGTCGCCGAACCACTGGTGGGCCAGCTCGTGGACCACGACCGGACCGGAGCCCGGCGCGAGGACCGGGTAGACGGGCCGGGTCTGGTTCTCCAGCGCGAAGGGCGTGCTGAGGCTGGTGGTCACTCCCCCGGTGGAAGCGAACGGGTAGGGCCCCAACTGGCTCTGGAGCCACGCCGTGAGCCGCGCGGAATGCCGCATCAACCGCTGGGAGCGCCGGAAGTCGCGGTCCGGGACGGCTCGGGAGACGGCGGTGACCCAGGGCAGACCGCCGTGGACGCCGCGCTCGACCTCGAAGGGACCTGCGGCGAAGTAGGCGAGGTAGGGCGCCATCGGTTCGGCCGAGCGCCAGCGCGTGGTCGCGAACGCGCCGGTGACCTCGCGCCCGACCCGCTGGCCGCCTGCCACGACCACCTTGCCGCGCGGCACGCTGATGGAGATGTCCATCAGCGCCTTGTCGCTCGGGTGGTCGTTGGCGGGGAACCACCAGGTCGCCATGTGGGGTTGGTTGACCGCGATCACCTCGGTGCTGCTGGCCACCCAGTTGGACTCCCCCGCCCAGTCGACGTCGGCGGGGTGCCCGACGTAGCGCACGACCACCTCGAAGGTGCGTCCCGTCTCGAGCGGCTGCGCAGGCGTGATCGTCAGCTCGTGCTGGTCAGGTCGGCTGTGCTCGACGGGCGCGCCGTCGAGGCTGACACCCGTGACCCGGAGGAGCAGGTCGAGGTTGAAGCTGACGAGCGGCTCGGTCGCGGTGATCGTCAGCCGGGTCCACCCGCTGAGCCGGCGCGATCGGAACCGGTAGGTGTCGTGGATCTCGTAGCGCTGGACGTCGATGCCACCGTTGCCGTCCAGCGGGAAGTAGGTGTCACCGATGCCGGAAGACCCGGCGCTGGCGATCTCCTCGGGCCCGGGATCCCCGACGGCCGACGACGACACCGTGAGCGCAAGAGCCAGGGCGGCGAACGCCGCTCTCGCTGGCAACATGGGCTCAACCTAGCCCCAGCACCCCTGTCACATCGCGCCGCCTCGGCGTCTCGAAGCCGCGAGAAAACCTGTTGCGCGAGCCGGGCGCCCGACGCCACCCTGAGTGCCAGCCATCGGTGCCTGCCGGTGCCCGACGAAGAGGAGCGTGACATGTCGACGACTGTCCTTGGCCTGTCCCCAGACCAATCCCCCTCGCAGCACTGGAGCACCCTTGACCTCCCAGCAGCACGACCCGCACGACCCGCACGGCGTCCACGACGCCGATCAGGACCACCGCAGCACCCCTGACCCCACCTTCGACTTCGACTACACCGCCTACGACGAGCTCGAGGACCCCGGCCAACGCTGGTCGACCTGGCTCAGCGTCGAGCCGCTCTGTCGCGGCCCGGAGCCACGTCCCGAGTGGCTCGTGACGTCCCAGGGGGCGATCGACACCGACCTCGGCATCCTCAAGACCGGCAAGGAGGGTGACGTCTTCCTCCTCGAGCGCGCCGACCCGCACCAGCCGGAGCGGGCAGTCGTGATGGCGGCCAAGCGCTACCGCGGCGAGGAGCACCGCTCGTTCCACCGCTCGGGCGCCTACACCGAGGGGCGCCGGATGCGGAACACCCGCGATGCTCGCGCCCTGGCCAAGAAGTCCGCGCACGGTCGTGCGGTGGCGGCCGGACAGTGGGCCTGGGCCGAGTGGCAGGCGCTGGTGCGCTTCCACGAGATCGGCGTCGCGGTGCCGTACCCGGTCCAGATCGACGGGGCCGAGATCCTCATGGAGTGGGTCCAGGTCGGCGGCGAGACCGCCCCGCGGCTGGCCCAGACGCGACCGGGTCGCGAGCTGTTGGAGTCCTACTACCGCCAGCTGGTCGACACCCTGACCACCCTGGTGCGACACGGGATCGTCCACGGCGACCTCTCTGCCTACAACATCCTGGCTGCGGGTGAGCGACTGGTCATCATCGACCTGCCGCAGGTCGTGGACCTGGTCGCCAACCCGGCGGGGATGGACTTCCTGCTGCGTGACTGCACCAACGTGTGCACGTGGTTTCGCGCGCGGGGGCTCGAGGTCGACGAGCACGAGCTCTTCGGTGAGCTGATGGCGCGCGCGTTCTGAGGAGGGCGGGTAGGTTGCCCGCGTGAAGCGCACCCGGGGCCGTGGCGTCCGCATCGAGACCCTCCAGGACTTCGACCGACGCCTCGCCCGGGGGGCGCACCGGCTCTCGGGATGGCGGATCCACGGCGTCGACCTCAGCTCGCGGTCCGAGCAGCTGGCGACGTGCCGCGTCTCCGGGGCGACCTTCCTCGGCTGCAGCTTCGCCGAGGGCGACCGCGCCCGGGTCGAGGCAGCGGGCGGGCTGGTGCTGCCGGCCATCGGCAACGTGCCCGTCGACGTCTACCGCTCGCGGCTCTACGAGGTGGACGAGCTCTACGACACCGCGTCGTACGCCGCGTCCCTCGACGCCCGCGCCTACGCGTGGTCGCAGGAGAGCCAGGGTCAGGACGACACGCTGGCCCGGGCCCTGCACGACCACGCGACCGACCGGGCGCTCGAGACGTGGGTCCGCGCGCGTCGTCTCGTGGGCGTCATGGGCGGACACGCGCTGACCCGCGACCAGCCCGCCTACGCCGACGCCGCCCGGCTCGGAGCCGGGCTCGGCAGCCACCACGTCGTGGCGACCGGCGGTGGCCCCGGGGCGATGGAGGCGGCCAACCTGGGGGCCCGCCTCGCGGGCCGTGAGCCCGGGGACCTCGACGCCGCGCTGGCGCTGCTGGCTGCCGTGCCGTCGTACCACCCCTCCGCGGACGCGTGGGTGAGCTCGGCCCGGGCGGTGCTGGCCCGCTTCCCGGAACCGGCCAAGAGCCTCAGCATCCCGACGTGGCACTACGGCCACGAGCCGGCCAACCTCTTCGCCAGCGCGATCGCCAAGTATTTCCGCAACTCCACCCGCGAGGCGACCCTGCTGGAGGTCTGCGACGCCGGGATCGTCTTCCTGCCCGGCGCCGGTGGGACGGTCCAGGAGATCTTCCAGGACGCGTGCGAGAACTACTACGCCGATGAGTCCTCCGTCGCACCGATGGTGCTCGTGGGGCGCACCCACTGGACCGAGACGCTGCCCGTGTGGCAGCTGATGCAGGCGCTGGCGCGCGGTCGCGCGATGGAGCAGCACGTGCACCTCGTCGACACCGTCGAGGACGCCGTCGCGCTGGTCAGCCGAGGCTGACCAGCCGCTCCTGGTCGAGCTGCGAGTGGTCTCGACCACGGGCGGCGATCACGTCGCGGTAGTGCACGACGAGCGCCTCGTTGACCGAGCGCCAGGACCGCTCCCGCACGCTGCGACGAGCCGCGAGCCCCATCGTGCGGCGACGCAGGCGGTCGCCGGCGAGCCGGTCGACGTACGACGCGAGGTCGGCGCCGTCCCCGGGCTCGTAGAGGTGCCCCGCCACGCCGTCGGCGACGACGTCGATGGGTCCACCCGATCGTGGAGCGACGACCGGCACGCCGGAGGCGAGCGCCTCCTGGGCGGACTGGCAGTAGGTCTCGTGACGACCGGTGTGCACGAAGACGTCGAGCGAGGCGAAGGCGCGGCTGAGGTCCTCGCCGTGCAGGATGCCCGGGAAGGTGGCACCGGGGAGCAGGGTGCGTAACCGCTGCTCCTCGGGGCCACCACCGACGACCACCAGCGCGTAGCGGGGGTCGTGTGCCAGGTGGCTCAGGAGGTGGAGCTCCTTCTCCGGCGCCAGACGACCGACGTAGCCGACGAGGAGCCGCCCGTCGGGCGACCACTGCCGTCGCAGGTCCGCGGAGCGCCAGACGGGGTGGAAGGCCTGCAGGTCGACCCCGCGCGGCCACAGCGCCGTGCCCGGGACCTCGAGGTCGCGCAGCTGGGCCAGGCTCGCCGTGGAGGGTGCGAGGGTCCGGTCGACGACGGTGTGGATCCGCCGCGTCAGCGAGGCCATCGCGCGAGCACCTCCGGGCACGTCGTAGCGCTCGGCGAAGCCCACGAGATCGGTCTGGTAGATCGCGACCGTGGGGATCCCCAGGTCCAGTGCGGCCTTCGCGGCCTGGTAGCCCAACGTCGCGGGCGAGGCGATGTGCACGACGTCGGGGGCGAAGCGCTCCATCACCGAGCGCAGCCGCCGGCGGGTCTCGAGCCCGATCCGGAAGTCGGGGTAGAGCGGCAGGTTGGCGCCCCGGGCGTGCACCACCGGGAAGCCGGCGTACGACGGGGGGCCGGTCGGGGCGACCAGCACGGCGTCATGACCGGTGGCGGCCAGGTGCTCCAGCACGCGACGCACGGAGTTGGTGACGCCGTTCACCTGGGGCAGGAACGACTCGGCGACGACCAGCACGCGCAGCCGGTCGGTGGCAGGGGAGGTGGTCCGGGGCAGCTCGATCAGGTCGGCCATGGCCAGGACGCTAGGAGCGCCCTCTCAACGGCTCCACATCACGATGTGACCGCTGTGTGAACGTCACGAGGCGAGATCGCAGGGGCCAGACCCCAGGAGCGTGCCTGGCCGAGGTCGAGCACTTCCCCCGACGACACGCCACCTCTCATGGGGTGCAGAGCATGGGAAGTGGCGTGTCACCCACATACCTTGATGAAGCGGCCGGCGACGCCCCCGCCTCAGGCCTCGGTGGCAGCGAGCTGGCCGCAGGCGCCGTCGATCTCGCGGCCCCGGGTGTCGCGCACGGTGGTGGGCACGCCCTTGGCCTCCAGGCGACGGACGAACTCGCGCTCGTCGGCAGGGTCGGAGGCGGTCCACTTGGAGCCGGGGGTGGGGTTGAGCGGGATCAGGTTGACGTGGACCCAGCCCCAGTCGCCGTAGGAGCGCAGGAGGTCACCGAGGAGGTCGGCGCGGTGCGCCTGGTCGTTGATGCCGCGCATCATGGCGTACTCGATCGAGACGCGGCGCTTGGTGACCCGCGCGTAGTTCCACGCTGCCTCGACCGTCTCGGCCACCGACCAGCGGGTGTTGACGGGGACCAGTTCGTTGCGCAGCTCGTCGTCGGGGGCGTGCAGGCTCAGCGCCAGCGTGACCGGGATGCCCTCCTCGGTCAGCTGGTTGATCCGGGGCACCAGACCGACGGTCGAGACCGTGATGCCGCGCGCGGACATGCCCAGGCCGTCCGGCGAGGGGTCGACGAGGCGTCGTACGGCGCCGATGACGGCCTTGTAGTTGGCCAGCGGCTCCCCCATGCCCATGAAGACGACGTTGGAGACACGACCGGGCCCACCGGGGACCTCGCCACGCGTCATCGAGCGAGCGCCGGCCACGACCTGTTCGACGATCTCGGCGGTCGACATGTTGCGCTGCAGACCGCCCTGACCGGTGGCGCAGAACGGGCAGGCCATGCCACACCCGGCCTGGCTGGAGACGCAGATCGTGGCGCGGTCGGGGTAGCGCATGAGGACCGACTCGACGAGCGCGCCGTCGAAGAGCTTCCAGAGGGTCTTGCGCGTGGTGCCCTTGTCGGCTTCCATCGTGCGCAGCGGCGTCATCAGGGTGGGCAGGAGCGCCGCGACCAGCTCGGCGCGCTGGGCAGCCGGCAGGTCGGTCATCTGCTCGGGGTCGTCGACGAGACGTCCGAAGTAGTGCGTCGAGAGCTGCTTGGCGCGAAAGCCCGGCAGACCCTGCTCCTCGAGGAGCGCCTTGCGCTCGGGCGAGGTGAGGTCGGCGAGGTGCCGCGGCGGCTTCTTGCGGCCGCGCGGCTCATCGAACACGAGGGGAAGGGTCTTGATCGGCTCAGACATCAGGTCCTCAGTCTCCCACCGTCGTCGAGCCGCGCGAAAACGTCAGCCTTCGACCTTGACCAACCACCACAGGACCAACGCGGCGACGCCGAGCACGACCAGCAGGGTCGTGGACATCCCGATCAGCATGTAACGACCGAAGCGGCGGGTGCGCGGAGCGGCCACCAGGCCGATCGGGACGCCCAGGGTCAGCAGCACGAGGGGGAACAGGTCCTCGGCACGGCCGTAGTCGAAGAGCGCGCTGAGGATCGCTGCGAAGACCCCCGGCACGAGGATCACGAACGCCAGCCCGGTGAAGAAGCCGGTCAGGGCCGTGAACGTCGGGTGGTCGCGGTGCCACCAGTCGGGCTGGCGCTCCTCGACCGGGGTTTCTTTCTGCTCGGTGCTCATGCGGAGCCTTCCGTCAGTCCTTGGATGATGTAGGCGCAGGTGCCGGCCAGGACGACGGTGCTGAGCCCGGCGCCGATCATCAGCCCCACCGCCCAGAGCCGGGTGGCCTCGAAGAAGAGCATCGGAGCCGGGAGCAGCGTGGGCACCAGCACGCACAGCGCGAAGACCGTCTTTCCGCTGATCCCGTCACCGTCACCGTCACCGTTTCCGTTGAAGCTGTCGGCCGTCGAGCCGATCACGAGGAGCACGGCGACCAGCACCAGGACGCCGGCGACCATGCCGATCACGCCGCCGATGAGGACCTTCGCCCAACCAGCCATGCCCTCCTGCTGGTGGGGCGGTGGAGGGAACGGCTGGCCGTAGCCGTAGCCCGGAGGCGGGGTGGGCGGCTGCGTCATCGCTCGGGCCTCCCGCGTCTGGTGGTCATCCGCCGAGCGTAGAACGCGGCGGGCCCGGATCGGGCCATCACCACACCCACCAGCCCAGGGCGATCCCACCCACGCCGGCCGCGACGAGGGCAGCGAGGTAGACCAGCACGATCCGGGTGTCGCCGAGCTTGCACCGCGAGCGCAGCAGCCCGGCCCGCCGCGCGCGCCAGTAGCCGACGAAGCCCAGCGTCGCGAAGAGCACCACGGCGATCGGTCCCAGCAGCCAGGCCAGCAACGCCACCGTCGCGTAGACGCACAACCGCAGCGGGTCGAAGGGCGCGACCGACTCGCCCGCCCGGGCCTCCGGCAGGTCCTCGAACCGCTGGGGCTCCACCACTCGCGGGTCGCGGCTCACGAGCGCCCCCCGGTCGCGGTGGAGATGCGGGTGCGGCTCAGGGGCGCCCACGCCTGCACGGCGCAGAACGGAGCGCACTGGTGCGCCCCGGAGTCCTCGTTGACCGTGGCGACGTGGACACAGCACTGGGTGAGCCGCTCCTCGATCATCGTGTCCATGTCCATGAACGGCTTGACCGTCACCCGCAGCACCCGCTCCCCCAGCATCCGGCGCAGCCGCTGGTGCTGGCCGGGCAGCTTGTTCGACGCCAGGGCGGTGAGGGTGCCGATGCCGATGTCGCAGTTCTGGCAGATGTCGCGCCAGATCGTGCTCATCGAGGGGTGCGAGAGCGACGACTGCTCCGAGAGCAGATCGAGGAGTGAGCCCTTGACGATCTGCTTCATGGCGTCCGGGATCGTGTCGTCGGCGATCCGGTTGGCCAACAGGTCGGGCTCGAGGTCGAGCCACTGCTTGAGCCGGTCGTGACCGATGAGCGCGGTCAGGGAGCGCCACGACCCGGAGTCGTCGCGCATCAGGTAGCCGACCGAGCAGCAGTGCGGGTGCGAGCAGGGCAGGGCGGTGAGGTCCTGCCAGGTGACCACGCCGTTGGTCTGCTCCTCGAGCCGCGCGAGCACCCCGGTGTGGGTGAGTCGCTCGAGCGGGTCGATGACGCCGGAGCGGCCGCTGCCGAAGACCGGCTGGATGGTCACCCCGCCCACGTAGGGCGTGTCGAGGGCGCGCTTGATGACCAGGCCGATCTCGTCGTCGTTGACGCCCAGGGCTGCGGTCATCGTCAAGGTGGTGAAGATCCCGGCGGCGGAGAGTCGCTCGATCGCGCGCTCCTTGAAGCGCCGGATGTCGGCACCACGGTGGTAGGTCGAGGCCTGGGCCGACTCCCCGTCGTACTGCAGGTAGATCTCGACGCGCTCGCGGTGCCGGGTCAGCAGGGCGAGGAGCTCGTCGTCCTGGGCCACCAGCAGACCGTTGGTGTTGATCAGGATCCGTACGACGGGGCGCGCGACGACGGCCTCGAGCAGCTCGCCGAGCTGCGGGTAGAGCGTCGGCTCCCCACCGGAGAGCATGAGCACGTCGATGCGGCCGTTCTCGCGCGCCAGTCGGGCATCGATCGAGGCGAGCACGGCGTGGAGCGGCGCGACGGAGGCCAGCGCCGGCGAGGACTCCGCGAAGCACGTCGGGCACTTGAGGTTGCAGTGGTCGAGGAGGTCCTCGAGCAGGATGCACGTGTGCTGGGTCTGCATCTCCGGCAACCCGTCCTCGTAGGCCGACGGCACCGGCTTGAAGTTGCCCCGCAGGTCCGGCTCGTGCACCTTCGTGGGGGCGGTCCACTCCTCGAGGTAGCGCAGGATCTCGGGCGACTCGTCGTACATCGTGCGGACCAGGCCGTGGTCGGGACAGCCGCGCTCGAGCCAGATCCGGTCGTCGCGCTCGACCAACCAGCCTGACAGCCGGCGTACGTCGGCGAGCGGGCGGTCGGGCTTCTCCTCGTGGCACAGCGGACAGAAGGCGTTGACGTAGCGGTGGATGCGGTCTCCGCGCAGCGGCATGCCGGGCCCGCGGGTGGCCTGCCCCCTCGGGCCCTGCTGGGTCATGCGGAGACCTGCTCTCGTGGGGCGGGGGTGAGCGCGTTGCGATAGCGACCCCGGCGCACCTGCAGCGCGATGCGCGCGAGGACGAGCGGGATCGTCATGAGCAGGAAGAGCTGCGGGCGGGTGAGCCCCTCCCACACGACCTCGTTGCCGCGGACGAACTCGACGAGGAAGCGGAAGACGCCGTAGGCCGCGACGTACCAGACGAACGACTCCCCGGGCGGCAGCGAGCGATGACGCAGCCAGAGCCACAGGACGAGGAAGGCCGTGAAGTGGAAGGCGATCTCGTACCCGAAGGACGGGTGCAGCCCGACCCCGGCCGCGGCGCCCGCGCGCTCTGCGGCCGCGGGGTCGAGGGTGATGCCCCAACCACCGGCGGTGGGGGTGCCCGGCTCCTCGGTGAGCAGGCAGCCGATGCGGCCGACCGCCATGCCGAGCGCCACGGCCGGCGCGAAGAGGTCGCCGGTGCGGACCTGGTAGCCGGCGAGACGCTTGGCGACGTGCACGCCCAGCCAGGCCCCGACGAGGCCGCCGAGGATCGAGCGGTTGCCGTAGAGCCACTGCTCGGCGAAGGACGCGTTCTCGCGCAGGTCGACGTGCTGCAGCCAGGTGCCCATCCGCATGAACACCGCGCCACCGACGACCGCGCCAAGGATCACGAAGGCGAGCCGCTCGTCGGTCTGCCCACGGCGGCGGGCCTCCAGCGTGAAGACACCACCGGCGACGATGACGCCGAGCAGGACGAAGAGCTCATGGGTCGGCACGGCCCCGAGGGTGGGATACATCGCCTACAAGGTCCCGGGCAGGAACAGCGACGCGCAGACCCCGGCCCCGGCGATCATCCCGATGGAGATGCCCATCAAGAAGCCGGTGCCGAGCTGGCGGGTGCTCGGCCGCAGGAGGAGCACGATGCCCACCACCACCGGCAGGGCGGCCACGACCAGTGCGAGCACGGCCACCAGGTTGGAGTCGGCGCCGTAGGCCGTGCCCAGGCCGACGACCAGCGACGCGGTGATCCAGACCCAGCACACGATGGCGCCGAGGACGAGGCCGCCGATGATCGGCATCGCACGCAGTGGCTGGCTTGGAGGCCCCTGGTCGCTCATGGGGCCAATATGTCACCGATCGTCTGCTCCGGACGGTGGCCGAGCCGGTTGCTCAGGCGTTGCGCCGTGCGATCGAGGTGTTGAGCGTGGTCGCGAAGCCGCACCACAGCGGGTACGGCGCCAGCGCTGCCCCCAGCACCGGGTCGACCTTGCCCACCCGAGCGACCAGCCCGGCGGAGTGGAGGGTCAGGGCACCACACCAGGCGGCGGCCAGCCAGGGGCGACGGGTGCGCCAGAACAGCACGCTCCAGCCGGTGTTGAGCACCAGGTTGGTCGCGAGGGCGCGACGCATGGCCGCGGCCTCGTCGCGACGACCCTCCTCGTCGAGCAGGGTGAGCGCGGCCGCTCCGCTCAGCGCGATGTCGGCGTAGAGCGGCGTCCAGACCAGGGGGTAGGCGATGGTCGGTGGGTCCCAGGGCGGCTTCTCCAGCTCGCGGTACCACGTGGTGTCGGGGGTGGTCGCCGCTGCGCCGAGCCCGGCGCTGGCGAAGGCTGCGAGGCCCGTGGCGGCGAGGGTGCGCAGGCCTCGTCGGGTGCGCAGCGTGCTCCAGGCGGTCATGACCCCAGCATGTCAGGGGAAACCACGAGCACGTCGGGCATGGCCAGGGCGGCCCAGCGCTCGAGGTCGGGCGCCGCGTGGGTCAGGCCGGCGAACGTGAGGGTCCAGGCCGTGCCGTGACCGACGAGCACGACGTCCTCACCTGCGTGCACGTCCAGGATGCGGCGCACGGCAGGGACCACGCGGTCGCGACAGGCGCTCAGCGGCTCCCACCCGTCGTACGCCGGGGTGTCGGGGTGCGCGAACGCCTCGGCCACGACGGCAGGGAAGTCCTCGATCCAGTCGGTCGTCTCGCGACGGTGCTCACCGAGGTCGTCCACGATCCCCACCTCTGTCTCGGTGAGGAGCTGTGCCGTGGCGACCGCCTTGGGCTCCGGGGAGCAGAACCAGGCAGCAGCGGCGGGCAACCTGCCCGACTCGCGCAGTGCCCACACGGCGTCGAAGCCGGCAGGGTCGAGCTCCCAGGCAGAGGGGGCGTGGGCAGGATCTCGCAGCGAGGGTCCGTGACGGACCAGGAAGAGCGTCACGTGAAGACGAGGTAGTGCAGCAGCAGCCAGATCGGCGCCGCCGTGGCAAGCAACGAGTCGAGGCGGTCCATCAGGCCACCGTGCCCGGGAATGACGCGGCTCATGTCCTTGATGCCGAGGTCACGCTTGATGACCGACTCGCACAGGTCACCGAGCGTGGCCATCACGGCGGCGATGAGGCCCAGGCAGACCCCGACCCACCAGTCGCTGTCGAGGAGGTAGACGACCAGCACGATGCCCGAGGCGATGGTGGCCAGGACCGACCCGACGAAGCCCTCCCAGGACTTCTTGGGCGAGATGACAGGAGCCATCGGGTGCTTGCCGAAGAGCACACCACCGATGTAGCCGCCGGTGTCGGAGGCGACCGTGATGAGGATGAAGGTGATGATCGCCTTGACGCCGTCATCGTCCAGGCCGGCGGTGTTGCCGGTGCCGCCCTCGGCGAGGAGCAGGGCGACGAAGGAGCCGAGGAACGGCACGTAGACCAGGGTGAAGACCGACGCTGTCGCATTCTGCACGTAGCCGTCGATCCCCCGGCGCAACAACCACAGCATGGTGCCGAGGGCTGCCACGGCGGTGGCGGTCACCAACGCGGGGGCACCCCAGTAGTAGGCCACCACGACCATGGCCACGCCGCCCAGCATCATCGGCTGCTCGGGAAGGTCGATGTCCTTGGCGAGCAACCCCTTGCGGAGCTCCCAGATGGCCACCACGACAGCCACGACGACGATCAGCATGAACGCGGTCTTCCAGACGAAGAGCGATGCTGCGATCGCGCCGAGCAGGACGGCCGCCGAGGTGATGGCCGCCGGGAGGTCGCGGCCGGCGCGGCCGTGATCCTTCTGCGGCGGGGCCGTCGGTGAGGTGTCCGTCATCGCGGTGGGAGCTCTCGGGTCCTCAGACCTCGAGCAGCTCGGCTTCCTTGTTCTTCAGCATCTCGTCGATGGCGTCGGTGTGGGTCTTGGTGACCGTGTCGAGCTTCTTCTCGGCACCGGTGACGTCGTCCTTGCCGACCTCTCCGTCCTTCTCGAGCTTCTCGAGGTTCTGCTTGGCCGTACGGCGCAGGTTGCGTACCGCGACGCGGCCGTCCTCGGCCTTCGAGCGGGCGATCTTGACGTACTCCTTGCGCCGCTCCTCGGTCAGCTCGGGGAAGACGCAGCGCAGTACCTTGCCGTCGTTGGAGGGGTTTACGCCGAGGTCGGAGTCACGGATCGCACGCTCGACGTTGCCCATGGCGCCCTGGTCGTAGGGCGCGATCAGGATGACGCGAGCCTCCTGGGCGGTGAAGGAGGCCAGCTGCTGCAGCGGCGTCGGCGACCCGTAGTAGTCGACCACGATCTTGCTGAACATGCTGGGCGCGGCACGTCCGGCCCGGATCGCGGCGAACTCCTCGCGCGTCGACTCCACCGACTTGTCCATCTTGGTGTCGGCTTCTCTGAGGATCTCGTTGATCACGGTGCTTCCTTTGCCTTCGTTTCGGTGCCAGTGCTGGTGGGAGGTCAGTCAGCGCTGACCAGCGTGCCGATTCTGTCACCCTGCACGGCGCGGAGGATGTTGCCCTCGGGCTCCATGCCGAAGACGATCATCGGCATCTTGTTCTCCATGCACAGGGCGAACGCGGTGGCATCGGCCACCTTGAGGCCCTGCTGGAGGGCGTCGTTGAACGTGATGTGCTCGAGCTTGGTGGCCGTCGGGTCGAGGTGCGGGTCGGCGGTGTAGACACCGTCGACGCCGTTCTTGCCCATCAGGACGACCTCGCACTTGGTCTCGAGTGCCCGCTGGGCAGCGACGGTGTCGGTGGAGAAGAAGGGCATGCCCATGCCGGCGCCGAAGATGACGACACGGCCCTTCTCCATGTGCCTGATCGCGCGGCGCGGGATGTAGGGCTCGGCGACCTGGCCCATCGTGATCGCGGTCTGGACACGGGTGTCGACGCCGAGCTTCTCGAGGAAGTCCTGCAGGGCCAGGCAGTTCATGACGATGCCGAGCATCCCCATGTAGTCGGCCCTGACGCGGTCGATCCCGCGCTGCTGAAGCTCGGCGCCCCGGAAGAAGTTGCCGCCGCCGGTGACGACCGCGATCTGGACCCCGGCGCGCGACACCGAGGCGATCTCGCGGGCGATGGCCTGGACGACGTCAGGGTCGACCCCGACCTTGCCACCGCCGAAGACCTCGCCGGACAGCTTGAGAAGGACGCGCTTGTAGCCGCTCACAGGGTTTCCCTTCGCATGAGTGAAGCCGGTCCGATGAGGTGACTCTCACTCATCGAACCGGCCTCCTCGTCTGTCTTCTCGGGTGGTCGTGCTGGACCGCACCCTAACCCGCCGACGTCCCCGGGCGCGCGCCCGGAGGCGTGGGGACTAGGCGCCGACCTCGAAGCGGACGAACCGCTTCAGGGTGGTGCCGGACTCGTCCAGGACCGCCTTGACCGACTTCTTGTTCTCCGTGACCGACGGCTGCTCCAGCAGGACGACATCCTTGAAGAAGCCGTTGAGCCGACCCTCGGTGATCTTGGCGATCGCCTGCTCGGGCTTGCCCTCCTCACGTGAGGTCGCCTCGGCGATCTCACGCTCCTTGGCGACGACGTCGGCGGGGACCTCGTCGCGGGTGAGGAACTGCGGACGCATCGCGGCGACCTGCATCGCGGCAGCGCGAGCGGCGTCCGCGTCACCGTCGTACTGGACGAGCACGCCGACGGCGGGGGGCAGGTCGGCTGCACGCTTGTGCATGTAGACGACCGTGGGGCCCTCGAAGTAGGCGACACGGCCGAGCTCGATCTTCTCGCCGATGGAGACGGCGAGGTCGTTGACGACCTCGCCCACGGTCTTCCCATCGAGCTCGACGGTCTTGAGGGCCTCGGTGTCGGCTGCCTTGGCGGCGTCGGCCGCGTCGGCGATCTGCTGGGCCGCGGTGACGAACTGGTCGCCCTTGGCGACGAAGTCGGTCTCGCAGTTGAGCTCGACCAGAGCACCACCGGAGGTGGCGACCAGGCCAGCCGAGGCCTCGCGCTCGGCAGCGCGATCAGCCATCTTCTTGCCGCCCTTGATCCGCAGGATCTCGACGGCCTTGTCGAAGTCGCCGTCGGCCTCCGTGAGCGCCTTCTTGCAGTCCATCATGCCGGCGCCAGAGCTCTCCCGGAGCTTCTTGACGTCAGCGGCGGAGATGTTCGCCATGGGTTGTGTCTCCCTCAGGGGTCGGGTGGTCGAGAAATCGTGACCGGCAGGGTGGCGCCCACGTCGTGAGCGCCACCCTGGTCGGGACGATCAGGCCTTGGCCTCGTCAGTGGCCTCGGCGGCGGGCGCCTCGGTCGCAGCGTCGGCGGGAGCCTCGGGGGTGGCCTCGGCCGGAGCCTCAGTCACGGCCTCAGCCTCGGCCGGAGCCTCAGTGGTGGCCTCGGCCGGAGCCTCGGTCACGGTCTCAGCCTCGACCGGAGCCTCAGTGGTGGCCTCGGCCGGAGCCTCGGTCACGGACTCGGCGGCGTCGGTGGACGCAGCGGCCTCCGAGGAGGCGCCGGTGGCTTCGGAGGCAGGCGCCTCGGAGGCAGCGTCACCGCTGGTCGCCTCGACGGCGGCCTTCTCGGCGTCGCCACCCAGGAGTTCGCGCTCCCACTCGGCCAGCGGCTCCTCAGCACCCGTGGCTGCGCCACCGGTCTTGGCGCCGGAACGGGCGATGAGGCCCTCGGCGACGGCGTCGGCGACCACGCGGGTCAGCAGGCCGACCGCGCGGATGGCGTCGTCGTTGCCCGGGATCGGGAAGTCGACGAGGTCGGGGTCGCAGTTAGAGTCCAGGATGCCGATGATCGGGATCTTCAGCTTGCGAGCCTCCTCGACGGCGAGGTGCTCCTTGTTGGTGTCGACGATCCAGACCGCGTTGGGGGTCCGGGTCATCTCGCGGATTCCGCCGAGCGACTTGTTCAGCTTGTCGCGCTCGCGACGCATCTGCAGCAGCTCCTTCTTGGTACGGCTGCTGCCGGCGACGTCGTCGAAGTCGACCTCGTCGAGCTCCTTGAGACGGTTGATCCGCTGGTGCACGGTCTGGAAGTTGGTGAGCATGCCACCGAGCCAGCGCTGGTTGACGTAGGGCATGCCCACGCGGGTCGCCTGCTCTGCGATCGCCTCCTGCGCCTGCTTCTTGGTGCCCACGAACATCACGGTGCCGCCCTTGGAGACGGTCTCCTTGATGAAGGCGTAGGAGCGGTCGATGTAGGCCAGCGACTGCTGCAGGTCGATGATGTAGATGCCGTTGCGCTCGGTCATGATGAAGCGCTTCATCTTGGGGTTCCAGCGACGGGTCTGGTGCCCGAAGTGGACGCCGCTCTCGAGGAGCTGGCGCATGGTGACGACTGCCATGGTGCTTCTTCCTGTTGTGGAGCCCTGATGCCGTGGTCCTGCCCTTGAGCCAGGGCAGAGGCGGTGAGGCTCCGGTCGTGGTGTAGTTCGTGCTCCCGACGGGTGTCGGTCGCCCTGACGGCGGCACGCGACCCCACCCGGATCTCTCCGGGACCTGAGGCCGTCGCCCACGGGCGGTCGACACCCCGGAATCGGGCGCCGTCGTGGTCAGCCGACGTGCGAAGTCAATCCTTGCGGATTGCGGAGTCCAGACTAGTCGCCGCTCCCCCGGCCCGCGAATCCGCAGGAGGGCGGCCCGCACTCTGTCCACCAGGCGCCCGGAACCCCGGACCGTCCCCAGGCCGGTGCCGCGACGAGCGCGATCGGTGCCACCGCCGCAGGCTTGCCGGATGCGTCTCCGCGAAGCCCCCTCCCGGGCCCTGCCCGCCGCCCTGCCCGCCGCGCTGCCCACCGCCCTGCTCGCCGCCCTGCTGTTGGCCTCCCTCCCCATGGCCGTGGGTGGCCCGGCATCGGGGGCGGCACCCGGCACCGACCCGGTCGGGCGGTGGCCGCTGCAGCCGGAGCCCGAGGTGGTCTCGGCCTTCGACCCACCACCCACGCCGTACGCCGCCGGCCACCGCGGCGTCGACCTGCTCGGGGTCGCGGGTCAGCCGGTGCGCGCCGGCCTGCCCGGACAGGTGAGCTTCGCCGGCAGCATCGCCGGTCGGGGCGTCGTGGTGGTCGCGCACGGGCCGACCCGCACGACGTACGAGCCGGTCGCGGCGAGCGTCACGGTGGGGACGGCCGTGGCGGCGGGCCAACCGCTCGGGGTTCTGCAGGCTGCACCGTCGCACTGTGCCCCGCGCACGTGCCTGCACTGGGGCTGGATCGAGGGTGAGACCTACCTGGACCCGCTGCGGCTCGTCGGCGCCGGGCCCGTCCGGCTGTTGCCGCTCGGGCCGGGGGGCGCCCCGGTGACTCCCGCGCTCGGGTCCTTCTCGAGAGTCCCGCCGCTCACCCCGCTGGCGCGCCTGCTGCAGCTGCGCGACGCCGTGGTCTGATCCCGGGAGCGGCTGGTCTGCTGACCGCCTGCTCAGGCGCGCGGGTGCGCCTGCTGGTAGGCCCGCCGCAGCCGGTCGGTGGTGACGTGGGTGTAGAGCTGGGTCGTGGCCA